>ENA-OWNT01000542-OWNT01000542.1-seawater-metagenome-genome-assembly--contig:-NODE-542-length-81386-cov-6.098378_pt1 | contig 81386 bp, 71 predicted proteins | sample MGYA00238136_ERZ651165 | MGnify/ENA primary metagenome ERZ651165 (study PRJEB26861, sample SAMN08777766) | seawater metagenome | isolation source: coastal seawater | place: USA: Florida | collected...
GTCGAAAGGCCCACGAGCTCGCCCGCGCCCGGGGCATGCAGACCCTCGATGTGCTTCCAGGCCAGCTCCCCGTTGCGCTGGTCAACCGCTACCTCGACATCAAGCGCTCGGGCCTGCTGTAGGCCCTACTTCAGCGCATCCAGGCGCGTGTGGAGCTCCCAGTCGGCGTCCCACTCCGAGGTGTGGCAGCCCGTGCAGATGGCCTCGAGAACGCACTCCGGGCAGGACGTGCCCAGCCCCACGATGTTGTCCTTTCGCGGCTCGGCAAGGTGGGCCTGCGCCGGGCCATGGCAGGACTCGCAGCCCACACCCTCGTCGTGGCGGAAGTCGGTGAGAGACGCCGTGGACACGCCCATGCCGTAGGCGTTCTGAGTGGCATGGCACGAGACGCAGCCGGGGTCGTCGGCCTTCTTCTCTTTGACGAGGGTGCGCATGGCCGCGCCGTGGGGCGACTTCTTCCACGCCTTGCGCCCGCCGTGGGTGGCCTCGTGGCACGACCAGCACTCCGACGACCCGACCGTGGGGCCGTCCGGGAAGGCGAGCAGCGGCTTGTCGGCGGTGCCATCGGCGAGGGACTCCAGCCGGGCCCGCAGCTGGGGCTCGGTCATGGAATTGGCCAGGAAGTGGTCGATGTGGGGCAGGCCCTTGTCCACCGAAAAGGCGACGGAGTGCTCGGCATCGTGGCAGCCGACACACTGGGTCCTCGCGTCGGTGGGGCTGCCGTCGTGGGGGCCGGACGGGCCGTGACAGGCTTCGCACTGCACGCTGGCGAGCGGATGGGACAGGTCGCCCATCTCGAAGCCGCCCGGCTCTCCCATGCCCGTGACGTGGCAGGACACGCAGGCGGGGTCGTCGTGCTTCTCCCGCTTGTAGAGGGTGTAGAGCGCCACGCTGTGGTGGGACACCGCCATGCTCATGGCTTCCTGCTCATGGCAGCCGCGGCACACGATGTCGCCCTGGTAGCCGTCGAAGTCGGCAAAGGGTCGGTCGAGGTGGGACCGCAGCAACAGCACGGGCCCGGCGCCGCGCACGAAGGGCGGGAAGGCCTGGGTGAGCAGCACCTTGGTGTGGGCCGGGGGAGTGGGCTGCAGCATCTCCATGGCGTCTGGGTCGGGCTGCTCGCCATCGGCCGCTGGGGGCATGGGACGCACGACGTAGACCGAGGGGGTCGACCGGGCCCCCACAGCCCGGGCGAAGTCGCTGCCGACATCGGACACGATGGGGAAGTCGACCTTGAAGGTGTCGCGGAACTCGGCGACAGCATCGGGGGGCGCGCTGCCGGTGGCCACCCCCACCCACTGGATGTCGCCCTTGCCCTGAAGGGCGTGTACATCAGGCATGGCGGCACGGCAGTGGCCACAGGTGGGCGAGAAGTAGAACAGCGCCGTCTCGCCCTTCACCAGGCTGGCCACGGTGTCTGGTAGGGCCAGGGGCAGGGGCTCGGTGGGTTGGAGCACGCCTGCTGTGCCGGCCGCAACGGTGCCTGCGCTCCAGCCATGCGGAGTGGTGGTGGCCGCGGGCTCGGCGGGCGGGGGGTCGGAGGCCTGCGCAAGGGACAGGCCCACGATGCCGAGGGCGACAAGGGGCACGAGCACCCCGACCTGAAGCAGCGTGCGAGAGGACATGAAGGCCGACTATCCCCGCACCCGTCCCAGCGCAGCGACCGGCGAGATAGGCGCGCCCACGGGGAGCTTTCTGCGCCCCACTCTGGCCCGCATGGAGTCCCGATGCAGAGCGACTGGAACCAACGGGTGGCCGCCATCCAGGCCGGCGTGGTCCCCCTGGGCTTTCTCCAAGGCCAGTGGGAGGGCGAGGGAACCAGCGACGGCCAGCCCGTGACCGGACGGCTCACCGCCCGGATGGTCCTCGACGACACCTTCCTCGAGTGCTCCGAGCAGCTGTTCACCGCGGCCGGGGCGCTCGACCACGAAGACCGGGTGCTCTACCGCTACGACATCGAAGACCAGACGCTCCGGGCCCTCCACCTGCAGGCCCCCGCCTGGGTGGCCGACCGCCACGTCGACCTCCTCGACGACCAGACCGGCTTCGCCTGGCGCGGAGGTCCCACGCTTCCGAAGGTGGTCGTGCGTCAGATCGACGTGGACACCGTCGATGTCGCGGTCTGGCTGCCCGGTGAGACCGCCCCGGTCACCCGCCTCACCTACCGCCGCGCAGACTGAGTCCCCGAGAACGCAAAGAGGCCGCCAGACGAACCGACGACCTCCCTGCAACCGTGGACGGGACTACCGGGCGAAGGGTCCACCCATCGCCTGCTGCTGGGCAAGGAAGGCCCGCAGCGCCTGGGCCATGTCCGGGTTGAGCTGCATGCCGTTGGGAAGCTGCATGCCCGGGCCATTGCCGGCCGTGGAGGGCGCGCCCACCTTGAACTCGGAGATGAGCTCGGAGAGCAGGTCGGCCTGGCTCGACAGCTCCTCGGCAGCCGCGGCGCTTTCCTCGGCAGCAGCGGTGTTCTGCTGGGTGACGCGGTCGATCTGCTCGAGGCCCTTGTCCACCTCGGACACACCCTGCGCCTGTTCGTCGGCGGCCTTGGCGATGTCCTTGATGAGGGTGCGCACTTGGTCGACGTTTTCGACGATTTCGTGGAGCGCTTCGGCGGTCTCGTTGGCGGCCTTCGAGCCGTGGTCCACCTTCACGAGGGTGCTCTCGATCATCTCGGTGGTCTCACGCGCGGCCTTGGCACTGCGGGCGGCGAGGTTGCGCACCTCTTCGGCGACGACAGCGAAGCCGCGTCCGTGCACACCGGCCCGAGCGGCCTCGACCGCAGCATTGAGCGCCAACAGGTTGGTCTGGAAGGCGATCTCGTCGATGACCTTGATGATGCGCGAGATGTGGCGGCTGGCCTCTTCGATGTTCGACATCGCTGCGAGCATGGCCTGCATCCGCTCGTCCCCCCGGGCGGCGACCTCACCGGCGCGGGTGGACACACGGTCGACCTCGCGGGCGGCCTCGGCAGTGGCACCGGCCTGCTCGGCCACGCCACGGATGGTGGTGCCGATCTCCTCGATGGCGGCGGCCTGGGTGGTGGCGCCGTGGGCCAGCGACTGGGCGGTGCTGGCCACCTGACCGCTGCCGGCGTTGATCTGCTCGGCGGCGAGCTGAATCTGACCGATGGTGTCGGACAGCTCGGTGGTCATGCGGTTGTAGGCGTCCTTGAGGACGGCGTGGTCACCGACATAATCGTCGTGGACGCGCACGCTGAGGTCGCGCTCGGCGGCCACGGTGAGGGCCTCGCGAACCTTGGCGACCGGAGCGAGCACACCGTCGAGGATCTCGTTGACCTGATGCAGCATCTCGCCGTAGGGACCCTGCATGCGCGCCACGTCGCCCCGGTGCGACAGCCGCCCGCCCACAGCCGCGTCGTGGAGCTGACGAATCTCGTCTTCGTACAGCGCAGGCGCAGTCTGGTTGTCCCACTCGAGTGCGAAGCCCTTGGCGTTTCCGTCGGCGTCGCGGAGCGCGTTGACGCTGAGGCCGATGACGAGGCCGTTCAGGCGGACAGTGGTGCGGTAGGGAAGCCGCGAGGGGTCGCTGAGCAGTGCGCGCTGGTGGGCGGCGTTGACATGGAAGACGTCCATGTTCTTGCCGATGAGGGTGTCAGCCCGAAAGCCGGGGAAGCGCGACGCAAAGGTCGCCTCGGTGCGCACGAACAGCTGCTGTGCCGCGGGGTTCAGGAAGGTGATGTTGAAGTGCTCGTCCGCAAGCATCACGCACGACGTGACACCTTCCAGAACGCTCTCGAGGGTTGCGTTGTTCGACATGACGGGGTCTCCGGGTTGCACCCAGCCATCGGGCCTCGTCCCCCCCGGTTGAGACCAAGTTGTGACCAATTCGCTGCACCGATCGCGCCGAATACTGGCCAAAACACGTTGAAAGGGGGCACATCTTGGGAGGTGTCCATAGCCACAAGTAGCCATATCGTGCGGTCAGTCCCCCACTGGGACCACCCCGTTAGGGACCGGTCCATGTCTACTCTCCCCCCCGTCGATCTCCTCCGGGCCGCGCTTCCCGAGCCAGACCCGGCACGCGCACGCGCCCTCGCCAAGCCATTTCGTCAGACTGCGGTCCTCGAAGCGCTCAAGGCAGCCCGCTCCGACCCCCGCTTCGCGACGCCCACCCTGTCTCGCTTCTTCCGCCGCAAGCGGTCCCTCGGCGCACGCGACCGCCGGGCGGTCCAAGGCGCGGTCTACGACATCATCCGGCACGAGTCCCTGCTGTTTCACAGCGGCGCCCGCGACGATGCCCAGATGCTGGCCCGCTGGATCGAGGTTCTGGAGGGCGACCGCCTCGATGGCCTCCGGTCCGCCTCCCCCGCCGAGGACCTCTCCATCGCTCTGTCGCTCGGCTACCGCGTGGCCCGCGAGTGGTTGGAGGTGCTGGGTCCGGCATCCGCAGCACGGCTGGCGCAGGTTCAGGCCACCCGGGCACCCACCATGGTGCGCGCCAACCGACTCAAGTGCACCCGGGCGGAGCTGCGGGGCCGGTTGCAGGAGGAGGGAATCCCCACAACGCCCCATGCCCACGCCGAAGATGGCCTCGTGGTCGACAAGCGCGCCGCTTTTCACACCCTGTCCAGCTTCAAGGACGGCTGGTTCGAGGTGCAAGACGCCTCCAGCCAACGCTTCGTCGACGCCATCCCCCTGGAGCCGGGCCAACGGGTGCTCGACCTGTGCGCTGGCGCCGGCGGAAAGAGCCTGGCCCTGGCCGCTCGGGGGGCACGGGTGCGCGCCTGGGACGTCCGCGACAGCGCCCTCGATGAGCTGGAGAAGCGGGCCCACCGCGCGGGGGCACCCGTCCGCATCGCCCCGCCAGAGTCCGCCGAGGTGGTGGTCATCGATGCTCCCTGCTCGGGCACGGGACGCCTCCGCCGGGAGCCTGCGCTGCGGTGGAAGTTCGAACAAGACGCCCTGCTCCCCGTGCAAGCCGAGCTCGTGGCCGATGGGGCCGCCCTGGTGGAGCCCGGGGGACTGCTCGCCTACGCCACCTGCTCGCTGCTCGCCGCGGAGAACCGCCCCCCGCTGCCAGCGCCGCTGGCCGACCAGTTCGAACTCATCGATGAGGCCCTGCTGTGGCCCCATCTCGACGAAGGTGACGGCTTTGGATGGCGGATCTGGCGCCGGAGCTGAGCCTCAAGGAAGCTCGGTGGACAGCCCCGCTCGCCGCCGCGCCCGTCGGAGCGTGCGGTCGCCCGGAAGCAGGGCCCACCCCTCGTCGAGGAGGGCGTCGGCCCCCGCATCATCGCCCCGCGCCCGGAGCACCTCGGCAGCCGCGACGATGACCTTGGGGTGGTCGCCCGCGCGTCGCATCGCGTCGGGCACCACCGCCCCACAGGGCAGCTCCGGTCTCTGGACATAGTCCCGGCAGGTGCGAAGCAGGCCCTCCAGCGCCTTGGGCTCGCCAGGGGACCGCCACAAGGCCTCCTGGTAGGCGTCGATGGCGTCGAAGGGCTCGCCCGCATCTCGGAGGGCGTCGCCCAGAGCGACCTGCGGCGTCCAGGAGCGGGGGTGGTTGGACACCCGCTGCTCGGCCGCTGCCACGGCCTCATCCGGCCCCACCTCCAGGCTCGCCACCACCCGGCGCATCAGTGGAGCGTAGCGAGCCTCCTCCGCCTGGGTGGCCTGCAGCACCACCCGCAGCTCCGTGCGCCCGCGGACGAGCACCACAGCGTCGACCGACTCCACCGTCTCCGCCCGTCGGAAGGACAGGCGGACCCGCTGACCCAGCACGCCGTCGACCTCCATGGGCGTCCGCCGCTCCACCACCACATCGCGGGTGCCCGCCTGAATGCGCGCCACCAGGGCATCCACGGCCTGTACCGGCGTCAGGGGGCCCGGGTGCCGGGTGCGGGTGATGGCCACATTCGCCTGGAGCGTGGGCGAGAACCAGCCTCGGTCGCCGGTAAGGGTCCATCCGGGCTGCCAATACGATGGTCGCGCGACCTTCCAGGCGCCGTCCTGCTCCACCGCCAGGGGGACGAGCGCCGTGCCCGCCCACACCAGAGCACCCGACAGCGCGCCCATCACCGCGACCGCAGCCGCAGTCCAGGCGGCATTGGCCTGCTTTCTGCGGCGCAGCACATCGGGGTCGAGCAGCGTCGCCATCAGCGCGCCCCCGATGAGGCCGCCGAGGTGGCACCAATTGTCCACCTGGTCGGCGTCGCGAATGCCCGAGAGCGTCGTCCAGATGAGGTAGGGCGACAGCGCCCAGCCGAAATACTTGCGAGAGCGCTCGGGGATCTGGTCCCAGTGCTTCCAGCCCAGCACGATGGTGGCGCCAATCAGGCCGAGCACGCCGCCCGAGGCCCCCAGGCTGTAGCGCTTGGGAGACATGAGCAAGCTGAGCAGCCCGCCCCCGAACACGCTGCCTGTGTAGACGGTGAGGGTGTTCCGGTGACCGAGCGCCCGCTCGATGTGGTACCCGGCATAGGCCAGAAAGCACACGTTCATGAGGATGTGCGCGAAGCCGGCGTGCAGGAAGCTGTAGGTGAACAGCCGCCACACCTCGCTGCCTTCGAAGACGGCCGGTCCCCAATTCGCAAAGTGCTCCTGCAGCCACAGCTCTCTGCCGGTGCCCTCGCTCCACACGAACACCCGGAGCTGGATGCCCACCATCAGGGCCGTCACGATGGGCAGCCCCGCGCGGGTGAGGTTGCGGCGGAAGGCGAGCCGGTCGGGGTCGGCGGTCTCCCGGTAGAACTCCAGCTCGCCCGCCGGCCTGAAGTCGTCGCCCGTGACCGGCTCGAAGCGGACCAGCACATCGGCCGGCACCTCCCCATCGCGCACCCGGCGCTCGAACTCGTCGAAGCCGAGGCGCTGGACGAAGCCGCTGCGCTTGATCTCGACAATCACGGCCTTCTCCGGGGGGAGGGACTCATTCGACCGCCGCCAGGGTGGTGAGGCGCCAGAGCTGCACCAGGGGGACGATGGCACACGCCACCGCCGACACCAGCCCGGCCACCCGCCATCCTCGCCGACGGACGGGGTGTGTCGCCCGATCCGCCAGGACCCGCCCCGCCACCACACCGGCCACCGTGCAGGCCCAGATGCCCCATGGAAAGGCGAGCTCCGGCATCACGGGCTCGGTGTGCCCCCCGAGGATGGCGAGGCCCATCGCGAGCGCGGGCCCCGTGGTGCGGGCGATGACCACACCGAGCACTCCAGCGAGCACGAGCGAGATGGCGGAGGCGTCGGCCCAGGTGCGGAACATTCCCCCTGCTATCCGGAGCGGGCGGGCGCCACCGGGGTCGGAGCGCGGTTAGCCGCGGGCGCATGGGTCCTTCGGTCACGGCGACCGGATGGGGTCCGCCGGAGGTGCCGTGTCGAAGCTGCGTGCCAGCGTGCTCGTGGATGCCCGCAGAGGGCCTGCGCCACCGGCTTCCATCGCCGGAGCTCCGGGGGTGGAGGTCATCGTCGCCGGTCCGGGCCAGGCGGTGAACGTCGCTGAAGATGCCCCTGAGGCCGAGGTCTTCCACGCCCTGGTGCAGGCCGCCTCCGGTCCCCTGTGCGTGTGGCAGCGTGCCGGAGACCTCCCGGTGCCCGGCCGCGTCGACCGGATGATGGCTGCCCTGGTCCGCCTCGGCACACCGGTCGTTGCCCACCGAAGCCCCGCCCCCCAGGCCGGAGCAGGCAGCGGACAGCTCGCCCGAGTCCCCTTGAAGCAGGTCGCCCAGGGCACTCTGCTTCATCCCGACACCCTCGCCTTTCGCCGCGACATCGCCCACTTCGCACCGACAGTCGACAAGCACCGCCACGGCACCCGCCGCGCGCTGCTCGCCTGGGCCGCCATGCGCGGCGGGGTCGGGTTCATCGACCAGGCCCTCGTCGCCCGTCCCCCCTCCCCTGCCCCGCCTGCCGGGGTCATGGCCCAGCGACGCGCCCAGGCCACCCAGGCAGCCCTCACCGCTGTCGACACGCTCCTCGAGCTGGGCGCGCCTCAGCCCATTCTCGACCTCGCCACCCAGTACGTTCTCAAAGCCAGCGAGCGGTGGACCTGGACCCACTGGAGCCTGCTCGTCCACCGCCACAAGCCGCGCTGGACCCCACCCGAGGGAGGCACGCCATGAGCTCCGCCGCCCCTGAGGTCCTCGAGGACGTCAGCGTGATGATGCTCACCTTCAACCACGGCGACTACGTGGAGGAGGCCATCGCGAGCATCCTGGGACAGACCCGTCCCCCCGGTCAGCTCATCATCTGGGACGACCACAGCCCCGACCACACCTGGGCGTCCGTCGAGCGGGCACTCGCCGGCTACAGCGGCCCGGTCGACATCTTGAAGCATCGGCACCCCCGCCGCCTCGGCCCGGCCTTCAACCGCCACTCCGCCTGGAAGCGGGTCGACCGCCGCTTCCTCGTCACGGCCCACGGCGACGACATCTCCCACCCCCAGCGGCTGGCCCGCATCCACCAGGTGTTCACCGAGCAGGGCGCCACCACGGTCTCCCACAACGCGTGGCACTACTGGGACGGCGAACGCACCGACCTCAACGCCGAGAGAGGCGCAGCGGCCGGATTTCTGAAGCTCGACGACATCTGCTCCATGCCCTTCATGCCCACCGTGCTGGGCGCCACCCTCGCGATGGACCGTGCAGTCTTCGAGCGCTTCCCGGCCACCGCGCCCCCCGGAGACGCCGCTGTCGGTCCAGGCGACCTCATCCTGCCGCTGCGGGGCGCCCTGCTCGGCGGCCACTTCTACATCGACGAGCCCCTGCTCGACTGGCGTCGCCACCCCGGCCAGAACACCGCGCGCTTCTTCGACCTCGACTCCGACCACGCCGACGCCCCGCGCGAGACCCTGGAGGCCTTCTTCGTGTTCGGCCAGCTCCAGCGACTCCGCGACATCATGCACTACAAGCGGGCCGGCGGTGACCCCGACAAGGCCGCGCGGGCCCGGCGCCTCACCATCGACACCTGGCTGCAGCGCCTGCGCCACTGGTCCCACGCCCACGCCCGCCTGGAGGCCGCGGGATGGACCCACGAGTGGGTGCTCGGAAACTGAGGCTCACCCCAGCTCGGCGCTCGCCTGCCAGGCGTCGATGAGTGCGGGGTTGGTGACCGCAGACGATGGGCGGAAGGGGGGACTGGCATCGGGATGCACCTGAGGCAGGGCATCCGGCGGACCATGCAGCGCGAACCAGCCCCGCAGGCGCGTCCACTGTGCGGTGGGGTCTGCGCACAGCTCGGCGTGGTCGATGGACAGCACCCGCTCCGGTGGCAACGTGCCCAGGCCCCGGTCGATGGCCGCCCGCATCCGGCGCACCTGCACCGCCACCTGCAGCTCGGGGGACATCGCGTCGATGCCGCTCATGTCGGGCAGCCGGAAGGAGTACCAGCGGTCCCGGCGACCGCTGTGCCGCTCCCGCACCCGCAGCAGCGAGCGCATGGTCTGCAGAGGGTCGCGTCGCAGGTCGATGAAGATGGCCGTGGGCAGCACCTCGGCGAGCCAGTCGAGGTCCCAGGCGGCGATGAGGGCCTTGGTGGCCACGGGCTTGCCCACCACCTGTTCGTAGGCCGCCAGGTGCCCGACAAAGGCGTCGACATCGGCCTCTTGGCGCCCTCTTTCGCCCAGGGAAGGAGGGTCGGAGAACCCGAGCGTGCGGCGCCAGAAGTACCAGAACTCGTGGGGGGCGGACAGGCCGCGGGTCTTGCCGATGTCCGCGGCGTAGGGGGCCGGCAGGCTCACGGCGGGGGGGACGGACAGCTCCCCGCGAAAGTCGAGGGCGGGGTCGGTGAGAAGACGCTCCACCAGGGCCCCCACGGCAGGGGCTCGCCAGAAGCGGGACACCAGGTTGGACGGGACGGCGAAGCCTCCGCTGCGGGACAGCCACCACGACAGCACCGTGCTCCCCGACCGGGCGGTGCCTGCGATGAACACCACCGGCCACCGCGGGCTGCCCGCCTCCGCAGCGAGCGCGTCACCGCCGGCGCCCAATGCCCGGGACAGGGTATCGAGAACGGCCTCGAGATCATCATTCCGGCGATGCGGGCGGGTGCGATGCTCGCTCATTCCGACTCCCGCTGCTGCCGCAGCTCCGCGTACTCGGCACGGCTCACCCAGGTGGCGCGCAGGCCCTGCCGACCCAGTCCAGCCCGCAGTCGGGTCCAGGCATCGGCCTCCTCCAGAAGCGCGGCGTCGAGGCGGCGGGCGATGTCCTCCAGCTCGTCTGGGGCGGGGTGGGCCGCTCTGTAGGCGACCAGCTCTCGGCGCAGGTGGAGCTGAATCACCATGCTGTGGGCACGCAGAGTCTCCTCCCACACCTGCTTGCCGAGGCTCCAGTCGTTGATGCGACGGCTGTTCTGGGCCGCATGCCGCCGGTAGAGCACGAGGGGGGCGGGGGTCCAGGCGAGGCCGCGACCCGTGAGGCCAGCGCGAAACGGGAGGACGTGGTCCCAGCCGCCAGACAGCTCCGCCGCTTCGGGGGCGATGAAGGTGTCGGCATCGAAGAGGTCCCGTCGGAAAGCCCCGGTGGACCCCAGCATCTCGCCGCGCCAGCCCCCCAGCATGTCGGCCAGCTCAAGCTGTACGAGGGCGTTTCCGGGAAGGTACGGACCGTGCGCCTTGCCGTCTGCATCGATCTGCAGGGCGTTGCAGCCGACCCATCCTGCTCCGGTGCGCTTGTAGAGGTCGACCACCTTCGACACCCGGTCGGGCACCGAGATGTCGTCGCCATGGGCCACCACGATGAGCTCCCCGGTGGCCTCCGACGCCAGGGTGGGCAGATGACGAAAGCGCAGGTTCTGGGGACGGCGCTCGAAGCGGACCTCGGCCGTGGGGTGGGGACCGAGCTCGTCGAGGGTCCGGGCGATGACGTCGGCGGTGTCGTCGGGCGACGCATCGTCGGAGATGAAGATCTCCAAGGGACCGGCGTAGTCCTGTCCCCACACCGACTCCACAGCCTGCTTCACCCAGCCCGCTTGACGAAAGGTGAGCAGAGCGAGCGTGACCTTGGGGTCAGCCATCGCAGCCTCCTCGTGGCATCAAGAGGATCACAGACGGGCCGCGGCCTCGGCCCCCTGGCGAATCGCCCGCTTGGCATCGAGCTCAGCGGCCTTGGAGGCGCCGCCGACCACCGTGACATCGAGGCCCGAGCCCTTGAGGTGGCCCACGAGCTCGGTGACCTCCACCTGACCGGCACAGACCACCACATGGTCGACCTCCAGGACCTTGTTCTCACCATCGATCTCGATGTGCAGCCCGGCCTCGTCGACCCGACTGTAGCGCACGCCCGCGAGCATGTGGATGCCCCGCTTCTTCAGGCTCTTGCGGTGGATCCAGCCGGTGGTCTTGCCGAGGGTCTGGCCATGGCGGGTGGCTTTGCGCTGGCACAAGTAGATGGTGCGCGCCGAGGGCGGGTCGTGTGCGTCGATGAGGCCACCGCGCGCGGCCTGGTCGTCTCGGCCCCAGTCGTCGATGTTCACGCCCCACTCAGCCATGAACTCCTCGATCTCGGGGTGGGTGCGCTTCGCCTCTCGGGGTGCCGCGAGCAGCTCGGCCACATCGAAGCCGATGCCGCCGGCCCCGATGATGGCCACCCGGTCGCCGATGCGGTCGGGGTGGTGGATGGCGTCGGGGTAGGACACCACCCGGTCGCTGTCGGCGCCGTCGAATGACAGGGTGCGCGGTGCCACCCCGGTGGCGACGATGACCGCCGAAAAGCCGCCATCGCGCAGGTCGGCGGCCCGCACCCGGGTGCCCAGCTGGAGCTTCACCCCGGCGACCTCCATGCGCCGCCGGAAGTAGCGAACCGTCTCGTCGAACTCCTCCTTGCCGGGGATGCGCCGCGCCAGATCGAACTGCCCACCGATGTCGTCGCGGGCTTCGAACAGCGTGACATCGTGGCCTCGCTCGGCCGCCACACAAGCCGCACTGAGGCCCGCCACGCCGGCCCCCACCACCGCCACCTTCCGGGGGGACTCGGCGGGACCCGACACCAGCTCGGTCTCGTAGCAAGCGAACGGGTTGACGAGGCAGCTCGCTCGCTTGTTCTGGAACACATGGTCGAGGCAGGCCTGGTTGCAGGCGATGCAGGTGTTGATCTCGTCTGCGCGGCCCCCCTCGGCCTTCACCACGAAGTCGGGGTCGGCGAGCAACGGACGCGCCATGCTCACCATGTCGGCGTCACCCCGGGCCAGCACCTCCTCGGCCATCTCCGGGGTGTTGATGCGGTTGGAGGTGACCACGGGAATGCTCACCACGCCCGCATCCTTGAGCCGACGGGTGACCCAGGTGAAAGCCGCGCGGGGCACCATGGTGGCGATGGTGGGCACCCTGGCCTCGTGCCAGCCGATGCCGGTGTTGATGATGCTGGCGCCGGCCGCCTCGATGGCCTGGGCGAGCTCGAGCACCTCGGGCCAGGTGCTGCCGTCGGGCACGAGGTCGAGCATCGACAACCGGTAGATGATGATGAAGTCGGGCCCACACACCTCGCGGGTGCGGCGCACGATCTCGGTCGCGAAGCGCATGCGGTTGCTGTAGGCGCCCCCCCAGTCGTCGGTGCGCTTGTTGGTGCGCTCCACCAGGAACTGGTTGATGAGGTAGCCCTCGCTGCCCATGATCTCGACGCCGTCGTAGCCGGCCTCGCGGGCCAGCTCCGCACAGCGGGCGAAGTTGTCGATGGTCTTCTTCACGCCGCGAGTGCCAAGGGCGAAAGGCGAAAAGGGCGTGATGGGGGACTTCACCCGCGACGGAGCCACGCTGAGGGGGTGGTAGGCGTAGCGGCCAGCGTGGAGGATCTGCATCGCGATGCGCCCGCCGGCTTCGTGGACGGCCTTGGTGACGTAGCTGTGGCGTCGGGCCGCACGCCTGGTGGACAGGGTGGCCGCGAAGGGCTTGAGCTGCCCCTGTGCGTTGGGACTCACACCGCCGGTGACGATGAGGCCCACGCCACCGCGGGCCCGGGCTGCGAAGTAGGCGGACAGCTTTTCATAGCGCCCGCCCTCCTCTTCGAGGCCGACGTGCATGGAGCCCATGAGGACGCGGTTGCGCAGGGTGACATGGCCCAGATCGAGCGGGGCCAGGAGGTGCGGGTAGCGAGCGGACATGCAGGCCTCGGGGCGTGGCGGGGATGCGCCCTATTCCGAAGCTCTGCGATGCCCCACCGCCCGGACGCCCACACCCACCGGCCGGACCGGGTGGCGACGCCGCACAGGGGGGGCGACTTGCACCCCACCCAGGCATCGGTAGGATGCCCTACCGAGTCTGGCTCATGGGACACCGCGGACGGGAGCCGCGTGGTCCACCGCTGCGTTGGGGGCATCTTGCACGAGGCCATGCATCGCTCGAGCTTGCGCGTGGTGCGGGCTCGACCCGCCGAGCCACGACCGGCAGCAGCCGACGCCTGTCTTCGAGCGGGTGCAGCCCGGGTCGACATCACGCCTGCGCTCGGTCTTGGCCTCGGCGGACACGGACCGACCGCACCCACCGCCCAGGGATGCCACGGCCGGCTGTGGGCCCACATCCTCGTGCTCACCGATGGGCAGGGCGAGGCCATCGCGCTGGTCACCACCGATCTGTTCGCGGGGAGCGCCTGGATCCACGAGGCGGTGTCGGCGCAGGTGGCCGCCGAGACCGGACTCACCACCGACCGCATCCTCATCGCCGCCAGCCACACCCACCATGGCCCGGCGCACCTTCTGGGCACCGGCACGATGGACTGCCTCACCTCACCCTACTGGCGCCGTGGCCCGGCCGGCTGCAGCTTCGACCTGCCCACAGCCAGTCGCATCGCCGCGCGGCTGGCCGGTGGCATTCGGACAGCCTGGCGCTGCCGCCGGCCCGCGCGGGTCGGACTTGGCGACGGCCTGTTGTGGGGACATGTGTGGCACCGCGCCGGATGGACCCTCGATGCGCAGCCCACGCCCCCCGCGACCGAGGCCGGTCCCCGGGGAATGGGCACCTGGCTGTCGGATGGGCTGCGGCCACCATCGATCTCCACGCTGTGGGCCGACCTGCGCGCCCACCTCCCAAGCTCCCCGCACGACCGACCGCCCTGCACACGCCTGGGCCGTCCCTCCAATGCCGTTCCCGCTCTGGAGGGATGCCAGACCCCCCGCCTCGACGAGCGCCTGGCCGACCTGCTTCGCTCCCCCCGCCTCGGCACACTGGCCCTCGGCACCCTCTCGCTGCGGCGCTCCGGTGAGGCAGCTGACCAGCGGGCGGTCCATCACCGCTGGACGGACAAGTGCCTCGTCGACCCGAGGGTGCGGGTCATCTGGGCAATCGACTCCGACAACGGCGCCGACATCGGTGGTTTCGCCACAGTGGCGGCCTGGTCGGGGGGGCTTGGAGTCGGCCACGCGCTCTATTCGGGCGACGCCTTGTCGTTCGCCCACCAGCAGGTGCGCCGGCAGCTGGCCCGCGAAGGCACCGACGCCCCGATCGGCGTGGGCGGCGGCGCTCTGGCAGAGTCCCGACTGGTCGGCCGCAGCGCACGGCCCGCCGCTGGCCGATCCATCGCCCCCACCAGCACGGTGATCACGCCCCACGACACAGCCGACCTCCTCGACCAGGCCAGCCCAGACCTCCAGGCGTGCGCCCGCCGGTGCGCGGAGGTCGGGAATGCACTGGCCGGCGCCATCCTCGAAGGCATCCAGTGCGCGCGCACCGAAGCCTCCGCCAGCTGGCGGCTGCAGGCCCGCATGGCCGAGCCCGCGCCCGCGCGCACCCACCTGCCGGGCCGTCCGCTCAACCCAGGTCCCACCCTCGGCGTACAAGGGCTGGCCCAGCCACTGGTCTGCGCCCGTGACACCCCCTGGCGAGAGGGCCTCACCGACCGCTCGAGCTGGCCGAGCGACCAGCCCAAGTCCCCATTGCTGCCGTGGGCCGTTCCCCCCACCCTCCTGCCGGTGCGCGCACTGGCCTTGCTGCGCGAGGATGGCCCGTCGGTACACATCTTCGGGGCGCCGATGGTGGTCACAAGCGCCCTGGCGGCCGAGCTACGTGACGAAGTCCGCGCGCTCGACGCCGGATCCGACACCATCGTGTGCAGCGCCGCAGGCGACTACCAGGGCGCCGCCTGCACCACCGCCGAGTACGACGCCCAGGCCCGAACAGGCGCACGCACCATCTGGGGCCGTCACACCGGCGACCTCCTCAAGCACGTCGCCAGCGAGCTGCTGGCTGCACCGCCCCCCGCTCTGGCCACCGAAGCGGCCTTCGGCAGCCGCCCCATCCACCACTCCGGCCGGCCCGTCTCCCCGCGCCACCACCCCGGCCGCGGGGCCCCCGTCAGCGCATGCGTCCCACCGAATCCCTGGACCACGCCCCACTCCCTTCCCCGCTTCGAGGCCCTCCAGGTCGCACTCGACAGCACGCTCGCGGACGGGCGATTGCAGCTGGTCGGCGACAAGGCGGATCCCTGGCTGGTGACCGCCTGGGACGCCCGCGCCGACGATGCCCGGACACCCTTGTCGGACCGTCCCATCGCCACCCTCTTCCGCGCAGCCGAGGGCGGACACCACGCCCTTCAGCTCGGCAGCCTGGTGCTCGACGACCGGAGCCTGCCCGCCTTCGCCTGGCGCAGCTTCGGACAGGCGGGCGGACGCTGGGCGGTGGCCTGGCGCCTCGCCGACATCGAACAGGCGGTAGGGGCGGTCGACCCAACGCAGCTCGCGGTGGCCCCCGCCCCATGGACCCAGAAGGATCCGCCGTCCTCCGGCCTGACCCTGGTCACGCTCAGCGGTCGTCGGGCGGTCGAACGGCCCACACCCACAGCTCGTGTCGACCCGACCGGCGCCAGTCCGCGCTGACCACCACAGGCGACAGCTCGCCGAGCACCTCCAACCCCATGTGCGGCTCCACGACAAAGCGCCGAGACGGACGCGCATGCCGCTGGAGGTTGCTGGTGGTCGCAAGGCTCACGAACAGCACGCCGCCGGGTGCCACGACCTCGCGCAGCTGCGGCCAGAGTGCGGGGGCGCAGTAGTCGACGCACACGACGGCAGACCAAGGGCCTGCACAGGACTCGGGCAGCCGCTCGGCCAGATCGGCCACGACCGTTGTGATGACAACACCCTGCTTGTGAGCATCTTGACGCAGCCTTTGCAGTCCGGCGGGGCTCACGTCGCAGGCCGTGACGCGGTGTCCGGCGCGGGCCAGACCGAGGCTCTGTCGGCCCCGCCCCGCAGCGATGTCCAGCACGCGGGCGCCGACGGCGAGCCTGTCTGCCAGCTCGGCCACACCCGGATGGGGCGCGCCTGGCGGGCCGCACGCCGCAGCCCATCGGGCGTCCCACCGTGTTCTGGGGTCGCTCACCCGCCTCGCCGGGTACACACCGCGCCGCCCTCGCTGCGCACGAGGCCGTCCACCCGAGCCTCCATCAGGTCACCCAGCACCGCGGCCCCCACGAACACATCGTCGAGCTCGATGTAGAGGACCTCGCCGTCGTGGTTGGTGTCTGCCTCGATGAAGGGCTCACCGAGCAGCACCTCCGAGGTGGGGTTCGCGCCCTCAACGAAGAGGGTCTGCACGGGCACCTGCAGCTCGGTGGTGCCGTCGCCCTTGTCGGGAATGGTGAGCTGGTCGGCTGCACAAGACAGCTTGCGGGTCTCGAGGAAGGCCCAGTCGAACTCCACCGTGCCGCTGTCGCAGGTGATGACGCCCGTGGTGGTGACAGCGGCGGAGTCGGGACCGCCCAGCTGCAGCGAGATGGAGTCGAAGGAACCCTCCAGCACGGGAACCACGGCGACGTTCACCACCTCGGCATCCACGAGGTCGACCCGGGAGGCCAGCTCGATGCCGCCCGCGGACTCGCCATCCTCATCGATGAGCTCAGCGGCTTCGATGTTGAGCACGAAGGAGTCGAAGACCGCAGCGCAGCCGTCGGCGAACGCACTGGTGCCCAGCCCGAAGGAGGCGGCATCCCCCCCGCGCGCGAGCAGCTCCCAGTTGCCGTCCCCCCGGCAGCCCACCAGCAACAGGCTGGCGGTGAGCAGGGGGGCCCTCACTGTGCCTCGAAGGTCCAGGTGACCGTGATGTCGCCCACGTAGAGGGGGTCGTTGTCGCACTCCCCCGAGTCGATGTTGATGGGCTCGGTGGCGGCGAAGCGGAAGCCCGTGCCGTCGACGGTGAGATCGACTGCCGCATCCCAGCCCCCGGCGTCGTTCTTGCCGATCAGACGCCACTCGGTGGGGCTCGTGAACACAAAGCCGAAGTAGGCCTCGGTCGGGTAGCTGCCGCCCACGGCGTCGGCACAGGTGTTGGCGCCATACTCGAGCACCGCGTGGAAGGTGCGGTCGCACTCGGGACACTGCAGCGCGGTGTCGGTCACCTCTTCGAGAACCGCGCCGTACTCGGTGACGCAGCTGTCCACCGGCACCGGGAAGTCCCCCCAGAAGGTCTCGCACTCCACCGAGCGGGCCACGAAGTCGTAGACGCCGGTGTGGGCGATGCTCTCGGGCCACCAGCAGGGGGCGACCGCGGCACAGTCGGGATCATCGCAGTCGGTGAGGCCGTCTTCGTCTTCGTCGATCCCGTCGTCGCAGCTCGACTCGGGCGGCAGGGCCTCCCCTTCGCCCTCCCCTTCACCTTCACCTTCACCTTCACCTTCGCCCCCGCTGCCGCCGTCCTCGCTGGTGTCGCCCGACTTGGCGTCGTCGAGCTCGACGGTGTCGCAGCCAGTGGCCGTGAACAACAAGGCGATGCCGATGCACAGCAGGTCCTGGAGGGGACGGCCGGCGGAGGTGCGTGGAGCATTCATGGAAGACCTCGAGTCATGAAGTGCCGCGGATCCTACCAGCCGCGTCGGCCAAGCCGCCACGCAGACGCGTACTGGCCTGTGCCTGGATAGTCGTCTGCCACCCTGGAGCCTCCGTGCCCCGTCACCCCGACTGTTCGCCTCGCCGCCGAGTGCTGCGCCTGCTGGTCCCACCAGCCGCCTGCGCACTCGGCCTGGCATGCGCAAGACCGGCACCCGCCCCACTGCTCCAGCTCGACGATGCAGCCTTGGAAGAGTCCTTCCGCGCCCTGCACAAGCCGCTCTACGGAGTCTACGACCTCGGCCCCGACCGCGACGGCATCCACGCCCTCCTGTCGAGCAGCTTCGTCGGAGAGGCCCTCACCACCGAGTATGTGGAGCACTACACCACCCTGTTTCGCATGGTCGACGACGAGACCTCCATCCGCATCCAGCGGGTCGACTACGAGACCGTGGCCGTGCTCGACCGCGCACCGGGGGGCAGCGTGCGCATCGACGCCGACTGGAGTGTGGGCGGCGTGGTCACCCACCAGGGCCACAAGCATCCCCGTGTGAACCGCTACCGGGCGGTCTACACCCTCAGCCCCACGCCGGATGGGCTGCGCATCACCGGCACCCGGATGCGGAACCTCGAGCGGGTGCGGTCACTGCTGTCCGCGGGCGACGCCTGGACGGTGGACGACCTGCCAAAATCGGGCGGCGGCTTCATGGACCCCCTCGACCTGCTCGAAGCCGGTGTCCTCGACGACATCGAAAAGGCCGAGGCCGAACGGGACCAGGCCGCACGCGACGCCGAGGAGGCCGCACCGTGACCGCCATCCAGGCCACTCACCTCCGCTTCAGCTACCCCCAGCGGCCGGGCGACCCACCCTTCGTCCTGGAGCTGGCCGACTGGTCGGTGCCCTCGGGTGGACGGGTGGCCCTCCACGGTCCGTCCGGATGCGGAAAGAGCACCCTGCTCAACCTCATCGCGGGCGTGTTGGAGCTGACGGAGGGCTCTTTGGAGGTCGCCGGGGTGCAGATGCGGGGACTGTCCGATTCCGAGCGGCGCGCCCACCGCATCCGAACCATGGGCTTCGTGTTCCAGGACTATCCGCTGGTGGGACACCTCAGCGCCATCGAGAATGTGCTCTTCCCCTTTCGGCTCAACCCCGCGCTGCGCCTCGACCGGTCGGCGCGCACGCGTGCAGAGGGGCTGCTCGCCGACCTGGGCCTGGGCGACAAGCTGCGCCGCCGTCCCCGCGCGTTGTCACAGGGAGAGCGCCAGCGGGTCGCCATCGCCCGAGCACTCGTCACGCAGCCGTCCATCCTCCTCGCCGACGAGCCCACCGCCGGACTCGACCCCTCTCGCAGCAGCGCCGTGCTGGAGCTGCTGGAGTCGCTGTGTGCCGACCGTGAGCTCACCCTGGTGCTCGTGAGCCATGACCCCGCTGTGCTCGCCCGCTTCGAGCACACCCTCGAGGTCGGCCAGCTGTCTGGAGGCGACCGCTGATGTCGAGCCTCCGCCATGCCACCCTGCTCGCCGCCTGGTATCTGCGCTCTGCGCCGGGCCGCACCCTGGTGCTGGTCGTGTGCACGGCCGTGGCGCTGTTTCTGCCCGCCTTCACCTGGCAGGCCGCCGACCGGGTGGAAGCGGCGCTGCTGTCTCGGGCCATCGCCTCACCGGTGCTGCTGGGGCACCAGGGCAACGAGTTCGACCTCACGATGAACGCCCTGTACTTCCGCGGCGAGGTGCGCGCCCCCATCCCCTACGGCACCGCCGCCGAGGTGGAGAAGGCCGGCTACGGCACCGCGGTCCCACTCTACGTGGCCCACTCCGCCGGCGGCGCCCCCGTGGTCGGCACCACCCTCACCTACCTGGAGCAACGGGGCCTTGTGATCGAAGACGGCCGCCCACCGGCCGTTCTCGGCGAAGTGGTGGCGGGCGCCCAGGTGGCGCGCGACTTCAACCTGACGGCTGGAGACACCGTCCGCTCCGACCTGTCCAATCTCTACAACATCGCCGGCGCCTACCCAATCCTTCTCAAGGTCACGGGGGTCCTGTCCCCCTCCGGCACCCCCGATGACGCCGCCTTTTTCGCCGATGTGAAGACCGCATGGGTGCTCGACGGCACTCTGCATGGCCACGACGCCGTCACCCGCGACCAGTCGCTCAACCCCAACGCCGAAGAGGGCGAGAACCTCGAAGCCACCGCGGCCATCTTCATGTTTCAGGAGATCACGGAGGCCAACCGCGGCAGCTTCCACCTGCACGGCGACATCGGCGAGCTTCCCGTGTCCAGCGTGATGGTCTTCCCGCCAGACGCCCGCGCCCACGACCAGCTCCTCGGTGACTACGCACTGCACGACGAGCTCCAGGCTGTGCGTCCAGTGCAGGTGGTCCGCACAATCCTCGGCATCGTGCTGCGGGTGGAAGAGGGACTCGCGCTCTATTTCTCGGCCATCGCCGCCTCCACCGTGGCCTTCTTCGTGCTCGTGCTGTCCCTGTCGCTGCGACTGCGGACCGACGAGCTGGAGCTCATGCAGCGCATCGGGTCGAGTCGCCCCATGATTGCGCTGATGGTTGGCGTAGAGGTCGTTCTCGTCGTGCTGTCCGCCGCGGCGGTGGCGCTGGTTGCCACCGTCCTCAGCTTGTCTCTGCTCGATGCCGCCCTGTCTGGGGCCATCTGACCCCCCGTCCCCCCGGAGAACCCATGAAGCGCCCCTGTCTCGCACTCGCGCTGCTGGCCATCCCCGCCTGCACCGACTCCACCAAAGCCCCCGAGCCCGTGGCAGCCCCTGCCGAAAAGGCCGGTCCCGTCGACGTGAAGGTGTCGAGCTTCCCCGCGCTCTACCTCGTGCAACGGGTGGGCGGCGCCGCCGTGGCGGTCACCAACATCCTGCCCGCCGGCGAAGACCCGCCCTTTTGGAACCCCACCGGCGAGCAGGTCGCCCAGATGCAGGCAGCCGAGCTGATTGTCGCCAATGGTGCCGGCTTCGAGAAGTGGATGGAGACCGCCACCCTGCCCGCGAGCAAGATGGTCGACACCGCGGCCAAGGTGGACCTCATCCATGTGGAGGCCACCACCCACTCCCATGGAAAGGGCGGCGAGCACAGCCACGCGGGCATCGACCCCCACACCTGGTCCGACCCCCTCATCTACCTTCAGCAGGCCGAGGTGGTTCACGCGGCCCTCGTGAAGGCGCGCCCCTCGGAGCAGGCCACCTTCGATGCCGGACTCGCGGCCCTGCGCACCGACCTCCAGGCTCTCGATGGCGAGCTCAAGGCTTCGCTGGCCCATGCCGGGGACAAGAGGCTGGCCGCCAACCACCCTGCCTTCAACTACCTGGCGAAGCGCTACGAGCTGCAGATCAAGTCCTTCGACTTCGACCCCGAAGAGGCCCCTTCTGCCGACGCTCGGCACGGCTTCGACCACTGGGCCGAGGACGTGCCCGAGCCCCGGATGCTGTGGTGGGAGTCCCCGGCGGTCGACGCTGCGAAGCGGGCCTTTCCTCCAGGCACCATCCACGTCTTCGTCGACCCACTGGAGCAGCCAGCCGAGGACGGGGCCGGCTACGATTACATGGCGCAGGCCCGGTCCAACGTGCACACCTTCCGGTCGCTGTTCCCGGCGCCTGCCCCCGAGGGAGCCCCCGAGTGAACACCCTGCTGCTGCTCGCGGCCCTGGCCCTTCCCGCCAATGCCACCGACGCCCCCGACTTCTGGTCCCTCGACGGTCGCACCGCCGACTATGGCGACGGCGTGGTGGTGCTCACCCCCGCCTTGTCGACCCTGCTCCCCCACGGGCCCGACAACAGCTCTGGCGCGGATGTGCCCGCCGGGGGCTTCAAGTACAAGAAGAAGAAGAAGCCGGTGCTGTCCTACGTGGGCGGCGGACTGGCCACCTTCGGCCTGCTCTACCTCGCCAACGCCCGCACGCTGGGCTTCGAAGCCGACGACGCCGCCACGCCCGCCGAGCGAGATGACTTCCTGAAGGAACAGCAGACCCGAAAGACCATCGGCCTGTCGCTTCTGGGGACGGCCGGGGTGTGCTTCGTGGTGGACATCTTCATCTAGGGGCTGGAGCCCCGGGCCCGGGTGGACCACCCTGCCCACTCGGACCACCCTGGCCACTCGGACCACCCTGCCCATTCGGACCACCCTGGCCACTCGGACCACCGGGGCCTCTTGGTCCTCCATGTCCACCCGCGCCGCCGATTCCGCCCTCGGGAGGGGGCGCCAGCGGCTCGGCATCCACCCACGGCAGCACGAGCCGCGGCGCAGGCTCGGACAGCCGCTGACCGCCTTCGTGGGCAGGCACGCGAGGGATGTCTCCCGCCGCGGCGAAGGAGCCGATGTAGGCCGGCATCCGACGAAGCTGGGCGCCCTTCATGTCGGGCCACTTCACGTCGACCTGGCCCGGCGGCCAGCTCACCAGCTTGAACGGACCATCGGTGCGCTCCACCTTGGTCTCGGGAATGCCCGCCACCCACTCCGCCACGTCGGTGTTGCGGCTGTCGAAGATGATGTGAGAGCCCGCTCCGAGGCCTTTCGCAGACGCCTTGGTCGCCAGACTGCCGTCGTAGGTGTAGGCGACCTTCCACGAGGCGACAGCGGGTGAAAGCGCGCAAGAGGTGATGGGGACGGCATCCGCGGGCAGTGTCGAGGCCAGGCGCCAGGCCGGATGGACGAAGGCTGGCGTCTCGAAGGTGGGCGTGAGCTCGAAGTCCTGCCAGGTGGCCATGGACTGGAAGCCCCGGAAGCCAACCACCGCGAGAACAGCCACTGCTACGGCATTCAAAGCAATCCCGCGCCGGCCGGATGGGGACAGCAGGCGCAGGAGGCGAGTCGCACCCAAGGTGGTGGCGATGGCCATCAGGCCAGCTGCGGGTGCGAGGTGGTGGGCGTGTCCCGACCAGGCGCGGTCGACGCCATGGCCCACCGGCACGGTCATGTGGAGGAGCACCAGCAACAAGGCCGGGGCGAGTGCCTCCGGAGCCGCGAGCGCCAACAGGCCAAAGGGGACAGCCAACCAGATGTAGAAGTCGTCGATAAACTCCCAGCCATCGAGGAAGATGGCCGACTCCTGCCCGCCGAGCAGGCTGCGAACGGCGTTTTCGAGGGGCATGTCGTGCCCGCTGGTGCGGACGGGGAACCAGGTCTCGGCCCAGTTGACGTAGATGCCGGCGACCAGCAGAGCGGCCACGATGTTCCAGGCCCACCGGCGCCACCGCGGCCTGCGCTTGCTCCAAGGCACGCTGATGAGGGCGATGCCCACCGCCATCGGGATGCACTCCTCGCGCGGGGCCATGCCCACGAAGGTGCCGACCGGAGCGAGCCACCACCACCGACTCCGCATCGCCCACCAGCAGAACACCAGAGCCGGCGTGGCGAAGGCGAGGTCCTGGTAGTCCTGCAGTGCGACGGCCATCACCGTGGGGCTGGCGAGGTAGCACAAGGCCCCAATCGCCAGTCCGGCGGGAGCGCCGCGCATCACCCTCTGCCCGAGCCAGGCCGCCGGAAGCACTCCCAGCAAGGTGGACCACAGCAGCATGCGGCTCAGACCGAAGGCACTGGGGTCGAAGGGGTAGGCCCATCCCGCCGCGATGAGGGTGAGGGCGCGGTGCCCAGACCAGGTCCAGGCGTCGTCGTAGCCTTTGTGGATGGTCTGGAAGAAGCGGCCTTCGATGCCGAAGTTGCGCACCAGCTGTTCATGCACCGAAAAGGCGTAGGGCTCGACGGTCTGCAGCGCGGCGATGCGGGCATGGGAGGTGGAGGCCGCGGTGGTCCACCACAGCCAGGCGAGCAGCGCGACGAAGCCCCAGGCGGCCACCTTGCTCCACTTCACGCGGCGTCGGGCGACGGCAGGGAGCCGGTGCGGCTGCCGGAGCTCCTCGATCCACACGGCGAGCTCCACAAAGGGGTCGTCGCGGTCGGCAGACGGCTCGCCCCCCTCCATTGCGTCCGACTCGCTGCTGGGGACAGGCGCTGCAGCACCCGGCTCTGCAGGGCGGGGCGCCTCATGCGCAGCCGCGGCAGACACCTTCCGCTGGAATCGACGCCACGCCATTTCAAGTCGACCCCGACGCACCCTGTTTCTCCAGATCTGCAGTCTCCGCGCCCAACGCGGCACACTGTCCTTTACACCAGGCTCACAAGTGAGCCCACCGGAGCGTCCGGCATACGCTGACTCCCGCAGTCTGGCGGCCGGCGTTGCCGCGGCGCATCGGCCGAGGAGGCCCCATGTCCATCGATCGTTGGTCGTCTTCTCCCTGGGTTCCGCTCGACGCCGGGCCCCGCCGAGCTCCACTCCCGCCCGTCCCCCGCCAGGTCCCCGCTTCGTTGCGGAGGGCGCTGATGAGCCGCGGCGTGCTGCCCAAGATCGGCGTCTCCTTCCTCGCGATGGGACTCTTCTTTCTGCTCGCCTTTCTCAATCCGCAGGGAATCGCGCGGGCGGCGCTGTCCAACCTCGACCCCAAGATGGTCGATGGCACGGTGGTGTCGGTGTCCACCACCAACGTCACGGTCAACGAGGAGCGGGTGATGGCCGTGGCGGCCGACTACTCTGCGGCCGGGCGCTCCCTGCGGGTGACCTCCTACAGCACACATCCCCTGGTGGCCGAGGGGGACGTGGTGGGCGTGCGATTCAGCGCCTCGATGCCCACGATGGCCGTGATCGACGGCCTCTCAGCGATGACCATGCCGTTGTGGGCGCTGCCCTTCCTGCTCATCTTCCCCGGGGTGGGCGCCGGACTGGCGTTGGTGCAGATCCGGCGAGGACGGCAGCAGGCCATGCTCCTGGAGCGGGGGCTGGAGGCCGAGGGCACCTTCGTGGCCAAGGAGCCGTCGAACACCCGGGTGAACAATCGACCTGTGATGCGCGTGACCTTCCACTTCCAAGACAGCCGCGGCGACACCTGGCCAGCGGTCGCCTTGGCGCTCGACACCACCCGGCTCGAAGATGAGCCCACCGAGCGGGTGCTCTACCTGCCGGAACGGCCGGCCGTGGCGCTGGTGGTCGACGAGATCCCGGCCTGGTTGACGGCCACCTCCCGGGGCTGGGCAGAGCCGCCCTCTGGCGACCGACTCCGGCCGGTGTACATGGCCATCGCGGTGCTGGCAGCGACAGCGGCTGGCCTGGCGCTCGGAATGATGGTGGGCTGAGGGTTCTGCGGGAGACCAGGCTCACCCGTGGCAAGCCATTTCTACCAGGCCCCATCCGGTCCGCCGAAGGCACCCTGGTCGTTGGCCGTGCCATCCACATCGTTCATCGCCGCTGCAGGGTCGCCGGCATCCACGCTGGGCGACACCCCAACCAGGCTGAAGTCGAGGCCCGGGGCATCGGTGAACTGCGGGTCGTCGCTGATGTTGCCCGCCGTGCCGGTGGGATCGGTGACCCCCGAGTAGTCGCCGCCGTAGTTGCCGTAGACGTTGCTGTAGGTGCCCGAGTAGGTCGCGCCCGAGTCGCCGAGCACGCCCTCGCCATACAGCGACCAGGACAGGATGCTGCTGTCGACCGTGCCCGTGGCGCTGCCCGACAGGTAGAGCGCACCGCCGGCGTCGGCGATGTTGTGGCTCACCGTGCCGTTGGTGATGTCGAGGGTGCCGTCGAGCACCAGCAGCCCGCCACCATCCGCCTCAGCCTCGTTCCAGGCCGCCAGCGTGTTGGTGAGGGTCAGGCTGCCCGAGTCGATCTCCACGCCGCCGCCGTCGGTGGCCTCGTTGTTGTAGATGGCCACCTGAAGGCCCAGGATGTCGGACAGCTCGTCGATGAAGACACCGCCGCCCTGGTCGGCGTAGTTGTCCAACACCTCGATGTTCTCGAGGCTCGCCTGGCTGTCCATGAAGCAGATGCCGCCACCGTAGGAGAAGGTGTACCAGGTGTCGTTGCCCGACGAGCTGGAGTCGGCGTCGGGCAGCACGTTGTCTTCGACGATGAGGTCGATGAGGTCGGGGTCGGCACCGTCGAGGTACAGGCCACCGCCGCAGTAGCTGTCGTAGTAGTCGGTGCAGGTGGCGCCCGACCCACACGAGCGCGAGGAGCTGGTGGACTCCAGAGCGCCTTCCCCGCCGGTGAGCGTGAAGCCCATCAGCTCGGCGGCCGAGGTCTCGCCCGAGTCGAAGGTGACGACCGGCGCGCCCAGACCCGTGGCGTCGATGATGGTGAGGTCGGCGCCGTCGATGCTGCGCACCGCGATGTCCTGGCCGTCGAAGTCGATGGCCTCGGCGTAGGTGCCCTGGGCGACCACCACACAGCCGATGGCGTTGTCGACGCCGCCCTGGATGGTGTCGTAGGGGGCTGTGGAGGTGCCGGGCCCTGCCGAGCTGCCGGTGGAGAGGTCGACCCAGAGGGGCTCGGTGGCGTCGGTGTCGTCGCAGTCGAGCTCGTTGTCCACGCCCTCACAGGCCAGGGCCGTCGAGCCCTCGGCGCCGAAGCCATCGCCGTCGTCGTCGACCGCGAGCTCCTGGGCGTCGACGGCATCCGCCTCGTCGATGGTGCCGTCGCAGTCATCGTCGATGCCGTTGCAGTATTCATCCGCCGAGGGGTAGACCGCCGGGTCGGTGTCGTCGCAGTCGGTGGCGTCGGCGGTGTGCCTCGAGGGCTCGGAACAGGAGGTGGCCATCGTGGCGGGGTCGCCGTAGCCATCGCCATCGGAGTCGGCGTACCAGGCCGAGGCGTCGAGTGCGTCGTCTTCGTCGATCACACCGTCGCAGTCGTCGTCTTCGGTGTTGCACCACTCGTCGGCGCCCGGGAACTGGGCAGCATCGGCATCGTCGCAGTCGGTGTTGTCGGCCACCGCACCCGAAGGCTGGTCGCAGGCCACCGACGACAGCTCGGGGTCGCCGTAGCCGTCGGCATCGGCGTCGGTGTACCAGGTCGAGCCATCGATGGCGTCTTCGTCGACCACCGAGTCGCAGTCGTCATCGACCTCGTTGCAGATCTCGGAGGCCCCGGGATGCACGGTGGACTCGCTGTCGTCGCAGTCGCCCGGGGTCTCGGCGTAGCCGGGTGGCTCGGAGCAGGCGTCGACCACGGCGGTGGGGTCGCCCCAGCCATCGCCATCGGTGTCCTGGTAGTAGGTGTGGGTGACCAGCTCGTCGACATCGCCATCGCAGTCGTTGTCGACCTCGTCGCACACCTCTTCGGCGCCCGGATGGGCCGTGGGTTCGGAGTCGTCGCAGTCGGTGGCGTCGTGCACATGGCCGGTGGGCTCGGCGCAGCCCTCGGCGGGCGCATCGGGATCACCAAAGCCATCGCCGTCGGCATCGGCGTACCACTCATTGGTCACGCCATCGTCGACCTCACCGTCGCAGTCGTTGTCGAGGGTGTCGCAGACCTCTTCGGCGCCGGGGTAGACCGTGGCGTTGTTGTCGTCGCAGTCGGTGGCGGTGGGGACGTAGCCCTCGGGCGCCTCGCAGGCCTGGACCGACTCCGCGTCGGGGTCTCCAAAGCCGTCGCCGTCGGCATCGGCGTAGAAGGTGGACAGGGTGTCCTCGTCGATCGACCCGTCGCAGTCGTTGTCCACGCCGTCGCAGACCTCGGTGACCGCGGGGCTGACCGAGGGGTCGTCGGGATCGCAGTCGTCTTCGTCGGGCCAGCCATCGCCATCGGCATCGCCCGCCGTGCCGCCAGCCCAGAGGCCGGAAGTGTCTCCCTCACGGGTCTTCAGCTCGCCCCCACAACCCACGACGCCGGCGCCGAGGGTGAGGAGGAAACAGGTCAGGACACGGGACATCCGCAGACTCCGAGGAGGCACGCCACACCGCGCACGCTACCGCCCGGGGGGGGCGCGACTCAAGCCAAGAGTCCGATCAACGCGATGACATGAGGCGTGTTGTGCATAGAGGTCGACGTGGCCATGCAGGTACGGAGTAGGCTGCGGCCGATGTCCACCCCCGCTCCACCCCCGCCTGGCGCTGCCGCACGGCGCATCCGCCGCCTCAGCAGGCACCTCGGCACCCTCGTGGCGGCCTTCGTGGTGGCCTCGGTGTGGGGTCCCACGCTGCCTTGGATGGCGGAGGGCTTCATCGGGGTGGAGTACGTCGATGGCTTCGGAACCCAGTGGTTCTACTGGTTCGTAGAGCGCGGCGTGCGCGCCCTCGAGCCCATGGGGCACACCGACCTGTTCTTCCACCCCTGGGGCAAGGACATCTTCGCCCACACGGGCACCAACATCCTCGACGCCGTGCTGGCCGTGCCCTTCCGCATGCTGTTCGGCGAGGTGCTCGGCTACAACCTCTTCGTGGGCCTGGGCCTGGCACTCACCGCCATCGCCACCTGGGCACTGTCCCGCGAAGCCGGCGCCGACCGTCCCACCGCCACCGGCCTGTCCGTGCTGTCGCTCGCCGCACCCTACGTGCTGTTCGAGCTCGCCCAGGGACGCCCCACCCAGGCCATCCTCCTGTTCCCGACCCTGTTCATGTGGGCCGTGGTGCGCACCGGCCGGCAGCCCGGCTGGACCGCACCCGTCATCGGCGGCCTCAGCCTCGCGCTGTCTGGCTACCAATACTGGTACTACGCTCTGTTCGGTGGACTGGTGGCCCTGGCCTGGGGCCTGGCCTGCTCGGTGCGGGGCGGACGCACCCAGGGCCTCGCCACCTTCCTGCGCTTCGCCGGCATGGCCGCCGTCGCCCTGCTCATCACCGGTCCCGCCGCGGTCCAGCTGCTCGACCAGGCCGCATCTGGCTCCACCCCCGGCCTGCTCGACATGGACCGCTGGAGCCTGTCCTCCAACCCACCCGTCACCGTGGAGGAGATGACCATCGGTCTGCTGAGCTGGCAGCCCCTGCGCCGGTTCGCGGGCTTCTATGTGGTCGATCCCGACGGCACCGAGCGCTTTCTCGAACAAGCTGTGCTGCTGCCGATGCCCGTGCTGGCCGCCCTGCTCGCCGCCATCCGCTGGCCGGACAAGCTCCCCCGCAGTGCCCTGGCCGCCTCGGCGGTGGCCGCATGCCTCGTGGCGATGGGCCCCCTGGTGCTGGTGGGTCCGACCGTGTGGCCCAACCTCACCTACCACGGCCTGTCCCGCGCCCTCGGCGTCGTTCAGCGCCTCTGGTGGCCCGCCCGCGCAGTCGCCTTCGTCCACCTTCTCGGCATTGTCGCGTTGGCGTCGGTGCTTCCCCGCCTCCGCCACCACTGGCCTCTGGCGTCGGCATTCTTCTGGCTCGTCCTGGGGACAAGCTCCTTCGCCGACCTCGACAAGAGCCGCCTGCTCCCCATGCAGGTGTGGGAACCGAAGGTCCCCGCTGGCTACCACTGCCTCGCGAGCGGTCCCCCCGGCGCCATCATCGAGCTGCCCTACGCGTGGACCCAGTCTCACCTCTACTACCAAGGTGCCCACGGCAGGCCCATTCTCGGCGGAATGCTGGAGGACAACCAGGTCTTCACGCCCGAGGAGTTCACCGACTTCAAGACCGAAAACACCGCCGTTGCCGCCCTGCTCGACCTCGCCCGCATGCAGCCCCCGGAGGAGCCCGCCACCCCCGCGGACCTCGAGGCCATCCACGACCTCGGCTACGCCTACGTGGTCCTCCAGCTCGATGCCTTCGCCGCCGAATACCAGGAGTCCGGCCTGCTCGACAACGGCCTGCGGGCCCGTCAGCGTCGGGTCTACCGCGAGCTCGACAAGATGCTCGGCCGTCCCGTCTACAAAGACGCGCGCATCGCCATCTACTCGCCCTGGGGAGAGCCGTCACCGTGCCAAGACAGCCCGGTGGAGCCCGATCTCGAGGCGGTGGGCATCCGACAGTCAGAGGTGGGCAACGTGCTGCTTCGCCCCCCCGAGGCCCTGGTGCTCACCCGTTGGTACGAAGGCGAGCTGGATGCTCTGGGCGAGCCATGGTCGGAGGACGAAGACGAGGAGGCCGACGACGAATCCGACCGCTTCCAGGTCGACACGGGGGACGAAGGGTAGACTCGCCCACCGACCTGACCGGAGGACGCCATGTCCCGTCCGCTCCCCTGGCTGGCCCTCGCGCTCCTCGCCCCACTCTGGTGCAGCTGCGGCGGCGACGATCCAGAAAAGTCCACCGCCGACTCTGCAGATCCCGTCGTGTACGGCGATCCCGTCGATCTCGTGGCGGCCATCGAGCCCCGCATCGCCACCGGCGGCATCGGCTTCAACGTGGGCTGCGGCTACCCCGGAGCCTCCGTCCCCTTCGGCCTCGCCAAGCCCTCCCCGGACACCAGCACGGCCAGCGGCGGGGCATTCGGCGCCTACCACGGCGGCGGCTACCACTCCGACGACACCCACATCCAGGGCTTCTCCCAGCTCCACCTCCATGGCGTCGGTCTCACGGACTACGGCCTCGTGTCGCTGATGCCGGTCGACGGCATGTCCGCCGACAAGACCTCCGAGGACGGCTACCGGGTGGCCTTCGACCATGCCGACGAGCATGCAGAGGCCGGCCTGTACACCGTGCGCCTCGATGACCCCGGGGTGGACGTCTCCCTCACCACCGACGGCGGCGCCTCACTCCACCGCTACAGCTTCGACGCCGGAACCGCGGCCCCCACCCTCCTCGTCGACCTCGGACACCGCATGGACGGCAGCCGCGTGTTGTCGGCCGAGCTGTCCCTCGACCCCGACACCGGACGCGCCACCGGCTGGATGCATCAAGATGGCGCGATGGCCTCCAAGGACTTCACCACCTGGTTCGCCCTCGATGTCGACGAGCCGCCGCTCGCGTGGGGCACCTGGTCGGCAGATGGCGTGCCCGAGGACGGCGCCACGTCGGCCATGGCCGAAGCGGAAGGCGACGACAGCGTGCGCGTGGGCCTCTGGATGACCTTTGCCGACCCCGACGTCATCGCGCGCATCGGGGTGAGCCTCACCGACGCCGACGGGGCCCTGCTCGCCCTCACCGACAACCCCGGCTTCGATGTGGAGGCCACCGCCGCCAGCGCCCGCGCCGAGTGGACCGACGCCCTCGACCGGGTGCGCGTGTGGGGCGGAACCGACGACCAGCAGGTCATCTTCGCCACCGCCCTGTACCACTCCCTGCAGCTTCCCACCCGCATGTCGGACAGCGACGGCCGGTATCGAGGCTTCGACGACTCCGTGCACACCGACCCCGGCCACCCCTACTTCAGCGACTTCTCACTGTGGGACACCTACCGCACCACCCACCCGCTCTACACCCAGCTGTGGCCCGAGCACCACCGCGACATGCTCCGCTCATGGGCCCGCATGGTGGAGGAGGGTGGCGCCATCCCCAAGTGGCCCCTCGCGACCTGGGACCCCGGCTTCATGGTGGGCTCACCGGGCCACATCGTCGTCGCAGAGGCCATCCTGAAGGGACTCGACAGAGGCGGTGACTTCGAGGCCGACGTGCTGCTCGCCAACGCGCGGGACGTCGCCCTCGGACGCCTCACCCCGCCCTATGCGGCGCGTCCCGACCCGATTCAGTACGGCGAGCTGGGCTACTGGCCGTCGGACGACACGGGTCGAATGGTCGCCTGGCAGCTCGAAATTGCCCTCGCAGACTACGCTCTGGCAGAGGCCCTCGACCTGAGAGCCGAGGCAGCAGACGACGCCACCGAGCTGCGACGCCGCAGTGGCTTCTGGGAGAACGTCTACAACCCAACCACCGGGTGGATGCAGGGCCGTTCGGTGGATGGCAGCTGGATCGACCTCGTCTCCGAGACTGCGTGGGACGACGTCTACACCGAAGGAAACGCCCGCCAGTACGTGTGGATGGTCCCCCACGACCCCCAGGGCCTGTTCACGGCGATGGGTGGACAACAGGTCGCGGTCGAGCGGCTCACCGAGCTGTTCGACGGGGCCAAGGTCGACGCCACCGACGATGTCGTGGGCATTCCCGAGGATTGGTACTGGCACGGCAACGAGATCGACCTGCACGTCCCCTGGCTGTTCGCCCTCGCTGGCCGTCCCGACCTCACCCGGGATGCGGTCGCCTGGGTGCTGGACACCTGGTACGGCACCGGCCCGGATGGGCTCGCGGGCAATGACGACGGCGGAACGCTGTCTGCATGGGCGGTCTGGGCGATGATGGGCGTGTACCCGATGGCCGGCACCGACGGGTATGTGCTCGGCTGGCCGGTCTTCGACCAGGTGGAGCTCGACCGGGAGGACGGCAGCACCCTCACCATCACACGTCGGGGAGATGGACTGGCCGAAGATGCCGTGGTGGACGTCATCATCGATGGGGCGACCTGGACCGCCCCCGACCTGCCCCACAGCGTCTGGTCCACCGCCGAGACGATTGTGTTCAAGGCCCGCTGACCCTCCGCCCACGACCACGCATCCCCGCTGGGGAGGTAGGATGACGTCCCCCCGGCCCCGAGCTGCCATGCGTGCCACCACCCTCCTCCTGCTCCTCGGTTCCATCGGCTGCACCGGCGACAAGGTCACCGTCCTCGAAGATGACGTGGACTCCGCGTCTCCCGACGACGACAGCGCAGACACCGCAGACACCGGAGAACCGGTGGAGGAGCCCGACCCCGGCCCCTGGGACAGCTGGCTCGACACCGCCTCCCTGCCCGGCGGTACCTTCGAGATGGGCTGCACGCGGGACGACGAGTGGTCCTGCTACGACAACGAGTTCCCCGTGCGGGAGCTGACCCTGTCCCCCATCGAGGTGTTGCGTACCGAGGTGCCACGCGGGATGTACCGGGCCCTCACAGGTGGGGCCCACCGGCCGGCCGGGTGTACGCAGGACGACTGCGTGGCCGTGAACATCAGCTGGTACGACGCCGTGGCATTCTGCAATCTCGCGTCCGAGGCCGCCGGGCTCACGCCCGCCTACAGCATCTCGGGCACCACTGTGACCTGGGACCGCACCGCCGATGGCTGGCGGCTGCCCACCGAGGCGGAGTGGGAGTACGCCGCACGCGGAGGCCGGGACCTCATCTACGCCGGCAGCGCCGACCTCGACCAGGTGGCCTGGACCCGCGAAAACGCTGGCGGACGTCCCCACGAAGTCGGCGAGAAGGCCGAGAACGACTTCGACCTGCACGACATGTCGGGCAACGTGTGGGAGTGGGTCTGGGACTGGCAGGGCAGCTACGACGCCAGCAGCACGGTCGACCCCACCGGGCCCGACTCCGGAGAGCGCCGCATCCTCCGGGGCGGCGCATGGGACGCCAACGACGACGCCGCCCGGGTGAGCTTCCGCGGTGCGATGTCGCCCGACACCGAGGTCGACACCAACGGCCTGCGCATCGTGCGGGGCGCGCTGGCCCGCTGACGCTCAACAAGCGAAGGCGTCGCGGATGCCGGCTTCGGTGAGACCGAACTCGGCCAGGGTGTAGACGTGCTTTCCGTGCCGTCCCGACGGGCGCTTGTCGATCTCGGCCTGCACCGACGACTGGATGTCGTGGGTCCACGGCAGGGCGGCCTCGGCGAATACGCGGGTGACGGTGCCCATCGGGTCGGCCACAAGCTCGTCATAGTCGACGTCGATGACGCGCAGTCGAGGACGGGCCTGTCGCACCCGCACCGCCCGCTCCGCGTACGTGCTCCACATGCGCAGGCTCTGGGCGCCCAGCATCGCCTTGTCGACCTTGCCGGTGATGAGCTGGTGCATGGAGGCCGAGAGGCTGGCGTAGCTCGGGATGCACCGGGCAGGGTCGCGGTGGGTCTGGATGAAGATGGCCTCGGGCAGCTCATTATGGAGCAGGTCGAGAAAGCCGATGTGGTTCGGGGTCTTGAGCACCAGGCGCCGTTCGGGAGTGGGCGCGGCCACCCAACGGAGCAGGTCGACGAACACGCGGTAGGGCTCGGCGGCATCCTGGAGCAGCAGCCATTCGACGTAGGACCGACATCCCGCCACCCGCCACAGAAACGGATTCCAGCCCAGGCTGCCTTCGAACAGGGTGATGGCCTCCTCGGGAGAGTCCAGCTCGAAGGCGTGCTTCGCCATGAGCTCGGGGGCGAATGCGCGCAGCCCAGCGATGGTCCAGGCCGTCTTCCAGCGGCGGCGGTCGCGGACATCGGCGATGGGCTGGCGGCTCTCCCACAGTGGGATGCCGCGGGTGCCCGGGACCGCGCACAACAGCCGGTGCAGAAAGGTGGTGCCGGAGCGGGGCAGCCCGACCACGAAGATGGGCGGCACGAGGGGGACGTCGAAGCGCTGCGGCACGCGGCTGCGGGCATCGACGTAGCGCAGTCGGTTGGACACCCCTTCCACGAGTGCATCTCGGACCACGAGGCGTCCGAACAGCCCGAGTCCGGCTTCATGGCTGAGGGAGCGACAGGCCACCCCGAGGCCTTCGGGGTGGGGGATGTGGCCGAGGTCGGTCAGGCCGGTGCGGCGCCTGGCGCGGCGGAGGATGTCGTCGGGGTGCAGAGGGGCCGTTCGCAGCGCCAGCGCACCGAGGAGGTGGCCCAGCAGATCGATGGACATGCGCCCGAGCCGGCCGAGCCCGCGCCCACCCGGAAGCCGCTGAAGCAATGCGGGCCCCGGCGGCAGTCCCGCGGGCCCGGTCAGTTCAGGGGGACGCGGGCGCACGACTCACCGTCACGACCATCTGCCGCATCTTCTCATCGCGCGTCCACCGGTCGGGATCGGTGAGCTTTCGCTCCGAGTTGTCCCCGAGCACGTCGCGCGCGGTGTTGGCGTCGACCTGCCAGGGCGCCAGGGCCACCGCGGAGCCCGAGTACCACATGGGCACGTCCGTCCACCCTGTGTTGTCGACCGACACCGTGTAGCTGCCCTTTTCGACCAATGCGGAGGGGTCACGGAAAGCATAGCCGACCATGTATACAAAAAAGCCCTCTGCGGCCTTGCCATTGAGCTCGTGCTCAATCGCCATCCAGTCGCCCTTGACCACCTCCCCATCGACCTTGAGGGTGAGGCCATCGGCCATCGTCGCCCAGATGGACTGGTTGTACTTCTCGACCTTTCGCTTCTTTGTGGCGAGGTCGTCTTCCTTTGAGACGCCGATGCCCTTCATGACCACCGGGATGGGCACCTCCAACACCACGAAAGCCACCAGCCCCTCATCGGAGGCCTTGAAGGCGGTGCGGGTGGAGTATTCGGTGGCCGCAAACGGATGGGCGCGAGCCTCGGGGGACACCACGGCGGACATGGCCAGGAGGCCGACGAGGCCGGTGGACAGCATCCGGGGGACGAAGGGACGCATGGGCGGACTCCACTCTGCGACAATGGCGTGTACGGCGGCGTTGTCCCCCATTTCGCACAAGGCGACAGGGAAGGACGGGCCGACGGACCGGTCGGAGCCCGCACCCTATCGACCCTGACCTCTCGGCGCCGCTTCCCCACCGACACGGCGCACATGGCCCTCAAGCGCCAACCGAACCGCGTGACCGGGATGGGGCAGTGGTCAAATTTCTGGTAGAGACCCGATGGCGCCCCTACCGGTGACCCACTTGCGGTACTGTTCCCACGACTTTTTACCTACGGGTCACAAATCCATGGCAGGTCGAGAGAACCCCACAGCCGGCCGTTCGCGAGAACGTAGTGATTTCGATCCCATTTCAAGTTCAACGAAATCACGCCAGGGCATCTTTCACATGTGTTACCAAAGTGCTGCGACGGCGACGCCCGCAGACATGCGGATGAATCCGATGGAATACTACTGGGCCTGGAGCACAGATGTTTGATCAGCACGTCTATATCCTCACGCACGACACCGCCCTGGCCACGGCCCTCACCGAAGGCGGGATCGCGAACACCGCATTTGCAGACGGCGACAGCCTCTCCGCGGCGCTTCCGCCCCAGCCTCGGGGTGTCGTGATTGTCGACCTGCAGCTTCCGCGCGGTGCCGGCTACGCATTCCTGCGCGACAGCCATGGGCCCGGCATGTTGCCGGTGGTGGTCTTCACCAACGAAGGCGACGTCGCGGGCACGGTCGAAGGCATGCGCCACGGCGCGGTGGATGTCATCGAGAAGCCCTACGACATCACCAATGTCGTCGCCCGCGTGCGCGCCGCACTGCAGCGCGAGTCGGCCAGCTGGCAGGCCCGCCGGCAGTCGCTGTCGGTTGCCCATCGCCTCAAGGGACTCACCCCCCGCGAGGCCGAGGTGCTGGGCCAGCTGTCCCTCGGACTGTCCAACCGCCAGACCGGCGAGCGCCTCGGCATCTCTCCGCGCACCGTCGAGGTCCACCGCGGCCGCATCATGGGCAAGATGGGCGCCGGCTCCATGACCTCCCTGGTGCGCATGGTGGTCGAAGCCGGCCTCGGCGACCAGCTGCCGGCCCTGCCCCCGGTTCTCTGAGTCGACACTTTCGCCCCCGACATTCGCTGCTCCACTTTCGGGTGTGAGCGGCGTTCTTCGTTCTCGGGACACCCTCGTTGCTTGGAGTTGGGCGTGCGGTTGGCGTCCCAAGGCAACGCAAACCACCATACGAACTCCCGACAGACCCGACCCACCCCAAATGGGTGACCTCTCTGCGCGCGCCAGGCACGGGTCCCGGCATGCGCAGCCCAGGAAAGAGACGTCCGAACTCGCGTCTGGACTGACACCTCTGGGTCCCCCAGACACACGCCCGCCGCCGGTGGGGCCCGCTGCGCGAAGGGCCAACTCCTGGCAAGACCGTGGAACACCCCATCCGAGTGTTCCCCAGTGGGTGTAGAATCGCCGCCCCCCCGGAGGCGCCATGTCCCGCATCTTCCTCACCGCTGTGTTCAGTGCCCTGCTGCTTGTCGGCTGCGGCGACAAAGAGACCGAAGAGGAGTACTACGGCAGCTCGTCTGGCAGCGACCCCGTGGACTCCGGCGGCGCCGACGATGGCGGCGATGACGGCGGCGATGACGGCGGTGACGATGGGGGCGACGAAGGCGGTGACGACGGCGACAGCGGCGACGACGGCGGCGACGATGGCGGCGGGGTCGACAACGATGGCGACGGCTACGACGAGACCGAGGACTGCAACGACAACGACGACAACATCCACCCCGGCGCCACCGAGGAGTGCGACGGCATCGACAACGACTGCGACGAGCTGATCGACGACGAGGACGACGACGTCGATCCCGGCTCCATGGCCTCCTTCCACGCCGACCTCGACGAAGACGGCTACGGCGACCCGGACAACGAGGTGTTGGCCTGCTCGCCCCACGACGGTGCCCTCACCGACGACAGCGACTGCAACGACTCCGACGCCAGCATCAACCCCGACGCCTCGGAGGTGTGCGACGAGGTCGACAACGACTGCGACGGGGCGATCGACGACGCCGACCCCAACCTCGACACCTCCACTCGGAGCACCTTCTACCGAGACACCGATGCCGACGGCTACGGCGATGCCGACAGCAGCGTGGAGGCCTGCAGCGAGGGCTCCGGCTGGACCTCCGACACCACCGACTGCGACGACGACGATGCAGCGGTCAATCCGGGCGCCACAGAGGTCTGCAACGACATCGACGACGACTGCGACGGGGACATCGACGACGACGACAGCTCGGTCGACCTGTCCACCGCATCGAGCTGGTACACCGACGCAGACGCAGACGGCTACGGCGACAGCTCCACAGCCTCGGCAGCCTGCGATGCACCGTCGGGCACCGTCGCAGATGACACCGACTGCGACGACACCGACGACGAGATCAACCCGGCGGCCACCGAGGTCTGCGACAGCGTCGACAACGACTGCGACAGCCTCGTCGACGACGACGACACGGACCTCGACCCCGGCACGACGACCCCCTTCTACGCAGACTCCGACGGCGACGGCTACGGCGACCTGTCCAGCTCCTTCGGCTACTGCAGCGCCCCGTCTGGCTGGACCACGGACACCACCGACTGCGATGACACCAACGCGAGCGTGAACCCGGCAGCTACCGAGGTCTGCGACGCCGTAGACAACGACTGCGATGGTGACATCGACGACGACGACAGCAATGTCGACACGTCCACCGGCTCGTCCTGGTACACCGACGCCGATGCCGACGGGTATGGCGACAGCACCAGCAGCGCCCAGGCCTGCAGCGCGCCCAGCGGCATGGTGAGCGACGACACCGACTGCGACGACGACGACCCCGCCGTCAATCCCGCAGCCTCCGAGGTGTGTGACGCCGTAGACAACGACTGCGACGGCGACATCGACGGCGACGACAGCAGCGTCGACCTCACCACCACGCGCACCTGGTACATCGACAGCGATGGCGACGGCTACGGCACGTCCGCCAGCTCCACCTCCTCGTGTTCGCAGCCCTCCGGCTACGCCCTCACCGACGACGACTGTGACGACACCGACGACACCGTCTACCCGTCGGCCGATGAGATCTGCGACAGCCAGGACAACGACTGTGACGGCGACATCGACGATGATGACGACGATGTCACCGGCAGCTCCGCCACCACCTTCTACCCGGACAACGACGCCGACGGCTACGGCGACGCGAGCACCTCCATCCTCGCCTGCAGCGCGCCCGCCTTCGGCAGCTTCGTCACCACCGGCACCGACTGCGACGACTTCGATGCCACTGTGAACCCCGGCGCCACCGAGGTCTGCGACACGGAGGACAACGACTGCGATGGCAACGTCGACGACGCCGACAGCAGCCTCGACACGTCCACCGCCACCGTCTGGTACACCGACGCCGACGCTGACGGCTTCGGCCTGACCAGCTCCAGCACGCTCGCCTGCGCGTCCCCCACCGGCACCTCCGAGCTCGACGGCGACTGCGACGACACCGACAGCACGGTGCACCCCGCCGCATCCGAGGTCTGCGACAGCGTGGACAACGACTGCGACGGCGATACCGACGACGACGACAGCAGCCTGTCCCTGTCGTCCACCAGCACCTTCTACAGCGACAGCGACAGCGATGGCTACGGCGACCCCACCAGCGCGGTGCAGGCGTGCTCGGCCCCGACCGGCACCACCGCGGATGCCACCGACTGCGACGACACCGACAGCGCGGTGAACCCGGGTGCCACCGAGGTGTGCGACGGCACGGACAACGACTGCGACACCACGGTGGACGACGACGACAGCAGCCTCGACACCACGACCGCCACCACCTTCTACGACGACGATGATGGCGATGGCTACGGCGACAGCGCGGCCAGCACCCTCGCCTGCGACCCGCCCTCCGGCACCGTCACCGACGACACCGACTGCGACGACACCGACAGTGCGGTGAATCCCGCCGCCACCGAGGAGTGCGACGGCATCGACAACGACTGCGACGGCGACACCGACAGCGACGACTCCAATGTCGACAGCAGCACCACCGTGACCTGGTACGCCGACGACGATGCCGACGGCTTCGGCGACAGCACGGACAGCACCACCGCCTGCGACCAGCCCACCGGCTACGTGCTCGACTCGGCCGACTGCGACGACACCGACGACGGCATCCACCCCGATGCCGACGAGTCCTGCGACAGCGTGGACAACGACTGCGACGGCCTCATCGACGACGACGATGACAACCTCGACCCCTCTTCCGCGACCACCGCCTACACCGATGCGGACGCCGATGGCTACGGCGACGACAGCACCGAGGCCCTCGCCTGCACCCTCGCCTCCGACCAGGTGACGACCTCCGGCGACTGTGACGACGGCGACAGCGGCGTGAATCCCGGCGCCACCGAGGTGTGCGACGACGTGGACAACGACTGTGACAGCCTCGTCGACGACGACGACAGCAGCCTCGACACCTCCACCGCCACCACCTTCTACGACGACGACGATGGCGATGGCTACGGCGACAGCTCCGCGAGCACCCTCGCCTGCGACGCGCCCACCGGCATGGTCGCCGACGCCACCGACTGCGACGACGCCGACGACGAGGTCAATCCCGGCGCCTCCGAGGTCTGCGACTCCGTCGACAACGACTGCGATGGCGACACCGACGACGACGACAGCAGCGTCGACCTCACCACGGCCAGCACCTGGTACCCCGACCTCGATGCCGACACCTACGGCGACAGCAGCGCCGGCACGACCGCCTGCGATGCCCCCTCCGGCTACATCGCCGACGGGAGCGACTGCGACGACTCAGACGCCGCCATCCACCCCGCCGCCACGGAGGTCTGCGACAGTGCATCTGTGGACGAGGACTGCGACGGTCTCGTCAATGACGACGACGACAGCCTGTCCTCCACCGGCGCGACCGCCATCTACATGGACGAAGATGCCGACGGCTACGGCGACGACACCCGCTACATCTACGTCTGCACCGTGCCCTCCGGCGCCGTGACCACCGGTGGAGACTGCGACGACACCGACGCATCGGTCAATCCCGCGGGCTCCGAGGTGTGCAACGGCGTCGACGACGACTGCGACACCTACGTCGACGACGACGACTCCAGCGTCGACACCGCCACCATGACCACCTGGTACCTCGACTCCGATGCCGATGGCTACGGCGTGTCCACCTCCACCACCACGGCCTGTGATGCCGTGGGCTCCGGCTACGCCGACAACGACGATGACTGCGACGACACCGACGACAGCATCCACCCCGCTGCCAGCGAGGTCTGCGACTCGGTCGACAACGACTGCGACGGCGACACCGACGACGACGACAGCAGCATCGACCCCGCCACCCAGTCCGAGTTCTACAACGACGTCGACTCCGACGGCTACGGCGACCCCACCTCCACGGTGAAGGCCTGCATCCAGCCCTCTGGCACCCTCACCGACAACTCCGACTGCAACGACGGCGACGCCACCATCAACCCCGGCGCCTCCGAGGTGTGCGACGGGGTGGACAACGACTGCGACACGCTGTTCGACGACGACGACGCCGACCTCGACACCTCGACGGCCAGCGACTGGTACCCCGACTCCGACGCCGATGGCTACGGCGACTCCAGCGCGTCCGCCACGCTGGCCTGCGACCTGTCCACAAGCGGCTACACGGCAGACAACTCCGACTGCGACGACACGAGCTCCAGCAGCAACCCCGGGGCCTCCGAGGTCTGCGACGGCGACGACAACGACTGCGACGGCCTCACCGACGACGATGATGGCAGCGTCGACCCGTCGACCTACACCACCTGGTATGCCGACACCGACAGCGACGGCTACGGTGACTCCGCCACCACCACGGCCTCCTGCTCTGTGCCCACCGGCTACACCGACCTCGACGGCGACTGCGATGACACCGACGCAGCCGTCAATCCGGGGGAGACCGAGGTCTGCGACAGCGCCACCACCGACGAGGACTGCAATGGCCTCGCCGACGACGACGACCCGGGCATCGACTTCAGCACCACCACGACCGGCTACCTCGACGCCGACCACGACGGCTACGGCGGCACCGACTCCTACCTGCTGTGCACCATCACCAGCGGCTTCTCCAGCGTCACCGGCGACTGCGACGACGACGACAGCACGGTGAATCCGGGCGCGACCGAGGTGTGTGACGAGGTCGACAACGACTGCGACAGCGACATCGACGACGACGACAGCAGCGTCGACACGTCCACATACGCCACCTGGTACGCCGACGCCGACGGCGATGGCTACGGTCTGCTCACCTCGACGGCCGCGGCCTGCGATCTGAGCGCGTCCGGCTACGCCGCCGACTTCGGAGACTGCGACGACACAGACGCCGCGGTCAATCCCGGCGCCCCCGAGGTCTGCGACAGCGTGGACAACGACTGCGACGGCGATGTCGACGACGACGACAGCGACCTCGACCCCACCTCCGCCACGATGGCCTACACCGACGCCGACGCCGACGGCTATGGCCTCACCTCCACGGGGGCGCTCTACTGCACAGTGCCGACCGGCTACGCCACCCTCGATGGCGACTGCGACGATGCCGACCCCACCGCAAGCCCCGGCGAAGACGAGGTATGCGACGGTGTCGACAACAACTGCGACACCGTCGTCGACGAGGCCTGGCTCGACGAGGCCATGGACGGCGCCACGCCCACCGACCTCACGTTCAACGGCCAGGCCTCTCACAGCTTCTTCGGCTCCGACGGCTACGCCCACCTCACCAGCGCGACGTCGAACGAGGGGGCGACGGTCTGGTATGACACGCACATCGACGCCGACCTGCTGTACGTCGAGTTCGAGGTCTACCTGGGCCTCAACTCGAGCGGCGGCGACGGGGTGGCCTTCTTCATCGCCGACGAGTCCGACACCACCTACTTCAGCGGCTTCGGTGACACCTTCGGCGGCGACGGCCTCGACGGCTACGCCATCACCCTCGACACCTACCAGAACAGCGGCGACCCCACCTCCACCTCCGGCACCTTCATCGGCCTCTATGAGCTCGATGCCACCAGCGGCTTCACGCTCCTCGACTCGGACACGAGCATCGCCAGCCTCGAAGACGGCGCCACCCACACGGTGACCATCACCATCGATGCCGGCGATGTCGACGTGACCGTAGACGGCACGGCCTACCTGTCGTCGACCATCACCGGCTACTCGATGTCCTCGGCACTGGTGGGCTGGGGGGGCGGCACGGGCACCGCCTCGAGCTGGCAGAGCATCGACGACACCTACCTTGGCTGTCCCGTGCCCTGAGCGGCGCTACCCCTGGCCGAAGGACTTGCCTCCGGAGGCCATGTGGGCCCGCTCAGCCTCGGTGGAGGTGCGTCCCAGCGCAGTGTTGCGGTGGGGGAAGCGACCGAAGCGGGCGATGAGCTCCCGGTGCTCCTCCGCGAAGGACAGGTAGTACTTGGCGTTCTTGCGGTCCTGAGGGTTCGACTCCTTCACGAGGCGCTCGAAGGCCGCGACGCACAGGTCCTGGTCCGCCAGGTCTTCGCTGTGCTCGAAGGGCATCAGGGAGAAGGTGGCGAAGTCGAGGTGCCAGCCGGCCGCCCAGCCCTGGCTGTGGATGTGGTGGGCAACGGAGCGGGCCCGGGCATCCCAGGCAAAGGCCCTGGCGGTGTGGCGGTGGATGTTGCGCGGGAACTGGTCGCACAGAATGACCAGTGCGAGGGCACTCTCGGGCGAGTCCCGCCAGCCGTCCAGCGCACCGAGGCCCGCCTGTTCGAGCAGGGGGCCGAAGTCCTCGCGGAGCCGTTGGTCGAGCTCCGGAGTGCTGTTCCACCACTGGGCCGGGTCGGAGGTCGGGGCCTGGGTGGGGTCGGCGTGGCCGAACCAGAACTGGAGGATGGCCTCAGGCGTGGCAGAGAGGGACATGGACACGCTCCTGCGATGGCGTGGGTGGCTCGAGCATCCGGGCAATCTGCGGCAGCGGGCGTGCTCCTGCGCCCGACATCGACCCGCGATGGCTGCCATTCCTGAATTAGGAGGTGCCCGTCGCCTTTGCCAGTCGCGAGGTCCCCATGGTCTCCAGCTCCACTCTCCTCGTCACCTTGTGGCTGTCGGTCGCCTCATCAACCGAGCCCACGGTGCAGCAGCTCGCCGACCACAAGGTGTCGGGCACCGTCATCGTGGCGGCCCCCCTGGAGCGGGTCCAGTCGGTGCTTTCCGACCCCCGATACATCGCAAAGATCGACGACAACGGCACCGTGGTGACCATTCTCGGCAATAAGGCGGCCTGCCAGTCCATCCGCACAACCGTGGACAACCCCATCGCGTCCATCTCCTACGACGCCGAGGTGTGTCCCATCGCCGGCGGCTGGCGCACCCGCCTCGTCCAGAGCGACGACCTGCAGGCCTTCGAGTCCACCTGGAAGCTGAGCGCGGCAGAAGACGGCAAGACCACCGTGCAGTACGACGTGCGCACGATTCCCGACATCCCCGTGCCCCAGTTCGTGGTGGATCGGGCCACGCGCTCATCGGTCCACAGCATGCTGGTGAAGCTGCGAAAGCACCTCGAGGACGGGTAGAGTCGCGCCCATGAAGCGCCCCCTGTCCCTGCTCGTGTTGTCCCTGAGCTTGTCGTGCTCCGATGCAGATCCGGAGGACAAGGGGACGGCCGATGGCGACACCGGCGATGCCACCACAGCCGACGAGCTGTGCAACGGCCAAGACGACGATGGGGACGGTGAAGTCGACGAGGGTCTCACCCGACACACCTGGTATGTGGATGCCGACGGCGACGGCCGAGGCGACGACGACGCGACCATGGAGGACTGCGGGCAGCCCGACGGCACGGCCTCGCGCGGCGGCGACTGCGACGACACCAACCCCGCCATCTCTCCCGACGCTCCGGAGCTGTGCAACGGTGTCGACGACGACTGCGACGGCACCATCGACGGCCCCACCTCCGACGACGCCGTCACCCGCTACCCCGACGAATATGGCGACGGCTACGGCCTGGCTGCCGAGCGCACCTGCGAGGCCGACACCCCCGGCTGGATCGAGGACTCGCTCGGGCTCGACTGCGATGACTCTGACGCCGCCGTGCATCCCGGGGCAGTGGAGCGCTGCAACGGCATCGACGACGACTGCGACCCCGCCACCTCCGAAGACGGCAGCGCCCGCCTGACGGACCTCGACGGCACGGTGTACCACTGGCCGGCCGACCGCTTCGACGGACAGCTCGCCATCCTGCGCCCCGGAACCCTGTCGCTCTGCGCCGGCGACTTCCCCTGGACCCTGCGTCCCCGGGTCGACCTCGACATTCGCGCGGCCCCCGAGGCCACCAGCCGCCCCCACATCGATGCCAGCGGACTCGACGGACCGGCCCTGATGGTCCGCGACGACGGCATCTCGGTACAGGTCTCGGGCATCGACCTCACCGGCGGCCTGGGCACCGCAGCCATCGCGGGCGAGCTCACCGGCGGCGGGGCGGTGGAGTGCGACACCGACGGCACATTGGCGTTCGAAGACGTCGCTATCAGCGGCGGAACCGCCGATCTGGGCGGTGGACTGCTCGCCCGCGGCGGCTGCCAGCTCACCCTCACCGACTGCCAGGTGGAGGGCGCCCAGGCCGCCTGGGCCGGAGGCTGCCTGGCCGTGATCGACGGCAGCGCCACGGTTGTCGGCAGCAGCCTGAAGGCGTGTGGCGCACCGGTAGGCGCTGGAGCTGCCGTCGTGGGCTGGGAAGGCGAAGCGGGCCTCGACCTGACGGAGAGCCTGCTCAGCGAACACACGGCCGACCGCCTGGGCGGCGGGGTCTACGTGGAGGCGGCCGGCCTCACCTGCATCGGCGACGGCAGCACCGCCCAGGGCATCACCACCAACAGTGCGCCGGAGGGCGGGGGCATCTGGATGGCCGCCGACAGCACCGCCGAGCTCACCGACTGCGACCTCGGCCTGGGCGCCACCGACAACCTGTTCGACGACGTCGCAGGCGACCTCGACGGAGCCTGGGCGGTCTACGAAGACGGCCTCACCACCTTGTCCTGCACCTCGGAGGGCTGCGAATGACCACGCGCCGACACCTGCTCGAAGGCGCTCTGGCCTCGGCCGCGCTCACCGCATGCCGGGGCACCGACGGTCCGAAGGCCAGCCCCACGCCCGGCTACGATGACGGCCACGACGTCATTCACACGCAAATGCGGCCACGCGACCCCGGCACCGACCCGGTCGACGGCCACACGGAAGGTCCCCTCGTCGACACCGGCTGGGACGACACCGGCGTGGCACCCGATGCCTGCAACACCACCGACCCCTTCGCCGAGGGTCCCTACTTTCGGAGCAGCGCGCCCAACCGCACCGACCTGCGGGTGTCGGGCGACGGGGGCACCGTCTTCCACCTCACCCTCGAGGTGCGAAGCAGCGCCGACTGCCTGCCGCTTCCGGGCGCCGTCATCGAGCTGTGGCACTGCAATCCCGACGGCGACTACGACATGACCACCTCGGATCTGAACTACCGCTGCCGCGTGCGCACAGACTTCGCTGGCCAGGTCGTGCTCACCACCTACAAGCCCGTGCCCTACCCCCTCGACGACACCCGCTGGATGCCGCGCCACTTCCACCTCAAGGTCGCCGCAGCAGGCCACGACAGCCTCACCACCCAGCTCCGCTTCACGGGCGACCCCTACGACGACGGCACTCTGCCCACGAGCCTGATGATGACGCCCACAGTACACTCGGACGGCAGCGAGAGTGCGGTCTTCGTGTTGGTGCTCGACCTTCCGTAGGTCACCGCCTGGGGGGACGATGAAGGATGGGGTGCGGCGTCGGTGGTGGCTGACCGGGCAGAACCCGACCGAGGCGCTGTTCGGAGCACTCGCGGGGGGACTCGCCGAAGCCGCGGCCTGGACCGTCGCCGCTGCCACATTGCTCGGCGACTATGTGGGTGCCGGCGGAGCGTGGGCCTTCCCCCTGGTGCTCGTCTGGATCTGGCTGACCACAGCCGGACGCCTCGCGAGGTGGACGCGGAGCCTCTTCCACCACCTGGTGCGGGCAGAGCTGGAGGTCCACGAATACGGCGGGGGCTGCATTCGCAGCAGAGCACCCTGGGGCACCGGCGCCTGGCTCACCTTCGACCGCAAGGGCAAGACTGCGGGCGGTCGGCTCCAGCTGCAGCAGACGGCGGACGGGCTCCGGGTGCGGGTTCCAGGCGGACCGGCCATGTCCTTGTCGGGCGCGCAGGCCTCCACACTCCGTGACGCCGGCGTACACGGCATCGCCGTCGAAGAAGACCGCGCGTGGACCGGTCCGCTCCGGCCCCTGTGGCGATGGGGCATCTTGCTGCTCATGGGCCTGGTGCCCGTGCACGACCCGCTGGCCGGCTGGCCGCTCGTGCCCCTGGCCCTGGTGGGAGGCGTGCTGCCGGTGCTCGGGTGGTTCGATGCACGCGCCGGCCGGGTCAACCTCTCGAAGAACCCTCCAGCAGCAGATCCTGCCCTGCACCACAGCGAAGCCGAGCTCAAGGTTCGGCTCCCGCTCCTCGGCCAGCAATACGCCACCCGCCGGGTGCCGGCGCCCTTTCGGCTCCTGGGGTGGGGACTGGCCGCCAGCATCGCCTACAAGTGGCTTCCCGGCCTCATCGCCGATGTGACCGGCGGCATCCCCCACACGCCCGGAACCGTCCAGGTCGAGCTCGCCCCCTTCATCGAGGCCGGCAAGCAGGACCCCGGCTTCTCCGACCAGGTGGGCCTGCTGGTCGGCATCGCCATCACCCTCGCGCTGGCGTCGATGGGACCCGACCGCTCCCCCTTCCGGCTCACCGCAACCCCCACCGGGATCACCGTGCGCCAGGGCAGCGCGTCCGTCCACATCCCCACCAGTGAGGTCGACCTCGATGTCGTCGACCTGCCTCGGGGCGCCCTGCTCGTCCTCTCGTCCGACCTCAGCCTCACGGTCGACGTCTCCGCGGCCCAGCTCCACCTCCTCCTCGCCAGCCTGCGCCCGATGTACCGCAGCGCCGGCACCGCACAGGATGGCCAGCGCATGCGACAAGCGCTCCAGGGACTCACATGAAGCGACTGCTCCTCCTCGCCGTGTTGCTGGGCTGCTCGGGCGCCGACAAGTCCACCGGCACCGCCTCCGCTCCAACAGACAGCGCCCAGGACAGCGCCAACGTCGTCGATCTCGACGGAGATGGCGCAGACGCCGCCACCGACTGCAACGACGCCGACACCACCATCCATCCGGGCGCCACCGAGTCCTGCAATGGGGTCGACGACAACTGCGACGGCCGCATCGACGAGCTGCCCCCTGCCGGCCACGGTGCGTGGGAGTGCAGCGAGAACCAGGTGTGTCCCGACGCCACCTGTCGGTGTACCGAGGGCTTCGTCAACTGCGATGGTGACAGCACAAACGGCTGCGAGACCGCACTGGCCGACCGCCCTGCCGAGGCCATCGAGGCCGGCTGCTGCCACCCCTACGACACCGCCGGCAACCGCCTCGACGACTGCGACGGCGATGGCTACTGCGAGTGCTACGGCGCCTGCAACTTCGACGAGTGCGTCGGGGAGTAGGGCCTGGCACACCGCTGGAACATCGTGCTCACGGTCCTTGTTGGCGGAATCCTCGCGGTCCCACCGCTGGAGTGCCCCCCGCCGGACCCATCGGTCCCGTCCACCATCCAGGCACACGCCCCGGCCGTGCAGCTCTGGCTCGCCCCCATCTGGCTCCTCGACGGTCGGGCCGTACACCCCCACTTCCTCTACGCCGAGACCGCCCACGACAGTGTCCACCGTGTGGAGGTCTGGCAGTCGGCACACGGCCCCCACCACCACCTCCTCGTCGATCGCATCCGGCCGATGCTCGACCAGCAGCGCGGGCTGTGCCACGCCGGCACCGTCCGTGGAGACAAGGCCCGGGAGGTCATCGCCGCATTGAAGGCCGCGCCCGACCGCTACCCGTGGAAGGACATCTGGGTGCCGGCGCCCGGGCCCAACAGCAACACCTTCGCCGCCGCCATTCTCGACGAAAGCAACTGGGAGCTCACCCTCCCCATCCAGGCCATCGGACAGCGGTTCTGGGTGCCGTGAAAGAGGCTGTGCTATCGTCGTGCGCGATTCCCGAGGATGGCCTGAATGCGGACACTCTCAGCAATCCTACCCACACTCTTCCTCGGCGCCTGCAAGGGGTCGGACAGCAAGACCACGCCGTCGTCCGACCCTCCCGCCACCGTGCTGCGCCTGTCCTCCGGAGCCCTGCAGCTCAATGACGACGGCAGCGTCGACCTCCTCGACAGGGACCACCGCCTGGTTGTCGACAACGCCGTCGCAGTCGCGGTCCTGAATGCTGCGGATGGCACAGGCACCGAGCTGCGCACCGACGACGACCGCCACCGAGAGGTGTTCTTCGGCGCCGAAAGACTGTGGCTTCGACGCATCGGCGAGGAGGGAGAACCCGACCTGCTGTGGTCCTTCACTCTGCTCGAAGACGACGTGCTGGCAGTGGGCCTGGAGGTGCAGAACCACACCTCCGCGCCGGTGTCCATCGCGAAGCTCGCCCCCTTCCGCGTCGACGACGGCGGCCTCTTCGTCGGCGCGGACCCCACCCGCCACCGCATCCTCGAAAACGGCAGCCACGCCTCCATCGACTTCGTGGTCGAGGTCCGCCCGGGGGACACCCTCCCCGACGAGGCCGCCGCCGTCATCGCCCCCGGCCACTACGCCGGCCACTCGGTGAGCGACTGGAACCACGCCGTCGCCGACCTCGACAGCGATGCGGTGTGGATTGCCGGGGCGCTGTCCTTCGACCGCTCCATGCCTGTCGCCAACCTCACCTACACCGAGTCCGCCGCCCCCATCGACGACCACGGCCGGGCCGGCTTCCACTACCTGTCCCTGGAAGCCGACCTGCTCCCCCACCCCATCGAGGTGGCGCCCGGAGACGCCTTCGCCGCGGAGAGCTGGGCGCTGCTGCCCTTCGAAGACGACGTCCTCACCGGCCTGGAGCACTATGCCGAGGTGCTGGCCGAGGCCCTCGGGGTGGTCCCCTGGCACCGCCGCTCGCCCGAAAGGCGCGTGCCCAACGGCTGGAATTCCTGGTCCGGTTCAGGGGGGACAGGCGGCTACGGCACCGACGTCAACGAGGCGCTCATCCTCGAAAATGCGGCGTGGACCGCCCGGGAGCTGCGCGACTGGGGCATCACCTGGTTCCAGCTCGACGACGGCTACGAGCCCTTCTACGGAGACTGGGAGTGGCGCGAGGACCGCTTCCCGAGTGGGCCCCGGGGGCTGTCCGACGCCATCCGCGCGCTCGGCCTCACCCCCGGCCTGTGGATGGCCCCCTTTACGGCCGACCCCAACAGCGCCATCGTCGCCGAGCACCCCGACTGGTTTGCCGAAAAGACCGTGCTGGGGCGCGTCGTCTCCAGCGACTACGAAATCCTCGACCTCACCCATCCACAAGTGCAGGACTACCTCGCCGAGCTGGCCCGCACCGTCCACGAAGACTGGGGCTACGACTGGTACAAGCTCGACTTCGGCTACCACGCCCTGTTCGCCGACTCCTTCACGGTCCCCAACACCACCCGAGAAGAAGCCTGGCGCGAGGGCCTTCAGATCCTGCGAGACAACCTCGGAGAGGACACCTTCTTTGTCCTCGTGGGCCTGGTGGGCATCACCTACGACCGCGTGGACAGCGCCCGCGTCACCCTGGACAACTCCCCCTCCTGGGACCAGCAGCCCGGCGTCTCCGACGACAACCACCTCGAACAGCAGGGCATCAAGCCCACCTTGCGCACCGCCGGTCGCCGCTGGTACCTGCAGGACCGGGTGTGGGTCAACCACCCCGACCTCATCATCTTTCGCAGCAACACCCGCGATGAGACCTGGCCTCGGGTGAGCTTCGAGGAGGCACGGTCGTTCGCAACCTGGGTGGGCCTGTCGGGCGGCATCGTGAAGCTGGGGGACCGCCTCGTGGAGATGAAGGGGGAGGAGGTGGACGTCATCCGCCGCCTCGTGCCGGCCTATGGGGTGGCCGCCCGACCACTGGACGTGCTGGAGCGGGAGTTCCCCGAGGTCTGGCAGCTCGAGGTGGACGCCCCCCTGGACGGAGACATCGGCCAGTGGCAGGTTCTCGGCCTGTTCGACTGGGGACGAAACAGCGACCTCACCACCGAGCCCTACACGCCCATCGAAGACCCGGAGGTGGGTCGGACCCACACCATCCCGTTGTCGGAGCTGGGCTTGCAGGGCCCGGTGCTCGCGTGGGAGTTCTGGACGGAGTCCTTTGTGGGTCGCATCGAAGACAGCCTCACGGTCGATGTTCCCAGCCACGACAGCCGCGTGGTGGCCCTGCGTACGGACACCGGAGAGCCCCAGTTCCTCGGCTGGAACCGGGAGCTGCGGATGGGCGCCACGGTGTTGGAGGCCGCCGTCTGGGACGCCTCGACCGGCGCGCTCGAGGTGCGCTTCGAAGCCGTGCCCGGAACCGAGCTGGCACCCTTCGAGTACACCGTCGCAGTGTGGATACCCGACGACTTCACCCCCGGAGACACCACCTTGTCCAGTGGCGATGCCTTCACCGTCGACGATGCCGCGGTGGACGGTGGGACCGTGCGGACAGTGCGTTTCGAGGCGACGTCCATGGGGACCGTCGAGCTGGTGGTGGAGGCCAGCCCCTGATGCTGTTCAGCAGAAGAATCAATGCCGTCTGCGCCCAGGAGCGCCCATGTCCAGAACGACCGCCACCGTCGTTGCAGTTGCCAGCCTGGCCTGCTCCGCCGAGGGCTACACGGGCGACAAGATCTGCGAAGATGTCCTCCACGCCGTGGCTTCGCGCACCTACGCCTGCACCGGCGATCTCGAAAAGGCCAAGGCAGCCCAAGCGGCCTTCGACGACCTCACCTGCCTGCTATCTGGCATCGAAGACGACTCCGGCGGGCAATTCGACGGCTACTACCACGAGACCTGCATCGCCGCGGTCGAGCAGCTCGACTGCGAGCTGGTGACTTCTTCCTACGACGACGCCGACACCTGGCTGCTTCACACCGACCGCTGCGCCCTCGCCTTCGGCACGGAAGCAGGCGCATGATGTCCCTGACCGTCGTACTCCTCGCCCTCACGGCATCCGCTCGGCAGGCCAGCAACGACGGCTTTGGTTGCACCATCGACAAGGTGTACGAAGGCGCCCAGCGGCAGCTCATGGAGCAGGCCAGCCGCGACAACTCCACCATGTACGGCGCAGTGGGCACCCTGGAGCGCGTGGTGCTCCCCGGCATGAAGGACAACCCCGACCTGTTCCTCATGACCTTCGAACAGCATGTTCTCGCCGGCGTGCTGCGGGTGCCCGCGGCGGCCTCGGGAGACTGCGCCCACCTGCTCCTCGATGCCCCCGTCGACCTCGCCTCATCCAACTGGGGACTCGCCTGGAGCAACGACGACTTCGGCGTCTTCTACAACGCCTCCGTCACCCACGCCCAGGCCTACGGCGGGGGCGCCTGGTGACCGGCCGGCGGACTGCTCGTGTCGGTGTCGTCCATCTACTACGGCCTCGTGGCGCCTTGGACCGACATCGCGCGCATGGTCGACCTCTCCGCCGCCTACGCCTGGTCGCCCACCCCGCTGCTCCACGAGGCGCGCATCGGCGTTCACAGCGAGGAGTGGCACGCCCAGGATGCGAAGGGCGTCCAGTGGCGGGGCACGCTCGGCATGGTGCGCCTGCCCGAGAATCCACTGCTGGAGGTCGAAGGCGGACCGCGCCTCAGCGGCAGCATCGAGGTCGGCACCCACAACAAGAGCCGGCGCTCGATGGGCCACCTCGTGGGCTCGGTGAAGGTCAACGATCCCGAGGTGCTCGCCGTGTTCCCCTACGCCGAGGATGCCGTCGACGTCTACCTTCTGCTCCAGGGCGGAGGACGGTAGGCACGCCCTCGGGGCGACCACCCCTTGCGCCACGTCGGCTGGCAGGACTCGCCCGGCTACACTCCGCAGCGCGGGGTCTGCTTCCACATCCCGCAGAGAGGGGGACCCGGATGCATCGACTCGACAAGAAGACCACGGCCGTGTGGTTGGTGCTGCTGCTCGCGGGCTGCAACACCCAGAAGGACGACCCCGAAGGCCTCTGCGCGGACTTCCTCGACACCGTCGCCGAGCGCACCGAGGCGTGTACCGGAAGCTCCAGCAAGGCCCGGCAAGCCGTCGAGGCCTTCGACCACCTGTACTGCAAGCTCGACAATGTCGAGGGGCAGGACGCGGCCGAGTGGCGCGTGGAGTGCCTCAGCTACGCCCAGGAGCTCGAGTGCTCGGTGATCGAGGCCGACTACGACGACTGGTCGATCTGGATGCGACACGCCACGAATTGCGCCCTGCCCTACTACTACCGGGACTCCGGCGGCCAGTAGCCCGCCCGCCACCGCACCCGAGGCGCCCACCCGCTCCGGACCTCTGGCGCGGCGAAGTGAAACATGTTCTACTTCGCCCCCAAGAGGAACACGTTCTACCTGTGTCCGGAGCGCCCGTGCCCCCCAGCAGCCACGAAGGCATCGTCCGCGTCGACCACGACAACGGCGTCACCGAGGTCATTGTCGACCGACCGCCCGTCAACGCCCTCCACGTCGCGGGCTGGTTCGCGCTGGCCGACATCCTCACCGCAGCCGGGCGCGACCCCAAGGTGCGGTGTGTCGTCCTTCGAGCCGAAGGCCGGGGCTTCAACGCCGGCGTCGACATCAAGGAAATGCAGCGCACCGAGGGCCACGACGCCCTCGTGGGCGCCAACCGGGGCTGCTTCGCGGCCTTCGCGGCGGTCTACGAGTGCCTGGTCCCCGTGGTTGCGGCGGTGCACGGCTTCTGCCTCGGCGGCGGCGTGGGGCTCGTCGGAAATGCCGACATCATCATTGCTTCCGACGACGCCACCTTCGGCCTTCCCGAGGTCGACCAGGGCGCGCTCGGGGCCGCCACCCACCTCGCCCGCCTCGTCCCGCAGCACAAGATGCGGGCGATGGTCTACACCGCCCAGCCCTGCACCGCCCAGGAGCTGCACCACTACGGCAGCGTGCTGGAGGTCGTTCCCCGCGACCAGCTCCGTGACGCCGCCCTGCGCGTCGCCGGGTCCATCGCCGCCAAGTCCCCCACCGTCATCCGGGCCGCCAAGCAGTCGCTCAACGGCATCGACCCCATCGACGTCCACCGAAGCTACCGCTACGAGCAGGGCTTCACCTTCGAGCTCAACCTGCTCGGAGAGGGCGACAAGCACCGCGACGCCTTCGTCGGAGGCCGCAAGTGACCGTCCCCCCCTCCCTCGTCCCCGCCGACTTCGACCTCACGGTCGACATCGCCCATGTGATGTCTCGCCTGCGCAGCGGCATGACCATCGGCATCGGCGGATGGGGCAGCCGCAGAAAGCCCCTCGCCCTCGTCCACGCCATCGCTGAAAGCGACCTCACAGACCTCACTCTGGTGTCCTTCGGTGGTCCCGACGTCGGCATCCTCTGCGCCAAGGGCAAGGTGAAGAAGCTCGTCTTCGGCTTTGTGAGTCTCGACAAGGTCCCCCTCGAGCCCCACTTCCGCAAGGCCCGCCAGTCGGGGGCGCTGTCCGACGTGATGGAGCTCGACGAGGGCATGCTGGTGCAGGGACTCCGCGCCGCCGGTTGGGGCCTGCCCTTCTTGCCCACGCGGGCGGGGCTGGGCAGCGGGGTGCTCGACACCAACCCGGAGCTCGAGACCATCCGCTGTCCCTACTCCAACACCGAGCTCGTCGCGATGCCTGCGCTGCACCTCGACGTGGCCCTCGTGCACCTCAACCGCTGCGACCGCCACGGCAACGGCCAGTCGCTCGGTCCCGACCCCTACTTCGACGACCTCTTCTGCGCGGCGGCCCGCGAGACCTTCGTGTCCACCGAGTCCCTCGAGCTCGACCCCGACGCCCCCACGTCCACCCACCTCGTCGACCGCTCCACCGTCACCGGCGTCGTCCACATCCCGGGCGGAGCCGGCTTCACGCAGTGCCTGCCCGACTACGACCGCGACATGGGGCACCTGCTCGAATACGCAGCAACCGCCAAGAACGGCCAGCTCGACGCCTTTCTCGCCGACCACCGCTTCGGGAGACCCGCATGACCACCCCCCGACGCGGCGATGTGGTCGCGGTCGCCTGTGCCGAGGCCTTTCGCGGCGATGGCGCCATCCTCGCCAGCCCCATGGCACCCATGCCCGCCCTGGGGGCGAAGCTCGCCCGCGCCGTCTTCGAGCCCCAGCTCCTGATGACCGACGGCATCGCCAGTCTCGTCGACGTGAACGGCCGGGTGGAAGGCCAGATGCGCTACAGCCGGGTGTTCGACGTGGTCTGGGGCGGGCGCCGCCACGTCATGATGGGCGCGAGCCAGATCGACGGCTACGGCAACCAGAACATCAGCTGCATCGGGCCCCACGACAAGCCGAAGGTGCAGCTCCTCGGTGTGCGCGGAGCCCCCGGAAACACCGTGCACCACGCCACTTCCTACTACGTGGGCAAGCACAGCAAGCGTGTGTTCGTCGAGTCGGTGGACATGGTGTCGGGGGTGGGTCCGGGCGCCGGCGGCATGGAGCTTCGCCGCATCATCACCAACCTCGCGGTCTTCGACCTCACGGGCCCCGACCAGACCGTGGCCCTGCGGTCCTTGCACCCCTGGGCCACCTTCGAGCAGGTGCAGGCCGCCACGGGCTTCGGCATCTATGTGCCACCCACCATCCGCATCAGCCGCGCCCCCACCGAGCTGGAGCTGCGCTGGCTCGACCACCTCGACCCCGACCGCAAGGTGCGGGGCACCGTCGAGGGCTGAGATGGGCATCCACACCCCCATCTGCGACCTCTTCGGCATCGAGGTCCCCGTCATCCAGACCGGCATGGGCTGGGTGTCGGGCGCCCGACTCACCGCAGCCACCTCAGAGGCCGGCGGACTCGGTATTCTCGCCGCCGCCACGATGACTCTGCCCGAGCTCGAGGCCCAGATCGCGAAGGTGAAGGCGAAGACCGACAAGCCCTTCGGCGTCAACCTCCGCGCAGACCAGCCCGACATCGACGACCGCGTGGCCCTGCTCATCCGAGAGGGCGTGAAGGTGGCCAGCTTCGCCCGTGCGCCCGGTCCCGAGGGCATCAAGAAGCTCAAGGACGCCGGCGTGCTCACGATGCCCACCGTGGGCGCCGCCAAGCACGCCCGAAAGGTCGTCAAGTGGGGCGTCGACGCCATCATCGCCCAGGGTGGAGAAGGCGGCGGACACACGGGCAGCGTGCCCACCTCCCTGCTGCTCCCGGAGGTCTGCGCGGCGGTCGACGTGCCCGTGCTGGGCGCCGGCGGCTTTCGCGACGGCAAGGGACTGGTCGCCGCCCTCGCCTTCGGAGCGGCCGGCATCGCGATGGGCACCCGCTTTCTGCTCACGCAGGAGAGCACGGTCCCCGACAGCATCAAGCAGCAATACCTCAAGGTGCCGGTCAACGGCACGGTCGTCACCAAGGCGGTCGACGGCTACCCGCAGCGGGTGGTCAAGACGCCCTTTGTGCAGGGCCTGGAGCAAGCCGGCTTCCTGCGGAAGATCTGGATGGCCGTCCAGCACGGCCTTGCGCTCAAGGACATCACCCACGCGACCTTCGGCGGTCTGGTGTCCGAGGCCCGCGCCATGAAGCAGCACGGCCGCCTCACCTGGCCACAGGTCTTCATGGCCGCCAACGCCCCCATGCTCACCAAGGCCAGCCTGGTGGACGGACGCACCGACTCTGGCATCCTGCCCACCGGTCAGGTGGTCGGCGCCATCGACGAGCTGCCCACCGTGAAAGACCTGCTGGACAGCATCGTCGCTGAGGCCGAGCAGACACTTGCCGCCCTCCCCCGCCCCACGGAGGTCCCGTGACCCAGCCTGAAGAGAGCGCGCCCGCCCTCTACGAAAAGCGCGGCCCAGTGGCCATTGTCACGCTCAACCGCCCCAAGTTCCGCAACGCGCAGAACGTCGCCATGACAATGGCCATCGACGCCGCCTACATGCAGGCCATGGCCGACGACGACGTGAAGGTCATCGTTCTCAACGGCAACGGCAAGCACTTCTCGGCGGGCCACGACATCGGCAGCCCCGGCCGGGACATCGACAAGCCCTTCGGTCGCGTGGCCACCACCTGGTATCCCCACCACGACAAGGGCGGCGGCGAGGCCCCCTTCGTGCGTGAGCAGGAGGCCTACCTCGGCATGTGCCGGCGCTGGAGAGAGCTGCCCAAGCCCACCATCTGCGCCGTCCACGGGGCCTGCATCGCCGGCGCCCTCATGCTCGCCTGGAGCTGCGACCTCATCCTCGCCAGCGACGACGCCTTCTTCGCCGACCCTGTCCTCCGGATGGGCATTCCGGGCGTGGAGTTCTTCGCCCATCCCTACGTGCTGGGTCCGCGCAAGGCCAAGGAGTTCCTGTTCCTCGGCGAGCGCATGTCCGCCCAAGACGCCCTCGATGCCGGCATGATCAACAAGGTGGTCCCCCGCGACCAGCTCATGGACGTCACCCTCGACATGGCCGGCCGCATCGCGAAGATGCCTCGCTTCGCCCTCGCGCTCACCAAGAAGGCCATCAACCAGGCCGAGGACCGCATGGGCCTGCGCGACACGATGGACGCCACCTACGGCCTGCACCACCTCGCCCACGCCCACATGGCCATGACTTCCAAGGACCACATCGGTGGCCAGGATGCGAAGTCGATGAAGCAGGCGATGGGTGGCTCCAAGCCGGCCAAGAAGGACGGGGGAGACCAGTGAACCTCGACTTCACCCCCAGGCAGCAGGCCTTCCGGGCCCGTGCTCGGGCGTGGCTGCAAGACAACGTGCCCAGGACCCCACTCAAGAGCCACAACACGGCCGAGGGCTTCACCCAACATGTCGAGTGGGAGAAGAAGCTGCACGCCGCCGGCTGGTCGGTGGTGTCATGGCCCCGCGCGTATGGCGGCCAGCAGGCCGATCTCGTGGAATGGCTCATCTTCGAGGAGGAATACTACGCCGCCGGCGCGCCCGCCCGCGTCACGCAGAACGGCATCTTCCTGCTCGCCCCAACCCTGTTCGAGTTCGGCACGCAAGAACAGAAGGACCGCATCCTGGGACCCATGGCTGGCGCCGAGGTGATGTGGGCGCAGGCCTGGAGCGAGCCCGAAGCCGGCAGCGACCTCGCCAACGTGCGGGCGCGTGCAGAGCGGGTCGACGGCGGCTGGAAGGTCTACGGTCAGAAGACCTGGTGCTCTCGCGGCGCCTTCTCCGACAAGGTCTATGGCCTGTTCCGCACCGACCCCGACTCCGCCCGCCACCGCGGACTGTCCTACCTCATGGTCGACCTTCACCAGGATGGCGTCACTGTGCGCGGTGTCGACCAGCTCGACGGCGACACCTCCTTCGCGGAGCTGTTCTTCGACGGCGCCTTCGTGCCCGACCGCGACGTCATCGGCCCGGTGAATGGCGGCTGGAAGGTCGCCATGGCCACCACCTCCTCGGAGCGTGGCCTGTCGCTGCGGAGTCCCGGTCGCTTCCTCGCAGCGGTCGACCGACTCGTCGCCCTCTACAGGGCCCGGCCCGTCCCCAGACTTCGCGACGCGGTGGCCCAGGTGTGGATGGAGGCCCAAGCCTACCGTCTGTACACCTTCGGCACGGTCACCCGCATGATGGCAGGCGGCCACATCGGCGCCGACTCGTCGCTCAACAAGCTGTTCTGGTCGGAGATGGACATCCGCCTGCACGAGGTGGCCGTCGACCTTCTCGCCGAGCTGGGCGAGCTGGTGGACGACGCTTCCCTGGCGGTGGAGCACGGCCGCTGGATGAAGGACTACCTGTTCAGCATCGCCGGTCCCATCTATGCCGGGACCAATGAAGTCCAACGCAACATCGTGGCGCGCAGGGTTCTCGACCTGCCGAGGAAGTAGGCCATGCACTTCGCCTTTACCGAGGAGCAGCAGAGCATCGCCGAGGCCATCGACGCGGTGCTGTCCAGCGAGTGCACGCCCGAGGTGGTGCGCGCGGCCGAGACGGAGCGTCCCACCGAGCTGTGGGCGACCCTGGCCGAGGTGGGCCTGTTCGCCATCCACATCTCGGAGGACGAGGGTGGACTGGGCCTCGGGATGACCGACCTGGTGCCCGCTCTGGAACGCTGCGGATACCACGCCGTGCCCCTGCCGGTCACCGACGCCATCGCCATCGGACCCGAGCTGGACGACGCCGAAGGTGTGGCGGAGGGCAGGGTCCGGGTGTCCATCGCTGTGGGTGGACTGACTCAAGATGCTGACCTGGCCGATGTCTTGACGGTCCACACAGCCAACGGACTGGCCCTCGCTTCCGGACGCCACATTCGCCAGCATTCCGTGGACCGGGCCCGCTGGGTCTTCTCGGGACTCTCCCCGGATGCCCCGCTCGACATCGACGCCGACAAGGTGCGCCAGCGAGCCACCCTCGCCACCGCGGCCCAGCTCCTCGGTGGCGCCCGGCGCATGCTCGACATGGCGACCGCCTACGCCAAGGCCCGGCGCCAGTTCGGCAAGCCCATCGGCGCCCAGCAGGCCGTGCAGCACCGCCTCGCCGACGCCCTGCTCGCCCTGTCCTTCGCCACCCCCGCCGTGCACCGGGCCGCCCTGTCCATCGACAGCGCCACCGACACCGCCGACCGAGACGTCTCCATGGCCAAGGCGATGGCCTCCGACGCCGCCCGCGTGGTGCGAGGGGCCGCCCTCCAGGTGCACGGGGCCATCGGCTACACCATCGAGTGTGACCTCCAGCTCTGGCTCACGCGCAGCATCGCGCTGGAGTCTCTGTGGGGCACCGCCGGCTTCCATCGGTCCCGTGTGGCCGACCATCTCGACATCTGATCCAAAGGAGCAGCCCAATGCCCGAGGCCTACATCATCGACGCCAGGCGACTCGCCACCGGTCGCCGCCGAGGTGGACTCGCCGCCGAGCACCCCGCCGACATGGGCGCCGCCGCCATCCTGGCCGCGCTCGGGGACACCATCGACCCGGGCGCCGTCGACGACGTCATCTTCGGCTGTCTCGACGCGGTGGGCCCCCAGGCCGGTGACGTCGCGCGCACCTGCTGGCTTGCGGCGGGCCTGCCCGACCATGTCCCCGGCGTCACCATCGACCGGCAGTGCGGCTCCTCCCAGCAGGCCGTTCACTTCGCGGCCCAGGCCGTGATGTCGGGCACCCAGGACATCGTGGTGGCCGGCGGTGTGCAGAACATGTCCCAGATCCCCATCTCCTACGCGATGGTCGCGGCCAAGGAGCTCGGCTTCTCCGACCCCTTCTCCGGCAGCAAGGGCTGGGTGAAGCGCTACGGCCGCAAGCCCGTGTCGCAGTTCCTGTCCGCCGAGATGATTGCAAAGAAGTGGGACCTGTCCCGAGAAGACCTCGAGCGCTTCGCCTTCCAGTCCCACCAACGCGCAGCCCATGCCCGAGAGACCGGCCGCTTCACCCGGGAGATTGTCCCTTACGAAAACGCCGCCGGCGAGACCATTCTCCACGACGAAGGCATCCGCCCCGGCACCACCCTGGAGAAGATGGCCACGCTCAAGCTGCTCATGGAGGACGGCCGCCACACCGCCGCCGCCTGCTCTCAGATCAGCGATGGCGCCGCGGCCATGGTCATCGCCAACGAACAGGCCGTCAAAGACCACAACCTCACGCCCCGGGCCCGCATCCACCACATCAGCGTGCGCGCCGACGACCCCATCTGGATGCTCACCGCACCCATCCCGGCCACCGCCTACGCTCTGAAGAAGACGGGCATGTCCATCCACGACATCGACCTCGTGGAGATCAACGAGGCCTTTGCGAGTGTCGCCCTCGCCTGGCTCAAGGACACCGGCGCCGACCCCGCCAAGGTCAATGTCAATGGCGGGGCCATCGCGCTGGGCCACCCCCTCGGAGCCACCGGCGCCAAGCTGATGACCACCCTGCTGCACGAGCTGGAGCGCACCGGCGGTCGCTACGGCCTGCAGACCATGTGCGAGGGCGGCGGGCAGGCCAACGTCACCATCATCGAGCGGCTGTAGGTCGCCATGCGGTTCGCGCTCGACGAAGACCAGCAGATGGTCGCCGAGGCCGCCCGGGAGTTCCTGGGCCGGCTCCCCGGTGCCCGTGCCCTGCTCGAAGGCCACGACCCCAACCCGGACGGCTGGGCCGGCATGGTCGACGAGCAGAGCTGGCCGGCGCTAATGGTGCCCGAAGCCTGCGACGGCTTCGGCTTCGACCAGGTGAGCGCCGGGGTGGTGCTCGAGGAGCTGGGCCGGTCGCTGGTCCCCTCCCCTTTTCTGGGGACGGCCTGGGCGACCGCGGCTCTGCTGGAGTGTCCGTCGAGCGACGCCCGCGACTCTGCATTGGGCGACATCGCCGCCGGACAGCCCGGCGCGGTGGTGTGGGAAGATGGCGTGGTGGCCGACGGAATCGGCGCACAGCACGTCATCTTGGTGAACGACGCCGGCGTGTTCCTCGCCGCGGAAGCCGCTGTCGAGTCGCTGCCGAGCCTCGACCCCACCAGGAGCCTGGCGAAGGTCTCGGTCGCCGAGCTCGCCCCGCTTGGTGGTCCCGAGGTGGTGCCTTTCGTGAAGGCCCGCGCCATGGCCTTGCTCGCCTGTGAGAGCGTCGGCGTGGGCGAAGCCACCATGGACCTCGCCGTCGACTACGCGAAGGTGCGGGAGCAATTCGGGGGGCCCATCGGGCGCTTCCAGGCCGTCCAGCACATGTGCGCCGACATGTTGGTGGAGGTCGAGTCTGCACGTTCGGCCGCCTGGTTTGCGGCGTGGGCCACCTGTCCCCAGGCCAACCCAGACCGCACTGCAGAGTCGGCGATGTCCGCGGGCCGCACCGCACTGTGTACCGCCACCGAGTCGGCCATGAAGTGTGCGGGCACAAGCATCCAGGTACACGGCGGCATCGGCTTCACCTGGGAACACGCCTGCCACCTGTACTTCAAGCGCGCGCGTGTGAACCAGACCCTGCTCGGTGAGCCGCGTCGCCACCGGGTGGCCCTTGCCGACCGACTGCTGGGAGCCCTCTGATGGACCTGCGCTTCTCGGACGCCGACGAACGATTCCGGCTCGAGGTGCGGGCCTTCCTCAAGGAGGCCCTGGCCGCCCCCCGCTGGTCGGAGGTGTTGGGACGCGGTGGCCTGGGCGACATGGACGCCTTCGTCGAAGAACGCAAGGCCTGGGAGAAGGTGCTCGGAGCCGCCGGCTGGACCTGCGTGGGCTGGCCCACCGAGCACGGCGGGCGTGGCCTGAGCCTCCACCAGGAGGTCATCTTCAACGAGGAATATGTGCGGGCCAGAGCCCCGGGGCGCGCCAACCATTGCGGCGAGCACCTGCTGGGGCCGACCGTGGTCCACTTCGGCACGACGGCCCAGCAGGAGCGCTTTCTGCCGCCCATTCTCGCGGGCACCGAGATCTGGTGCCAGGGCTACTCCGAGCCTGGCGCCGGCTCCGACCTCGCCAGCCTGCGCACCAAGGCTGTGAGAGACGGTGAGGACTGGGTGCTCACCGGCCAGAAGGTCTGGACCAGCCTCGCGGAGTGGTCGGACTGGTGCTTCGTGCTGGCGCGCACCAACCCCGATGCCCCTCGCCACAAGGGCATCTCGTGCATCCTGGTGCCGATGGACCAGCCCGGGGTCACCGTGCGCCCGATCCGCCAGATGACCGGCTCCGCCGAGTTTGCGGAGGTGTTCTTCGACGGAGCACGGGCAAGGGCCGAGCACGTCGTGGGGCCGGTGGACAGCGGCTGGAAGGTCGCCATGGCCACCCTCGCCTTCGAGCGGGGGGCGTCCACCCTGGGACAGCAGCTCGCATTTCAGGCCGAGCTCGACCGCATCATCGACGTCGCAAAGCAGACCGGCGCTGGCCGGGACCCCGTCCTGCGAGACCGCATCGCCCACATGTGGACCCGCCTGGAGGTGATGCGCCTCAATGCCCTGCGCACCCTGTCTCACGGCGACGGGCATGCGGGCGCCGAGCTGCCCCGCGCAGCCATGGTGCAGAAGCTGTACTGGGCCACCTGGCACCGCGACCTCGGTGAGCTGGCGATGGACGTCCTCCAGGAGTCCTGCGCGCTGACCGACCCCGCCTTCGAAGACCTGCACCGCCTGTTCTTGTGGTCCCGCTCCGACACCATCTATGCGGGCACCAACCAGATCCAACGCAACATCATCGCCACGCGGGCGCTCGGCCTGCCTCGGAAGTAGCCATGCGCAACGCCACCTCCCCGCCCTCCGGCCCCCAGGCCCACGGACTCCTGAAGGACAAGGTGGTCGTCATCACGGCAGCCGCAGGCACCGGCATCGGCTCGGCCGTGTCCCGTCGCTGCATCGAAGAAGGCGCCACGGTCGTCATCTCCGACTTCCACGAACGCCGGCTCGCCAAGGCCGCCGCCGTCCTCCTCGAAAAGACCGGCCAGCAGGTCATCACCGCCGTCTGCGATGTCACCGACCAGGCCCAGATCGATGCCCTGTTCGAGACCGCTCTGCAGGCCCACGGTCGCGTCGATGTCCTCATCAACAACGCCGGTCTGGGCGGTACGATGAACCTCATCGACATGACCGACGACGCCTGGCACCGCGTGATGGACGTCACCCTGCACAGCACCATGCGGGCAATGCGCGCAGCCCTGCGCATCATGAAGACACAGGACAGCGGCGGCGTGATTGTGAACAACGCCAGTGTGTTGGGTTGGCGGGCCCAGAAGGGGCAGTCCCACTATGCGGCAGCCAAGGCCGGAGTGATGGCACTCACCCGCTGTGCCGCGGTGGAGGCCGCCGAGCACGGGGTGCGCATCAACGCGGTGGCGCCCTCCCTCGCGATGCACCCCTTCCTGCACAAGGTGACCAGCCCCGAGCTGCTGGCGAAGCTGGAGGCCCGTGAGGCCTATGGGCGGGCTGCGACCACCGACGAGGTGGCCAACGTGATGGTCTTCCTGGCGAGCGGGCTGTCGACCTACCTCACCGGCGAGGTCGTGAGCACCTCATCGCAGCGCGCATAGGCAGTAGACTCTCGGCTCGGTGGCCCGCGTGGGCACCGTCGGGGGAATGGTGGACAACCCATACGCCGCGCCGAAGGCCCCTCTCCTGGATTCGGAAGCAGACGACCACGAGGTGCTGGCACGCGCAGACGCACTGGCCCTCCGGCGGGACAACCTCCGCGTGGAGCGTCGCATCCAGACCTGGGGCGACGTGATGATCGGCTGGGGCGTCATTGTGGGCATTCCCGCTCTGCCGGCCGGCATCTACTCCTCCTACCTGGTGGCGGTGTCGACCGTGCCCGCCTGGGTCAAGATGTGGGCAATGATGGCGGTGCTCGCGTTGACCTGGGGACCACCGGCCTTCCTCGTCGCCACCGGGCAGGGCCTTCGCCGGTTTCGTCACCGGGCCGCCCGCCTCACCATCCTGCTCGCAGTGGGCGCGCTGGTGGTCGTGCCCTTCGGCACCTTCATGGGCTGGTCGATGCTCCGCACAATGTCGTCTGCGCCCGCTCGCACGGTGTTCAGCCCGGAACACGCCGCCGCTCGGCATCAGACCCCACACATTCGGCCGCCCGCTGTCGTGGGTGACGTGCTGGCGGGCATACTGCTGCCCCTCCTCAACCTCGCCCTGCTCTGCGCCTTCGCGTAGCCATCATGACGCCCGACCCTGTCGACCCCTATGCGCCTCCCCTCGCCGACCCCGAGCCCTTCCCGGGCGCCGGCGTGGATGACATAGACGCCTACATCGAGCGGGTGGCCCACCTGGAGGAGGAGCGGGTGGTGGCCTCTTTCGCCGAGGCCGTGAACGGCGCCGGGACCTTCTTTCTGGTGGTCGGCGGGGTGGGCGCGGTGCTGATCCCAGTGTTCGGTCCGGCGCCCGAGGACTTCCGGGGGTTGGTGGAGGCCGCCGCCTGGTGCTTCGGGCTCGTGACGCCGGGCGCGCTGTGCCTGGCCCTGGGAATCGGCCTGAACCGCTTCCACCCCTGGGCGCGCCGCATCACCATCGGCCTCGCCATTCCAGCGGCGGTCGCCTGCCCACCTTGGATCTGGCTGTCGCTCAAGCTGGTCTCCACGCTCAACAGCCCGTCGGGCCGGCTGCTGTTCACGGAGGAACACGCCGAGCTGCGCGCGGTCACAGCCTGGGCGGAGGTCCCGCGCCACTACGGCGTCATCTTCTTCACCTTTGCCGGTCCGCTGCTCTTGCTGGCCTACTGGAACTGGTACGAGCTTCTCACCTGAATCCACCCCATCGGGCGCCATGTCCACCAATCCCTACGCACCCCCGCGCACCGAGCTGGAAGCCATCGCCGCCATGGCCGAGCTGCCGGCCCTTTCGGAGCGTCTTGCCCACCTCGAGGCCGAAGACGTGGTGGCCACCTTCGGCGAGGCCCTGCGGGCCGGTGGCGTGATGCTGATGACCATTCTCGTCGCGGGCACAGCCCTCGTGCTGCTCACGATGGAGACCGAAGGGTGGAGGCTGGTCGACGTCGTCGTGCTGGCCGGCATCCTGGCGGTGGCAAGCTTGCCCTTCCTGCTGGGCACCGGCCTCGTCCGCTTCCAGCCCTGGGCCCGCAAGACCACCCTGCTGCTGGTGATTCCCGCCACTCTGCTCGTGCCTCTGTGGGCCTGGCTGGGATGGGTCCTGTGGACCACACTGCGGAGTCAAGCGGGTCGCCGGCTGTTCACCGAGGCCCACGCAGAGGTGCGGGCCCAGACGCCCGGAGTCCACGCCCGCAAGAGAGCCGACATCCACTTCATCACCTTCGCCGGTCCCGTCGCCAACCTGATTGCATGGACAGGCGCCACCCTCACACTGTGAGACCCACCCCAGCGAGCGCGATGTCCACCAACCCCTATGCAGCGCCCGAGGCTCCGCTCGGCATCGAGGAAGGGCGCCTGCCCGAAGGTCCGGCGCGGTCGTTGGCCACCTTTCGCACCGCCCACCTCCCCGTGGAGCGGGTCGTGAGCACCCTCGGCAACGTGCTGATGGTGTGGGGCACCGCTGGACTCACCCTCGGCCTGCTCACATTGGGGCTGATGGGCCTCGGCGCGATGTCCGCTGGCACGGACCTCTTCGAGGGACTGGCGGTGCTCGCCGTCTTCACCTTGGTGCTCCTCGGCCCCGCCTCTGTGCCGCTGGTCCTCGGGCTGGGGCTGCGCCGCTATGCCCCGTGGGCCCGCGTGGCGACCATGGCCTTTGCCATTCCGCTGTTCCTGCTGATTCCCGTGGGCACCTGGCTGGGCTGGCGCATGCTCGACGCGCTGTCCTCCGACTCCGGCCATGCCCTGTTCACCCAGGAGCACACCGACGCCCGCGCTGCGACCCCTGAGATGGCGGTGAAGGTGCTGCCCGGGCTGGCACTGGGCGGTGTCCTCGGACCGCTCGCGATGCTCATCATCCTCTTCATCGTGGGGTAGGCCCCCCCCTCTGGTCGCGGGCGCCAGGCAGCGCCACCCCGGGGCAGTCTCCCACGGGTGCGTCCGCCAACCACTCCGCCAGCACCCAGCCTGCGAGGGTGCCTTCCGAGACCGAGGGGGACCCCATCAGGGCCGTGAGCGCCGCCCGGGCCGGTCGACCGCGCGGAAGGCTGTCGTCGACCACATAGGCCACCACGCCGAGCGCCTGCAGCCGCGCCACCTCCTCCCGCACACACGATGGGTCGATGGGACTGCGCCGGTGGTGCCGCAGCACATGCTCGGGACGCAGCGCGAGACCATCCGCCAACCAGCCCGTGCCCACCAGCCCATCGGAGGGGTTGCCGTGCGTCGCGGTGACGGAGCGGTCGGTGGCGACCGACCGAAGCAGCCAGGGGGCATCCAGGGGACAGGCCTCGACCGCGGCCGGGGTGGTGGCTGGCAGGGTGGCCAGGGGTCCGTTCGGCAGCTGTTGGAGGACGGTCTGCAGCTCGGTGGACAGGGCCGGTGAGAAGGTGGGGTCGCCGTCCCCCTGCACCCGAGCGCCGGGAAAGGACCGGGCATCGACCAGCAGTGCCGCCACGACGAGGGGACCCGCCCAGCGGGCGCGCGCCACGACCACTCCGGTGCCGACAGCCGCACAGGCTCCCAGCGGGATCCCCAACAACCAGGCCACACGGGGCCACCCGGCCACCGAAGACAGCACATCGACCATCTGGGTCAACACAGACAAGGGCCCCACCAGCGGACGCCCCGCAGCCGTGGGCTCCGGTCCGAGTCCCACCAGCACGAGCACCGCGGCGAGCCCGACCCAGGGCCAGGCCCGGCGACGGTCGCCCACCAGTCCCAGTCCCGTCATCAAGAGCGCGACAATGCCCAGGTAGAGGGTGTGTTCGAGGTCACGCACAGGCGGTCCGAGGCCCACGAGGTTGAGCAGCTCCGCGCTCTGGACCGCCTCGCGACCGGCACCTGACAAGGCGTCGGGGAGATGTTGGGGGGGCCAGGCGTAGATGGCCGCCAGCGCCACACACGCACCCACCAGACCGGGGACCAGCACCGCGGCCAGCACACGCCACCGGCGGGTCCACCAGAGCCCCACCAGGGCTACCCATGGCAGCGTGAACAGGGCCAATGTGGGACCGCTCAGGGTGAGCAGGCCCAGCAGAGCCCCCGCAGCCGGGCCCCGGAGGGGTCGGGCACCGTGGGCGGCGTCCCACAAGCCGACCAGCACCCACGGCAGCCCGAGCGCCGGCAGATACTCGCTCCGTCCGAGCTCGGGGTGCTGCGCCACGGCAGCGCCACCCGCCACGCAGGCCACCCAGGCCGCCGCCGACCACCCGGTGAAGCCCAGTCGCCTCGCCAGCACCGCCGTCCCCCAGGCCCCGAGCCCCACCCAGCCGACATGCACGAGGTTCCAGGCGAGCACCGCCCCCGCAGGACCGTCCACAAGACCCATCAGCGGCGCGAACACGAGCAGGTGGACAGGGTCGATGAGGTGGTGTCGAAAGTGACCTGGAAAGCCCACCGCAGTGTCTCGGAGCAGCGGTCCGTGCGAGAACAGGCCATCGGTGGCCACCCACAGGCCCCAGAGATGGGCGGGGGCTTCGCTGCAGCGGCGTCCAAGCGCGCGCAGGTGGGGGGCAGTCCACACCGGCCAGCCTGCGAGGACGACCGTCACAAACGTGGTCAGGCGCACCGGCCAGGGGGAGCCGGTGTCAGGCGCGCGTTCTGCGGGTGGGACGGTGCCAGACATCGGCCGAGCCTACCGTCCGCCGCCGCCCACACAAGACTTGCCCCCTCACGCAACTCCGGTACACCTTGACGACGACCAGCCCCACCCGGAGCCTCCATGCACCGAATCGCCTTCTACGGAAAGGGCGGCATCGGCAAGTCCACCATCGCCACCAGCGCCTCCATGTCGCTGGCAAGCCGGGGCATGCGCGTGCTCCATGTGGGCTGTGACCCCAAGCACGACTCCTCGCTCGTGCTGGTGAAGGACACCGACCACTTCAAGACCGTCATCGACCAGATCTTCGACGGCGCGGAGGACCTGGAGCCGGAGGACCTCATCATGGAGGGCATTCAGGGCATCTCCTGCGTGGAGTCGGGCGGTCCCCAGGCCGGACGGGGCTGCGGCGGGCGGGCGGTGAGCCGGTCGTTCGAGCTGTTCGAGGAGATCGACCTGGTTGACGAGGATGCCTACGACGCCACCGTCTACGACGTGCTCGGTGATGTGGTCTGCGGGGGCTTCGCCGCGCCGATGCGCAAGTCCGCCGGCACCAAGGTGGTCGTGGTGCTCTCCGAGGAGCTGATGGCCGCCTACGCCGCGAACCGCATCGCCGCAGCCTGCGCCCTGTTCGCCCGCAACGGCATCACCCTGGCCGGGCTGGTGGTGAACCTCAAGCACAACCGCGCCGACCTCGCACCCATTGCCCGATTCGCCGAGGCCATCGGAACCCGGGTGCTGGGCGTGCTGCCACGCGACCCCCTGGTGTGCGAGGCGGAGCTCTACCGCAAGTGCATCGTGGACTACGCGCCCGACAGTCCGGTCGCGGTGGGCATCCGCGAGATTGTCGACAAGGTGCTCGCCCTCGATGCCTCGACGGTCACGCCACCCAAGCCCCTGCCCGACACCGATGTCCGCCGCATCATGCGGGGCTTCGAGCTGCACGCCCCACCTCCGCCGGCCCCGCCCCCCGACGCCCGCAAGTCCACGATTACCGAGTGGTCGCAGATATAGGCGGGTGAGCGGCCGAGCTGTGGCGCCTCTGCGATAGGGTGGCTTGATGCAGGATGCGCACGCCAGTGCAGTCGCTTCGCCGGAGGGGGTGGAGGAGGAACCCACCGAGGAGGTCGCGCCGGCGCCCCCCATCGGCGGGCGCTTCGATGCTCTGCAGTGGGTGGGGAGCGGCGGGGCCTCGGAGGTCTACGAAGCCCGAGATCGACAGACGGGGGCCCGGGTCGCCCTCAAGCTGTTCAGTGCCCAGCGGGAGTGGTCCGCCGACCGGCTGTCCCGCGAGGTGCGCGCGCTGCAGGCCCTCCAGATTCCCGGCGTGGTGCGCTTCATCGACGATGGACCCCATGCAGGTGGGCACTACATCGCGATGTCCTTCGTGGACGGCACGCCATTTCCGGGGGACACCGCCCGACCCGGCTGGGCGGGGCTGGAAAAGCCCACGCGACTGCTCCTGGAGACACTGGCGCGGGTGCATGCCCATGGGATGGTCCACCGCGACGTCAAGCCCCCCAATGTGGTCGTGAACACCGACGGCGTGCCCACTCTGCTCGACTTCGGGCTCGCGCGCACCGTGTCCCGCGGCCAGACCGTCACCCATGCCGGCACCATCATGGGCACCCCGGACTACCTGGCGCCCGAGCAGGTGGTGGGCCGCCGCTGCGATGCCCGCACCGACCTGTATGCCGTGGGGGTCATGCTGTTTGCGCAGCTCACCGGCCGCCTTCCCTTCGCCCGTGCCCGGTCGCCGAAGGCCGTGCTCCAGCGCCTCGACGCGACGGCTCCAGCGGTGCGCAGCCTCACCCCCACAGTGCCTCCGGTGGTGGCCGAGCTGGTCGACCGCCTGCTGCAGCCAGACCGGGACAGGCGACCGCAGTCGGCAGAGGATGCCCTGTCATCCAGCGCCTTCGGGCGACGCTGAGGCCATGGGCCGCCCGGAGCTCATCGTGCTGAGTGGCCCTCAGGGTTCCGGCAAGTCCACCTGGGTGCGCGAGCAGGTGGGGGACAGCCACGTCCGCATCAACCTCGACATGCTGCGCAGCCAGAACCGCGAGAACATCCTGCTGCACGCCTGTCTCGCGGGGGGCATCTCAGCTGTCGTGGACCGCACCAACCCCACCCGGGCCCAGCGCCGCCGCTACCTCGACCTCGCTCAGGCGTCCGGCTTCAAGGCCACCCTGGTGGTCTTCCAGGTGAGCCTGCAGACCGCCTTGGCCCGCAATGCCTCCCGCTCCGGGCGCGCCCGCGTGCCGGACGTCGCCATCCGGGGAACTCTCGCCAAGCTCGAAACGGTGGACCCCGCCGCCCCTTGGGATGAGGTGCGTGTGGTCCCCGAAGCCGGTGGGTCTCACGCGTGGGTGACCGACCAGGCCGAGGAGCTGGAGTGAGACGTACCGACGAGGACCTGCGGCAATTCGAGCGGGCGATGGAGCAGGTCATCGTGCCCGGCGTCTACATCGTGGCGCGCCTCGATGGCCGGGGCTTCTCCAAGCTCACGCTCGACCGGGGCTTCGACAAGCCCTTCGATCCGCGCTTTCGGGACGCCATGGTGCAGACCACCGAGCACCTGATGGACTGCGGCGCCCAGGTGGTGCTCGGCTACACCCAGTCAGACGAGATCTCCTTGCTGCTGCACCCCCGCTGCTCGGCCTTCGGCCGGCGGGCAACCAAGCTGAGCACCGTGCTGGCCGGAGAAGGCAGCGCACGGCTCACGCTGGCCTTCGCCGCAATTGGCGATGACGCCCAGCTCGGCGCAGGGCCCGGCGTGCTCGACTGCCGGCTCTCGGTGTTGCCGGGTCGGCAGAGGGTGGTGGACTACTTCCTCTGGCGCATCGGCGACGCCGTTCGAAATGGACTCAACGCCCACGTCTACTGGGCCCTGCGCAACTCCGGGGTGAGCGCCGCGGACGCCACCGAGCGGCTGTCGGGCATGAAGCCGCCTGCCAAGCACGACCTGCTGCACTCGCTCGACCTCAACTGGAACGATGTGCCGAGCTGGCAGAAGCAGGGCATCGGACTGAGCTGGGAGCGGGTGGACAAGCCATCGCGCAACCCCATCACGGGCGAGACAGTGGTGGCCACGCGACGCCGGCTGGTCACCGAGATGGCGCTGCCTGTCGGCAACGCCCTGGTCTCCTGGCTGGAGGACCGCATCCCCGAGATGTGACGAGGGACGGCCACCTTCGGGATTCGGACGCAACCGACCGTCGGTCGCCACCTGTCAACCGGCGACCGCCGTCCGTCCCCCCCCGAACCAGGTCGCCGGCGCTTCCGCGGGCACACCCCTTGAACACCCGGCGCGAACGCAGCCCCCCGCTGCGCACTCGCGACCCGGGACCCGACATGTACGCCAGCGACCAGGACCACCTCCAGCACCTCGCGACCCTCCCGCTGCACCGCCTGCTGGTCCACCTGCGCATCCTCGCCCTCGCCCGACGCCACGACCGCCTCCTCGTCCGCATCGACGACGCCATCGACGCGGTCGTGCGCACCTCGGAGCTCGAGCATCGCTGGACCGACCACCACCTCCGGCTCGGCAAGGCCATCGCCCACCCCGCTCGACCGCAAAGCGAGGCCGGCGACTGGCTGCCCACGACCTTGCCTCTGCTCGACGACGCCCGCGACCAGCACCAACGCATGGTCCGCCGCCTCCTGCTGGCCATCGACCACCACCCCGCCCGGCTCGCCTACCTGCGCGCCCTCCAGCGCTGGGGACCGCCCGCTCAGCCCCGCCAGACGGCCGTACACCGCCTGCATCCGCCACAGCCGGCGCGCGCATGACATCCGGAGAGTCCCCCACTCGGCCACTCCGGGCCGCGCTACAGTGGGCGCGGAGGCCTGCCATGCCAGACGCACACGACCCGATGGCACATGAGCTCCCCAAGCCCCCGCCCTCGGGCGACGAGCTGCCGTGGAGCGGAGGTCCTCCCGTGGAATCCGACCGCCACGCCGACCAGGTGCAGGTTCTCATCGAGACCGTCGAGACCTGGCTCGCCCGCGACCCCCAACACTGGGTCGGACACGACCAGGCGCTCTACTTCTCCGAGCTGCAGTCCCGGCGAAACGACTTCCGCGCGCCCGACTTCTACGTCGTGCTCGGCGTCGAGCCCAAGGCCCGCAAGAGCTGGGTGGTGTGGGAGGAGGAGGGGCGCACGCCCAACGTCATCATCGAGGTCACCTCGCCGACCACGCGCACCATCGATCTCACGCGGAAGAAGCGGGCCTACGAGAGCATCCGGGTGCTGGAATACTTCGTCTACGAGCCCCACACCCACGAGCTGTTCGGCTGGCGCTTCGCACCAGAGGTCAACGGATACCGTCCCATCCAGGCCGAGGCGTCCGGCCGCATGTACTGCCAGCAGCTCGGCCTGGAGCTCGGCCTCTGTGACCGTCCTGTCGGCATCCACGCGCCGCCGCTGCTCCGGTTCTTCGAAGACGGCGTGGCCCGGCTCACCCGTCAGGAGCGCATCGAGCTGGCCGACCAGCGCACCCGCGCGGCCGAGGCCGAGACGGAACAGCTGAGGGCCGCTGCCGAGGCTGCTCGACAAGATGCCGAGAATGCCCGCCAGCAGGCCATGTCCGACCGCGTTCGGCTCGCGGCCCTCGAAACCGAGCTGGCCCGACTACGCGCCGGAACCGACTGAGACCCACACCGGCCGCAGGTGGTCTCGGTACAGGGCGCGCCGTTGCCAGCACAGGTCGACCAGGCGGTTCATCAGCAGCTGCAGGTCGCCCTTTCGCGCCGCACCTGCACCGGCGAGCACCCGGTCTGCCACCTCGGCGACAGCTATCGAGGCCTGCTCCACGGCCTCGGTCTGCGGGCTCTGCACCACCTGCCGCTGTCCCACGAGCAGGCCGTGGAGGCGCACCCAGACCAGGCGGTGTCCTTCCGACAGGTTGCGCCTTCGGTGGGCCACCCAGGTCACGGCCTCCTTCAGCACCTCGGCGTGCAGCCTGGGCACACGCCCCCGCACCCCGGGCCGGGGGTCGCGCGACAGCTCCCGGATGTGCTGGAGGCGCACAGCGAGCAACAGGATGCGGTGGGCCTCTCCGGCCACGGCCTTGCCCACCTGCTCGTCGGTGACCGCCCGCTTGAGCTGTCGGCTGTGCTGGCGCCACAGCAGCAGGGGGTCGGCCAGGTAGTGGCAGCCGCCTCGCAGAGCGGCCCGCAGCGGCAGGAAGAGGTCGATGCCGTTGGGGATGAGGTTGTCCCGAAAGCCACCGGTGGAGGTCCACAGCTGTCGGCGAAAGGCGAAGGTGGCGCCGAGGGTGGCCCGGCTCCAGCCCGCCGCGAGGATCTCGTCGACGTCGACCGTTCCAGACGGACGGCTCTGCACATGGGGCCGCAGGAAGGTGCCTTGCTCCGAGATCCAGGCAGCGTTGGAGCACACGAGGTCTGCGCCGGTGCGATCGAGGGTGTCCACCAGCGCCGCGACCCGACCGGGCGTGTGCAGGTCGTCGGCGGTGGCGATGACGATGATGGGGGCGGTGGACTGCTTCTCGTAGCGCTCCGCCCCGTGGAAGGCGGGGCCCAGGTTGTGCGGCTGGCGGATGATGCGAGCGGTGTGGGGCCCGCGGTAGGCCCCCACCCGGGCCTCGGCGATGGCGACGGTGTCGTCGGTGCTGGCGTCGTCGGAGAGGACGAACTCGAAGGGCGCGCACTGTTGCGACAATACACTGTCGATGGCGGGTCCGATGAAGGCGGCGTCGTTGTGGGACGCCATCTGCACGGCGACTCGATGGCTCACTCGGACTCCTCAGCCGGCGTCGAGGCCGGAGTCCCACAAACGGGGGGCATCGAGCAGGCGCTGGGCCCAGGTGAACACGCCAGCGAAGCCGTAGGCCGGCTGGTTGGACACCGCGTGGTAGCGCTTGCAGGGGAAGCCCACCTCCACCACGAACGGCCCGCGGCCGTCGATGTGCAGGGCTTCCTGGCCATAGGTGGCCAGCGCGTTGATCTCGGCGGAGGACGCGAGAACACCGTCTATCTGGCCAATTCGAGCGACGACGCGCTCCGCACCGAGCTGGAGGCTGGGGTCTTCGAGCACCTCGACCCCGTCGAGTCCAGGCGCGCCACAGCTCGACAGCGCCTCGGACAGCTCCGCACGGCCGCCGAAGCTGTGGCCACGAATGCCGGCGACCACCACCTCCAGGCCGAGCTCGTCGAGCAGCGACATGAGGCCCGCCAGCAGAGGCAGGTCGGCAAACACCGCGACCCGCTGTCCCTTCAAGCGGGCTGCGTAGGGACCCAGGCGAACCTCCACGCTCCGAGCCCGTGCCGCCCCCTTCAGCGCCGCCCGCCGGGGGTCGGCCCCCGCACCTCGGGCGACCGTCTGCATCCACAGCTTCGAGCCCCGGAGGCCGATGGGGAGCAGGGTCTCCACGAGGGTGCGCTTGTTCCGGAGCAGGCGGCGCAGCCCCTTCGCACGCGGTCCGACATAGGGCAGCTGCACCAGCACCCCGCACTCGGCGATGGCCTGCACGTCGGCCCATGGCACCCCGGACAGCATCACAGGCCCCGCCTCCAGCCCGACATCGGCAAGCAGGCGCTGGAGCTGCCGCAGGTTGCCGGCGTGGTCGCCCTCGTAGCGGTCGAAGAGGTAGCCCACGATGCCCACCGCCCGCGGACGACGGGGGGGCGCCTTCCAGTCCATGCGCTTCGCCAGGGTGACCAGGGCGGTGGCATAGCCGAGGTGGAGGTCGCCCTTGTGACCGCCAGCGTCGACATAGACGACATCGGGCTCGACCGTGGTGGCCTCCTGCTCCACCACCGACTTCGTGTCGTCGCCGGTGAGGTCGAGGAAGGTGACCGAGATGACCACCATGAGGCCGGGCTCCACCCGCCGGGCCCAGGACCGCAGGTAGGGACCGATGCGGTCGGCGGCGCCAGCAATCAGCTCCGCGTCGCCCACCTCGGTCCAGCCCTCCCGCTCCACCACGCCGCGTCCCCAGTCGTGGGTGGACAGCTGGGAGGTGGCCTTGTGCTTGCAGCCGACACCGCAGTGCATCAACAGAAAGGCGTCGGAGATGGCGTGCACAGCGACGCTCACGCCGGTCAAGCGGCCCTGTTCGAGCCCGCGGAGGCGAAAGTGCTCGAGGGACAGCTCCTCGACAGCAACGCCTGGACGGTCGCGGTTCATCGGTCACCTCCGAGGCGCTGCGAGAGCATCCGCAGGTTGGCCTGCACACCGGCCAGGTAGGGCTGCAAGGCGCCCGTGGGCAGGTAGGGCACGTCGGCCTCCAACGCCGCGTGGTGACTGCTGTCGGCGATGGACACGAGGTCGTAGCCCTGCTTCTTCAGCAGCTCCGGCAGCGCGAAGGGACCGAAGAACACATGTCGGGTGAGGTGGCCGAAGCCCCGGGCCTCCAGGGCGGCATCGAAGGCGGCCCGGGCGTCGGGGTCGGGGGCACCCTGGATGAGAAGCTCGACCTCGAGGCCAGCTTCGACAAAGGCGGGCACCTCGCCAAGGCCCTGGTGTACCAAGGCGTCGACCTTGTACGCGTTGAGCATGCGAATCGCGACGCCGATGCGCTTGCCGGAGAAGTCGACCGCATCCAGAGCCGCCTGGGCCTGCGAGAGCTCCGCCGCCACCACCGGCATCAAGCGGCCGTCCGCAGCCCCGTCGAGTCGCTCGTACATCTGGCGACAAGCGGAGACCCCCACCGGCTGGGGCACCTCGACCACCTGCCGTCCACCGTCCTCCAGCACACCGAGCAGCCTCGGAAACATCGAGCGGTCCACCATTGCGATCACGGCAGAGCGCCGCACAGCCATCCAGTCGTCCCAGGTCCCCCCCTGTGGAAGCGCAGCCTGCACCTTCACCCCGGCGGCTCGAAGCATGCGCACAGGCTCGCTGTCCCCCAGTCGAGGTGCAGGCAGACCGAACAGGCAGACCCCTTCGCGAACACCGTCGTCGGGGGCGTTCTCAGCGAGGGTGGTATAGAGCCAGTCGAGCATCTCCCGCTGCGAGGTGAGCTTGAGGCCGCTGGTGCGCATCGCCACCATGGGCACCCCCGTCTCGGCGGAGACGCGCTTCACCACCTCGTAGAAGGGATCGCCGATGACCTCCACCGGGCAGGTGCCGAGCACAATCACCATGGGCGGCTGCTCTTCGCGGGCGATGAGCTCCAGGCAGCGCCGGAGGGGGGCCGCCGTCTCGCCCCGGGTGAGCTGGGCCTCGGACAGCCGGGTGGAGTAGAAGCGCCGGGCACTGCGGCCGATGTGGTGGTGGAAGCAGTTGGTGCAGTCGTATTCGCCGTGCACGACCACCGCGAAGTCGCCGGGCACGTCGATCATCGACCAGCTCACGCCCGATTGGGTGCAGCAGGGCTGTCCCATGCCGCGCTCACGGCGCTTTTCCTGACGTCGCCAGAAGGCTTCGTCGCTGGCTGCGAGCTGGGGGTCCACGGAAGCGGGGGGACGGGCCATCTTCACCTCGTCCACCCGCTATCTCGCCCCAGCCGATTCCCGCGCGGTCAGCTCGACAGCAAGCCCGACACGATGGAGTAGCCCACAAAGCCCACTGTCTCGATGAGGATGACGATGGCCACAGTGCGCGAGCCCAGGAACTTGCGGGCAACCATGTGGACCGCGAACCAGCCGCCGATGAGCACGTTGTAGCAGATGCCACAGGTGACGGCGGTGATGGCGATGAGGGCGTCTTCCTCCCACTTCGCATTGCGCCGGGTGACCTGGTCGAAGGCCAGCAGCCCGAACATCGACACCACGCCCACCACGGTGAACCACTCCCACACGAACTGCGGCGAGTAGGTGTCGTAGAGGAGCGCCTGGGTGACCATGGGGTCGGCGTGGCCCAGCTTCTCGGTGAGCAGCGGCATCACCTCGGTCTTCGGCAGCTTCTCCACCGCCTCCGCCGACATGCCCACCACCTCGGTGAGGTGCTTGCGGGCGAGCACGACCTTGTCGCCGCCCTCTTCGTACATCGTGCCGGCAATCATGGAGCCCAGCGACCAGCCGATGCCCGTCGTGGCGTTGACATAGCCGAGGTAGAGGGCCTTCTTGCCTTCTGGCGCGATGCCCGCGAAGTACCGCATCTTCGTGGGACTGGCCATCATCTCGCCGATGCTGAACAGCACGATGCTTCCGAGAATCCAGAAGCCGGTGGTGGCCATGCCCAGGCTGTAGATGCCGATGGCGGCCACAAGAATGCCCACAATCATCGCCTGCATCGAGCGCAGAAAGCCCGTGAGGTAGCCCACTGCAAAGGCGAAGATCATGATGAGGCCGGCATTGATGTTGATCATCTGCTCCTGCGGCACCATCCCGAGCCAGTCGGCGGGAGGGCTGCTGCCGAACAGTCCGAACATCGGCGTGGCAATCGAGTCGTAGACGTCGGAGCTGTCGACCCAGTCGGTGATGAAGTTGGGGAGCAGGTCGAACAGCTGGTAGAACATGGCCCAGAAGCCGCTGAAGATGGCCAGGAAGGCCAGCAGACGGGGCTCGAGGATGCCCTCGGCGGACTTGATGAGCGTGGTCATGAAGCCTTCGCTCTGCCTGGCCTCCTCCGACTTCTCGGGCTCCTTGATGGTGGGCAGCAGGGCGTAGTTGAGGGCCACGATGCCCGCACAGCACACGAACACCCACTTCCAGCTCATCAGGCGCAGGAAGCCGGCGAGGGGCGGGCCGATGAAGGCTCCGAGGTTGACGAGCTGGTAGAACAGCGCCCAGCCGAGGCTCGCGTTGTCCTTCTTGATCTCGGTGGCGATGATGCCCTGCAGGCCGGGCTTGAAGACCGCGGTGCCAAATGCGAGGAGCATCGACCCGGCGGTGAACCAGGCGAGGGTGGCCCAGTGACCGGGCACGCCGGAGCTGCCGCCGGCCGTCATCAGCGCGGCCAGCTCGATGGCGAAGGCCATCACGAGGTAGCCGGCAATCTTGATGGCGATGCTGACGCCCACGGTCTTCTTCAGCCCGAAGCGGTCGGCGTAGCCCCCCGAGATGATGGGCACGAACGACTGCACCGCCGCCCACCAGAAGTAGATGCCCGCCTTCTGGATGTGGTCGAACTGGGGGCCGCCTTCTTCGACGGCGAGCACCATGTAGACCGGAAGCACCGTGCGCAGGCCGTAGTAGGCGAGGCGCTCCAGCATCTCCATCGCGTTGGAGATCCAGTAGGTGCCGGACAGCGAGCGAAACTGCTCGCCGAAGCTCAGGGTGCTGGCGTCGTCGCCTTGGGTGGGTCCGGCCATCTCATCTCCAGCTCGGGGACGGCCGACCATACACTCCGCGGCTCAGGAACCCGCCCAGCAGAGGGTGCGCACATGGAAATGCTCCAAGTGCCGCGGCGCGTGGTGCACCACCCCGGTGGCCGAGCGGTCGCGCGACTCTGGGTCGGGGAAGATGCGGTCGGCCTCATCGGGCGTGAGCTCACCGCTCTCGATGGTGTAGGCCTTGATGCGCAGGATGTTGCGCTGGTCGAGCAGGATGCGCTCGATGAGGCCCGTGTCGAGCAGGCTGCGGATGAGCAACCAGTTGGCTTCGAGATCGAGCCGGTCGGGCGACGGGTTGGGGTGATCCCCCTTCAAGGTCTGGCCGCCTTCCCAGAACACACCGATGTCGATGTCGACACCGGCCCGGTGGGAGACGTGGCCTTGCAGCTCCCCACCGAACTGGGTGGAGATGTCGCCGATGACGATGGGATCTGCCTCGGGCAGCAGCCAGGCGAGCTGTTCGGCGGTCTGTGCAATCACCTCCATCGCCTCGGGACGCCCCCAGGCGCGCTCCGGGAACCAGATGGTGTAGAGCTCAGGGGCCGGCTGCAGCTGCACGCCGCGGGACAGGTGCGTCTTCGGGCAGGCGCCCACGATCTCGACGGGCTCGTCGATGAGGGTGGGAAGCGCGGTGTCGAGCCAGGGTCCCATCGGCTGGGCCCACGCCGAAAGCAGCGTGGTGGTCAGCAACATCGAGGAACCAAAGGGCATCTGCACGAACTCCAGGCGATCCGACTCCGCTCGGTCATAGGCGACCGCGGAGAGCGCCGGCGGGTAACGATACACCACCATTCCAGCAAAGTTTGACGCGTCAAGACCTGCTCCAGGAGACCCTTCATGACCGATCACGAGGCCGAGTGGGCCGACCCCTGGGAGCACGCCAGACTGCTGTCCGACAAAGCCAGAAACGACGTTCTCATCAAGCTCTTGGAGGAGCACGCGCCGGGCGCCGTGGTGGTGGAGGTGGGCTGTGGGACCGGGGTGTGGTCGGTGCTGGCCGCCCGGCTGGGCGCCCGCCGGGTGATCGCGCTGGAGCCCTCGGATCTGTGGACGGACGCACGGGAGCTCGTGGCCGAAAATGGCCTTGAACACATCGTCACAGTGCTCCCCATCCCCATCGGGGACCTCACCGCGGATCGCCTTCCCGACAACTGGCAGGGTGCCGACCTGATCTTCTCGGAGCTGCTGAACGCCGATCCACTGGCGGAGGGGATCGTGTCGGCCAGCGCCGCGGCGCGGGAGCTCCTTGCAGACAATGGCGTGTTGGCGCCCCATCAGCTCGACCTGCACCTCGCGCTGGCCCACACGGAGGCCCACCGGGATCTGTCAGGGGCACAGCGGCAGCTCGATCTGTTGGCAGACCGATTCGACCTCGATCTCACATCGGCTGCCGAGGTGCTGGAGGCGGCGGAGATCGAGCCCTTCGTGTCTCCTGCCGCCCGCCTCGTCTCGGAGGTCCGAACCGTCGCCACTGTGGACCTGCTTCAGGGGGGACCGCCGCCCGAGCGCTGCACCGCATCCTTTCAAGCCCGACAAGAGGCCACTGGCGCCGCGCTGTGGTGGACCGCCCACTACGGTCCCAACCTCCGCATGACCAACGCCCCGGGCACCATCAACCACTGGGGCCAGCTCGTGTGCGCCTGGCCGCGGCCTGTGCCGGCCGGACCGGTCACCGTGGTCGTGGAGCTGGAGGACGACACCGCACGGCTGCTGCCTGCCGACGACACCGGGCGATGATGCGCTAAGCGAGCCCTCCGGAGTCTCTTTGCCCCCCTCGTCCCGCAGTCCCCTGCTCGCCGCCCTCATCGCGCCGGTCGTGCTGCTCGGCCTCACCGGCAGGCCGGGTGTCTGGCTCGGTCGTCCCCTCATCGGGGGGGGCACCGCCGATGTCTGGGGCCATACCTGGGGCTACTGGTGGACCGCCCGGTCGCTCACCCACGGCAGGCTCCCCTTCATGCGGGCGCCGGTGAACCATCCCCAGGCCCAGAGCTGGTGGGTCATCGACCTGCCCGTCGCCGCCATTCTCACCCCCATCACCGAGGCGCTGGGGGCCGGCGCCGCCTACAACCTCGCTTTCGCCCTCCACGCCGCCATCGGGGCCGCTGCCATCGCCGCCTTGATCCTTCGGCGCGGGGGCCGGCCGTGGGTGGGCGTCATGGCGGGAGTGGTGGCGGCGACCTCGCCCTTTGTGCGCGGGGCCCTGGTGAGCGGGGTGCCCGAGGCGCTGGCCGTGCTCCTCGTGCCGCTGCTGGTCTTGCTGCTCGACGCGGGCCTCGCCGGACGCCGGCGGCATCTGCTCGGGGCGGCCGCGCTGGCAGTGGTGCTGGTGCTCGACGGTGCCTACAGCGCCATCGCGGGTGCCTTGGCGGGGACGGCGGCCCTCGTGGCCGCGGTGGTGGGCTCGAAGGAGCGGATGAAGGTGCTGGCGCGCTCCGCCGCGGTGGCCCTGCCGGCGGGGCTGGCCCTGTTCGGCCTGCATACCGCCTTGCAGTATTCCCAGCACCCCGCGATGGACCGCGCCGAGGAGCGCATGGTCGACATCGGCGCCGCCTGGGCGTTGCAGCCTCTCTGCGGCAGCGACCTCGCGAGCTGGTCTGTCCCCGCTCAGCTGCTTCCGCTCGTGGAACCTGCGACCGGGCACCGCCACATCGTCTACGTGGGCTTGCTGCTCCCTGTTCTGCTCGGAGTCGCTGCATGGCGGCACAAGGCGGCCCGACGTCCGGCCCTGCTGGCACTGGCCGCAGGCGTCGTGGCCCTCGGGCCCGCGCTCTACGTGTTCGGGACCGCGCGCAGCCCAGCTGTCCTTCCTGGCACCGCTCTGTGGATGGCGGGGGCCACGAACCTGTACCGACTGGCCGGCCTCGTGCCGGTCATGGGCCTCATCGGCCTGGCGTGCCTGCGCCACAAGCTGGTCCCCGTGGCCATTGTCGCCGTCGCACTCGAGTGGCTGGTCGGCGCACCCCTGCCCCTGCGCATCCCCACCACAGCCGACCCCGCCAGTGAGGTGGAGACCTGGCTGGCCGCGCAGACCGACCGTGGCGCCGTCATCGACCTGCCCTTCGACCGGGAGGGCAGCGGTGCACGCGGCCCCTGGCCCCAGCGCACCTTCTACCTGCAGTCCGTCCACCAGCGGCCCATCGCCAGCGCGCTGTATCGACCCACCCAGGTCAACGAGCGCAGCCGCTCCCTCAGTATGTTCGACCGCGCCATCACCCGGGCGTGGCGGCAGGAGTCGGTCCCCCAGGGCGGTCGAAAGCCCCAGCGACCGGCCCGCATTCCGCCCCCACCCAGCGAGACGCAGCAGGTCTCGCTCAACCAGAAGGTCTTTCACGTCGGCTTTCGCTACGTGACCCTGGACCTCGACCTCGTGCGGCCCTACCAACGCGCCGACGCGCAGGCGTGGCTCACCGCATGGCTGGGGGAGGCCGAGGTGGTCTCATCCGACGAGATGCGCCTTGTGTGGACCATTCCCGAAGCCCCCGAGCCGCCACCGCCACCCGAGCAAACGCCCCCATCAACCCCGTAGGTCGCGCTCCCGGTCGCGCAGAGCATCGTGCGCCGCCTCCCAGCCGAGCGCGAAGCCCTGGAAGTGGGCGGGGGTGATCGCCTCGGTCTCCACATCGTCGAGCACATCTTCGAGAATCTTCAGCAGACGACGCTTCTGGACGATGACGCCGTCGAGGTCGGGGGCGTCGTCGATGGCCCGCAGCACCTCCACCAGCACCCGGTTGTGGTTGTCCGCGCGCTTCTGCATCCGGCGGCTCACGAAGGTGCGGCCCGCCCAGAGCCAGGACCCCATCAACAGAAGGGTGGACATCAACAGGCTGACGAAGTCGGCATTGGCCTCGAGGTAGGACGGCTCCGCCCGGTCGAGCCAGGCGATGAGACCGCGGTGCAAGGGCGCGAGCTGCCCCACTCGGCGCTCGGGAGGTCGGATGCCCGCGGCGACTGCGGAGCGTTGGACGAGTGCCTGCCGTCGCTCGAACAGCTGGCGGACCACGGCGCGTACGGCGTCGTCTGGGACATCGGCATGGGCGACCAGCAGGCGGTTCACGGCAAGGGTGGACAGGGGCTCCTGCGGGACGGAGGGGCGACCACGCAGTGACCCGGCCGGCAGCTGGGTGACCTGGAGGGCCGGGTCGGCGGCGGCCAACGCGGCGGCGTGGTCGATGGGCACCAGGCGGACCGGCACGCTGCGCACGAGGGACTGGAGGTCGGCGTTGTA
>ENA-OWNT01000550-OWNT01000550.1-seawater-metagenome-genome-assembly--contig:-NODE-550-length-78978-cov-5.555418_pt1 | contig 78978 bp, 64 predicted proteins | sample MGYA00238136_ERZ651165 | MGnify/ENA primary metagenome ERZ651165 (study PRJEB26861, sample SAMN08777766) | seawater metagenome | isolation source: coastal seawater | place: USA: Florida | collected...
AGTGTGCCGGTGATGATCCTGTTCTTCGCGCTGCAGCGGCACTTCGTGGAGGGGCTGACCGCCGGGGGCGTGAAGGGCTGAGCGGTCCCCGATGCTCCTTCTCCGACCGGTGAGGGCCCGGAGAGGGTGTTCGTGAGACCGGTGAGACATCGAAGGGGGTGTGTGGACCGAATCGCGGTCTTCGGGTGCACCAAAGGTGGCCTTCGTCCGTGGAGCATGTCGCGAAGGCGGCGCCGAACACCCTCTTCGACCCCTCACCGGTCGAGGAAGCGCCCTCCTCACCCCCTCACCGGTCGTTCAGGGGTCGGGAAGTCCCCCACGTGGGGGCGAAGCGGACAGATTCTGTCTGCCGAGCACCGAGGGACAGTGCGTCTCGGCGAATGCGCGGTAGCGGGGGACCCGGTCGCTGGGCAGCTCGGCGGTCGCATCGCGTGCGACCCGAACGCCCGTCACCCACGTGCCATCGCTCGCAAGGCTCTGCGTCATCAGGTAGCGGCACCGACCCCACGGACACCTCGGTCACCTCGGCGACGAACACGCGGTCGGCCGAGCACATCGAACGCAGGACCTGGGTTCGGAGCGTGCCCAGGGGCGTCTCGACCGTCCCCTCGACGCCGACCGCAGCGACCGTCTCGCCGATGCCATCACCGGCCACATCGCCGAGGATGATGGCGATGGTGGCCGCTGCGCTGGTCGCCAGGCCGAGTGCACCGAGCACGAGTCCGACGGCGAGCTGCTGTGACATCGACAGCGCAGAGATGCCCGGCAGTCCCATCCCTGGAACGAGCCCGCCGATGAGCAGGGCGAAGCCCATGAAGGCGAGGAGCAGGGTGACGGTCTGTCCGGCCAACACACCCAGGATCGGCTTGAGACCCTTCTTCAGCTCGTGCAGGTGAAGCTCGCCGCCGGCTGTGAGGGCGATGAGAGGCAGCGCGAGGGTGTCGAGCAGCGACAGCTGGCCGATGACCGACTCGGAGAGGATGCCTTCATCGAATGGCGGCGGCAGGGCGCCCGGGAAGGCGTGGGACAGCTCGTGGGCGGCGCTCGGTCCGAGCAACAGACCGGCCAGCAGGTAGCCAGTGATGTGCGGCAGCTTGAGCACCTCGGCCAGCTCGCCGATGGTGTAGGCCGCGAGAATGACGAAACCGAGGGCCATCAGGCCGCGGGGATCGGTGCCGGTGGGAGCGGCATACCGGTGGAGCAGCACCACGCCGCCGAGCAAGGCGGCGACGATGATGCCCTTGCGGAGCACATCGACCGAGTGGGCAGGACCAGGAGCACTCATCGGCGCCAGACCTCCGGCAGCAGGAACGCCAGCACAGTGAAGAACTCCAGCCGACCGAGCACCATGGCGCCGCTGAACGCGAGCTTCGCACCCGACGACCAGCCCGCGAAGTTGTCGGTGTCCACGTAGAAGGGCGCCGGTCCCATGTTGGAGAGGCAGGACAGCACAGCCCCCACTGCGGTGGTGACCGGCGCACCATCAGACGCGATGACAACCATCGAAAACATCGCCAGGCACGCCACATAGATGAACAAGAAGCTGGTGACCTCGACCACGATGGACGACGGCACCGGCCGGCCATCCACCCGCACGACATGGACCACGGCGGGTCGAACGCTGCGACGGACCTGCGCCACGGCTGCCTTCACCAGGATGAGGATGCGCGCGACCTTGATGCCGCCTGCAGTGCTCCCCGCGCAGCCGCCCACCAGCATCATGAGGATGGTGATGCCCATGGCCACCGGCGGATACTGCTTGTGGTCGTCGATGCCGAAGCCGGTGGAGGTGAGGCTGGTGGCCACCCGAAAGAAGGAGTGGCGCAAGCTGCTCAGCAGGTCGCCGCCGTGCAGGGGGAGCAGGCTGAGGGTGAGCACGAGGGTGCAGACCACGATGATGCCTGCATACAGGCGCAGCTCCGACGAGCGCCACAGCGCACCGGGCCTGCGGGTGCGGGCCACTGCATAGAAGAGTCCGAAGTTGACGCCCGCGATGAGCATCAACACGGCCAGAGCCCACTCGATGCTGGGGGAGGCGAAGGCGGCGATGGATGCGTCGCGGGACGAAAACCCGCCTGTGCTCAGCGTTCCGAAGCCGTGAACCAAAGCGTCGTGCAGGCCCATGCCGAGCCACCAGAGCACCCCGACAGCCACCACCGTGAGGCCCACATACAGCCGCCAGAGCACCATCGAGGTGTCGGTGATGCGCGGTCGCAGCCCCTCTGCTGTGACCCCGGGAACCTCGGAGCGGAACAGGTGCTTTCCGCTCACGCCGAGGTTGGGGAAGATGGCGACGAACAGCACAACAATGCCCATGCCGCCGAGCCAGTGCATCACCGCCCGCCACATCACGAGAGGCGGGGTGAGGGTGCCTTCGATGTCGCCGTAGATGGTGGCGCCGGTGGTGGTGAAGCCGCTTGTGGCCTCGAAGATGGCGTCGGGGATGGGCGTACCGGCCCCAATCACCAGCGGAATGGCACCCACGATGCCGAGCAGGCCCCAGATGAGGACCACGGCCACGCTGGCTTCGCGGCGGTCGAGCGACAGAGCACTCGGGACCCGGCGTCCCCACCACAAACAGATGGCGCCGAGCAGAGCCGAGATTGGCGCGGTGAGCAGGAGAGGACCGGCCTCTTTCAGGCTGCGAACGGCGACGGCGTCGGGGTCGGCCAGGCCGAAGCCCACCTCGACCAACCCCGTGAGCACGAGCATGCCTGCGACCACCAGCAGCACCAGGCCGACAGGCCGGGCCACCATCCGCATCATCGGCGGGCGCACGCGGGCGTGGCTGCGAATCACAGGCGCCTCGTGCCGAACAGGCGTCCGGCCGCGCGTCTGGCGGCAGCCGTGCTGAGCAGGATGACGCCGTCACCGGCTTCGATGCGGTCGCGCCCGCTCGGGACCACCACACCGTCCCGTCGGATGATGCCGCAGATGAGCACGCCTCTCGGGATGTCGAGCTCCATCAGAGGGCGACCGACGCCCCGCGCGCCTTGAGGGGCGGTGAGCTCCACGAGGTCGGCCTGTCCACCCGCCAGCGCATGGAGGTTGCGGACCTCGACACCCCGACAGTGCCGCAGGATGACGTCGGTGGCCATCTGCCGCGGCGACACGACGATGTCGATGCCCAGCTGCTGGTAGATGCTCTCGTACTCGGAGCGCGACACGATGATGCCCGTACGGCGCGCGCCGACCCTGCGCCCCACCAGAGCCCCCATGAGGTTGACCTGTTCATCCTGGGTGACGCCGAACAGCAGGTCGGCCCGGGCCACGCCGTGCTCCTCCAGCAGCTCCAGATCGGTGCCATCTCCAATCACCACGGTGGCCTCGGGCAAGGTGGGCGCGAGCGCCTCCGCCACCTCTCGGTCTCGCTCGAAGAGGGTGACGGCCACACCGGTGCCTTCGAGCGAGCGCGCCAGGGAGCTGCCGACCACGCCGCCGCCGATGATGGCCACGCGACCGGCATGGCGGGTGTCGGCAAACCAGCCCAGCGCCTCGCGCAGCACCGCTGGCAGCCCCACCAGGAACACCCGGTCGCCAGGTCGCAGCACGTCCGCGCCGCCGGGAACGCTGAGCTGGCCGGACCGCACGAAGGCCGCCACCCGCATTCCCTGGGGCAGCCGCAGGTCCATCAACGGACGACCCGCCACCCGCGCGCCGGCCGCCAGCTCCACCTGCACCACCTCGACCCGCCCCTCGGCCAGCTCCAGGACCTCCAACGCCCCCGACGAGCGAGCGATGCGGGCGAGCTCCCCGGCGGCGAGCACCCGGGGGTTGAAGACGGCGTCGACCCCAAGAAGGCCCATTGCGAGGCCGTCTTCACCACCGATATCGATCCAGTCCGCCCCCTGGACCCGGGCCACACACCGCTTGGTGCCGAGGTGGCGGGCGGTGAGGGCGGCCACCAGGTTGGTCTCGTCCTGCCGGGTGACGGCGACGATGAGGTCGGCCCGCGCACACCCGGCCTGGCGGAGCACCCGGGCGCTGGCGCCGTAGCCTTCGAGGGTGGCGACATCGTGGTGTTCCTCGGCACTGTCCAGCGCGGCCCGGTCCCGGTCGATGGCCACCACCTCATGGCCTTGCTGCTCCAAAGCGCGGACGACAGCGAGGCCCACCTGTCCCAAGCCGACAACGACGACATACATCAAGGGAGTCCTGTGTGGAGAGGTCAGGCGGAGGTGCGGTGAGGCTGCATGGCGACGTCCTGTCGGAGCTCCCCGGCATCCACCAGCAGGCCCTTCAACAGCCGCGGTGCGATGGCCTCTGAGACCACGACCGATGCCAGAATGGCCGTGAACACGAGGTCGACAGCGTCCCCTCGAAAGATGAGCCGGTAGGACAGGGCGATGCAGAGCGCCACGGGACCCTGGGCCAGGGCGCCTCGCCCGATGTCGGCTCGCACCGGGTTTCCGGCCGCTGCGATGGCACCGCCCGCCACCTTCAGCAGCGACCGGGAGGCCAGCAGCGCGACTGCGAGCACACCGCCCTGCAGCGGCGACACGGGCGTCCACACCACACCGGCAAGCACGAGCAGCAGCAACACGACGGGGCCGAGCGTGCTGGTGAGGGTGCGGTCGAGCTGTGGACCCTCCGCGCCCTGGACGAGCACCGCACCCAACACGAGGTTCACCGTGAGCGCGCTGAGGTCGAGAAAGAAGGCGGCTCCGGTGGAGAAACAGATGATGCCCACCATGGCCATGAATCGCTGGTTCTCGGTGCTCTCGCTGCTCACCAGCAAGCGGAAGAGTCCGCCGAGCGCGAGCCCCAGGCCGAGCATCAGCAGGAGCCACTCCGAGGCCACCGGCGCCGTCTCCACACCCTGCATCTGAGGGTGGAAGACACACACCAGCACGCCAAAAGCAACGATACCGAGGGTCTGGGTGAGCCGGGCCGAAGCCTCCACCAGCGCGATGACGGAGCCTTCTGGCAGCGCCGCGCCCGATGCATCCGAACCCTCTGCGCCCTCACTCGTGGGTCCGAGCTGCGGAAAGCGCTTGAGCAACAGCTCCGTCGACGACCGGCTCCCCGATGTGGCTGCGCAGCCGAGTACGCCCGCAGCGAGGATGGCCTCGCGGGTAGGGATGCCGAGCCAGAGCTCGAGGAGGGCCCAGCCGACGAGCATCACACCCCCGCCGACCACCACGAGGTCGGTGCCGGCCAGGCGGAGGGTCCAGCGGGGCAGGGCGCGGAGCTTGTCGAGTCGCAGCGAGGCGCCGTGGAGCAGTCCAATCCATCCCGTGCCGAAGGCCAGCACCGGCGCCAGAGAGGAGTGGTCGGACAGCACACCGGACGAGCTTCCGAGGAGCACACCAAGCAGCACATACTCGGCGCCGCTTGTGAACAGCCAGCGGCGCTGGAGGCGGTCGACCAGAAAGTGCGCCAGAAGGTAGGCCGAGCCAATGGCGCCGAGAATGGTGAGCAGCAGCACCATGGAGCCGTCTGCCGCCCCGGGGTCCTCACCGTGACCGCCCCCACTGGCGAGGGCATGCGTGCTCAGGAGCCACGCGAGCTGGAGTGCTCCCACCGACCTCTCCGACTGGTTCTACAGGTTCGTGTCTAGCTGGGCCGCGGACCGAAGCGGATGGCGCCACCCGGCAGGAAGTAGAGGATGGCCATCCGGCCGCCGCTGACGGTCGGGATGTGCCAGGAATCGGGACCATAGACCACCCAGCCCTCGGGGCGGCCATCGAATCGGGCCCCTTCCTCGAGGGCGAAGCACAGGTCGATCTCGCCGTTGGGGTGGGTGTGTCCGGGTCCGGGACCCGACATGTCGACCGCATCGATGCTGAAGCCGCGGCTGCCGTCGACCGCCTTCGACAGCCGGCCGTAGCGGACGCCGCCACCTTCTCGGGGCGTCAGCCAACCGGCCTGCAGCCCGGCGACCACCTCCGCACGCACCTGGGAGAGCAGCTCACCATCCACCGGGAATGCGGCATCCAGGGAGTCTGCAGTGGCGCGGCCGCCGGCGGGGTCGACCGTGGAGAGGTGGTCGAGAATGGGGGCGAGAGTGGCAAGGAGCTGGGATTTCTCGTCTGACATCGGTGCCTCCGGACGTGCGCGTGGCTGGGTGGGGCGAGCAGAGCTCAGGTTGCGCCGCGGCCGCGGGGTCCACCCCTGGGCGGCGTGTTGGCGATGGGGACCTCGAGCAGTCGGGCGTCGAGGCGGCCGTTCCAGATGGGGTGACGGGCGGCGGGCTTGAGACCGAGGGCACGCGCCTGCCGGGGACGTCCGACCAGCACCCAGGCGGTCCACCCGAGGAAGCGGTGACGGAGCACGTCGCCGAGCGCCCGGGTGACTTCATCGGCCCGTGCCTCATCCGCGAGGCGGGTGCCGTAGGGCGGGTTGGTGACGACGAGGCCAGGGATGGGCTCGGGCGGCTGACTGTCGCGCACGCCGCGGCACACGAGGTTGCCGGCGAGATCGGAAAAGCCGGCGCGGGCGAGGTTGCGCACGGCGAGCGGCAGCACATCGGGGTCGACGTCGCCGCCGTAGACGCCGATGTCTTCCGAGCGGCCTGCCTGTCGCCTCTGCTGTGCTTCGTCGATGAGGGAGCCCCACACCGCGCTGTCGTGGCCAAGCCAATGGTCGTGGCCCCAGCGCCGGCGGGCGAGGCCAGGGGCGACGTCGCGCGCGAGCATCGCGGCTTCGAGGAGAAAGGTGCCCGAGCCGCACATCGGGTCGCAGAGGGGCCGGCCCTCCTTGGCCGCCGCCGGCCAGCCCGCCATCCGCAGAATGGCCGCTGCAAGGGTCTCCTTCAGGGGAGCATCGCCCGACTCTCGGTCGAGTCCGCGCAGATGGAGTGGGGGACCCGCGAGGTCGATGCTCACGGTTGCAGAGCCCGCGGCCAGGTGGACGTGGATGCGGAGGTCGGGGTCGTGGCGGTCGACATCGGGGCGACCGCCGGTGCGGTCGCGGAACTGATCGACGATGGCATCTTTGGTGAGACGCGCGGAGTAGCCGCTGTGGCGCAGCTCCCGGCTCACGCCCACGAAGTCGATGGACAGGCTGCCCCTCGGGCGCAAGTGGGCGCTCCAGTCGATGTCTCGCACACCAGCATAGAGCGCATCCCCGTCGGGACACGGAAAGCGCGCCAGCTCCAGCAGCACGCGGCTCGCGATGCGGCTCCACAACAGCGCGCGGTAGCCATGGTTGAGCGTGTGGCCGAAGAGGACCGCCCCCCGGAGCCGGCGGACCCGGGGCATGCCCAGAGCACGCAGCTCGTCTTCGAGGACGGGCTCGAGGCCCTGGGCGCAGGTAGCGATGAAAGCGGGTCGTCCGGACATGGCGGCGGACTAACGCATGGCCCATGCGTTTTGCGGGCTGCATCTATCGAAGAAGAAAGTCCTTGACCGGTCAGGACGGGGGCAGTAATGGGGTGGGGCGCTGCGGAGAGGCCCCGTTCATTCGGAAGCCCGCCGCGAGTGCAGCCTGGTCGACACACCGGAGTCGGCATGGCAATGTGCGGGGTGGAGCAGTCCGGTAGCTCATCGGGCTCATAACCCGAAGGTCGTAGGTTCAAATCCTGCCCCCGCATCCAGCTCGGCCCCGTGGCTCACCAGCCACGGGGCCATTTTTCTTCTTGGTCTCCGGTGCCCCGCTTCAGCGCGTGTCCCGCCGGCTTGCGGGGCCGCGACGACGCACCTGCACGGTGGGCGCAAGCTGACCCGAGCGCACCACCCGGAAGGGACCTGACACCACCTCCACGGGCTGCCGACCGCGGGAGCGGCCCGGACGCGCGGAACCCGGGGGCCGCGGCGGGGCAATCACGGTGGCCTCGTCTTCGAGGGTATGGCCAAACACACAGGCACGGGGCGGCGGGGTGACCTCCTCCTGGGGAACCACCTCCGCTCCAACGCTTTCGACAGGCGTGAGTTCCGTCGGGAACGGAGCGGCTGGCACGGGCGAGGGGAGTGCGACCGACACTTCGGTGGGTCTCGCGATGGGACGCCGCCAGCGCTGGTGGAGGAACCACGCCGGCGCCGTGAGGAGGCCTCCGCTGGCCACGATGGCGCCGCGCCAGAAGGACGCCAGGGCGCCACCCGAACGGGCGTCGGGACCCAGCGTGTAGAAGCTGTGGGCGGCGACACCCCCCTGGACAGCGCACCCCATTGGCACGGCCACCACCGCCATCGCCGCCGCCCAGCGCGGCACCGCACCGGCGGAATGAGCCACCCAGCCCGCGACCGCGGCCAGCACACAGCCGATGAACAGGCCTGCAGCGCCCAGGTGGACCACATCGAGCCACATCGGGCGAAGGCCAGGCGACCTGGCTCCCTGGGGAGCATCGAGACTGGCGAATGGGACGGTGGACGGCGCGGCAGTGGGGGTCATCTCGGCTCCTCGGGACGGGGGCTTGCCGTCCTCGCGCCGCGCCGCTGCAGGGTCCGGACCCGCGAACTCACCGGCACCTGGCACCACCGGCGACCGGCGATGGTCGCCACCGCCGTCGCCGCGCCTCCCCCCCCTGTCGAATTCAGCCCCGGAGCGTCGCCACCCGTGTTCCTGCCTCGGCCCACCCGGATAGCTCGCAGCCCTCACCCCACTCGGAGCCCCCGATGCGACGACGCGCCCGCTGGAGTCGCTGCCGCCGCTACCGCACCGCCCTTTTGCGAGAGTGGGCGCCCGAGCTGCCCCGAATCGCCTTCGTCGGCCTCAACCCGTCGACTGCAGACGGGCGGACAGACGACCCGACCTCCCGCCGGTGCATCGACTTCACCCGCCGACTGGGGGGCGGAAGCCTCGTGCTGCTCAACCTCTACGGCTTTCGAGCCACCCACCCCCGCGACCTCTGGGCGGCCTCCGAGCCCGTCGGACCGGGCACCGACCGTGTGATGCGCGAGGAGCTGGGAGCGTGCACCCTGGCCGTCGCCTGTTGGGGCGCAGTGCCTGCCGCTGCTCAAGCCCGGGTCGACGTGGTGGTGGCCCGACTCGTGCGCAGCGGACTTCCCCTCCGGGCGCTCGGTACCACCCGGGCAGGGCACCCCCGCCACCCACTGTACCTGCGCAAGGATGCCCCCCTCATCGAATGGCCGCGCGCGACGTCGGGCTGAGGGTCGCTCAGAAGGAGCTGCCATCCGTACGGAACAGCTCGGTCCAGATGAGATCCTGCAGATCGAGCAGCCACACATCTGACAGGTAGCCACTGTCGTCGCGGGGGTCGCCTCCCTGCACGATGGCCCAGGGCTCACCCTGCACGCGGTCCCAGGCGAAGGCGTCGCGCCCCACGGGTCCGCCGGCTGCTGCGGCCGTCCACTCTCCGAGCAGGGGGTCGTACGCCCACACGTCCGTGTCGTCGACATCGCCGCCCCAGACGTAGACGAGCCCATCGGAGGCCACCACCATGTGGTCGGCGCGGGCGCTGGGACCTTCGCCCGTCCAGGTGTGCTCGATCCAGGTCCAGGTCTCTGTGTCCAGCGACCAGAGGTGGTCCTGAAGCACCGCCTCGGCGTCATAGCCACCGTGTACCCACACGATGCCGGCGTCGTGCGAGGCCGCATGCCGTTGCAGGCCAGACGGGCCCGCGCTGGTCGCCGACAGCTCCGTCCACACGCCGTCTTCGACGGTGAGGCCCCAGATCTCGGCGTCGGTGGCACCGGGATCGCCGTCATCGTCGGTGTTGCCGCCGATCAGCAGCACGCGCTCGGCATCGAGACGCACCATGGCCGCTTCGCGCCGAGGGGAGGGGACCTCGGTGCTGCCCTCGGCGGCAGAGGTGGCCCAGGTGCCGCCGTGAACCGTCCACTTCACGGTGTCATCGACCTCCTGCCCGTCCCCGTCCGTACCCCCGAATGCCCAGATGGCACTGCCCACCCGGGTGGAGGCCGCCGACAACAGCGGACGGGTCGGTCCTTCCACCCGAATCCACTCGCGGTGCATCAGGTCGAGCGCCCATGCATCCGCCTGCGGCCCCGAGCGGTCTGCGCCTCCCGCCAGGTGGAACACAAGGCCGTCGGCGTCGAGGGCGCCGATGGCGTTGTAGCGGGCGCTTGGGGACTCTTCCACGAGCTTGCCGCCACAGGCGGAGCCGAGCACACCGAGCGCGCACAGGGTTGCGGTCGAGCGACCCACGGGGCCTCCTGGCGATGAGTGGCAGGTCTGGGTGCATTGCTTGAGGTGGGCGGGTGGCCGCCTGAGATGGGCCATCCACAGCGTGGCCTCCAGACGCTATGAAGCTAACGCCAGTGCGGCGACCAGCGTGGGGTCGAGGCGAGCCCCAGGCCCGGAAGCTGCCAGCGAGGAGCCCCCATGCGCGACAGATACGCAGGTCCCAGCCGCCGCGACGCCCTGCGGCTCGGAGCGGGGGTCGGACTGCTCGGCACCGCCTGCGGCACCGACAAGGCGCAGGACACATCCATCGAGAATGATGTCGACAGCGGCATTGTCGGCGGCGATTCGCGCTCACCGGAGCCCGATGCGTGGTCTCCCACCGAGACCCTCGATGCGGCCCGCTTTCCGTTCGGCGTGCAGGTGGGGGACGCCACCCAGTCCACCGCACGGGTCCACCTTCGCACCCACACCGGTTCGGTGGACTTCGTGCTCGTGGTGGCAGACGGCGACGGGTGGACCGAGGTGTCCCGCCAGTCCGCGCTCTCCCCCGCGCCATTGCCAGTCGACGCCGACCCCGCCGGAATGGCCGTCGTGGTCGAGCTGACCGGACTGTCCCCCGACACCGCCTACTCCGTGGTCTTCCTCGATGGCAGCGTGCGCAGCCACGTCGCCCGCTTCCGCACAGCCACGTCCTCCGGCACCAACCGCGTCGTCACCTTCGGCGCCACCAGCTGCTTCGGCGGCAACAAGCCCTGGCCGTCGCTCGAACATGCCGCCGCGGAGCGCCTCGACTTCTTCGCCCTCCTCGGAGACACCGTCTACGCCGACGGAAGCGCGTCTGTGAGCGACTACAGGGCCCACTGGGACGACGCCTTGTCCACCCAGGGCCTCATCTCGCTTTCGGCCAGCACGAGCTTCATCGTGACCTGGGACGACCACGAGGTGGACAACAACTGGGAGGTCCACGAGGTCGGCGAGGAGCGCCTGGCCATCGCGACCGCCTGCTTCCGCGAGGCGCTGCCCTTCGACAACGGCGCGGAGAGTGGCTTTCTGTGGCGCAAGCTGTCCTGGGGAGACACCCTCGATGTGTTCGTGCTCGACGGCCGCGGCGAGCGAGACGCCAGCACGGGTCAATACTTGTCAGCAGAGCAGGAGGCCTGGCTGCTGGCCGGGGTCGCAGCGAGCGGGGCCCGCTTCAAGATCATCCTGAACAGCGTGCCCATCACCGATCTCAACGCCATCTTCGGCTCGGGCGGCATCGCAGACCGTTGGCAGGGCTTTCCGGAGCAACGCAACCGCATCCTCCAGGGCATCGCCGACAGTGGCGTGGCTGGGGTGCTGTGGGTGACGGGCGACGTGCACTACCCCCAGGTGGGCATGGTCGACCCGGCGGGCGGCGTGGCCGACGATGTGTACGAGATCTTCACCGGTCCGGCCGGCAGCTTCCTCAACGTGGGCGCAGACCTCTTCGTCGGCGACCCCCAGTACCTGTGGATGGTGGCGGCCTACAATTGGTGCCGCTTCGAGTGCGACCCGGTGCTCGGCACGGTGCGGGTGACGCACATCGGCGACGATGGGTCAGCCCTCCACGACATCGTCCTCGAGCTCTGAGGCCTCGGAGGACACCGCGTTGCCGTCGATGTGGGTGATGAGGCCCCAGGCGTGGTCGAGCAGCACGGCACCGTGGTCCTCCAGCTCGCTCACCACCTCGAAGTCGTGCAGCTGGTTGTGCCACACATGCGGCTTGAGGTGGTTCTTGTCGAAGACCGCCACGGACAGCCGATAGCGACCGCGCAGCAAGGGCAGGTCTCGCCAGGCGATCCAGAACGTGTAGATGCCGTTGTAGTCGCCGTCGAGAACGTTGTCGTAGCGGGTGTTCGGACCGTGTATGTACATACCGTCGGACCGGAAGATGGCCACGCCGAAGATGGGACGCTCAACCACCTCGGTGGTGCGGAAGGTGACGGCCACCACGAGGTCCTCGCCGGTGCGGAATCGCTCACGGGGACGCCCGCGGCCGTCGAGGATCTTGACGGACAGGACCCGGACCTCACCGCTGCCCTGCACGATGGGCGTGTCGCCGTCGTTGATGTCGTAGGCCTCGGTCTCGGCTTCTTCGGACCACAGCGCCAGGGCGTCGGGCAGCTCGCAGCCCGAGGAGATGGCGCGCACGAGGTCGGGGTCGTCGACGGTGGCCTCGGTGCGGACCTCGGGCGGGGGTGCCTGGCGAGGAGTGGGGTTGGGCGTCCAGGGTCGAACGACACGACCTCGCCCACCGCTGGCTCGTTCTCGCTCGATGTCGAGGTAGCGGTCCACCACGTCGCGGGCCGGCCCGAAGGCCCGAATGCGCCCGCGGTCGAGCCAAAGGGCCTCGTCGCAGAGGCTGCGAACGGCGTGCAGGTCGTGGGACACCAGGATGATGGTGCGACCGCGCTCCAGGAACTCCTCGATCTTCTTGATGCAGCGGCGCTGGAAGTACTGGTCGCCGACGGCGAGAACCTCGTCGACGAGGAAGATGTCGGAGTCGGCGTGCGCGGCGATGGCGAAGCCCAGCCGCAGGTTCATGCCCGCGCTGTAGGTGCGAACCGGCAGGTCGATGAAGTCCCCCAGCTCGGCGAAGGAGATGATGTCGGGGATGCGGGCGTCGATGAGGTCGTCGGACATGCCCAGCAAAGAGCAGTTGAGCCGGATGTTCTGGCGACCGGTGAAGTCCTGGTGGAAGCCGAGGCCGAGGTCGAGCAGGGTGGACAAGGTGGCCCGCAGCTCGAGCGCTCCTTCGGTGGGACGTGTGATGCCGCCGATGATTTTGAGGAGGGTGGACTTGCCCGCCCCGTTGGGGCCGATGATGCCGAAGCTGCGGCCGCGGCGGACCTCGAAGGAGACGTCGCGCAGGGCCCAGTGCTCGGTGTGGTGGGTGCGGTTGCCGAAGAATTCGTAGAGGCGGCTGCGGTCGTTCAGGTAGATGTCGAAGCGCTTGGACAGCCCCGTGGCACGCACGACCCAGTCGGTGTCGCCCTCGTCGCGAAGTGCGCCATCTCCATCCTGTCCGCCGTCGCCCGGGCGGCCGTCTTCAGCCTTGGTGGCGTTGGAAAGGTGCACCTTGGCGGCAGACATCCAGGCTCCTCGGTTGCCCTCGTTCGCATCGGAGGGGCGCGTGGGGGCCACCGACCGCCCCAGGTGCCCGCGACCGGGCGGAGCCGTTACCGTAGCACCCCGGTGTCGGCGATACTGTTCACTGGACGGAGCTCGATCGCGCTCCGCCACGCCAGAAGCCGTCGAGCGCGACGGCCCGGGATGCAACGGGAAGAGACGGACCAGAGGTGTGCATGGCCGAAAGGCAGCCGGACAGCCCCGCCGCTCCACAGGGGCGACGCCCCACAGCCAGGACCGTCCATGCCGCTGGCACGCCGGGGGTTCTCGAGCGTCTGGGCCGGGTGGGAGCCACCCTCACCGGTCGCCGACAGGCTGTTGAGAGCGAGCTGGCCACCGTGTCCACCGAGTCCGACGAGCTGGTGCGTGCGGTGAGCCACATCGACTCTCGACTGTCCAAGCTGGCAGCCCGCCAGAGGGTCCTTCGCGCCCGCCGCACCACCCTCGACAGCGATGCCCGTCGGAGCCTGCGCGGGTCGGTCTGGAGCGCGATGGCAGCCGACCGCGCCGCCGTCGCCAGCCACGACGGTCGGCGACGTCTGGCGGTGGGCTGGCTGGTGTCTCTTACCGCCGACGACGACCACAATTGGATGGCCGAGGTCTGGGCACCGGTCGCCAAGCAGATGGGTGGCACCCGCACCGAGGCGGCCCTGTGGGAGGCCGTTGTCAGCGCGTGCGAGGCGGTCTGCCAGGAGCTTCACGGCAGGCGAGGACTGCCCGAGTCCATCGCGGGCAATGGCCTCGTCGGGATGCGGGTGCGCGCACCGAAGGGATGGTCCCGAGACCAGCTCGAAGCCACCTTGTCCACCGTGCTCGACCGTGTTCGGGTGCAAGCCGTGCCCCTCCACCAGCTTCGCTGCGAGGTCTCCGTCGTGTGGCTCGACCTCCCGCGCGCGCCCGAGCGCCCCTCGGTCCATGAGACCGACGATGCCGACACCCTTGTCGGCGCTGGACCCACCTGATGGCCCCGCGCGACCGAAGGGGTGGTGGCGACGGTCCGCCCATGCAGTTCCTCGACGAGATCGACAGCGAGAGTCGCCTGCTCGACCGCCTCGGCGACGCCAGTGGAGGGGTCTACGACGAGGGCTACGGTTCCGACATCATCGGCGGCGAAGACGACGAGCTGCTGGAGTTCGACGAAGAGGAGGCCCCCACCGCCTCCCTGCGGGTGATGGGGCCCCGGTCCAACGCGTCCGCCAGCGCGAGCATCCACCTTGGACTGCCCCCTGATGAGGACTCGCTGCACGAGGTGGTTTCTCTGGGCTCGGGCGATGTGCTGCCCGCTGCTCCAGCCGACGACTGGGGCGACGACTTCGACGACGATGACGACTACGACGACGACTACGACGAATTCGAAGACGACGAGCCCCCCCGGCGGCCGGCCGCCTCGCCCGGCGTCCGCTTGCTGTCACCCGAGCGCGACGACTCCCTCGACACCGACCGGGCCTGGCCGTCCCTCGCCGAGAGTGACGCCGCCCCCAGACGCGACGCCCACAGCCACTCCAGCTGGCTCGACGACCTCCCCGTGGTGCGCCCCCGGCTCGACAACGACGCTCCCCCCGCCATCGGGCGAGAGGCAGCGGGCGACGACGGTCCTTCCTGGTCGGCACCTCTGCTGAGCTTCGAGTCCGGCGGCAACCAGCACGGCTGGGCCGACGAGACCAGCGACGAGGATGAGGTCATCGCGGCGGGCGACGAATTCTCCCTCGAAGAGGCCATGGAGGAGGAGGGGCTCGAGGACACCCACCTTCCCACCGCCACCTTCGGCATGCCCGAAGAAGACGAGGAGCCCGAACCGGAGCCCACGCGCGCCCGCTACTTCGGCGCACCCGCTGGCCGTGTCGACGACGAGCTCGACAACGAGGGCGACACCGGCAACTGGAACCGCCTCGACATCCTCGCGGGTCCCCGCGACGAGGCCCCCATCGAAGAACAGCCGTCCTTCGGGCTGCCTCCCACACCCGTGTGGCGCGCCGAAGACCCCGGGGAGCGCCCCCCACCACCGGATGCGGCCTGGGAGGGCACCGATGACCCCATCCGCGGCCCCTCCCAGGAAGACGACGGGGGCTGGCCGTCCTCGCCGCTGTGGAGCGACCCCACCGACATCGTCGGCGGACGAGAGCATCCCAGCGAGCCCGTCGCCCCGCCGCCGGTGATGATGCAGTCCACCCTGAAGTCGGAGATCGACAGCCGCACCCCCCTGGAGCCGAAGGCGGTGGTGCTGAAGACGCTCGACGGCGTCCAGCGGCCCGAGCTCGACTACGATGAGCCCAGCGACGTCCGCTCGCGCGTGCCGGTCGACCAGGTGGCACCCGCCGGCCGGGTGGAGACCGAGACCCGGCCCGTGCCGGTGGAAGGGGGCGGCGGCTCGGGCCGAATGCTCCTCATCATCGCCGTCACGCTGCTCATCACGGTCGGCGCGGTCTGGCAGTGGCGCAACACCCTCTTCGCAGAGCCCGAGCCCTTCGCGCTGGATGCCCCCGTCGTGGTGGAGCCTGCCGAGCCCGCCCAGCTGGTGGCGGAGCCAGATCCCGTCCCCCCCAAGGCCGTGGAGCCGCCCCCGAAGGCCGCCGAGCCGCCCCCGAAGGCCGTGGAGCCCGACCCACCCAAGGTGGCCGAGCCCGCTGCCGACACCACTCCCGAAGACGACCTCGAGGAGCGCCGGGCCAGCCGCCGCGATGCCATCGATGTGGGCCGGCTCTACGTCACCTCCGACACCGTGGCCACGGTCTACGTCGACGGGAAGAAGGTGGGCAAGGCCCCGATGGAGCGCCCCGGCATCGAGCTGAAGCCCGGCCACTACGACATCCGCGTGGTGCCCCACGGGCGGGGCCGCACCTACCGCACCGACACGCGGGTCGATGCCGGACGGGTGCGGAACATCGACGTGAAATTCCGCAAGTGAGGTCCCACCCGGGCCTCAGACGGGTCAGTCGAAGGTAGGGGGCCGCACGAAGTGGCCCACGGCACGGGGTGTCCAAGCGACCGCCCCATCGGAATGAACCATGGCCCATCCGTGGCACGACCTGCCCATCAACCCCGAGACCGTCCACGAGCGCTTCAACGTCGTCATCGAGATCCCGAAGGGCTCGAAGGTGAAGTACGAGCTCGACAAGCCCTCCGGACTGCTCCGCGTCGACCGCATCCTCTACAGCTCGGTCATCTACCCGTCGAACTACGGCTTCGTCCCCCGCAGCTTCTGCGATGATGGCGACCCCCTCGACGTGCTGGTGCTCGGCAACGAGCCTGTGGTCCCGCTCACCATCATGGAGGCACGCGTCATCGGCGTGATGCACATGCTCGATGGTGGCAAGAAGGACGACAAGCTCATCGCGGTCCACATCCACGACCCCGCATTCTCCGACTACACCGACATCCACGAGCTTCCCAAGCATGTGCTCCGGGAGATCAGCCGCTTCTTCGAGGACTACAAGGCCCTCGAGAAGAAGGTGGTCGAGGTGGAGGACTTCAACGGCGCCACCGTCGCCCTCCAGGTTCTGCGGGACGCCATCCACCTGTACCGCTCCGAAGAGCAGCGCATCCGAGGCTGGCACTGATGCAGCGCCTGGGGTGGACCATCCTCCTTGTTGGCATCAGCTGCCGCAGTGGGGGGCCGGTCCACTCCGCCTCGGACCGCGACACCTACCGGCAGGTGGTGTCCGACCGACGCATCGCCCCGGAGGCCGGCCTGGCGAGCTGCGCCACCATCCGCGACGCCACCCTGGCCGGCGACTGTGCGCTCCACGTCACATCGGTGGAGGCCCGACGCCCGGAGGGACGGCCGGCCAGGTGGTGCCCGGAGGTGCCCGAGGGGGTGTGGCGAGACGAGTGCTGGTTCATCGCCGCCGAGCAGGCCAACCGTTCGAAGCGAGCCCAGGCGGCGGCAGACTTCTGCCAGCGTTCGGGCGCCTTCGTAGACGACTGTGCCCAGCACCTGTGGCAGAGCGAAGTGCGGGCGCTCATCCATCGCCGCGGCTCCCGGTCGTTCTCCGACGCACTTCCCGCGGCGGAGGCGGTGCACACCCGCTGGTCGCCGTTGCTGGCCAGCACCACCGACTTCGACGCCCGGTTCTGGGCCAAGTTCTTCCAAAACGGCTTCGAGGGGCAGGGGGGATTCGTCGACCTCACCCACTGCGACGCTGTTCCGAAGGCCGCACTCGCCGAACGCTGTGTCGAAGCCGGCCGCCAGCTCTACGACCGCGAGCTCGCCCCCCGCCTCGGTCACGCGGGGGTCGACCTCTGCACCATGGCGCCCGGCGAAGAGGGCTGGAGCACCGCTCTCCTGCACTGGCTGCCCTGCCGTCCCGACCCCCGCCTGGATGCCGTGGTGGCCGCGCGTGTCGCCGACTGCGACTGATCCCTCGCCTGGAAGTCTGTCCCCATGAAGCCCTCCGCTCCGCTGCTGTGGACCTGCCTGTCGGCCACCCTTGTGCTGGGTGCGCTCGGCTATGCCGTGGCCGGGGCCTGGCAGACCGGCCTGGTGAACACATTGACGGGCGCCGACATCGCTGTGCGGAACCTGGACGTGGCGTCCACCCAGCAGCTTCGCGTGGCCCTCGCCATCGCCTTGTGCGCGCCCCTCACTCTGTTGCTGCGGGTGCTGTTCGACCGGCTGTCGGAGAGGGCCTCCACGCCCGCTCAGTTCCTGGGAACCCTGCTGCTCGTTGTGCTGGGCACCCAGGCCGGACTCGGGGGCGCCTTGTTCGCCACCGCCCGCGTCGCGCTTCCGTCGGCCCTCGACGCCAGCGTCACCCTCGGGGAGGTGAGCGTCGACCTCGGTGAGCTCTGGCTCGACGCCTGGGCTCTGGCGGGCGGGGTGTCAGCCGCCATCATGGTGGGCATCGTGGGCGGTGTGGTGACCGCACTCGAGGCGGAAGGCGCCTGAGCTCTACCGCCCGGTCAGCATGCCGTAGCCGATGCAGGGACCGAACTCGACGAACCACCACTCCTCGGCCGCCCAGCCGCTCGCCGACGATGGGGTCTCGGCCCACGAGCCCCGCACGGTCCAGCTCATGAAGGCGCGCTCGATGGGCAGCTGGTGACGCAGGCCAGCCTCGATGGTGAGCGCAGGCATGGCCACGCGTCCCCACGGAGAGGCGTCGAGGTCGATGCGCCCGAAGCCGAAGCCGACATCGGCGGAGAAGGGGGCGGCGGGGTCGTGGCGCAGCACCGTCATCAGGCCGTAGCGCCGCGGACGGATCGTCGTATCGCTGAGATCGACGGCTACATCGGCCTCGTCGGCCCGCAACACCTGCGCGGCCTCGCCGGACCAGGCCAACACCGGCGGTGCGGAGAATGCACCCCACAAGCTGAGCCCGAGCCTCGGACCGCCCGCGCTTCGGGGGGTGGCGAAGGCGTCGTAGCGCACGAACAGGGTGCCCATGGCGCCCTGGGGCACGCTCGGAGCCACGAGGGTGCCCGCGAGAAAGCCCACCATGGCGTCACCCGCGAAGGCCGGGGTGGGCGCTGGCGGCGGGGGAGGGGAGCGCTTGGGCTCGGTGGGGGCCGGCGGCAGGTCGGTGTCGGCCACAGCGGAGAGCTGAACCACCAGCGCAAGAAGGAGCAGGCTCATGTCGCCTCCAGTGGGACCTTCCACACGGCAAGTCCCCGGTCGGCCAATACTCCGGCCAGCCGCTCGGCGTGGCGCGCAGTGCGGGCCAGCGCCACAACCGAGCCATCTCCCCCGGCACCACTGAACTTCGCGCCGAGCGCACCTTCAGCGCGAAGGGCCATGCAGGCGGTCACCAGGCCGGGGGCCTCCAGCTCTGCCACCTCGCTGGCGGCCCGTTCGTAGGCGCCCTGGGCTTCGTTCATCGCCTCGCCCAGGCCCACCAGATCGCCGACAGTGAGGGCATGAGCCCCCCGCGTGGCCGCAGATCCCCACACCGTGATGGCCTCCCGTACGACGGCCACATCGGCTGGGTCGCGGGGGTCGGTGAGGGGGGACTGCCAGCGCCGGGCCAGCGCGCGGAGGATGCCAGCCGTGTCCCGCGGCTTGGAGAAGACCCCCAGCACCAGGTGCACCGCCTTCGCGGGACGGATGCGGCGCAATGGAGCCGAGTCGCCGTCCCACTGCAGGAACACGGGGGCCCCAGCCACACAGGCGAGAGGGTCGAGCCTGCCGCAGGGCACCCCCACGATGCGGGACTCCGCCACGAAGGCGAGCTCCGCCAGCTCCAACGCACTCAGGCGCACGCCCGCGTGGCGCGCGAGGCCGTCGAGCACCGCGAGGCTGAAGGCAGCCGAAGACGAGAATCCGCGGCCTGCAGGCAAGCTGGAATGGCACCAAAGGGCTGCTGGGCGCAGGGCGATCCCACGTTCGCGCAACGCGAGCATGGCGGCGGGCACGAAGCGGAGGGGACCCTGGACGGCCGCCTGGCCGAGCCCGAGGTCGAAGGTGTCTTCGTAGAGCTCGCCGTGCAGGGCGGTGCGGATGAAGACGTCGTCCTGGGCGTCTTCGATGGCCATGCGCACGGACATCGGCGTGGGCACGGCGAGGCTCGCACCGGCAGCCCAATCACAGTGCTCGCCGAGCAGGCAGGCACGGCCCGAGTATTGGACGACGAGCGGCAGGAGGCTTCCAGTTGCAGCGAGGCGGGACTTGAATGCGGGCGTGGACCGACCGACAAGGTGCAGGGACCCCGCAAGACGATGAAGACGATAGTCTGCTGGCCTGGAGGCGTCGTGTCCCGCCCGTGCAACCCCCGTCCCGCAGCCCGTGTCGTGCGTTCCTGGATCCCAGGCCTTCGCGGCGCGCCGTCCCGTCTCGGTCTGCTGGCGTTCGCACTCGCCACGCCCGCCGTCGCGCAGGACACCCCCGACCCTGCCGCCGGTGACGCCGGTCCGCCTCCGTCGGTGGCCGAGACCCTCGACTTCGTGAACACCCAGCTGCAGCTCAACGCGAGCCCCTGGCGGCCCTGCCGCGCGTCGGCCCGGCTCGAGCTCGGCGAAGACCGCACGGTGCGCGTGGTCATCACACGAGGGTCGTACTGCGAGGACACCCGCATCGAAGCCCCCCTCGGCGAGCTCGACCCCGGCGCCATCTCCTGGGAGGCCGCCAACGAGATCCTGGTGCGCCTGCCGTGCAAGGACGACGCGGCCTGCGCCCGTCACTACCAGCGTAGAAAGACCCGCAACACAGGCGACTGGGGTCCCCGCGACGACGAGTGGCTGCCCGACGGCCCGGCGGGAGTGGAACACATGCAGAGCGCCATCGAGCTTCCAATGGGCAGCCGCACCGACAAGGCCACCGAGCTGGCCAGCGCCCTGAAGTACCTCATCAAGGCCGCTTCGGTCGACCCCACCTACGCGAAGCCCGCCGACCGCTTCGCCCGCGAGCCCTCGGCGCCCACCGCAGACGGCGGCACCTGAGCGTCGGGCCAGCGCCCATCAGATCTCGTCCACCGCTGCAGGCGACGCGAAGGAGCACTCCGCCGAGTCGCCTTCTTCGTATCCGCCCCACAGGTCGGTCCAGCGCCACACCTTGCGGCCGCCCTGGAAGCACTCGCTGAAGCGGTAGGCCCGGGGCAGCTCGTCGCTCAGCACGCGGGCATCAGACCGTCCGGTGCCGTCGGCACGCCAGCGGGTGCGAACCTCGAGAACGGCCTCCTCACCGGTATCGAGGAGCAATGTAGTGCGGTATTGGAAGTCCCCCCAGCCATCGGGGCTGTTCCAAAAGTAGTAGCCGCCATCTTCTGCGCGACCGCCTTCCGCGCCCACCCCGTCGATGAGGATGCGCAGCTCCTGGCCCTCGGTGAGGTCGTACTCGGTGGCCAGAGTGCCCACGGCATCGTCGATGTCGCTCCAGTTGTCGAGCCAGACGTCGAACACCCCGCGGCCCGCGGACAAGGAGCCCGAGCCCGGCTCATGGGCGCCGGCACACAGGCTGGGGAGGGGTCCATCCGCGAACTGGGCGGCTTTGAAATCCCAGGTGAAGTCGCCCTGGGTGCGGGCCATGTCAAGGGACAGGGTCCAGTCGTCCTCCACTTCGATGGGACCCCACTTGCGCTCGGTGGCGCTGCGGTAGCCGGGAGGTGTCTCGGCCACGGCGTCCACCAGCGACAGGCAGGTGAGCGTGATGCCGTTGAGTCCGGTAGCCACCTCGATGGACATGCCCAGAAGGTCGGGCCAGCCATCGTCTTCGTCGGGCGGCGGCGCCGTCCCCCGCTGGCTGTTGCCGCCCGCCTCCTCTCCACCCACCGCGAGGGTGTGGTCCTCGGCGCGGGGAAGGGCATCGAGAAAGTCGGCATCCGACACGAAGGGGTCGGCCGACAGGGTGTCCTCACATCCAAGGGACACGAGGCACAGCAGAGGAAGGAAGGGAAGGGGACGGGACATGTCAGAACCGCGCTCCCAGGCGGAAGGTGAGGTCTGCGAAGCGCACCCCGGAAGGGACTCCGTCGACCGTGTAGCGGACCTCGTGGGCCCGGGCGCCCAACTCCAACACAAACGCGCCGGGGTGGATGCCGACATGTGCGCCTACGCCTGGAGCGAGGGTGCGCAAAGTCTGAGGACCGCCCACGTCGTAGTCGGCGTAGGCAATCTGGTAGTCGAGGCGGGTGAGGTGGAGGCCGAGGCCCGCTCGAAACAAGCGCGGCGGGGTGGACCAGCCCCCAGCCACCGACCAGGTGCCGGCGGTGACGGTGCCCACGCTTTGGGCGACCTCGGGCTGCACGGGGCCTTCACCTGTGGAGCGGGTGAGCTCTGCGCCCAGCCAAGGACCGGCTGCCCACTGCGCCCGGGTGTGGAAGCCGACCCCAGCGGTGGCCGGGATCTGCAGGACAGCATCCGCCGGGTCGGCGTACCAGCGCTGGACTGCGGCCGTGGACACCACCAGCTCGGGACGCCGGGCTGCCCGCACCCGGGCGTCGATGGCGCCCTTCACGTCGTCCTCGTCGTAGGACACCGCTGCGAAGGCATCCCCGCCCACCGTGGCCTTCTGCCCCTCGGACAAGACGAGGCGCGCCACCTCAAGATGGTCGGGAAGACGCTGCTGCACAATGTACTCGCCCGCCGGAACTCCCAGCTCGCGGTCTTGCACCCCGTCGGCCGTCACCTGGGCTACGAACGCCCGGCGGGCCACGTCGAAGACCGCGAAGCTGCCCGCCAGGCCGGCCGGAAAGTGCAGGGTGGCGGCACTGTCGCCGGGCCGGGTGAGCACGAGGTCGCCGGTGCCGGACAGCTCCCACGAGTAGGTGGGGGTCTGGGCCCCGGCCCGTTGTTCTCGCGTCTGAAAGGCGGTCTCCCGGGCCACATGCCGCCAGGCCTCGGACAGTGTGACCTTGCCGTCGCGGTCGTCGTCGGCGGCACCGGTGAGCGCAGAGCCCAGGTGGTGGGTGAAATAGCTGCCCGCGATGGCGTCGCTTTCGTGGCTGAGCTGGTCGGCGGCGCTGCTGGTGAGCACAACCTGGCCGGAGGCGGTGAGCCGGTCCGTCAGCTCCACGGCAAAGGCAGGCGCTCGGCTGGCCCCCTTGCTGCGCACGCCGGCGGTCGCTCCTCCGCGGGTCATGGCACCGCTCTGGCAGGCGTCGAGGAAGGCGACACGGACATCGGCGCCGGTGCGGTCGAGCAAAGCCTGCAGCTCGGTCCAGAGGAGCTGGCGGCCATTGAGGTGCAGGCCATCTGCATCGGCATGGCCCGAGTAGAAGAAGACCACAAGAGTGTCGTCGCCGGCGTCATTGTCGGCCTGCACAGCGATGCGGAGGTCGGCGAGGGCGTGCAGGAGCTGGTTGCGAGTGGGGCTCAGCAACACCGTGGTGCGGGCATCGGAGGACCCGCCGGTGGCGGTGAGGACCCGGCCGATGCGGCTGGCATCGTCTTCGGCATAGAGCAGGGGGACCTCGTCGGCATCCCCCAGGTTGTGCCCCACCACCAACGCATGTCGGGCCACATCCGCCCTGGCGAAAGTGGTGGAGAGCAACAGTCCGGGCCAGCCTAGGGCCATGCGGGGGCCTCCGTGGACTCAGTCGGAGCTGACCTTGGCAACGTGCAGCACATCGACATCCCAGCGGTCGTCGCCCCAGTCCACCAGAGCACCCGGGGAGGGCTCGGCAGCGAGGGCATCGGACACCAGAGACACGGCATCGTCCACCGAAGCCGGGTCGAAGACCGCGAAGAACAGCTCGGGCCCCGGGGCGTCATCGAGCTCGACAGATCCGTCCAGCAGACCACTTTCGGCGTCGAGTGCCACCGGTCCTCCCGAAGCGTCGAGCGGCCACAGCACACGCACCTCGCCCGTCCCATCGGCCCCCAGCAGCACGAGCGTCTCGGCCTGTCCCGCCCAGGTGAACTGCAGCCGGTCGCCCGCATGCACCTGCACATCGTCGTCGCCGAGGGTGACCTCACCGTCGTGGAGCACCATCCAGCCCACCTGTGGTCCGCCCTTGGCCCGCACCTGCGGCTTGCCAGGAAGCACCATCAATGCCGCCGCTGCCGCCATCGCCATCGTGCCGCCGGCCCACAGCGCGGGTCGACGCCAGGAAGACAGCTGAACGACCTCTCCGCCCTTCGCCCGGGCGCGCAAGGCCGCCACATCGAGGGGAGGCACATCGCGACGTGCGGACTCCAGCGCCTCACCGTGCAGACGACGGGCCTCCGATCCGCCCTCGCTCACCTCGGTCTCGCCCATGGCTTCCAGATCGAGCGCAAGCTGCGACGGACGGCTGCCCTCGTTGAGGTCGAGCAGGCTGTCGTGGGATGCGGTCATGCGAGCCCTCCCGCTTGCGCAAGCTGGGCCAGGAGGACCGCGATGCCCACAGAGGCGGCGGTCCGGATGGTGGTGAGGTGGGCCCGGGCGTGGGCCATGAACGCCCGGATGCGCTTTCGCACGGTCGGCAGGCTTCGGCCGACCATTCGCGCCGTCTCCTCCCGGGTCATGTCGTCGAAGTACAGATGCACGATGATGCGACGGGTCTCTTCGTCGCAGGTCTCGAGGAGTCCGCGCACGGCCTCGGCGTCGACCCCGTGCTCGGCCACACCCACGGGCTCCGGGGCAAGCTCCTCTCGCCGCATCGCCAGCTTGTCTCGGCGACCCCTGCGGTTGCGGAGCTGGTTGAGGCAGTGGTTGGTGGTGATGCGGTAGATCCAGGTGGTGGGACTCGACTCCCCTCGGAACTGCTCCCACCGGGAGATGACCTTCGCAAAGGTCTCCTGCACGGCATCCTGGGCCAGCTCCTCATTGCCGAGGATGGCGCGGGCGCGGCGCAACACGACCGGCGCATAGCGCTCGTACAGCTCGGCGAGCTCGGCATCGGTAGGGGCGGTCGACATCCATCTCCCGGGTGGCAGGGGTCTGACCCGCCAAGGGCCGCCAACCGAAAGCCCCGACGCGATTTTCTACTGGAGAACCTCGATCTCGACCGCGTCGAACCAGGCCGTGCCCGACACACCGCTGAACACGGCAATTCTCGCGTAGGCGGCTCCAGGCGGTGCCACCTCCTCGATGACGAGGGGGGTCCAGGGGTAGGTCTGCAAGCGGGCGATGGAACGCCGGGCCTGACCGACCGGATTGCCGGCGGCGTCGAGGAAGGACAAGGTCATGCAGACGTGGTCTTCGCGCTGCTGGTGCTCCACGCGAAGGTCTTCGCCGCGCACCTGGGAGGTGGCCCGAAGGGACTGACCGGGCTGCACGGGGGCTTTCTGGGCGACCTCGAAGAACAGGCGGGTGCGCTCCTCGGCGTAGAAGCGCACGCTCTGCACACCGTCGAGGTAGACCTCCTGGTCGAGCTGCACGTCGGCCACAGGCTTTCTGGCCTCGGTCAGCGCGAGTGCTTCGATGAGGCTCCAGGCATCGTTGAGGGCGTAGGGCGCCTCGAAGGAGCCGTCGCCGAGGGCGAGAATCGAGCCGGTGCCGCGCGACACCCGGCTGGGCCGCGCGCCGAAGGCCTTGGACATCAGGTCGCGGCTCTCTTCATCGCGCTCCAGGCTCGACACCCAGGCCAGGCTCACGGCCTCGGTGTACTCCTTGCGCTTGTTCTTCTTGAACTTGACCTCGAACTTCCACACCTGGGAGTTGATGGAGCCCATGCGCACGGCCACGACCTTCTCGGGGTCGTACTTCGGGAAGTTGAAGCGCCCACCGATGATGCCGGCAATCTCGGCCTCTCGTCCGCGAAGGTCGGCGGTGGTGCGGATGACGGTCTCGCCCTTGCGAATGCGGTGCAGCTCCGCGGGGGGCATGAGGTCGATGTACTCGAAGATGAGGTCGAACTTCTCGTTGTAGAGGTGCTCGACGATGTGAGGGTGGGTGGTGGCCAGGTCGAAGCGTGCGCCTTCACTGAGCTTGCGCGCCTCGATGATCTGGTTCATCCGGTCGGTGGGCGTGGCTTCGGGCATGCGACGGACGAGGTCGGCGGACGCCTTGTCGCCGGGCGTGATCTGCGGGGCCGCGGCCTGGGCTGCGGGGGAGTGCACCACGGCGGCGGACAGACCGAGGGCCGCGGTGAGCAGTGCGGCGCGAAAGAGGGTCATGAAGGAGTCCTTCGGAGATGGGACTGCAGCGGCGCAGGGGACGCGGGCCGCGGCATGAACACCAGGATGTGGCGCTGGGCGTCCCCACGATACCGCTTGCGGCCGGGCAGCTCAGACGAGGCGCAGGTGGCCACGGCGGGGCTTGGAGTCGGAGGGGTCGGGCTCGGGGTCCGGCTCGGGCTCGGGCTCCACAGGGTCGGGCGGCAGCGGAGTCAACCGCACCTCGGTGAATGCGTCCCACGGGATGACGCAGGTGTAGAGCGCATCGAAGGACAGCCGCACCTGGAGGCCAACGGGCAGGTAGGTGGCCTGGTGGTGCCGGTGGTAGGCGGCGTCGAGTCGCAGCGGCAAGTGCTCGGGGTATCGGTCGAGAACCTGCTTGGGCACGCCACTGTCGGCCAGCTTCGACGCGTCGAGCACGATGAACATGTCGATGCCGAGCATCAGGCCGAGCTGGAGGATCTGCCAGGCGTGGTTGCCCAAAGGGTCGACGTCGAGGCCCACGCTCTCCCGACGATGCAAGCTGCGCAGGCCAGGGCCCTCCTCGGGCTCGGCAGCGGCCTCTTCCTCAAGCGACTCGGCCATGCCGGTGGGGTCGAGCTCGAGAACCTGCGACAGCTGGATGAACTCGTCGACGGTCATGGGCTCGCTGCCCGAGAGGATGTGCTTCATGCGGCTGCGGGGGACCTCGGCGGCGCGGGCCAGAGCAGCGGTGTTGAGCTTCTTCTCGTTGGCGACCTTGCGCAGCATGGCCAGCAGGGGCTCGGAGGGACGACCTGACATGATCTCGAATCCGGGGGTGGGACCCATCGCAGCATGCGACTGGAACCAGCCCGGGGCTTAACTGTCCGAGACAGGACCGGGTGTTTCAATGCACCCCGACCCCCAGCCCGGACGTCTCCATGAGCACGCTGTTGTCCGCCATCCTCCTCTTCGTGGCCCTCGTCGTGGTGGGTGGACTCATCCACGGCTACCGCAAGGTCCGCCGCGACCGGAGCGCCCGGCTGCCCGATGGCGAAGACACCGTGCGGGACGCAGATCAAGTGTCCGTTCGGCTCTACGTGAACCGGAGCATTCCAGGGGGACCCTCCGCGCCAGGTGGACGCGACCGGGCGCGCATCGTTCTGAGCGACAAGCGCCTGTTGCTCTGCACCGGACACGGCCGGGTGCTCGAGATCAACGCGGAGCAGGCCGGCTCGGTGCGATGCACGGGACCCCGGCGGCTGGTCATCGAAGGAATGCATCCCTCGGGCCGGGCCGATGTGCGGGCGGAGCTGACGGTCGACGACTCGGAGGGGTGGCAGGCCGCCGCGGCGCACCTGTCGAGCCGGAAGCCGCGCCAGGTGGGATGACGTGGGGTGGTCTCGAGCTGTGGCAGGGGATGCCCGGAACGCCACCTCGAAGCAGGGGACCCAAGAAGGCCGAAAGCCCCGCGTGCTGCGAGGCTTTCACTGAATCTGGTGACTACTTCATCGGCGGGTGGCGGTGCGCTGGCGTGGCCTTCACCGGCTTGGGCGGACCGGGAGGCGCCGGCGGGTTGATGTCGACCTTGCTGGCCGTGTAGTCCTGGGTGGCGTCGGACTTGATGTCGGTGCTGCTGCCCGACTTGAACACGCCCTTGCTGCCGGCTTCCATCGCGATGGTCTTGTCGGCCTCGAGCTTGAAGTCCTTGCACTTGATGGAGATGGTCTCCTTCGCCTCGATGATGATGTGCTTGTCGGCGTAGACGTTGACGACCTTCTCGACGGCGTCGGCCTGGTTGTAGATGGGGCCGCTGGTGACGTCGAGGCGGGTGCCGGCCTTGGCGCCCAGCTCCACCTTCTCGGCGCCGGCGGTGTCGTCGAAGATGACCATGTGGTCGTTGCGGGACCAGAACACGCGCTTGTTGTTCTCGTCGTCGTCGTTCTTGTAGGGCTCGGGGAGGTCGTCGCCGCCGTTGTAGACGGCACCCAGCACGTAGGGGGACATCGAGCGGTAGGCGAAGACGAGAACGACCTCAGTGCCGACCTCTGGGAGCATCACCATGCCGCGCGAGTTGCCGGCCATCGGCGAGCACATGCGGCACCAGGAACTCTTCACCTCTTCGCCGGAGTCGACGGGAAAGCTCACCTGGATGCGGTGCATGCCGTCGGGGTCTTTGTTGTCGGTGACGATGCCGACAACGAGGCCGTTGATCATGGCGTCTCCCGCGGAAGGGCGGAGCGATGCTCAGTTGATGGTGGTCGACGAGGCCTTGAGCGTGAGGCTGGAGCCGCCGTCGACGCTGCAGGTGGAGCCCGTCTTGATCTCGGTGGAGGTGCCCGACTTCGCGTTGATGGAGGTGTCGGCTTCGAGGATGAAGTCCTTGCACTTGACCGAGAAGGTCTCCTTCGCCTCGATGATGATGTCCTTGCCCGAGTAGAGCGACAGCACCTTCTCCTTGGCGTCCCAGATGACCCGAATCTCTTCGTTGTGAACGATGAGCTCGATGCGCTCGTCGCCGTCCTTGTCATCGAAGGTGAGGCGGTGGCCCGAGCGTGACTGGAACACACGCAGGTCGTTGTTGCCGTCTTCATTGGCGTAGGGCGGGACGTCGACGCCGTTGTAGAGCGAGCCGACCACGATGGCGTGGTTGATGTCGCCGTGAACGAAGGCGACCAGCACCTCGTCGTCGATCTCCGGAATGGTCATCCAGCCGCGCTTCTGACCTGCCATGGGCATGACCAGACGCGACCAGAAGCTCTCCGGCATGTCGGGGAGGAGCGGAAACTTGAGCTTGACGCGTCCCATCTTCTCGGGATCGACATTGTCGACCACAATGGCCTCGACGAGGCCCGGCATCTGGCCGGAGATGGGGCGTCCTTGGCGGTCGGTGACCTTCGGCACGGCAATCCTCCGCGGGTAGCTGACTATAGGGGGGTGCCAGCGGACCGGTCAAACGCCCACGATGACACTGCGGTTTCAGGAGATCGACGGGCGGCGGACCGCGAGAAAATCCGTCAGTCGGGTGTTCTGGCGGAACCCTCGGGGTCGGAGTCCCCGGGTTCGGGGCAGCCTTTGGTGGGCCACCTCTCCACCCAGCGGCTGGAGTTGGGACCCAGCTCGGTGCGGCAGAAGATGGCAGCGGAGAGGTCGGCCCCGTCGAGGTCGGCGGTGGACAGGTCGGCGCCGGTGAAGTCGACCCGCTGGAGGTTGGCGGTGTGAAGGCGGGCACCGCGCAGGTCGGCGTCAACGAGGATGGCGTCGGACAGGTCGGTCTCGACGAGCTGCACATCGGTGAGCACCGCGCCCCGCAGCGAGGCTCCCTTCATCGAGGAGAAGTTGAGGCGGCTGTCGTGGAGGTCGGCGCCGTCGAGGTTGGCGCCGTCGGCCGAGGCGCCTTCGAGGTTGCGGCGCACGCTCTCGAGTCCGCTCAGCGCACAACCGTCAAGGCGTGCGTCGGGACCGATGGCGCAAGGGGCCGGCTGGTCGAGGCGCCACACCGTGTCGCTGTCGAAGATGGCGCCCGTGAAGTCCGCGCCCTGGGGGTCCACCCAGACCGTGGCCCCGCGCAGGTCGGCGCCGAGCAGCGAGGTGTCCCATAGGTCGTCGGCGATGAGGGTGCTGCCCGCGAGGTTGGCCCCATCGAAGCGGGCCCCGGCGAGGCGCACCCCCACGAGCTGGCCGCGCTGGAGGTCGGCCCCGGACAGGTCGGCATCGCGGAGATCGGCGCCGGTGAGATCGACGCCACGGAGCCAGCCTTCGCGCAACACGAGCGACTGCAGGCTGGTGCCGGCCAGGTTGGCCTTGGGGGTGGCCGACATCGACAGGGCGCGGGCCCGAAGGCGGTCGACCACGGTGAAGCTGGTGAGCGCCTGGCCGATGACCACACCAACCGCGAGCACCACGGTGGGCAGTCCCCACACCTGAAGCGAGGTGATGAAGGCCTTTCGGCGCTCCTGTTGGTGCTTGACGAGGAAGTAGTCGTCGTAGCGGATGGCGGAGGCACGGTAGAAGCGGTCCTCCTCCTCGGAGCGGAGCACGAGGTCGTCGATGTGACGCTGGATCTCGTCGAAATGCTGTTCCGCGAGGAGGTCCTCGTCGCGCTGGCCGCCCTTGAGCCAGAGGTCGAAGCCGTGGTGGAACAGCTGCCGGGCCCGGTTGCGGTCGGTGCCCTCCTCGCCGTACTGCTGGATGCGCGCGATGAGGGACTCGTGGGCGATGCGGACCACGCGCACGCCGGGCATCCGGGGGTCCTGGTAGCCGTGGATGATGCGCCAGCGGTCTTCGAGCTGACGGAGCACCATCGAGCGCCGCTCGGGGTCCTTGGTGTTGGACAGCAGGTCGGTCTCGGGCACGGGCCGGCTGGTGGGTGACCCCGGCAGGTGGGTCATCACGCGCAGCATCTCCTTGGCCACGCCCTGGTCTGCGGTGTCGAGCCCTTCGATGGCTTCGTCGAGCACCCGGGCGAGGATGCCCTGGGCGCCGTTGAGGCGACGCCGGTAGTCGTCGAAGGTGATGCGGGGCGGGCTGCGGTCTCTGGCCATCTCCCAGAGACGGGCGCCCACGGCCTGAATGCGGGGGGCCACCTCCCCTGCGGAATCGGAGAGGAGATCTTCGACAATGACGTCGACGAGGCCATCTTCGTAGGTGAATGGCGGATACTTGACCGGCAGCCCCTCCTCGCCGGGACCGGCCAAGGCGGCGGCGATGTCCGGGGCATCGAGGGGACGCAGGGGCAAGGTGCGGGCAAGCTGGTCGATGGGCAGAGGGTGCAGGGTGCGCAAGGTGGCGCCGAGGTAGTCCTCGCGCAGGGCCAGGATGAAGCGAATGCGCCGGTCGGCTCCGGCGAGCACAGCCGCGAGGCCCGCCTGGAACTGTTGGGCGGAGCGGGCGTCTCCCTGCGTGAAGATCTCCTCGAGCTGGTCCACCACCACAGCGATGGGACGCCCCTCCAGGCGCCGGAGCTCATCGAGCAGCTCAGGGAGCGTGTCGGGCGGCTGGATGGTGGGTTCGGACGGCGTGTGGATTGCCGCGTCGCGCAGCTCCCGGGTGGCCATTCGCGTGAGCTGGTCGAGCGGACGCGCGGTGCCTCGCACCCGAACGACGCGGTGACCGGTGTCTTCGAGGGCGGGAATCACGCGGGCGGACAGAAAGCTGGTCTTGCCCACACCGCTGGCGCCGGTGAGCAGCACCATGGCGGGGCGGTCGGGGTGCTCCCAGGTCTCCCGGAAGCGTTGGGTGTCGAACTCGCGGCCGAAGAAGATGCCGCGGGTGGCGGCCGTGAAGGGCGTGAGGAAGCGGTAGGGCTCGGCGGGCAGAGGCGCGGCCACCAGACGAGGACGGGCATCTGCGGCCTCACGGCGGTCCGGCTCCAGCTTGCGCAGGGCCTCGGCGAGGCTGGACCAGTCCTGGAAGCGGTCCGACGGGCTCTTGGCCAGCAGCTTCGCCACCAGCTCAGCGATAGGGCGGGCGAGCTCGGGCACCAGCTCCATCAGGTCGGGCGGGGCGTCATGGAGGTGCTGGCGCAGCAGGTCGCGCGGACCCGGGCCCTGGAAGGGGGTGCGGCCGGCCAGCATCTCGAAGAGGATGACCCCGAAGGCATACAGGTCGGTGCGCTGATCGACGGCCCAGCCGAGCACCTGCTCGGGGGCCATGTAGCGGGGGGTGCCCATCAACGCACCGGGCCGGGTGAGGCGCGGCTCGGGGCGCTGGCGGTGGTGGACAGGCTCGGGGGGCAGCTCCGAGTCGGAGAACAGCGGCTGGTCGAGGGTGGTGCCGGGGTCGCTGCCGTTGGGGACCGGCGAGGGGGAGGGGACTGGGCTGCCGTCGGACCGCGCGGGTCCGGGCTCGCGGAGGGTGGCGAGGCCGAAGTCGAGGACTTTGACGTGGTGGCCGTCCACCAGGAAGATGTTGTCCGGCTTGAGGTCGCGGTGCACCAGCCCCACCCCCTGACCTGCGCCCATTCCCCGCACCATCTGCCGGGCGATGTCGAGTGCGTGCGCGGCGGGGAGGCGCTGCTGGCGGTCGAGCAGGTCGCCCAGGGTCTCGCCCTCGAGCAGCTCCATCACGACGAAGTGGGTGTCTTCGCGGGTGCGCCCGATGTCGATGACGGTGACGACGTGGGGGTGGTTGAGCAGCGAGGTGGTGCGCGCCTCCCGCTCGAAGCGGGCGACGGCGGCGGGGGTGCGGGTGAGCTCCGGACGCAGCAGCTTGATGGCGACCGGGCGGTCGAGGGCCGACTGCCAGCCGTGGTAGACGACACCGACCCCGCCTTGACCGAGGCGTCCGCCGATCAGATAGCGGTCATCGAGCGGGCGCAGCTCGCGCACCGCATCGTGGAGGCCGGCAGTCATGGTGGGATCGGCGGACAGACAAGCACGCTCAGGCACGGGGTTTTGTGGGACGGGGGCCATCGTCGCACCCCTGTTGGCGGCTTGCCAGCCAGCGACCACCGACCTGCCGCTCGGGGTACACGGCCTGACGCCTCGCGAGGGGTCCTCCGCCGTGTTCACCCATGGCCCGAAGCCCGGCGGAACGATCGCAGTAACTGCGGGCGGATGCGCAGGAGTGGGTGGACAGCAGGTCCGTGTCGCACTTTGGTCGCCTGGCATGGTGACTCCAGGTGGGCAGCCCGTGCTGGCCGCCGTCACCCCCGCCGACGACCCCGAAGCTGCTGAGGCCGGCGAGGTCTGGCTGACCTTTCCGGTGCAGACGGGTGTGGGGGAGGGGACCGGCGCGATGTGGTGGTCTCCGGCGGCCGGGCTCGCCACGATTCCTCTCGGCGCGCGCTCCGGGGAGCTGGAGCTGCAGTTGTCCGTTGGCGGAGAACTGTCGGCCGGAGCAGTGTCGGACGCGGCGGTGGCTGCGGTCGCGGAGGAGCGGGCGGCCTGGGACGCGGGGGCGTTCGTGCTGAAGGATGGCGACGGCCTCGAGGTGGGGGCTGTGCAGCTTCAAGGTGCCGACCATCCCGCCGAGGTAGGCGTGTGGGACGCACTCTGGCTCACCGACGGGATGGTGGCGGCGCAGCGCGGTGACGACGGCGGCGACCTGCTGCTCGTGTTCGCAGCCGAGCCCAATGTGCAAGGTGAAGATGCCCTGCTGCGCGTCAATGTCGTCACGCGCCGCGTGGTGGTGCCCTCCGGTCCGCACCCGATGCCCGAAGACCGGTGGCTGACCGCCGAGCCCGGCAGCGTGGCCTCAGAAGCGGTGGACCGGGGGGTCGCTGCGGCCATCGAGGCGGCGGATGCCCAGGAGCTCAAGTGGCTGGGGGAGGTGGCTGCGCGGCTGTCGGCGGACGCCTTTTCTGGGGGGGCGTGTGTGGACCCGGTCACCGTGCAGCCGGCCTGGGAGCTGCTGCTCACCGGCTACGAAGTGGCGACTGCCGCAGTGGACGGCGGCTGTGCCGTGCGCTTGGAGTCGCGTCCGCGGCAACATCGGCGCCGGTTCTCGGGCTGGGTGGGTGCGACGGGGGTGCTCGACCGGGCCGACTGGCCTGTGGAGTAGCGCCGGCGCGCCACAGGACGGTGTCTGGAAGGGCAAATTAGAAGCCCCCCCCGAGCAGCGGAGCCTCACGATTCGAGCGTGGGAGGCGTTCCGGACCTGCACAGGGGGGGCGCGGCGACGGGTGTTCGTTCGGATGTGGCGCGGACCTCGAAGCGGCGGCGCTTCAGGCGTGGAGCGGCTCAGCTCCAGATGAGGTCGGCGTCGCAGCTGGCCTGCGGAGCGGCTTCGGCGGTGCCGGCGTCGAGGAGGTCGTTCATCCAACCCTCCAGGTCGCTGCCGTCGTTTGCGCAGGCGGTGTCGCTTCCCAGGACCTCGACCGCACCCGAGAGGTCGGGCGCGAAGTCTTCCTCCCAATCCCACGCTGCGAATGCGGGCACGCTGGTGCCGAGCATGGCACCCACGAGACCGAGGGCGACGACGGGACGAAGGAGAGCAGAGACGAAGCGGGAACGCATGGGGACCATCCGATGTGAACGCATCGCCCTCCAAAGCAACCCGCGTGCCAACTCTGGCAGTCGCGTGTGTCGTTGTCGGAAGTGCGCTCCGGCAGGCCGTCGTCAAGGAATCCGCTACGGGATTCCCACAACCGGCGCCGCCAGCCGAAATTTCCGCGCGGAAATTTCGGACACAGGAATTTCCACCGCTCCAGCCGCTTGGAGCAAGGGTTGCAGGCCACCTGGGCACGGGCTGTGCTGGCCGAGCCGGGGCTTGCTGGTCTGGGGGTCGGATTCTCGGCGGCTACAATGAAGGGGAATTGGCGACGGAGCTGTGGATGAACCTCGACCGGCGATTCTGGGCCGTGGGCCCCAGGCGCCCTGCGGGCGAGCGGACGCCTGTGGTGGCGCGCGACCGGATTGCCGGTGGCACCGTCGTTCTCAAGTACGCCCCATCCAGCCGCGACGAGCTGGCCCGCGAGCTGAGGGCGGAAGGCGCCCGGCTTTCCGAGCTGTCCCACCCGAGCCTCTTGCCCCTGCGGGCGCGCTTTGACGGCGTGCGCGACCCCTGGGGCGACGACCGCGTGGTGGGATTTGCGACGCCTTGGATCGACGGCGCGAACCTGATCGACGGTCTGGCCGAACAACCCATCGCGGTGCGTCTGACGGCTTTTGCCCAGCTTCTCGACGTCTCGCAGTACATGCACCGGCGGGGCCTGCTCCACCTCGACCTCAAACCCGACAATGTGCTGGTGAGCCTGGCCGATGCAGACGGCGCCCCGCGGCTGACCCTGCTCGACCTGGGGTCGGCCCGTCCGCTGGATGCAGGCCCGGGGGAGGCGGGGGGCACCCTCGGCTACGCGGCGCCAGAGGTGCTGACGGGGCAGGCGGCTTCCATCGCAGCCGACGTGTTCAGTCTGGGCGCCATTCTCTACGAGCTGCTCACCGGAAGCCCGGCCTTCCCAGGCGAAGACGGCTCCGACATTCGAAGGGCTGTGTTGGCCGGCGAGGTGTTCCCGGTGCGGGCTCTGGCGCCCAGCGTGCCGCGTGGACTCGCCCAGGTGGTGGAGCGCATGCTCGACCGTCGCCCTGCGCGGCGCCCCCATAGCATCGGAGAGCTTCAGGCCGCCCTGCTCGACGCCGGCGTCACCCCGGTCCACCATCCAGGCTCGCCACCCTTTGTCGGACGCCTGGACCTGAGGGACCGACTCCGGGCCCTGGTCCGGCGCACGGAAGGCGGGCTCACCGTGCTGGTCGGACCGCGGGGATCTGGACGCTCCCGCCTGGCCCGCACCTTGTTCGATGCACCTCATGCGGCCGGACAGAGGCGCGGTGTGCTCGATCTGTCCCGGGCCGGCGACCTGCTGCGGGCACTCGATGGCCTGGCCTGCACCGAGGCGGGCTCATTGCCTGACCTCGAGTCTCTGCCGGCATGGCAGGCGGCTGCGACAAAGGTGTTCTCGGCCTGGAGTGGACCGAAGCTCGCCGTCTTTCTGGGGGACATCGATCGAAGCGGCCTCACCCGCGACCAACAGGCGACCGTGGACCGTGTCGCGCAGGCCCTCGCGGACGGGGGCATGCAGGTGGTGTGGACTGCGCAGGTGGAGCATCCCCACGCGGTCTCTCTACACCTTCCGCCCCTCGAAGCCGCCGCCATCGCGGAGCTGGGCAGTTACTTCGGGGTGCTGTCGACCCAGCGACTCGCCGAGGTGCGCACCCGCACCGGCGGCTGGCCCGGCGCCCTCGCAGATGCCCTCGCTCCGCGCACCATGCGACGGTCGAGCCACGACCAGCCGCTGGCCCGCGCTCTGGCGCGGCTCGCCCCGGGGGTGCCCGCAGAGGGTGTCTCGGCCCTGCCTGTGGAGCTGCAGGAGGGGCTTCGGGCGCTGGTGGCAGCCGGTGTGGCGCACTGGGCTGCAGATGGCCGCCTCTACCTGTCAGCCGAGCCCGAGGCATCCGACGCCGACAACAGCCTCGCAGAGCGGATGTTGGCGGGGGTGAGCATGGTCACCGACCCCCTGTGGGTGGGCCTGAGCGCCGCGCGGGTGGGCCGCCGGGACCTTGCAGCAGAAGCGTGGGCCGCCATCGACCCCACCCAGGTCGACCGGCACACCACCCTCGATGAGCTCATCGAGCACCTCTCCAGCTTCGGACACGAGGCCGCACGGGTGGAGCTCGCCCGCCGGCGCGAGGAGCGCGGAGATCTCGACGGTGCCATTGCCTTGTTGTCGTCTCTGGCGGCGCCTCGGCCCGTGGACCGCCTCCGTCTCGTGCGGGCCCTGCGTCGGGCGGGGCGTCTCGACGACGCGGAACGCCAGGTGCAGGTGGCCGAGGTGGCGGGAGCAGCGTCGGGCGAGCTGCTGCTGGAGCAGGCCCGCATCCACTACACGCGCCGCGAAAACGACGCCGCTGAGGCCATGTGCGCACAGGCGGAGGCAGCCGACCCCCGCTTGCGAGACGGACTGGCGCTGGGCCTGAGGATTCAGCTCGCTCTCCGGCGCACCCGTCCCGGCGGTCCCCATCCGGGCCCCGCGGTCGATGCCTTGGTGATTCGAGTCGAGGCACTTGCGGCCGACGGCGCGGACCTGCCGAGCCGCACCTTGTCCTCTGCCGGACGTCTGCTGGGTCGAATGGGGCAGAGCGAGCGCGGGGTCGCCCTCCTCCTCGCGGCAGCCGAGCGTGCCGACACCGAGGGCGATGCCCGGGCTGCAGCTGGGATCCGCCTCAACGCCGGCAACGCCCTCGAAGCCCTCGGCCGCGGACGCCAGGCGCGCCAGGCCTTCCGCGACGGGCTCGTCATCGCTGAACAGGCCGACGACCCGCAGCTGCTGGTGCAGCTTCGCTACTCCCTCGCCAACCTGGAGCTTCGCAGCGGGCGCTTGCCGAGCGCCGAGCAACAAATCGCCGCCTTTCAGGCCACCACCGTCGACCACGGCGATGCCGAGGTGCGGGTGCGAGGCGTCTGGCTCCGCACGCGGCTGCTCCTTGCCCGCGGCCAGCACGCCGAGGCCCTCGAGGCCATCACCGCGGTTCGCGGCATCGCGCGTTCACCTGACGTGGTGCGCAACTGTGATATCGCCCATGCGCAGGCTCTGCTCGGCCTGGGGCGTGGGGCCGAGGTGCTCGATGTGCTCGCCACGACCACCGCGGGCCGGACCGCCTTCGAAGACGCCCAGGCAGCCGCCATTCGTGGCCGGGCCCACCTCGCCGTCGCCCGGCAGCTGCTCGGTGACGCCCGCACGCATGTGCCGGACCAGCCCGACCCCCTCGAACGCATCGAGAGCGGCGAGATCCTGCTGTCCAGCGCCGGTGAGGACATGGACCCCACCACCTTCTCGGCGCGCCGCACAGACCTCGACCGGGCCGCACGCCTGCTGCGAGGTCCCCAGGCAGCGGCCGCCGCCACCCTGCGGGACCGGCTGCTGGACGGCCCCGGTGCCGCACTCGAGGGCATCGTGGAGCTCACCGAGGCCTTCCACGACGCGGAGAGCTTCCCGTCGGCCCTCGCCCGCATCGTCAGCGAGGCCCTCGGCGCCTACCGCGTGCTCATCATGCTGCGCATCCCGGGCCTCGGTCGGCAGATGACCTGGACGGAGCTATCCGGCGCCGAAGCTGCAGGCATCGGCAACGAAGTGCTGCGGCGCATCCAGGACCCAGACGACTACTGGCTCGCCCACAACGCCTTCGCCGACCCCCACCTGCGCCAGACCTCCCAGACGGTGCGCACCTTCGAGCTCAAGAGCCTGCTGGCCGTGGCCATCCCGAGCCGGGGCCGGGCGGTCGGGGCGCTCTACGTCGACGACCTGCACCGGGCCAATCGCTTCGACCAACAAGATGTGCGGATGCTTCAGCGTCTGGCCGGCGCGGTGGGTGCGCTGCTGCCGATGCTGAGCCGCGGGGCCCGACAAGGCCAGCTCGACGAGCCGCGGGACATCCTCGGGGTGCTGCTGTCCTCCGAGGAGCGCGTGAAGGACATCGAGTACGCCGTGTCGATGCTGTCGGGCGGCCGCAACCACAACCTGCTCGTGACCGGGCCCACCGGTGCGGGCAAGTCGGTGCTCAGCCGCCGCATCGCCCATGACGTGCTCGGCCTGCGCGGCATCGAGACCGTGGTCCTTCGGCGGGCCGACCCCCAGATGCTCATCACCCAGCTCACCGGGGCGCGGCGCGGCGAGTTCACCGGGGCCCTCGACCGCGAAGGTGCCATCCAGAGGTGCATCCGCGAGCGCAAAGCGCTGTTCCTCGACGAGGTCCAGAACCTCGACGACGCTGGCCAGCAGATCCTGTTGCCGCTGCTCGAAGTGCGCGACCGGCACTTCGGCGGCCTCACGGGTGCGTCCACCCGCCTGAATGCGCCGCTGCACGTCATCATCGGCACCAACGTCGACATCTCTGGCACCCGCTGGAAGGCCCACTTCCGAGAGGACTTGTGGTGGCGCATGTCCGCCGTCCACATCGACCTGCCCTCCCTGTCCTCCCGAGGCCCCGAGGCCGTCTACCGCTACCTGCGCAGCATGCTCCGCGAGCACGGCCTTCCGGCGCCCGAAGAGGTGTTCGAGACCCGCGCCCTGCACCTCACCACCACCTGGTCGTGGCCCGGGAACCTCCGTCAGCTTCAGGTCTTCGCCGACCGTGCCGCGAGCGTGCACCAGGCGACGGGCCGCACCATCAGCTGCGACGAGCTGCCCCGCCTCGGGATGAACGGCGCGGACAAGCCGGCGGTGAAGGGCTCGGTGAGCGCAGGCTCTGGCCTCGACGACGCCATGGTCGACCATGTCCTCGACACCCTCAAGCGCGCCGGTTGGGTGCAGAAGCGGGCGGCCACCCAGCTCGACATGACGCCCTCCCGCCTCAACAAGTTCCTCGCTCGGCATGGCCTCATCGACGAGGTGAAGCGCCTTCGCGCCGCCCACCGCACCAGCGGCGACAGCGCCCTTCCACACCGGGCCCGACAGCCGAGCTGACCCATCGCGGCGGCCCTCGCGCTATTGTCCCGGCCCCTCGCTGACAGGATCCGCCGGTGTCGTCACTTCGCTTCGAGTCCCTCCGCAAGTCCTACGGCGACGTCGGCGTGCTGCACGGCATCGACATGCAGGTGTCCGATGGCGAATTCCTGGTGCTCGTCGGGCCGTCTGGCTGTGGCAAGTCCACCCTGCTGCGCTGCATTGCAGGCCTCGAGACCATCACCGCCGGCGACCTGTACATCGGCGACCGCAAGGTCAACGACGTCCCCCCACGCGACCGCGACGTGGCCATGGTGTTCCAGAGCTACGCGCTCTACCCGCACATGACCGTGCGCCGGAACATGGCCTTCGCCCTCGAGCTGCGGAAGACCCCGAAGGCGAAGATGGACGCCGCCGTCGCCCACGCAGCCCGCATGTTGGCCCTGGAGCCCTTGCTCGACCGCTACCCCAAGGAGCTGTCGGGGGGACAGCGGCAGCGGGTGGCAATGGGACGGGCCATCGTGCGCCGGCCATCGGTGTTCCTGTTCGACGAGCCCCTGTCCAACCTCGACGCCGCCCTGCGCGCCCAGCTCCGGGTCGAGCTCAAGAGCCTGCACCACACCCTCGGCACCACCATGGTCTACGTCACCCACGACCAGGTGGAGGCCATGACCCTGGCCGACCGAATCGCGGTGCTGGAGGGCGGCCACCTCCAGCAGCTCGGCAGCCCCGCGGAGCTCTACGACGACCCCAGCAATCGCTTCGTCGCAGGCTTCATCGGCACCCCCTCGATGAGCTTCCTCGACCACGTCGACGAGGCCGCGGCAGTGGGGGTACGCCCCCACGAGGTGAGGCTTGGCGAGGGTGTTCTGGAGGACGGGGGGCCGGTCTTCGACGGCACGGTGCTGGTGGTGGAGACGCTCGGCTTCGAGAGCTTCGTGCATGTCGAGCTGGCCGGCGGGGACAAGGTGGTGGCCCGGGTGGAAGGCGTGCCCCCCCGGCGAGGCCCCACCCGCGTGCAGCTCGGCCGCACCTACCGCTTCGACAGGTCCACGGGGGCCCGCATTCGCTGATCCAGTCCACCCGCGGCTGTCGCTGCCATTGGATAGACTCCGCGGGATTTCGCTCCCGGAGCCGCCGATGCATGCCCGTCTCGTCCTTCCGCTGCTTGTCCTGGCCACTGGCTGTGGTGGGTCCATGGAGCCGCTGGACAGCAAGGCCAGCGACACCACCGAGCCCGACGCCGGCGACCTCACCATCGACCGCATCGTGCCCGACAGCGGGCCGTCCACAGGAGGCACCTCCGCCCGGGTCACCGGCACAGGCTTCACCGCCGACCTGCAGGTCACCGTGGGCGGCGAGCTCTGCACCGCGCTCACCGTCATCTCCACGGTCGAGGTCGCGTGCACCACACCCCCGGGACCGTCCGGGCCTGCCACGGTCATCGCCACCCGTGCGGACGGCAGCGAGGCCAGCACCAGCTTCCGCTACACCGAAGAAGCGGATGCCGACACGGATGCCGACACCGACGCGGACACGGATGCCGACACCGACGCCGACACGGATGCTGACACCGACGCAGACACGGATGCCGACACCGACGCAGACACGGATGCCGACACCGACGCAGACACCGACGCCGACCCGGTGGACTTCTGCCACCTGCAGTGGCCCTGCAGCCAGACGGTCTCCGCAGGCGACACTTCCGAGGACATCTACATCTGGGTCTACCACGCCGGCACCACCGACTCGGCTGGACAGGGCGCGGGTGTGATGGTCGAGGTCGGCTACGGCGCCGACGGCGTCGTGCCCTACGGCGGAAGCTGGACCTGGTCGACGGCCACCTACAACGGCGACAAGGACGGCCTCACCTCCGGCGACCTCGCAAACGACGAATACGCGGGCAGCTTCACCGCGCCGAGCGCCTCGGGCTCCTACGACTACGCCGGCCGGGTGAGCATCGACAGCGGCGCGAGCTGGACCTACTGCGACTTTGGCGGCGACAGCTGCGGCGGCTCGGGCACCGACGACGGATGGAGCTCGGCCGACGCCGGCGACCTCACCGTGCCCTGACCCCGCCCACCGTGCGGCCGGGGCTGGCGCGGATTGGCGTTTCACCTCTGGGGGTCCCCGATTATGCCGGCGGCTTGCGGTCCTGAACCGAAGCCAGACTCGCCCCCCCGGAGACACACATGCCCCGCATCAGCCTGGGTCCCATCCAGCGCGCACTCGTCGTCGAAAACCCCCATGAGAGCCTCGATGCCCTGCTCGACGGCATCGGCATGGAAGTCCACCGGGTGAGCGGCGACGCCCCCGACGAGGACCGCCTCATCGAGCTGCTCCAGCAGACGCGCGCCCAGGTGGTCTTCAAGCGGTCGCGCGTGCCGGTCAGCCGCAAGGTCATCGAGGCATGCCCCGACCTGCTCGCCGTTCAGCTCTGCTGCATCGGCGATGACTCGGTCGACAAGCAGGCCTGCGCCGACCACGGCCTGGTCGTCTTCAACGACCCCATCTCCAACGGCCGCAGCGTGGTCGAGCTGGTGGTCGCCCACCTCATCTCGCTATCCCGACGCCTCTACGAGACCGACGCCGAGTGCCGGCTGGGCACCTGGAACAAGACCAACGTGCGCCGCTTCGAGATCCGCGGAAAGGTACTCGGGGTGCTGGGTCTCGGAAACATCGGCCGTGCCACCGCCCGTGTCTGTGAGCAGCTCGGGATGGAGATTCGCTTCTTCGACACCCGCGAGGTGGCCTGCGAGGTGGGCAAGGAGTTCGGGTGGACCTTGTGTGGGTCCATCGACGAGCTGTTCGAGACGAGCGACTGCCTCACTGTGCATGTGTCGGCCCGCGACGTGAGCCTGCAGTCCAACGCAGGCCTGCTGTCTGGCGGGGTGCTGAAGAAGCTCGGCGCGCGGCGTCCCGACAACTCGCCGCGCATCTTCCTCAACTTGTCCCGCGGCTTTCTCCACTCCACCGACGACCTCCGCGAAGCCATCGCCTGCGGCGCGGTCCGCCGTGCTGCGGTCGACGTCTACCCCAGCGAGCCCCGGGGCAAGGGAGAGGCCTGGGTCAACCCCTACGGAGACCTCCGAGAAGTGGCTGTCACGCCGCACCTCGGTGCATCCACCCAGGAAGCCCAGCCCCGCATCGCGCGCCGCGTCACCCGGACCTTCGGACAGTTCTCCCACCAGGGCGCCTTCCGAGACTGCGTGTTCGCCCCCCGCGCACTGCTTGGCCTCGGGGATGCCAGCCGCACCTGCGGGGCCATCCTGGTGGTGGTGCACTCCGATGCCCGCGGCACCAAGCGCTCCATCGACGACGCCATCTTCGAGGCCGGGGCCAGCAACCTGTCGAGCGTTCACCGCGACTTTGGCGAGTATGGCGTGGCCATCGATGTCGCCGCCATCGATGCCCCGCTCTCCGAAGACCAGCTTCGGCAGCTCTGCGATGCTGCCGCGCGCCTCACCGGTCGCGATGACGCCATCCGCAGCATTCGCCAGATCGCGGTCTGAGACCGCCACCCGACGGGGGCCTCACTCCTCGATGGGGCCTTCGTCGACGACCGCCGGCACTTCCTCGGGCTCGTCCTCGTACTCTGCGTCGTCGTCGTCGTCGTCGTCGACTTCGACCTCTTCGTAGTCTTCGAGCAGCAGGGTCACCAGCTCGCCGGCCTCGGGGCCGTGGTCGGTGTCGTTCCAGAGCAGCTCGGACAGGGCCTCGTTGTCGTCGAGATCCCAGTCGAGGCTCAGCAGGGTGTCGACGTAGAGGCGGCGCAGCGCCACCAGGATCTCGTCGGCATCGTGCCGAAGCACGAAGTGGGCGTTCTGGCTGCGAACGGGGCCGCCGCTGGTGTGCTTGAGGAGGCCCGCGGTCTTGATGCTGTCGATGACCGACTTCACCTTGCCGGGCTCCACGAAGGGGTCGGTCTTGCGGCAGCGTCGGGCGATGTCGCCGTAGACGTACTGCAGGGTGTTGCGCTTGCGCCGACGCTCGCGCTCCTGCACATGGTCGACCAGCTCATGAACCACGGTGTGGCGCACCATGTGGCTCACGACCGTGATGCTCTGTCCGGCGAGGGCCTTGGCCATCTTGCCAGCCAGACCGGTGAGCTTCGACTCTTCGACGACGGGCTCCACCACGGACACTTCCGCGTCGCGCGCCACCGCAGCGACCTCTTCGGTGGCGGTCTCGACCGGGGAGTCTGCCGACACGAGGTCGACGCGGTAGCCACCCGCCTTCTGGTCGCGGTGCAGGCTCACGATCTTGCGGCCGCGGGCAGCTTCGAGGAAGCGGGCGAAGCCGGAGTAGCCGTACTCGGTCTCGTCGAAGGAAGGCTCCTTTCGCAGCATCGACTGCTTGATGAGACCGCCCTGCACGGGGCCGGGGTCGTCCTTCTGGATGCCGGACAGGGTCTCGGCCAGCAGCGCGAAGGCGTCTTCCTTGGACAGCGCGTTGGTGCTGTCGGACACCTCGACATCCGCATCGGCGTCGGCCTCGTTGTTGCGGCGGTCGCCGTCGCGCTTGGGCTTTTCTTCGCGCCTGGCCTGCTTGATGAGCGACTCGTAGAAGATGAACTCATCGCAGGAGTCGACGAGCAGGCGGCTGGAGCTGCCCCGGGTGCCGATGCCGATGACGCGGCGGTCGAGCTCCTTGAGGCGCATCACCACAGGCGTGAAGTCGGAGTCGCCCGACATCAGCACGAAGGTGTCGATGTAGTCGCGGGTGAATGCGATCTCCATCGCATCGACCACCAGCGCGATGTCGGCGCGGTTCTTGTCCTGGCCACGGTAGGAGGTGAGCTCCACCATGGTGACGCCCTGTTCCAGCAGGCGCTGCTTGAACTTGGCGTAGCGGCCCCAGTCGCCGTAGCTTCGGTTGACCAGGATGCGACCCTTGTCCTTCAGGCGCCGCACCACCGCCCGGATGTCGAAGCGGCCGAGGCCCTCCTTTTCAGTGCCGGCGGCGATGTTTTCGAAGTCGATGAGGACGCAGAGTTTGTGTTCCAAGAGAGGTCCAAGGGTGTAGGGGCCGCACGCATGTGCGAGGAGCGCGGTCTATGCAGGCCCGGGGGCAATCACAAGCACCGCGGGCAATCACGGGCGGGTCGGGCAACCGGCGCGGGTTAGGGCGCCGTCCTGACCGGAGCCCCCCATGTCCACCGTCCCCTTCGACCGCTTCCAGGGTGCAGCGCGCTACATCGCCGACGACACGCTGCTGTCCGACGTCAACGCGTCCATCGCGCTCGGCCGCCCTCTGCTGGTCCGCGGTGAACCCGGCACCGGCAAGACGATGCTGGCCCACGCCATCGCCGAGTCGCTCGGAATGCCGCTCATGTCGTGGCACGTCAAGTCCACCACCACCGCTCAGGAAGGCCGCTACCACTACGATGTGGTGCAGCGCCTCAACGACAGCCGCTTCGGTGACATCGACGGCATCGATGTGCGCGACATCCGCCGCTACATCAAGCTGGGTGTGCTGGGTCAGGCCTTCACCGCTCCCGAGCCGGTCGTGCTGCTCATCGATGAGATCGACAAGGCCGACGTGGAGTTCCCCAACGACCTGCTCCGAGAGCTCGACGAGATGGCCTTCACCATCCCCGAGCTCGACGAGACGGTGGCGGCCGTGCATCGTCCCGTCACCATCATCACGTCCAACGCCGAAAAAGAGCTGCCCGACGCCTTCTTGCGGCGCTGCGTCTTCCACTTCATCCGCTTCCCCGAGCCCGACCGCGTGCGCCGCATCGTCGACGCCCACATGCCAGACCTGGAGGAGCGCCTCGTCCACGCCGCGGTCACCCGCTTCTACGAGGTCCGCCGCGTCAACGGCCTGCGCAAGAAGCCCAGCACCAGCGAGCTGCTCGACTGGCTCCTGGTGCTCGCCCGCGCCGGGGTCCGGCCCGAGGAGATTGCGAAGCGGATGCCCTTCCTCAGCGTGCTGGTGAAGCAGGAAAAGGACCTCGAGGTCCTGGGTCGTCGCTTCGGGCAGGCTTGATCATGCCCTCCGTGCAACGTCCGCGGTCCGGTGAGAACCATGCCGACGCCAACTCCGGTGGCGATGGGGCGGTCCGCGGTCAGGTGCGCCAGCATGCCGCATCCCAGATGGGTCCACCATTCTCGAGCCGATTGCTGAAAGCTGACTGCTGAGCGCAATCCTGCCCATTCGTCCCTTGAGACAGAGCCAGCCATGTTCGACCTGCTCCTCCTCAACCTGCGCCGCCGAGGCATCAAGGTCGGCCTCGGCGAGTGGCTGGCCTTTCTCGACGGGGTGGGGAAGGGACTGGTGGTCGACCTCGACTCGCTCTACCGCTTCGGGCGCGCCGTGCTGGTGCACCAGGAGTCGCAGTTCGACGACTGGGACCTCGCCTTCACCGCCACCTTCGAGGGCATGGAGGGCAGCCTCGTCGACGAGAAGCTGAAGAAGGCCATCGACGACTGGCTTCAGGAGGCCCGACAGGCCGAGGGTGACCTCCACGACATCGACCTGGAGGACGACGAGCTCAGGCGGCAGTTCTATGAGCGCCTCAAGGAGCAGAAGGAGCGACACGACGGTGGAAGCAAGTGGGTGGGCAGCGGCGGCACCTCCCCCTTCGGCACTGGCGGACGCGCCTCCAAGGGCATCCAGGTGGGTGGTGGTGGCGGACGACGCGCCATCCAGGTGGCCGGTGAGCGCCAGTGGGCGGACTACCGCAAGGACCGCCGGCTCGAGCACCGCGACTTCCAGGTGGCCCTCCGCGCACTGCGCAGCCTCATCCGCGAAGGCCTGATGGAGCTCGACGTCGACGACACCATCAAGAAGACGGCCGACAACGCCGGAGACATCGACCTCGTGTTCCGCCGCAAGCGCGTCAACCGCGTGCACCTGCGCCTCATCATGGACACCGGCGGCTCCATGTCGCCCCACACCCGCCTCGTCACCCAGCTGTTCACGGCCGCGCAGGAGGTGAAGGGCTTCAAGAGCTTCGAGGCCTGGTACTTCCACAACGCCCCCTACGGGCACCTCTACGAGAGCTTCGAGACCCGCAAGCGCAAGCCCATCGAGGAGCTGCTCCGCGACTGGACGCCCCAGCACCGCATCGTGTTCGTCGGCGACGCCTCCATGGCCCCCTACGAGCTGTTCGAGCCCTGGGGCTACGGCGGCATGTCCGACCGGCGCACGCAGCTGTCTGGCCTCGACTGGCTCAAGCGCATCCGCAGCCGCTGTCCCGCCAGCGTGTGGCTCAACCCCGACCCCAAGCGTTGGTGGCGCCACCCCACGGTTGAGGCAATCGGCGCGGTCTTCCCGATGCACCCGCTGACGCTCGCCGGACTGCGCGACGCCATCAAAGTCCTCCGGCGCGGCGGGCACTAGGTGTCCGCGAGACCATCGCGTGGGTCGCCGCTCGACGGCCTCGCGGACACTGACCATTCACTGACCTGGGGCGCTTGCATGCTGCACTGCAACATGCGACATGACCCCCACGCCGAGGCCTCCACTCAGGACCGGCGACCGATTCCATTCACCGCGGCCTCATCCTCGATGGGCCGCATCCCCCCGACAAAGGCGTCCGAAGCGGCTTGCTGCGGACGCACACACTGATTCTCAGGAGTCCACAATGCAGATCAAGGGCAGCAAGTGGCTGGTCACCGGCGGTGCCAGCGGCATGGGCCGGCACTTCACCCTCCAGCTCGCACGCGAAGGCGCAGACGTCGCCTTCTGCGACCTCAACGACGAAGGCATCCAGTCGGTCGTGGCTGAAGGTGCCGAGCTTCCCGGCAAGGTGGTGGGCTTCTCCTGCAACGTCGCCGACTCCGAGGCCGTCAACAAGCTCGTGGCCGACGCTGCCGAGGCCCTGGGGGGTCTCAACGGCATGGTCAACAACGCGGGCATCCTGCGCGACGGCCTGCTGGTGAAGAAGGACCGCAAGACCGGCGCCACCAAGGTGATGAGCGACAAGGCCTGGCAGGCCGTCATCGACGTCAACCTCACCGGCGTGTTCAACGGCGCCCGCGCCTTTGCCGAGCACCACATCAACAACAACGCTGGCAACGAAGCCGTCATCGTGAGCATCAGCTCCATCTCGCGCCACGGCAACCGCGGCCAGACCAACTACTCCGCCGCCAAGGCCGGCATCGTGGCCATGACCAAGCTGTGGTCGGTCGAGCTGGCCCGCTACGGCGTCCGTACCGGCTGCATCGCCCCCGGCTTCGTGCGCACACCCATCCTCGAGGCCATGCGTCCCGAGGTGCTGGAGGCCGTCACCAAGCCCGTGCCTCTGCGTCGCCTCGGCGAGCCCCAGGAGATCTTCCTCGGTGTGAAGTTCATCGCCGAGAACGGCTACTTCACCGGCCGCTGCCTCGACATCGACGGTGGCCTCGTCCTCTGAGGACAGCCCACCTCCTCACGCGCCGGTCTCTCTCGGGGCCGGCGTTCGTGTTTCTTGGGGACCCCTCCGCCCTTGGTGGGGGTTAGGCGACGGCTTCGGAGGCCCGCATGTTGGGTGTGATGGGACTGCTCACCGGCCTTGTCGGACTCTCGCCGGCTCATGCGGCCTGCACGGTCGACTCGGTGTCCACCAAGGCGAAGCTCGCCCGAAACACCCGCACCGACGTCATTCGGCTCTATGTCGACAGCGGAGCGGTGGACTGCACCAGCGTGCTGCTGAGCGGGCCGGGCTTTGGCGAGGTGCTGTCGGCCAAGGCCAAGGTGGTGCGCGGCGATGCCCGCAACATGAAGCTGCGGGACGACCACCTGCGCTGGTCGGCCGAGCAGGGCGAGCTCGTGGCCCGCTTCGAGCTTCCCGGCCTGCGCCAGCGCGACATCGTGGTGCTGACGGTGGAGCGCGAGCTGAGCGATGTCCTGGTGTGGCGGCCCGCAGCCTGGGGGGTGCCGGGCTGGGCCGAGCTGAAGGCGAAGGGCGACGATGCGCCCGCTGTGTCCGAGGTCGACTTCAACGGCCGGTCCTGGTTTGTGGAAGGTGAGACCATCGAGGCCGCCGGTGGACAGCTCACGGTGCGCTTTGGGGAGGCACCCGCCCCGGCCCCAGGCTGGTCCCACGATGGCGTGGCGAAGGTCCGCTACGAGCTGAAGCCAGAGGCCGACATCCCGCCCGGAGAACCACCCTTCGGCGAGACCGCCATCACCTGGACGGTGCCCATCGGCCCATCGGGAGCCCACGCCATCCCGTGGCCCGCCGACGCCACCGAACGCTCGTGCAAGGTGCTCGGAAATGCGGACGCCCTCATCGTTCCCACGGACCACGGCTGCGCGGTCACCGAAGCCGGGGACAACACCGCTCTGCAGGCAAGCTGGACCATCCCGCGGGTGATGCTGGCGGGAGAGCTGGGCCCGCAGTCGCGGGGGGCACCTGGCAAGACAGGCCAGCACGCGTCATTTTCGCCGATTCTAACGGCATTCCCATCCTCGGCGCCCACCCTGTTCGGGCCCGCCCACACCGGACCGCTGCCCACCCGGGCGGCGCTGGAGCCGACCGGCCGCATCGACGTCGAGGTGGTCGGCAAGGGCGTGAGCTTCCGAGGCGAGCTCCGACACACCGGCCACGCTGAGTCAGCCACCGGTGAAGGAAGCCTCAAGCTGTCGGTGCCCGCCTGGGATGGGGGAGGGGACCATGCCGTGCCTCCCCACCTCGGCTGGTGGGTCACCGCGGTGCGGGGTCAGCCGATGCTGAGCGACCGCGATGCCGTGCTCCAGGCCGTCGCCCGCACTGCCCTCGCCGCCAGCCTGCCCGAGCCCGGCCTGCCCGCCCGCCTCCGTCTGCGGAGCGGCGCCATCGAGAGCGTGCCGGAGCTGCGCCGACTGCTGCGGTCTCAGGTGCGCACCGGACAGCTTCCCGACAAGCGAAGCCTGCAGCCCGACCGGCTCGTGTCCGTGAGAAAGGCGACCTACGGCACCGAGTGGGAGCAGGCCCTCATCCTGGCCCGCTACCTGCGACAGCTTCGCCTCGACGCCGTCCCCATGCCGGTGCGACCGCGCGGGCATGCCGACACCGACCCCGGCGCGCCTTCCGGCTACGACCACGCGGTCGTGCTGGTGAGGCTCGCCGACCAGCCCGACCTCTGGCTCGACCCGGCCTGCCCGGTGTGCGACCTCGGGGAGCTGCGGCCGGAGCTGTGGGGGGGCCGGGTGCTCGACGCCAGCCTCGAACGGCTGCCCGACGCGCCAGGCGGACAGCTGGTGGAGTCGGTGGACATCGCCGAAAACGGTGAGGAGACGGTCACCTTCCGGCTCACGGGCGATGCGGCCCTCTCCCTTCGACAGCACCTGCTGCGCTTCCCGCTCGAAGACCGCGGCACCGCCTTGGGGGAGCTGTTGGGCGGCACGGTGCAGCGCCACAGCGGCCTGGGAGAGCCCGGCGCGGAGGTGGAGGTCGTGGTCGCGCGCACTGGCATCTATGACGAACGCCCCCCGGCCGAGCGGCTGCAGGTTCCCGACGGGGCGGTGCTGCGCCTGCCTTGGACGGGCACCCGCACCCGTCAGCTCCGGGTTGCGCCGGGCGCGCCCGAGGTCGTGCTGGCGGGCGCCGGGAAAGCCCAGGTCGATGGCGCGGGCTTGTCCTGGTCGAGGACGGTTGGCACTGAAGCCGATGGCACCCGCGTCGCGCACGAGGCGCTTCACTTCAGCCGCGGTGTGGTCCTCCGAGACGACCTGCTCGCGTTGAAGGAGCGCATGGCCACGGCGGCGGCCCCGGTGGTGCTGGAGCCCCCCGCAGAGCCGTCCCCAGCCCCCACGGCGGAGTAGCCCAAGACGACGTCGCCCCCGGCGTCTTGATGACGCCGAGGGCGCGTTTGGCGCGAAGGACTCAGTCCTGCAGGTAGGGGAAGCCCTTGGGCTTGACGACCCACACCGAGCAGGTGCTGTGGTGGACGAGCCGCTCGGTGGCGCTGCCGAACAGCCAGCCCTTGAGGCCCTTGGGACCGCCGTGGGTGGCCGCCACGATGACGTCGACCTCTTCATCCTGGATGGTCTGGAGCGCGACCTCCACCCAGTCGCCACCGGTGACCATGGGCGTCATGGGCACCTTGGTGATGGAGCGGCCCCCCTCAGCCACGCGGTCGTACTCGAGGGCGAAGGCGGCGCGCAGGGCCTCCTCGTCGCGAGCGATGTCGTCGGTGAGGCTGTGGTCGTCGGGATTCTCCACGATCTCGGACTGGAGTTCCTTGTGCAGGTTGTGCCGCACATGGAATGCGATGATGCGGGCGCCGCTCTCGGCGTTGGTGGACCCGAGCTGGATGGCGGCCGAGATTGCGGCGCGGCTGAGGTCGGAGAAGTCGACGGGGACGAGGATGGTCTTGACCTGGTACATGTGCCCTCCGGGGTTGGCAACAGTCTGGTAGTCGCGGTTCTGGCCACCGGACAGCGTGTCCGCCGGCTGGCTTGCTCTGGATCAGCGGGAGATCACCGAGAACGTTCGGCAGAAAAGGCGCCCGTGCGGAGAAAGCGCACAACCTCGTCCAACACATGGGACTGCGCCATGATGAACGGGTGCCGAGCGGGTACCACGCCGAAGTCCTGTGCGCCTTCCAGTCGGGCCTCCTCCACCCGCACCTTCCCATCGTTGTCACCCGACAGCATCGGGTTGTAGCCGCGGGGGCCGCGTCCGCCGGTGAGCACGCCCACCTCGACGTCGTCTGGAAGAGGCAGGGCCTGGGCGGAGCCGGGCAGCAGCGGGAGGAGAGGGTCCCAGCCGAGGCGGTGGATGGGCAGCATGTTGCGGACCTGCTCGGCCATCTCCGCTCCGCTGTTCGGCGGCGACAGCATCACCACGCGGCGCACGGGCGGACGGTGGACGAGGCTTGCGCGGAGCACGAGGCCGCCCATGCTGTGGGTGACCACATCGACGCGCGCACCACCGGCTCGCGTGGACGTCTCTCGGATGCGGCGCGCGGCCCAGGCGCCGAGGTCCTCCACGCTGCGCATTTCGTACCGTGCGGTGGGAAGGTCGACGTTGTGCCAGCCTTCTCGCACCAGGCGCTTGCGCACCGGCGCCATGGCCACCCCGGTGCGGAGAAAGCCGTGAAAGCACACCGCCACGCGCGGCCCGCCAGCGGAGTCGCGGGTCATGGCTCCCCCTGCAGCAAGGGGCTCAGACCGACCACAGGGCGGTGGCACCCTTGTCGTCGAGGCGCACGACAGTGGCGCTGCCGTCGTCCCAGCTGACGACCGCGACGGGCACCACGGCGTTGGGCATGAGGTTCACTGCGCGGGCGCTGCGCTCCTCATCGGACGCGATGAGCATCGGCTTGCCGTCGGGCAGGCGCATGGCCCAGGCCGCGAGTGCACGCGGGTTGTCGAGGTCGGGCCGGGTGAAGACGGACCAGGCGCCGGGTCCGCTGATGGCGCCGTCGACCCGGCCCACGGGAATCTTGCGGTCGACCGTCTGGACGTCGGGCTGGCGGCCAGGCACCACCACGCACACGCTGAGTCCCCGGCCGCTCGTAGGCACCCAGACCATCACCAGCCCCGCATCGGCCCGGCTGGGATCGACGGGGATGGCGGCACAGCTCCGCCCAGGGAAGTCGCCGGGTGCGCTCACCGGGCGGCTGGGGCGACCGGGCACCACCAGCTCCAGCGTTCCCCCCTTGGTGAGCAGCACGGGATGGTGGTCGGAGGAGAAGCCACGTGCCGTGCGGGCGGCGGCCGTGTGCAGGCTCACGAGGTCTGCGCCGGGAGAGGCGCGCAGCACACTCAACACAGGAGGCTGTCCCCCCAGGCCAAAGATGTCGACGCCGCCGTCGGGTGAGGCATGCAGGAGCGGGCGCACCATCGGTCGGTAGGGCAGGCCGATGCGTTGGGCGGCGCCGAGCTTGCCATCGTGGTCGACCGGGAACAGCCAGGTGGCCGCACCGCCGGGACGCTCCACGATGCAGAACACCGAGAAGCCTGTGGTGGTGGCCGTGATCCCGGTGGCCAGCACCAGCTCGGCGGGCACCGGCAGCACAGGCGCGTGGTGGATGCCGGGACCGGCGACGGGGCTGGCCCCCACGCGCACCCAGCCGCGGGCATCTTCGTCGGTGTCCATCCACACTGCGGCGATGTGGGTGCCGTTGCAGGCCCAGTGGGCATCCTGGAGCAGCGCGGGGCCGAGGTCGGGCACATGCAGCCAGGCGAGCATCTGGTGTTCCGCCGCAATCTCCGCCTCGGTGAGAATGGCCTCCTCCAGGTCGATCCCGGTGAAGTCCACCCCGGTGAGGTCGGCCCGCCGGAAGTCGGCGTCCGTGAGGTCTGCGCCGGTGAGCACCACCTGGGTGAGGTCGGCCGACGAGAAGCTGGCCGCCCCGAGCTTCGCACCCGACAGGTCGGCCTCACGAAGCTTGGCCTGGGGGAACTCGCTGCCCGACAGGTCGGCGCCCTTGAGGACCGTGCCCTTGAAGCTGGTCTCGCGGAACTGTCCCCGCACGAACCGGCAGTCTTCGGTGGTGGCCCCGCTGAACTTGGCCTCGGAGGCCTCCACATCCGTGAAGTCGCAGCCCACGAGGTTGGCCCGCTTGAAGCGCGCCTTGGTGAGCACCGCCTCCTTGAAGCTGCAGCGGTGCAGCTCGGCGTCGCCGAAGTCCGCCTGCGAAAGGTCGGCCTCGTCGAAGATGGTGTCTTCGATCCAGGCATCGCGCAGGCGGAGCTGGATGCCCATCGCGCCAGTGAGCCGGGTCTCGGACAGGTCGGCGCCCGACAGGTCGGTGCGCGCCAGGATGGTGTCTGTGAGATCGGCCCCGGAAAGGTCGGCCTTCTCCATCACGATGCCTGACAGGTCCGCGCCCGTGAGGGTGAGGCCAGACAGGTCGACCGCGAACATCTCGATGCGCCCTCGGTTGCGGCGCTTCTCGTTGAAGCCGTCGATGTCGCCCTTCTGCAGAAGTGCGACCAGCTCGTCCGTTCCCGACATCAGTACCTTCCATTGCGGCGGCCGGGGCCCATGCGTCCGGCGGCGGCGGGCCGGCTATCGTGTTGGGGCGGGCAGGGCAGGTGCCTGTCCCGTCAAGACCACCACCCGTCGCCGGGCGCGCAGCGACATCACATCGGTGTCAAGCTCGCAAAACGAGTGGCCCACCTGGGTCAGCATCGGCGACAATGCGTGACACCGTCTCCCCGGCCCCAGCGCACGGGTGCTCGCATCATCGAGCCAGCACCTTGCGGTGAGGTATCGTTCGCTTCCAAGTGAGGTCCCCGTGCTCCTCCTCCCCGTGATTCTGTCCGCCGCTCTGCCTGCTTCCGCGCAGGAGGACCCCCGCTGGGAGCATGAGAGCGTGCCCCAGGACATCCAGCTCCACGACTTCGTCGAGCTCTGGAACGGCTCCGAGTTCGACACTGGCTGGCTGCCGAGCGGCAGTCCGCTCCAGGTCCGCTTCCAGATCGAGTCCACCGGCGGCGCGGAAGTCGAGATGGAAGGCGTGGGCCACATGGGCTGGCCCGATGGCCTCACCATGGCCATCGACCCCACCCCCAACACCGGGGAGATCATCGTCGACGCGGCCCTCGAGGCCGTCACGAGCATCAAGTTCGACGTCGACATCTACGCCTGGGAGTCGGAGATCGACCGTCGCGGCATCGACGTCGAAGGCGAGGCGGCGTTCTCCCCCTTCCTGCTCACCGGCGATGTCCCCGACACCGTCGAGGTGGCCTTCGAGGGCGACACCAACGAGCTGCTCAACTGGGACTTCCAGGTGTTCACGGGCGTCACGGCAGGCATCATCGTCGACCTGGGGCCCGAGGCGGTCACCACCTTCAACGGCGAGAACTGGTACGTCGACGGCGAGCGCCTCGACACGGTCGGTCAGGAAGCCTGGGTGGAGCCGCTGGGTGAGGCCTACCAGGATGTCGGCGTCGAGTACGTCGGCCACTGGAACAGCAGCCTCGACCTCGTCCTCAACCCGGTCTTCCAGGTGTGCGTCGACATCATCGGCTGCTGGGACCTCGTCGACATGGACATCCCCATCCCGCTCGCCAGCGACGACTTCGACCAGTTCTTCCCCACCAGCACGCTCGTGTTCCCGCTGCCGGTGATGGGCGAGCTGCCCGCACGCCACGACTACGGCACCATCGACCTCGGTTCCACCGCGGTGCTGGAGCTGCCCATCGAGAACATCGGCGCACTCGACCTCGAGGGAGTCGCCTTCGTCACGGGTAGCAGCTACTTCTCGGTCTACCCCGAGTACTTCCAGGCCGGCGCGGCCTCCACCGACGGCGTGGTCGTGTCCTTCGTGCCGGGTGCGGAGGGCGACTTCGAGGGCACACTCGTGCTGCAGTCCAACGACCCGCTCGAGCCCGAGATCGAGATTCCGCTGCTCGCCTCGGCGAAGATTCCCTACGGCGACAACGGCACCGCCGGCACCGAAGACGGCAACACCGCGGGCAATGGCAGCCGCGCCAAGCCCCAGGTCGTGCGCACCGAGGTGGCGGGCTGCGGCTGCACCACGGTCGACGACCGCAGCACCGGCGGCGGTCTGGCCCTGCTTGCGCTCGGCGGGCTCGTGTTCCTTCGCCGACGCCGGTCGTCCCAGGCCTGATGCCTCCTGCCTCGCCAGAGCTGTCTCTGGTGGCCGCGGCCGCCAGCCGTCCGTCGCCCCACCACGTCGAGTGTGAAGACGCCTGGCAGATCTACGACCACGACCACGACAAGGGCGATGGCCTCTTCATCGTCTGCGACGGGGTGAGCACCGCGGGAGAGGGGCTCGCCGCCGCCCGCCTGGCCTGCAACCGGGTGGGGCAATTCGAAGAACCCGGTGCGCGGCGCCATCCCGACACCCTGGCCCAGCTCGTGAGCGAGATCGACTGGGAGCTTCGCGGCACGGGCCGGCATGCAAAGTGCACCCTCGCGATGGCCTGGGTGGATGGCCGGTCGGCCCACATCTTCACGGTGGGCGACTCCCCCGTGTACCGCCTCCGAAAGGGGCGCACCCGGCAGGCTGGCGCCGAGAAGACCGGCACCTTCCGACGCCTGGCGTCCTTCCTCGGAATGGGACCCGGGGTGTCCGAGGTGCTCACCCGCGACCGCTGGGATCTCGTGCCCGGCGACGTGCTGATGCTGATGTCCGACGGCGTGCTCGACGCCCTCGACGAGGACGACCTCAAGGAGATCTGGGAGCGCACGTCGGTGCCCGAGGCCTGTGCCCGCACCATCATCGATGAGGTCGCGCGGGTGGGAGTCGACGACGACGCCACCGTGATTGTGGTGGAGGTGCAGAGCCGCGTGGGCCGCACGGTGCCCGGACATCCCTACTCGCCGCCCGACCCACCCACCTGGCTGAAGCCCGGGCCGACGACCTGACGACGCTCCGCTCCACTTCACCCGGGCTGCTCGCGCTGGGCGCCATCGCGGTGGTATTCCTGCCGGTGGTGGGCTTCGACTGGGTGTGGGACGACCGCATCCTCATCCTCGAGAACAGCCGCATCAGCGGCGTCGACGGGCTGGTTGCGGGGCTGTCGGGTGGACTGTGGGACCACACCCCCTCCGCCAACGCGCCGCCCCTCTACTACCGGCCCGTGATGCGGTGGAGCCTCGTGCTCGACCACGCACTCGGGCTCTCGGCCGGCCTCGCCCACCTTCAGTCGCTCGTGGTGCACCTCCTGGCCGCGGCGGGGGTATTCGCCCTGTCGAAGCGCCTGCTGGGTTCGGCGCAGACGAGCGCGCTGGTCGCGGCCTTGTACGGGCTGCATCCGCTGCAGGTGGAGGCCGTCGGCTGGGTGAGCGCCCGCAACGACCTCCAGGCCGCGGCGGCGTCGGTGTGGGCCGCCGCCTTTCTGTTCGGAACCGACCACAAGAGGCGGTGGCTCGCTGTGTTCGGGCTGACGGCAGTGGCGGCGGCCTCCAAGGAGAGCGCCTACCTGATGCCGCTGGCCTTGGGGGCCTTGGCCTGGGGGTGGGAGCGACTCGGTGAGCCAGGCGTCCGAAATGGCGTATTTGGCGCCATCTTGGGCGTGGCACTGGTGCTGGGACTCCGGATGGGGGTGGGTGTCGCCTGGCCTTCGGGCGCTGACGCTGCGCACCTCGCTGCGGCGTTCCCCCCCATCCTGAGCGCCGGTCTGGAGGCGCTGGTGTGGCCGGTTCAGCGGGCGCCCGGCCTGCACCTCGCCTGGCCGCAAGCACCTGCCTGGGCCGCCGTCGGGGTGGGAGTCGTGGGCATCCTGCTGCTGCTCAAGCTCGGCGGAAGGCGTGCCGCAGGCGCCCTCGGGCTGGCCGTCGTGACGGCGCTGCCAGCCTGGGCCGCTGTCTCCCACGTCGGACTGTTCGGGGACCGCTACCTCGTGCTGCCCCTCGCAGGGGTCGCGCTCTCGGCCGGCGCTTGCGTGAAGGGGAGGGGAGGACAGCTGGGCCTGTTGGTGGTGGCCCTTGGTCTCGCGGGACTGACGACCGCGTCCCTCGGCACCTGGCGCGACGACCTCAGCTTGTGGACGGCCGCCGCAGAGCGACACGCCAACCCGCACACAGCCGGTTCCCTGGCCAAGGCGCTGGAGCTGTCCGGTGACCTCGATGGTGCTGCAGCCTGGTATCAGAAGGCCACCGTGGCACCGCGTCCGCTGGAGCATGCCTGCTGGAATGTGGCCGCCATCCACCTCAAGCGGGGCCAGCCCGGACAGGCCGCTGAGGCTGGCACGGCTGCGCTGGACAATGGTTGCCCGCCATCTGGAGAGCTGGTGTGCCCGACCGCACTTGGCCTCGCCTGGACCGGCCGCTTCGACGCCTCCCTGTCCTTGCTGCCCCAAGCCGACTCCGACCCGGCTGGGCTGTGCCGCCTCGTGGGTCTTGTGGACGCAGCCCGCCGCGACGACTGGGGCGCGCTCAATGCGGTGCTGCAGAGCGACAATCCCGACGAGCGGGCCGCGCTGGCCGTCCGACTCGTGCGCGTCCTCGAGGCCGGAGGCGACCGCCAGACCGTGCAGAAAGTGCAGGCCTGGGCCCGACCCTCCGACGAAGGCCCGGTCCCCAGATAGGGTGCGCTCGGCCCAGGAGTCCACCCCATGCGCATCCTCGTCACCGGCGGGTCGAGCTTTGTCGGCGCCCACTTCTGTCGCGTGGCGGCCCGCAGACACACCGTCCTCGCGCTGGTCCACCGCTCGCCACTGCAGCTCAACGGCGTCACCACGCGCAAGGTCGACCTCCGGCGCCGCCGAGACCTTCCTCGACTGAAGTCCTTGGAAGCCGACGCCGTCGTCCACCTGGCCTGCCGGATCCAGGCGCGTCCCCAGCCTGGCCAGACCCCCGCCGAGGCAGCGGTTGCGGTGAACCGGGCGATGATGTCCACCGTGCTCGCGCTCGGGCTCCCCACCCTCTACGCATCGAGCACCGTCGTGCACTGGCGCACGCCCACCCCCTATGGCGAGTCGCGCAGGGAAGACGAGTCCAGACTTGCTGAAAGTGGTCTACCCTACGCCATCTTGAGGCCGTCCGCCCCCTATGGTCCCCCGCTGTTCGGTCACCAGCCCCGCCACAAGGAGAGCTTTCACACGCTCGCCCGGCTGGTGAAACACGCACCGGTCGTGCCGGTCATCGGCTCGGGTCACCAGCGCCGTCAGCCCATCCATGTGGCCGACTTCGCCCACTTCGCCCTGGCGTTGTTGGAGAAGGGACTGGCCTGCGAGACCTTCGAGGCCGGCGGCGGATCGGCCCACACGATGCGGGAGCTCATTGGCATCATGGGACAGGAGGTGGGGCGTCGACCGCTGGTGTGTCCTCTGCCGACCGCACTCTTCGTGCAAGCCGCGCGGGTGCTCCCCGACTTCGACCCCACCTTGATGTCCGCCGCAGTGGAGGACGAGCTGGCCGACCCCACCAAGCTGGTGGCTGCCACTGGAGTCGTCCCCCGGCGCTTCGAGGACGGCGTCGCGGAGCTGATGGCGCGGATGTAGTCAGCGGGCGGCGTGGAGCTGGGACCGTCCGACCAGCAGGACGGTGCCGGCCATCCACAACCAGAGCATGGCCAGGGGTGCGGCAGACAACACATGGGTGGCCGACACGACGCCGAGCAAGGCGGCCGCGAGTCCGACGATGACCGCACCCAGCCCGGCCTGCAGCATGAACCAGCCAACGAGCTTTCTCAGCCGGTCGCCTGGCCGTCCACCTCCCCAGAGGCGCTCCCGGCCGACCGCGGCACCGACCGGGTCGAGCACGGTGGCCAGCACCCAGCCGACCAGCAGGCCGAAGAAGGCGATGTAGTTGGCGAAGTGCACGGCCAGAGCGGCGAAAAAGAGCACCCGGCGGACCTTTGGCGCTCTGTCGAGGTGCACGAGGTCGCCGAAGACGAGGCGCCAGACCAGGCGGACCTCGACGGCGGACGCCACCGCGACCACGATGAGCTTGGCGGCGATGAGCGCCCCCAAGCGGGCGACCAGCTCCTCGGGGTCGGGCGCGTCGCGAACGAGGGGCCAGCTTGCACTGCCCAGGAGCGACCCCCTGGTGGGTTCACCGGTTAGCGACAGTCCCGGTGGGATGCTCCGAACGAGCGCCATGGTCAGCGTGGACTGCACGGCCGACAGGGCCACCGGCCAGAGCAACAGGGTCGCCGCCGCCCGTCCGGGACGCTGTCGGAACACCTCCTTCCAGGCACCGAGGACGCCATCCGAGGGCGGCCTGCAGTCCTCCAGAGCGGCCTTGGGTGCGGCATAGACGTCGTCGCTCATGCGGTCCCCCCAGCCTCCAGAGATACCACGGAACGGCCAACCTCAGCGGACTCAGGCGCCGCCAACACGAAGCTGGGACCGCCCGACCAACAGCACAGTCCCTCCCAGCCACATCCACAGGAAGGTGCTCGGAATGGCGGGTGCAAAGAGCCATTGATTCGCGCTGATGCCCAGCCAGAAGGCCACGAGGGGCACAAAGGTGAACGAGGCGCCCACCAGCGCGTGCAGCGCCATCCAGGGCCACAGCTTCCGGAGCCGGGCCATCGCGCCGCCGCCAAAGAGGGGCCGACGCTCCAGAGCGGCACCGACCGGGTCCATCACCACGGCCAGCACCCAGCCGAGCACCGCCCCCAGCCACACGAGCCACAAGCCCAGGTGGATGGCGATGCTCACGCCGCTGAGGATGAGCAGCACCCTGCGTCGGGCTTTCGGGTCGCCGCCGGGTCCGAGGATGAGGCGCCAGACGAGCCACAGCTCCAGCGGGGCGACCACCAGCTGTGCGACGGTCTCGATGACGAGCAGCTCCACCACCGGGTAGCCGCCGCCCTGCAGGGGGGAGTCGACCTCGAAGCCTTCGAGGCCACCGGAAGCCAGCACCTCGCCGCCGAAGGACATGCTGTTCAACAGGAAGATGTTGAGGGCGCCCGTGCCCACCCCCCAGACCAGGGGCCACACCAGCAAGGTGACGATGGCTTGGGCGGGTCGGCTTCGAATGACACCGACCCAGGCCGCAAGCGCCCTCTGGGGGACGACGGGGGAGTCGACCAGCTCGGAAGCCGGCGCCTGATAGGGGTCTTGGGGGACGGTGGGCACGGGGTCAGGCTCCAGCGGGGGTGGACGGGAGCTGAGACCGGCCGACGAGAAGAACCGCCGCCCCGAGCCAGGACCACAGCAGGGTGGTCACGATGGGCGGCGCACCGGAGTTTCGGAAGGTCCCCAAGAACACGACGCCCCCCACCAAGGCGGCGAGCGACAGCAGCAGATGTCCGAGAAACCACCGCCAGAGTCGCTCCACACGGCCCATCCAGTCCCCACCGAGCAGGGGCCGCCCCGCGAAGGCTGCACCCACCGGATCCATCACGACCGCAAGCACCCAGCCCACGACGAAGCCAGAAAAGACCAGTCCGTTGGCCAGGTGGACGGCGGCCACTCCCAGGCTGAGGGCCAGGAGCACCCTCCAGCGGGCACCGAGGTCGCCCTGTCGCCCGAACACCAGGCGCCACAGGACCCACAGCTCCAAGGGCGCCACCAACACGGCTCCCAACAGCCTGCGGGCGACCCCCACAGGCATGCCCACACCGCCGAACTCCACCGCCGGAGGGCGATTCACGATGCCCACCGGCCCGCCGATGCTGCTGTCGTAGGTGGTCGAGCCCCACAGCGAGCCGAACTCGAGCCCGCTCACCACCACAGACCACACCAGGGGCCACACCAGGAAGGCCAGAAAGGCCCACTGGGGACGCGCTCGGCAGACCCGGCCGATGGCGAGTCCGATGGTCTCCGGCGTTGGCGGAGTGGACGGCTCGGTGAGCTCGGCCTTCGGCGCGGCATACACCTCGTGGACGTCATCGGACACGGCCCGCCTCCCAGGTGGCGGGGATAGCACGGAATCTGCGGCAAAGTGGAAGGGCCGGGCGCCCTCGTGCGTAGAGGGGCCGCGACCTGACGATTCTGCCCACGAGGTGCTTGATGACCGTTTCCCAGATCGAGCTGCGCGACCGCCTCGCCAACCGCGACCCCGACATGCTGCGCGCCGTGCTCGAAGCCAGCGATGTGTCCTGGCGAGATGAAGACGACGCCGACGAGCTGGCCCGCCGCCTGGTCGACGCCCTTTGGTGGCGCACCCACACGCCGGCAGGGAAGGTCGTGATGGCCGACTCTCTCGACAAGCTCATCGACCGATACGGCAAGCGCCTCGAGGTCGACCTCCCGAGCGGCGACGCCTGGTCTCGCCTGCAGGTGCTCACCACCGCCACGGTGCCATCCAGCGACGACCCCCTCCGCCTCGACAGCCTCGACGACGAGACCAAGGCCCGCCTCCGCCGTCCCATCTGGGGCCGTCTTGCCGGAGCGACCGGTTCGGGCGGCGCCATCGGTGCAGGCTGGTTGGCGCGTCGCGTGCTGCAGGGCATGGCCGCTCCCATCTGGGCTGTGCTGGCGAAGCTGCCCTACGTCGGCCCCGCCATCATCGCGGTGCGGTCGGGCGCCGGCACCATCCTGGCGGTGTCCGGTCCCCTCGGCGTCGGCCTTGCGCTGCTCACCCTCAACAGCGCCTTCGGTGCCCGCTACGACCGCGCACTGCCTCTTCTCGTGGGCGCCGGCCTCGTGCTCCGAGACCTGCCTGCCGAGACCTGAGTCCCCAGAGCAGGCGAGCCGCCCAAGCATCCGCTGTGGGCGGCTCGTGTCGTCTTGGCCGACTGCTACTCCGCCTTCGCCGCAGCGCGGGCGGCCTTGCGCCGGGTGTGGGCCTTCATGTTGATGAGCTCCACCATCAGCGCGAAGCCCATCGCGAAGTAAATGTAGCCCTTGTCGATGTGCTGGCCGAGCGACTCGGCCGTGAGCAGCACTCCGATGAGCAGCAGGAAGCTGAGGGCCAGCACCTTCATCGAGGGGTGCTTGTTCACGAAGTCGCCAATGCGCTGGGCGAAGAACAACATGATGAGCACCGCGATGATCATGGCGGTGGCCATCACCCAGAACTCATTGGCCATGCCCACGGCGGTGATGACGGAGTCGAGACTGAAGACGATGTCGAGCAGCATGATCTGGGCGATGGTCATGCCAAGGGAGCTCACCTTGCCACCCACCTCCTCTTCATCTTCGTCACCTTCGACCTTCTCGTAGATCTCATGGGTGGCCTTGCCCAGCAGGAACAGGCCGCCCACCAACAAGATGAGGTCGCGGCCGCTCAGCGAGTGCCCGAAGACGGCAAACAGCTCCGCTTCGAGCCGCATGATCCAGTTGATGGCTCCGAGCAGCGCCAGGCGCGAGATGAGGGCGGCGCCCAGGCCCAGGCGGTAGGCGAGGGCCTGCTGCTCCTTGGGAAGGCGACCGCTCAAGATGGCGATGAACACGATGTTGTCGATCCCGAGCACAATCTCGAGGCTCGTGAGCGACAGCAGTGCGAGCCAGGTGTCGGGATGGGACAGCGATGCGATGATCTCGGTCACTTGGGCTCCGGAGGGGACGCGGGCACGGCGGGAGGACGCTCGCCGAGCACATGGTCTTTCCAAGGGGGCGGCACTTCGATGACAAGCCCCATGGGGTCGAAGTCCTGGCGGGACATCCGGCCCTGGTGGTCGTAGACGACGGCGGCCGTGGGGGGCATGGAAAAGGTGAGGCCGGGCGAGCCGCTGAGCTGGCCGCCTTCGTAGCGCACCTGAAGCGGCGGCTCGGAGAGGGGGACATCGAGGCGCCACTCGGTGCCGACCTTGCGCAGCTCCGGGGGGGCGAGGGGGACACCCGGCGCGGGCAACAGGGCGGCTGCGACGGCCTCCGCCTTGTCGCGGGCGCCCGAGGACACCTCCACCATGATGCCCACATTGCCGAGCCTCACGATGACGAGGCGGTCGCCTGAGGCCCACAGCTCATCGGCGGAGTCGAGCAAGGCGGGCGGGGTCGGCGGCGCAGCAGGGTCGGCGGCGACGGGCTCTGCCTGGGGTTCGGCCGCGGCAGGGAAGGGGACCGCCGTGGGCTTCTGCTTTTCGACCACCTGCGTCATCCGGACCACCCACCACGAGGCGGCGAGCTCGGACGGCCCCACGAACACGCGCACCAGCCCTCCCTTGAAGTCGGCGGTGATGCCCGAGGTGTAGCCGTCGGGTCGGGGCACATGGAGGCCCTCGACGATGGACAGGTCGACGCCCGACCAGGCGGGGGCGGTCGGCTGGGCATGTGCGGTGCCCCCGCCCAGGAGCACGACCAGCAGCAGGAGGAGTTGGCGAAGCGCAGACATTGCCCGCGGCCCTAACCGCCGGTCGCGGGTGCGGTCCCGCCCGGCTGTGTCCGGCGGGGTTAGGCCGGCGAAGCGGAGGTCGGGATGCGCATGCGCGGAAGTTCGTGGGGTTTGGCGACCGTGCTGTTCGCGGTCGGATGTGAGCGTGTGCAGCTGGCCCCGGATCCTGTCGAGGAACCGCGGCCCCCTCACGCGCCGGCAACCGAGTCGGCGGCCCCCGGGGTCCCCAGCCTGCCGCAGCCCATCCCCGACGGACAGCGTCCCGTGAGCGACGGCGGAGACGCCCAGCTCGCCGCCATTCTCAAGGAGGCCCGGTCTGGGCGCGCCTTCGAGCGCCTCACCGAGCTGTGCGACGACGTGGGCCATCGCCTGTCTGGCTCCGAGGGCTACCTCATGGCCGTGGACTGGGGAGCGGAGACCTTTCGCGCCGACGGCCTGCCCCAGGTGCGCACCGAGCCCGTGCTGGTGCCGGCGTGGGTGCGGGGTGAGGAGTCCGCCCACATGGTGCGACCTCGGCAGCTCGCCCTTCCGATGCTCGGCCTCGGCAACAGCCCGGGCACGCCAGGGGTGCAGGCCACCGTGGTGGTGGTGCGCTCGCCCGAGGAGATCGATGAGCGGGTGCGCGGACACATCGTGCTGCTGCACTCCGAGATGCAGCAGCGCACGCCAGCCTACAAGGGCTATGGCGAGGCCGTCTGGGCCCGTGGCAGCGGTCCCGCGGATGCAGCGAAGCACGGCGCGGTGGCCGCTCTGGTGCGTTCGATGACCACGCGCTCCCTCGGCTCTCCCCATACCGGCGGCACCTTCTTCGACGATGGCGAGCCCCAGATCCCGGCGGCAGCTCTGGCCACCGAGCAGGCCGACATGATTGCCCGTCTGGTGGACCGGGGCATCGAGGTGGAGGTTCGCCTGCAGATGGACGCCCACTGGGAGGCCGACCAGGCCACCCACAACGTGGTCGCCGACATTCCCGGCAGTGAAAGGCCCGAGGAGGTGGTGCTCATCGGTGGGCACCTCGACTCGTGGGACGTGGGGCAGGGGGCCCACGACGACGGAGCAGGCGTGGCCGAGGTGGTGGAGGCGATGCGCATCCTGGCCACGATGCCGCCGCCGAGACGCACCATCCGCGCGGTGCTGTTCGCCAACGAGGAAAACGGCCTGCGTGGCGGCAAGGCCTACTACGAGGCCCACGGCGAGGAAGTCCACGTCGCCGCCATCGAGACCGACCTGGGCGGCGGCTGGCCGCTGTCCTGGGGCGCGACGGGCTCCGACGAACAGCTGGCCTGGCTGGGCAAGGAAGCCGCCCCGCTGGGCATGCCCGTGGCCTCGCCGGGTGGCGGTGCCGACATCTCCCCCCTCAAGCAGAATGGCACCCTGGTGGTGGGGCTGCGTCCCGACGACTCGCACTACTTCGACGTGCACCACACCTGGGCAGACACGCTCGACAAGGTCGACCCCGCCAGCCTCCGCGAGGGCTCAGCGGCGGTGGCGGGGCTGGCGTGGTTGCTGGCGAACGCGGAGACGGCGCCGGGGCCGACCGGAGAGGCGCACTGACGGCGGCCTACAGCCCCGCGCCCGGCACCACCCACACCGCACCGGCCGCCGCGTCTGCAGCGGTGTCGTGGCCGGGCTCACCCACGATGAAGTCGAAGTAGCCGTCGCCGTCGAGGTCGGCAGCCCCCGCAGCGGTGGCGCCCAGGTCGGCATCCGTGTTGGAGCCGCCCACCCGGCCCTTGATGTCGTTGAGGGTGAAGGTGCCGGTGAAGGCGCCGTAGACAGCGTAGGCCGAGCCGGGGTTGTCCATGTCGCCGAAGTCGAAGCCGGGCGCGCCGATGACGAGGTCGTTGTGGCCATCGGCGTCAAGGTCACCCGCAGCGGCCACCGAGGTGCCGGCGTAGTCGTTGCGCAGCTCGCCCGAGATCTCGGCGTTGGCATCCGCGCCGTTGGTCGCTCCGCCCACCGTTGCGCTGCCGTAGAAGACGTAGACCGAGCCGGTGTTGCTGGTGACCTCATCGTGGCGGGGAGCGCCCACCACCACGTCTTCGTAGCCGTCGCCGTTGAGGTCGCCGGCACCCGAGATGGCGGTGCCGAACTCGTCGCCGTCGCCTTCGCCGCCCAGCGTCCAGGAGTCGTCGCTGGTGGAGGAGGCCACGCCCACATCGCCGCTCAGGAAGACGTAGGCGGTGCCCTCATCGGTGTCGTGGTCGAGCATCGCCAGTTCGCCGAAGCCGTCGCCGTCGACGTCGGGCAGCGAGGCGATGCCGGTGAGGAGGTCGGCGCTGATGACGCCGTAGAGCTCGTCGCTCAGAGCCGGGGCACCGGTGGAGCTGCCCCGGTAGATGCGCACGAGGGGCACCAGGTCGTCTTGCACGAAGATGTCGGCGGTGGCGCTGCTGTGGGCGACGGAGACGATGTCGGCGAAGTCGAGCGAGTCGCTCGTGTCGTACATCGTGAGCGCGGCGTCGGTGTAGTCGAGGGTGCCCGACAGGCCGCCCGACCAGACCGCCACCAGCGTGCGGCCGGTGAACTGCTCGCCGGCGATGCCGACGATGTCGGGGGTGCCGTCGCCGGTGACATCGTGGACCAGCCGGGCCACGCCCATCGTGGCCGTGCTGGCCGCTTCGATGGTGACGTCTGCGCCCAGCACCGTGCCGTCGGAGGTGGGCAGGCTGGTGAAGAGGTAGGCCGCGCCATCGCCCGCATCCGGGGCGCTCAGGAGCAGGTCTCCCGCGCCGTCGCCGTCGATGTCGGGGCCCGCGGAGATGTAGTTGCCGACGCCTCCCGAGGCGACCACACCGGCGATGGCCACGCCCGCATCGGAGACCGGGCCCGGGGTGGACAGGCGGCACTCATCCCAGTCGCCGTCGCAGTCCTGGTCGATGCCATCGCTGCAGATCTCCTCGGCCTCGGGGAAGATGGTGCTGTCTGCGTCGTCGCAGTCATCGTTGGCGAGGGCGGAGAAGTCATCGGTGTCGAAGCAGGTGCACAGAGACTCGGCATCGTGGGCGCCATGGCCATCACCGTCTGCGTCTGCGTAGAAGGTGATGCAGCCAACCGCATCGACGTCGTTGACGTCACCATCGCAGTTGTCGTCGGCGGTGGTGGAGCAGTCCTCGGTGCCGCCCGGGTTCACCGCAGCGTCTTCGTCGTCGCAGTCGCCCCCCTCTTCGACGTGTCCGGCGATGGCCTCACAGGACAGCTGCCCCAGGTCGCTGTCGCCGTAGCCGTCTTCGTCAACGTCGGGGTACCAGGTGGAGCCATCGACCAGGTCGGCGTCATTGCCGTCCACCGCGGCATCGCAGTCGTTGTCCTTGCCGTCGCAGATCTCATCGGCGTCGATGTGGATGGTGGGGTCGGTGTCGTCGCAGTCGTCGGCACCACCGTAGCCATCACCGTCCTCGTCGACGTCGGCGCCCGTGTCGTCCTTGTCGGCGGCCCCGCCGATGCTGCCGTCGCATGCGACCAGGGTGAGGGGGAGCAAGGTCAGCAGGACAAGGCGGTACATGAAGTCTCCTCGGGTGGCCCGGGCGCGCGGGCGCTCAGCTTCGACGGGCGACAGCCTACCCGACCGGGCCGGGATTGTCGGCTACAGCCGGCCTTCGGATGCCAGCTCCGACGACAGCTGCGAGAGCGCGCTGCACATCCAGGCATGGCGCCGCGCGGCCTCGGTGCGGGCGGAGGGCAGGTGCATCCCATCCCGCAGCTTCAGCAGCTTCTCGTGCCAGTGGTCGAGGGCGAGGTGCCGGTCGTCGAGGGGCCGCTCGGTCGTCCAGAGGGGGTCGGTCGGGTGCACGAAGGCCCGGAGTCGCGCGTCCCCCGCTGCTCGGGACATCGCCTCGGCCACCGCGATGTTGCGCATGAAGCCGACGACGCCAATGGCATCCAGGCGGTCGGCATCCTGGAGAACCACCCCTTCCGCACACCGCGGCGCCAACCCCCGCGACCAGGAGTGGGTGGCGATGGCGTCGACCACCACCTCGGTCTCACCCAGGCTGTAGCCGAGCCTCGGCAGCAGACCACCCGCCGCCACTGCCGACCGCTCGGCACCCAGCGGACGCGCGGCCAGGTGCTTGGGCACCGCCACGAGGTCGTGGAGCAGTGCGGCCGCACCGCTGAGGTCGGGGTCGGCGCCCGCCTCGGGAGCCAGGCGCAGGGCCCATCGATACACGCGCACCACATGCTGCAGGTCGTGGGCCAGGTCGGGTGGCGTGAGGCTTGCGACGGCCCGCAGCAACGGGACGTGGCGGTCGAAGGGCCCCACCACCGCCTGGGCGGGCTGGTGGAGCCGGTGAACGACCGCCGCGTCGTCGGGGTGGCTCACTTGATCTCGAGCAGCTCGACGTCGAACACCAGCATGCCCTGGGGCGCGCCGGGGGGGCCCTTTTCGCCGTAGGCCAGCTCCGCGGGAATCCAGAAGCGCGTGGTCTCGCCCACGACCATCAGCTGTAGGCCCTCGGTCCACCCCTTGATGACACCCTTGAGTGCGAAGGAGGCGGGCTTGCCGCGCACCACGGAGGAGTCGAACATCTCTCCATCGGTGGTCCACCCGGTGTAGTGCACCTGCACGCGGCTCGCCTCGGTGGGCTTCGCCGACCCGGTGCCGGGCTTGATGACCTTGTAGGCGAGGCCCGAAGCGGTCTTCATGGCGTCGGCCGGGGGCGCGGCGACGTCAGCGGGAACCTCGGGGGGATCGGTAATCTCCAGCAGCTCCACGTCGAACACCAGGTCCCCCTTGGGAGCGCCGGGGCGGGGGCTGTCGCCATAGGCGAGGTCGGCGGGAATCCAGAAGCGGGCCTTGTCGCCCACCACGAGCAGCTGCAGCCCTTCGGTCCAGCCCTTGATGACGCCATCGAGCGGGAAGCTGGCAGGCTTGCCACGCATCACCGAGGAGTCGAACATCTTGCCGTCGGTGGTCCAGCCGCTGTAGTGCACCGAGACCATGCTGTTGGACTTGGGGTTGCGGTCGCCGGTGCCCTTGCTCAGCACCTTCCAGGCCAGGCCCGTGGCGGTCTTTGTGGCATCCGCCGGGGCTGCGGCCACATCGGGCGGAGCGGCAGGCGGGTTGGTGACGTCGAGCAGCTCCACGTCGAAGACCAACATGCCGGCGGGCTTGCCGGGACGGCCCTTGTAGGCGAGGTCTTCGGGAATCCAAAGGCGCACCTTGTCGCCCTTTTCGACCAGCTGCAGGCCTTCGGTCCACCCGGCGATGACGCCGCTGAGGCCGAAGCTGGCGGGACGGTTCCGCTTGTAGGAGGAGTCGAACATCTTTCCGTCGGTGGTCCATCCCGTGTAGTGCACGGACACCTTCGACTTGGGACCCGAGGGCTTTTCACCACCACTGCCCTTCTTCAGCACCTTCCAGGCAAGGCCGGTCTCGGTCTTGGTGGCATCGGCAGGGGGCGCGGCGACGTCGGCGGGCGCCTTGTCCCAGCCTGCGGGAGGACCGTCGGGCTCGGCCTTCTTGGCCTCGACCTTCCTGGTGTCGGCGGTGGCTTCAGGCGCTTCGTCCACCTCTTCGGTGGTGTCTTCGTCGCCACAGCCCACCGAGACGGCGGCAACGGTGAGCAGAAGGGAAAGGGACAGCAGGTGGGTCCGAGACACGGGGACCTCCTCGATGATGTGGGGCCGACAAGGCCCGAGATGGTTGGACGACCCGTCCGTGAAAATGCGCGCCCCGCGATAACCGCTGCGACGTCGGACCGGTCGCGAGACCCGCCGTCCGCCGGATCAGAAGAAGAACGGGGACCACCGGATGCCAACCACAGACGACCTCGACCGCCTCCAGGCCCTGCTGCGCCGCATCGATGGCCGCCAATACCCGGCCTACCGCGACATCGAAGGCGGCTGGCAGCTCCCCGGCCTTCGCCTGCGCGTCGACCATGTGCAGGGCGACCCCTACGCCGCTCCCTCCCGGCTGCGCCTGCGGGTGCCCGACACCGGCGTCGACCCCCACATCGTGGCCGACCCGATTCGTCGAGTGGCCGCCGAGGACTGGCTGCTGCGTCGCTTCGTGTCCCGCCTGCGCAGCGTGGACAGAGGAAGCGGAAAGAGCGGCCAGCTCGGCATCTTGAGGCCCGGCCCCCAAGTTGTGGACCGCTCGGCCATGCGCCTGCTGCAGACCGCGCCGGGCACGGTGGAGGTCCGCTTCTCTGCCGGCCTGCCCGCGCGTGGCCGCCGAATCCTGGGTCGACAAGCTCTGGCGCTGCTCACCGAAGACGTCCCCCGAGCCGCCCGCGCGCTCGCGAATGTGGGCGACGACCCCGACCTGGCCGCCCACGTCCACAGCGTCGTTGTGCAGCATGAGCTGCGGGCACAGCTTCGCGAGAATGGTCTCGTGGCCTTTATTGCCAACGACTCCATCCTGCCGCGTGCGTCGGGCGTCGACACCGCCCCCCTGCCGGAGGCCGTCCCCTTCACCTCGCCGGAGAGCCTGGCCGTCACCTTGCCCACCAGCGCCGGTCCCGTCGTCGGCATGGGTGTGCCGGAGGGCATCACGGTCATCACCGGCGGTGGCTTCCATGGAAAGTCCACCGTCCTGCAGGCCCTCCAGACCGGTCACCTCGACCACATTCCAGGGGACGGAAGGGAGCGGGTGGTGGCGGATGCCGACACGGTGAAGGTGCGCGCCGAAGACGGTCGACGTATCGAGAAGGTGGATGTGTCCGCCTTCCTGGCAGACCTCCCCGGCGGACGCTCCACCCGGCCCCTGTCCACCGACGACGCCTCCGGCAGCACATCCCAAGCCGCCGCCATCATCGAAGCCCTGCAGAGCGGGGCCCGCGTGCTGCTGATGGACGAGGACACCTGTGCCACCAACCTGATGGTGCGCGACGACCGCATGCGGCAGCTCATCGGACGGGGCGAGCCCATCACGCCCCTGGTGGAGCGCATCTGCGCCCTGCACCAGGACCACGCGGTGTCGACCATTCTCGTCATCGGCGGGGTGGGGGACTACCTCTCGGTCGCCGACACGGTGCTGCTCATGAAGGACTGGCAGGCCCACGAGGTGACCGCGGCAGCCAAGGCTCTGGGCGGACCGGCCCCCACCGCAACCCGTGCGATGGCACCGCCGCTTCGTCGCATTCCCTCTGCCGACAGCCTGCGTCCCACCGGCAAAGGCCGCATCCGGGCCCGGGACGGACGCCGCATCGAATATGGGCGCGAGGAGATCGACCTCGGCGCCGTCGACCAGCTGCCCACGGGTCCCATGGCCCGCTCCGCAGGGCTCGGACTCGACCTCATCAGCGACGCCATCGCCGACGGGGAGCGCACGGTCCCCCAGCTGCTCGACGGGCTGGAAGCCATCCTCAAGGCCGAAGGACTCGACGCCCTGTCCCCCTTTCGCGAACCGGTGGGAGACATCGTGGCCGTGCGCCGACACGAGGTGGCCGCCTGCCTGAACCGCCTGCGCACGTTGTCGGTGCGCTCGGAGTAGCCCTCAGCGAGCCGCGACCGGCGCGGGGGAGCCACTCACCAGCTCCTTTCGCTGGGCTGCGAGCACATGCCGCTGCAGCTCCCGCTCGGTCGACCGCCGCACGTCTTCGAAGCGAATGCCGAAGCGCCGAAGCTCGCCGTCGGCCTGGGCGTCGGCCCGCAGCACGCGACCCCGCAGGCGCAGTGGGGTGCTGCCCTGCAGGTCGAGCTCGAGGTCGAGGGTGGCGCCCACTGGAAGGTCCACCGTGCCTTCTGCCGCACAGCCGCCGAGAGACAGGTCGGACAGGTGCAGGTCGAGCCCGGCCACCGCCCCCATGCGGGTGGTGTCGGGACCGAGCAGGGAGTCCTCGGCCAGCAGCGGGGCCACCTGGCGCGAGTCGCCGTGAACATGGGCCCGCGCGGAGATGTCCACCGGGACGCGGTAGGTGCGCCGCTGGTTGTAGATGCGGATGGTCTTGGGACGCGTGAGGAACAGTCGGCCGCCTTCTTCGTCGACGGCGAGGTCCATCACCTGGGTCTCGAAGCGGTACACGCCGTCCGGCTGTCCCACGTCCACGCTGACCTGCTGACCGAGCTCCGGCACCAGGCTGCCGTGGCTGAAGGTGCAGATCCACGCCATGCCTTCCTGAAACATGTGGTGCAGCTCCAGCACGCTGCCATCGGAGGTGCGCACCCGCCTGAAGCGGGCGGGACCTAGCACCCGCTCGACGGTGCGACGGGCGGGCATGTCGAGGTGGACGATGCGGGACGGGGCCCGGCAGCGGTCCCAGAAGCGGCGGGTGAAGGCCGCGCCAGCCGAAGGGACGTAGGCGAAGATGCGGTTGCCCTCATCAAAGGCGATGACGGGACTGTCTGGCGAAAGGCCGCCGTAGCGACGCAGGATCCGGGGCACAGGGTGGGCCTCGGCACAGGTGGGGCCCTTGGGTCCGCCGGCTGGGTAGAAGCGCACCTCGTCGGCGGTCTGCACGAGTACGCCCACCGAGATGTCGTGCTTGTCGACCTTCTGCACAACGGGCTGTGCCTCGATGACCTTCGACGGGTCGATGGGCAGCGCGTCGTGCCAGCGGTCCAACACCTTCGCCACGGCGCGACGGTGGCGGGCGGGGTTGGCCATGAAGGCCTGGTGGCCCTGGTGGTAGAGGTCGACGAACTGCTCGAAGCGCTCCTCGATGTGGTCGAGAGTGAAGGTCTCGCGGGCATCTCGGGTCACGATGGTGAGCTTGCGCTGGTTCCAGCCGTGCACCACGGCCCGGAGCACCCGCTTGTAGGGAACCACCACGCCCTTGAGGCCCAGAGTGCGCTCCATCAGGCCGCTTGGGACGAACTCCAGGTGCTGTCGGCCCACCACCAGCTCGCCCTGGATGGCGAGGGCTCCGTGGCGCCGGCAGGCCGGCCATCGCACCAGACCGAAGTCGCTGTTCTCGATCTGGCCTTCTGAGGCCTCGACATGCCGCAGAGCGGTGAGGTTGGTGGCGAGCTCGGTGGCCAGGACCCCCTCGACCCGGACCGACACGCCGGCGATGGCGCACTGGAAGTGCGGACGCAGGCCCTTGAGCGTGCCCTCGGAGACTGCGGCCCACTCCACATCCAGCAGGTCGATCTGGGCGCCCTCGGCCCGGAAGGTGAGGCGCTCGTTGGTGAGCCGGAGCTGGCCGAGCTGGGGTGGGTCGTCGCCCACCGCCACGGCGGCCATGCCTTCCACGAGCACCTGGAGGGGCTGGGTGCAGCTCGGGTCGAGCTGTTCGGCGAGCTGAACCACCGCATCGCCGCGCACGGTCCACTGCTCGGAACCGAAGTGCATCGCGATCGGACCGTCGGTGCTCAACAGTTCCACGCGATCGAGGTCGGCGCGCGATCGGCGCAGGGTGCCCACGCCAGACAGCCGCGCGAGCCCCCCGACGCCCTTGAAGACGATCCGATGATCGTCCACCGTGAGCACGCCCTTCTTCCCGGCCGCACCCTGTCCACGCTGCAGAGTGACGTGAAATCGGGAGATCTGGAGGGCTGGCTCGTGGAGCGTCATGGAGACCGTCCTCGCCACCCGGGGCAATCTCGGGCGGCATCGGTCTCCATTCGGACGCCCAGTCACAAACTGTTGGGGATCAGGCCCGCCTCTTCAGGTGGAAGGACCCCTCAAGCGATCGACGGCGCATCACCTGCGGGCTGGCCCTCAGGCCCGGCCACATCACCGTGGAAGGCGCGCAGGAGCACTGCACGGGCAGCGGCGGCGTCGAAGGGCGTGGGGTTGCCGCCTGCGCTCGGATCTGCGGCGGCGGCCACGCTCAGTGCATCGAGGTCGTCGCGCGGCACCCCAAGCTCGGCGAGGGTGTGGGGAATGCCGAGGTCGCGGCGCAGCTGGAGCACCCAGCCGAGGAAGGCGTCGAAGTCACCGCCCGGCAGGCCCAGGTAGCGGGCGAGGCGGCCGATTCGCGGAGCGATGGCGGCGCGGTTCCAGGCGAGCACGTAGGGCATCACCACACCGTTGGTGCGGCCGTGGTGGCAGTCGTGTCGGGCACCGATGGGATGGGCGAGGGCGTGCATGCCCCCCAGTCCCTTCTGAAAGGCGGTGGCGCCCATGAGCGAGGCCGCCATGAGGTCTGCGCGGGCGCCGATGTCGGACCCATCGGCCACCACTCGGGCGAGGCTGCGGTGGATGAGCCGGATGCCCTCGAGCGCGATGCCGTCGGCCATGGGGTGAAAGCCCGGCGCGCACCAGGCTTCGAGGTTGTGGGACAGGGCGTCGATGCCAGTCCAGGCGGTGAGGTGGGCGGGGAGGCCGAGGGTGAGGGCAGGGTCGGCCACCACGCGTCCCGGCAGCATGTTCGGGTGGAAGATGATCTTCTTTGTGTGGTCGGTCTCGTCGGTGATCACGCTGGCCCGGCCGACCTCGGAGCCCGTGCCCGAGGTGGTGGGGACCGCGACCAGGGGCACCATGCCGTCGGGGTCGATGCGGGTGTACCAGTCGGCGCGGTCTTCAAAGTCGAACAGGGGCCGGGTCTGCCCGACCATCATCGCCACCGACTTGGCCACATCGAGGGCCGAGCCGCCCCCGAAGGCCACCACACCGTCTGCGCCCGCCGCCTTGAAGGTCGCCACGCCCGCTTGCACGTCGCGTCCGACTGGATTGGGGCGCATGTCCGAGAAGACGGCGGTATCGAGGCCCGCGCGTCCGAGGATGGCCACGGCCTGCCGGGTGATGTCGAGGTCGACCAGACCGGGGTCGGTGACCAGCAGCGGACGACGGATGCCGAGCTCGCCGCAGGCATCCGGCAGCTCTTGGATGCGTCCGGGACCGAAGCGAACGGCGGTGGGGTAGTTCCACTTTCCGACGGGTTCAGGGTTGTCGAGAACGGTGGACAGTGCGTTATCTTGGGACATTGTGGCCTCGGAGGTGCCAGGCGGGTGGACCGGTCAGCGCAGCCGGAAGTGCAGGCTTTGGGGACGGGTGAGGGCGGCGTAGCCGAGGGACGACAGCGTGACGCCGCGTCCCGAGGCCTTCACCCCCGCCCAGGCAAGGGCGGGGTCGAGGTAGTCGCAGCGGTTGAGGAACACCGTGCCCACGTCGAGGGCGGGGGCGATGGCGGCGGAGGCTTCGGTGTCGGCCGACCAGAGGGAGGCGGTGAGACCGAAGGCGCTGTCGTTGATGTGGGCGATGGCCTCCGCGTCGCTGCGCACCCGCATGAGCCCGAGCACCGGCCCGAAGGTCTCCTCGCGCATCACCTCCATGCGGTGGTCGACGTCGACGAGGATGCGCGGCTGCACGAAGGCGGTGGAGCGGTCGTCGTCGTGTGCGGGGGGGACGAGGTCGCGGGCGCCGGTAGCCAGAGCGGCGTCGACCTGGCCCCGGATGAGTTGGGCGTTTCGGGTGCGCACGACGGGACCGAGCCACACCTCGGGGTCGCGGGGGTCTCCCATGCGCCAGTCGCCAAGCGCGGCGGCGAGTCCTTCGAGAACAGCGTCATAGACGTCGGTGTGGACATACACCCGCTCGATGGCGCAGCACGACTGTCCGCTGTTGAAGAGGGCGCCTTCGACGATGTTGGGACAGGTGAAGGCGAGGTCGGCGTCGGGACGAATGTAGGCGGCGTCCTTTCCGCCGAGCTCCAGGCCCACGCCGATGAACCGTGCCGAAGCGGCCTGCTGCACGGCCCGTCCGCCCCCCACGCTGCCCGTGAAACAGACGTGGTCGATCCGGTCGTCGGCCACCATCTCGGCCACGGCGGGATGGCTGGCATGCACATGCTGGAGCACGCCGCGGGGAAGGCCGGCTTGAACGGCAGCGGCGGAGAAGCGCTCGGCGCACAGGGGGGTCTGGTCGGAGTGCTTGAGGACCACCACGTTGCCAGCCACGAGTGCGGGCACCACGGCATTCACCGCCGTGAGCAGCGGGTAGTTCCAGGGGGACAGGACCAGGACCACACCCAGTGGGGCGCGGCGGATCCGTCGTTCGAAGCCCTCGATGGGCGCGGGGACGACGTCTGCCAGCGACGCTTCAGCGATCGACAGCATGTGGCGGGCCCGCTGCTCGAAGCCCCCGGGCTCACCCCCCAGCCACTTGATGGGACGACCGATCTGGGCCGTGATCTCCTCACCGGCGCCCTGCTTGTCGGCCACGAAGGCATCCACGAAGGCGGTGACGGCGGCGATGCGCTCGGGGAGGGGACGGGCGGCCCAGTCGCGGCGGGCTGCGGCGGCCTGATCGAGCACCTGGTTGATCTCGGCTTCGGACGCGAACGGGCGCTCGCAGACCACCGCGCCGGTGGCGGGATCGATCACGGTGAAGTGGGGGGAGGGGTCAGCCGACATGTGCACCTTCAGGGCGACGAGGACGCGGCACGATCCCGCGATGCCCCCGCGGCGTCAACGGATGCCCGCCGAATGCCGGATGGCGCAGTAGATTGAGGCAACAGGGAGGACGTGTGGACACGGAGCAAGCAGCCGCCCGCGCGCGCCAGGCAAAGCAACGCAAGGACGCCGAGCAGGGCAAGGCGCCGGAGGACAGCACCCCGCTGTCGGCAGATGCCCTGCCGGCAGCCCCCACCGTGTCGGAGCTCACGTCTCTTCGTGTCACCCTTGACGCCCGTCACAACGAGACCCTGGGTCGGGTCGACGGCCTGTTGCGCGAACAGCAGGAGCTCACCGGAGGCATCGCCGGCGAGCTTGCCAAGCTGCAGCAAGACGGCGACACCCTGCAGGCCCTCGAGCGCGCCGACACCGACGCCACCGGCCTCATCGCCCAGATCCGCGGACGCCTCACCCGCCGCAGCCGCATGCTGGAGCGCCAGAGCGTCGCCACGAGGCTCCAGGAGCAGTACCGCGCGGTCCACACCACCCTGAGAAAGGCCGGCGCATTCGCGGATGAGCTGCGGCTGTGCGCAGTGGAGCTGGCCCAGGAGGTGGACCGCTTGCACGGCGATGTAGAGGACAGCCTCGAGGCCGCGGTCGACGTGGAGGACAAGGTGACCGCCCTGCAGGCGGAACTGGCCGAGCTCGACGCCCGCAACGATGTCAGCGAGCTGCGCCGCCGAGACCGGATTCGGTTCGAGCTGGCCGACCTCGGCACCGCCGCCAGCCTCCACAACGCCAAGGCCCACCTGTGCGCCCAGGAGGTGGAGCCCGCCCGCGCGCTGCGCGACACCGTCCACCGGCTCCACGAGGAGATGGCCCACTACGTGCTGCAGGCCAGCGCGTCAGTGGAGGGCTCTGGCCGCCGCATCCAGGCGCTCGGGCTGGCAGCCGATGCCCCCGTCGTCATCTCCGAGCTCCAAGATGGCCTGGCCCAGCTCGACGCTGCGATGTCGGTCACCGAGGCATACCTCGACCAGGCCCACGACATGCTCACCCGGGTGCTGCCGGAGCTGTCCCAGCAGATCCAGAGCCAGGGCAGCCGGGCCGCGCTCGACCTGGAGCAAGGCATCGCCGCCATCGAGGCCGCGCGGGAGGGCAAGGCCACCGACCAGGCTCTGCGCGCCGCGGCCCTCGCCGAGGTGGAGCTCATCGGGGTCGACATCGACGTGAGCGGAGGCGGCGGCGGGTGACGGTCACGGCCCTCAAGCTCCCCGACAGCCGCACCGCCGTGTACGTGCGCGCGCTCCGTGCAGCGGTGCATGCGCTTGCACCCGACGCCGACCATGTGCCTGCCATCGCCACCGACACCCACCTGCATGCGCTCGACCCGGCGCTGAGTGGCCCCCTGTTGCTGCCCGCCGTGATCGACGCCGGCACGGGACTTCCGAGCTCGGGCTGGCTCGACCGGGTGCGGGCCGAGCGAGAAGCGGTGCAGGGGAGCCGCACCGTCGACGATGCCCGAATCGAACGCGTGTCCAGGGCCGACCCCGAGCTGGGAGCCCGCCTGCGTGGCCGCCGGGATCTGATGGCATGGCTCGCCGCTCGTCCGCTGCTGCCCGACCTGTCGGTGGACGGCCGGGTGCTCCGAGACGACGAAGATGGTCTCGTGGTGCAGCTCACCGTCGACCGCCGCCTGGAGGGCGCCGGCTGGGTGCGCCTTCGCGCCGATGTGGTCGACCCGCGGCTCCCCGGCCCGGCCATCGCGGGCATCGACCGGTCGGGCGGGGTCGCGCTTCGCCCGGGACTCGCCGAGCTGCTGGCCCGCCACACCATCTCGCCGCTACCCGGCGTGTACAGCATCCTCACCGAGGTGGCCGGCCTGCAGGTGCGGCGGGTCTCGCGGGGCTGCATCGGCCCCTTCTGGTTCCCGGGCGGTCCGATGCCCGAAGACGCCCCGGCCTGGGCCGCTCGCGGACTCACCCTCCACCAGTCGCTTGCCGTGATGGGTGCGGAGGTCCGCCAGGGCGGCCACGTCGACCCCTGGTCACCGCCGGTGCTGGGGGAACGCCCACCGCCTGGCTTCGGGGTCTACCGGGCGCGTCGGTTCGCCGTCTCACCCGCCATCGCGGACGCGGTGCGTGCCTGGAGCACGGACCGGGTCGGCGCCGCGCAGGTGGTGGTCTTTGGCGGGCGCTGAGCCCGGGTTCACGGGCTGGCCGAGCAGGCGCCGCAGCACGTCTCTCTGCATCGACAAGAAGTAGGCGGGCTCGGGGGCATGGGAGGCCGCGGCGTCGAGGGCCTCGAAGGGAGAGCGCGTCCGACGCAGGCGGTCCGGGTCGCCTGGCAGCAGCTGCCGCAGAAACAGGCTGTCGGCAGGCTGAACCTTCGCGGCCTGCTGGCACCAGGGGTGTCCGCCCCCGATTGCGCCGGTGGCGAGCGCGCGCTGCCACAAGCTGCGGGCGAGGCGCTGGAGCGGTGTCACCGACGAGAGCACCCCCATCACCGGAAAGCCCACGGGAGGGTCGACCAGGCGGCGGACCACCCCATCGTCGACCACCACGGCTGCACGCATGTCGCTGTCGTCCACCCGGGGTAGCGCCAGCCAGCCGTCTGCGTGCGCCTCCCCATAGAGCCAGTGCGACGGGTCGAAGTCCGCCGTCGCCCACTCGGGCAGGCCGAGGCGCCGCAGCCAGCCGGCGGTGCGGGCGAGGGCCCAGGGCACGGCGGACGGAAGCTTGCCCCCCGCCGGCCACAGGCCGCCGTGCAAGGCGTCTGTGCCGGAAGGCGAGGCCAAGGTGGGGCGTCCCCCTCGCCAGCGGGCCAGCGCCAGGTCGATTCGGGTCCGCGCGGCCTTCGCGCGGGCATCATTCCAGTCCTTCAAGTCGAGCAGGGCATCGTGGACGACCGCTGCGGCACGGTCTCGCCCCTCGGGCAGGGCACCTGGACCCACAAATTCGAGCAGCGGGTCGGCGGTGGGACGGCTGTGGTGCCAGCCCTCGGGCGGGTGTCGGAGGGGGCTGGTGGAGGCCACGAGCACCGGCGACGCCTCCCCCGAAACAACCTGATAGAGGTCATCCTGGTCAATCCGGCAGGGCAATGCCTCCCAACGGCCATCGCGGAAGCGGGCCCCGGCGATGACCTGTTCGGCGCCCTGCACGGCGAGGGCGCCCACCCCGATGCGGCGCTCGATGGGCCAGAGGTCGGCACCGGTGCTGGCATCGATGGGAATGGGACGACCGCCCGCCACGGCCTCGGCCAGCTCCGACAGCGAGGGCCCTGGCAGGGAGACCGACCATCCTGGCGGCAGCGACAGCGACAGCGGCGCATCCGCGGCGGAGGTCACCCGCATCACCCGGGCCGCCCACTCGGCGTGCATCGCAGTCGACAGGCTCTCGTCGGCCAGCACCAGGCGCGCGGCGTGGTGGAGCAAGCCCTGGAGCAGCGCCCCATCGGAGGGACGGTCGCCCCGGCGCGCCAGCTCCACCTCGGGCAGAAAGCCCGGCACGCCTGGGTAGCCATAGAGGGGACGCAGGGCGGGCCGACGTCCTGGGCCGCGCACCAGCACCACCTGCATCTCGGCGGAGGCCAGGCCCAGCGCCTGTCCTTGCAGATGGACATGCGCGCGCCAACGACGGCCATGGGAGTCGATCCGGCTGCCTTGGACGGCCCGCACCACACCATGGCTGGCATGCACCCGTGCCGCCATCGCCACTGCCCCCGGGTCGGGCAGGGGAGAGACCGGTCGGCCGAGCCGCGCTTCCAGGGCGGCGCCATGGGGGTCGTTGGCAATCAGAATGGGGTTCGGAAGTCGCACCGCATCGGCGGCATCGAGCATGGCGGAGATGGTGGTCGCGCTGGCATCCACGCGGAAGATGGCGAGCTCCGGCGGCAGGGCCTCCAGCTCGGACAGGCTCAGCGGCAGCCGGGGGGCGAGCTGTTCGTAGCGCGCCTTCAGCTCGGCCTGCTCCTCGGCCTCGGGCTGCTGGTCGGGCGTGGCATCCAGCGCGGCGGGGGGCACCCAACTCGCATCGGCATTGTGGGCGACGCTGAGCAGGTGGGGACGCACAGCCTGCAGCATGGTGCCGAAGCGCTCGTCGCGCACGATGTCGCCCTGGTCGGCGGTCTTTCGAAGGTCGTCGTCGCAGATCACACCGGAGAAGCCCATGGCGCCGGGCTGGTCGAGGTGAGTGCCGCCCACGATGCCGAGCTCGGGCATGGACAGGGTGCAGATGCGCACGCCGCCCACCACGAAGGCCACCTTGCTCTCTCCCTTGGTGAGGTAGACCGCGCCGCGGCGGCCGCCGGGTCCCTCGTCGAAGCTCACCTCGTCGCCTTTGCGAAAGAAGCGAATGTCGCGGCTGGCCCGGTAGCCGAAGGGGGCGGAGCCGTTGAGCAGGATGGGCACGGGGGTGTGCCGACACTGCTCCTCCACCAACACCTGCTCCTCGGTGAGTCCGCCGGCAGCGGTGCGTCCGAAGATCGACCACCAGGGCTTCTTGCGGTCCAGCGCCACGAAGGTCCCCGCGAGCCCCTCCTCCGGGTCGCCCAGCCGGCTCGACCCATCGGGCTCCACATCCAGCCGCACCGTCCCCCCTACGCTGCCGTCCCCCGACACGATGCGCAGGGCGCGGCCCCCGGACCGCAGCAGGGCGTTGGTGGCGATGGCGAGCTGCACGAGGTGACGGCG
>ENA-OWNT01000553-OWNT01000553.1-seawater-metagenome-genome-assembly--contig:-NODE-553-length-78804-cov-13.622912_pt1 | contig 78804 bp, 69 predicted proteins | sample MGYA00238136_ERZ651165 | MGnify/ENA primary metagenome ERZ651165 (study PRJEB26861, sample SAMN08777766) | seawater metagenome | isolation source: coastal seawater | place: USA: Florida | collected...
TGGTTGCGGCGCGCACCTCTGTGGAGGCGAACGACCCGGTGCAGCGGCACTCCATCACGCCCATCACCACGCCAATCCCACCTGGCACTACCTGGCTGGCCGCTGGCCGCTGGCCGCTGGAAGCCCGCACAGCCACGACACTTCGACGCATCTCACCTCTGGCGAAGTCGGGGACGGCGGCGGCAACATGGCTACCAGCGGCCAGTCGCCAGCCTGGTTGCGGCGCGCACCTCTGTGGAGGCGAACGACCCGGTGCAGTGGCACTCCATCACGCCCATCACCACGCCATTCACACCTGGCACAACCTGGCTGGCCGCTGGTCGCTGGCCGCTGGAAGCTCACACAGCCACGACGCTTCGACGCATCTCACCTCTGGCGAAGTCGGGGACGGCGGGGCTACCAGCGGCCAGTCGCCAGCAGCCAGCCTGGTTGCGGCGCGCACCTCTGTGGAGGCGAACGACCCGGTGCAGCGGCACTCCATCACGCCCATCACCACGCCAATCACACCTGCCACAACCTGGCTGGCCGCTGGCCGCTGGCCGCTGGAAGCCCAAACAGCCACGACGCTTCGACGCATCTCACCTCTGGCGAAGTCGGGGACGGCGGTGGCACGATGGCTACCAGCGACCAGTCGCCAGCAGCCAGCCTGGTTGCGGCGCGCACCTTTGTGGAGGCGAACGACCCGGTGCAGCGGCACTCCATCACGCCCATCACCACGTCAATCACACCTGCCACAACCTGGCTGGACGCTGGCCGCTGGCCGCTGGAAGCCCACACAGCCACGACACTTCGACGCATCTCACCTCTGGCGAAGTCGGGGACGGCGGCGGCACTATGGCTACCAGCAGCCAGCAGCCAGCCTGGTTGCGGCGCGCATCTTTGTGGAGGCGAACGACCCGGTGCAGCGGCACTCCACCACGCCAATCACACCTGGCACAACCTGGCTGGACGCTGGCCGCTGGCCGCTGGAAGCTCTACCCAGCAAGACCCACGGGGACTCAGGCCGACTCCGCATGGCTGGCCTGTTCAAGGAGCTCCTTCAGCGCGGCATAGTCCTTGCGCACGCTCCGGCCCACCATCCCGCTCAGCCACTTCATCCAGCCGGTGGGCTGGCCGCGGACATGGGCCGTCACGCGCGACCGGCCCGGGCCGAGCGCCTCCACCGACCGCGTGACCTGGATGGGAAAGGTGCTCTTGGTGGACGCAATCTCGATGCTGCGACCCGGGTCGACCGCCACCACCTCGAACTCGGTGATGATGGGACGCCCGAGGAACCGGGCCTCTTGGGCATAGGTGGACCCAACCTCGCTCCGGGAGTCGGACGTCCACCGACAGGCCACCATGCCGCCCTGCCACTCGGGATTCCGGGAGAAGTCGGCCACCATCGCGAAGACCTCCGCGGCGGGTCGGTCGATCTCGACGGTGTGTAGGAAGTCGACAGACATGGGGCCTCCAGAGGTGTGGAGACGATAGGACGATGGGAAGTTGGAGACAATAGAGCAATTCAGCACCCCACTGTCACGTAGATCGCACCCCTGGAGGGCCTGCCATGGTCTCGCTGGACGACATGCGCGTGTTCGCCGAGCTGGCCCGCACCGGGAGCTTCACCGCTGCTGCCGGCACCCTGGGGGTCACCAAGCAGACCGTCAGCCGACGCATCCACGCCCTGGAGACCGCCCTGGGGGTGGAGCTGGTGCGTCGGACCACCCGCAGCGTGCACCTCACCGACCTGGGCCGCGCCTATGCGGAGCGGTGCACCACGGTGTTGCGCCTGGCCGATGAAGCCAATGCGGCGATGTCGGCGCACACACGGGCGGTGCGGGGAACGGTGCGCGTGTCTGCAGACCACACGGTGGGCGAGCTGTTCCTGCGCAACATCGTGGCCTCGTTTCTTGCAGAGTGGCCAGACGTGGAGCTGGCAGTGTTGCTGACGCCTCGGAAGGTGGACCTCCTGGCCGACGGCATCGACGTGGCGATTCGGGTGGGTGCGCCGCCGTCTGTGCACCATCTGGCAGCGCGTCGGCTCCTCCCTGCGCGGTTGTGGACGGTGGCCAGTCCCGCCTATCTGGCGCGTCGAGGGACTCCGGAGACGGTGGAAGACCTCGACCAGCACGACTGTCTCGCTGCCCTCCCCGACCTCGGTCGCGCGGCCTGGCCCATGCGGGTCGACGGTGGGATGCGCCTGGTGCCGATCCAAGCCCGCCTGCGCGCCAACGATGTGCCTACGGTACGGGCGGCAGCGGTGGCGGGGCTCGGGCTGGCGCACCTGCCGGCCATCTCGGTCCAAGCCGACCTCGACGATGGCCGTCTCGTGCAGGTTCTCGCCGACCACGCGGTGGAGGCGGGCGGCATCCATGTGGTGTACCCCCACGCCAGCCTGCTGGCGCCACGGGTGCGGGCGTTCGTCGACCATGTGTCGGGTTGGTTCTCCGACTATGCGAACACAGCCTCGTACTCGGCATCGCCGTGGAGTGCGTCGAAGCAGCGGTCCTCCCGCCAGGCATAGAGCTGCCGGTAGCCCGACTTCTTGGCCTTCTTCAGGATGCGCAGCGCGCCCGCTCGGTCGCCGCGGGCCAACACAATCGCCGCTTCCACCAGCTGCGCCCCCTCGTCGCCGGCCTCCTTGGACTGCTTCGCGTAGTCGTCCGCCCGGTCGAGGGTGCCGGCGCCCAGGTGCAGCAAGGCAGCGTTGAGGAGCGCACGCTTCGGGATGGCGTGCTGCGCTTCGTGTTGGTCCACGAGCGCGATGCCCCGGGCGTAGTCGTGACGCTCGTAGAAGATGTGGGTGAGATTTTCGAGGATGCCGTACTGGTCGGTCTTCGTCTCCGCGTGGGACACCACCTCGGGGTCGACCTCGACGAACGTCTTGGTGCGAATGACCTGTCCCAGGTAGGCGATGAGGCAGTAGGCGTCGTCGGGGTAGCGGCGGGTGGCCACGTGCTTGTTGCGAAGGTCGATGCGGTCGGACTTGCAGTTGCACGCGCTCACGAGCGCATCCCGAGCGGAGCGGCCAAACGGTGCGCCGAACGCCAAGACGGCGGTGACGGCGGGGTCGTGGATGGGGTCGTCCGACGACAGCACCGCGGCGGTCACCAGCACACCCACGCCTGCCTCGAAGGTCCGCAGGAAGTCCTGCAGGCGCAACACAGTGGCCCGGATGGCCGGGTTGGCAAGGTCGAGCGCACGGACCGCCTGCTCACGGTCCTCGGGCTGGAGGTCTTCGAGGATGTTCCAGGCCGCATCGACATCGCCGGTCTCGACCGCGCGCGACAGCAGTGCCTCGGAATGTTGCCAGCCGAAGAAGCGCAGCGGAAGCTCGACACCGGCGTCTTCGGCGAAGGTGAGGATGCCGGAGAGGATGGTGGTGGCCGGGCCCGACCGCCGCTTCTTGGTGATGTGCTCTTCGAAGTCGGCGAGCACGGTGTCGAGGCAGCCGATGCTCTCGGTGTGCCAGTCGGAGAGGTCGGTGCCCCCGGCCTCGCCGTCCTCAGAGCGCACCACCGCCACGATGGGCACCACTGCGTGCAGCTCACGCAGCCACCGCTCGATGTCTTCGTTGAAGCGGCGCACCCGTGAGCTGGCTGCGAACTCGAAGCGGTTGCCCAGCTCGTCTTCGTCTCCAGGGTCGGCGTCGTAGGTCTCCATGATGGGCAGGTGCACGTAGTCGGGCGAGCAGGCCACGAGGTGGCGGCCCTTGATGGTCACGCCTTCTCGGAAGGGCTCCGGCACATTGGCGAGCAGAGCGGTGCGCTTCTTGCCCCGCGGGACCTTGGCGAAGCGCACGGCCAGGTCGGCAAACTCGAAGTACCGGGCGTCACCGGCGCCGAAGAAGGGAAAGGGCTGCATGGGGACCTCCGGAGCCGCACGGTGTGCTCCGGGGAGGGCTCCGCACGCACCCTACAAGAATCCGGCGTCCTCGGCGTCGTCGAGCAGCTCCTGGCGGAGGTCTTCCAGCCGCTCCAGGGTGCGCTTGGCGTTCTTGTGTTGGGTGGCCAGTGCCTCGGCCATCGCGGGCCAGGTCTCGACCATGGCGTCGTTGTGCTCGATGTGCACAATGCAGAGGTCGATGAGGCGGCCGATGAGCTTGGCGAGGTCGACCAGGTTGTCGGGCGACTTCAGCACGTCGGCGAGCATCCGGCTGCGCTCGTTGACCCGGAGGCTGCCCTCGACGAGGTTGGCCAGCACGATGATCTCGCTCTTGGCCAGGTAGATGCCGCTCTTGGCGGGGACGACCAGGTCGCGGGCCAGCTCGTCGAAGGGACCGTAGTGGCGATGCTTCATCGGCGCACCATGGACAGCTCGATGGCTTCCTGTTCGAGGGACGCACACCGCGGACACAGCCCGTGCACGTTGACCGCTGCGTTGTACGACATGCCGCAGTCGGTGCACTTGCGCGACTTGATGCGGTCGAGGACGACGGGCGCGCGCGTGAGGAAGTCGGCGATGGAGATGTGGTCGGCCACATGGATGGCCCGGGTCTGGCACACCTCGTGGCACAACCCACACCGCACACACTGGCTGGTGTCGAAGCGGAGGTCGCGGAAATTCCGGCCGCTGGTGAGCGCACCGGTGGGACAGATGCGCACGCAGATGGTGCACAGGGTGCAGTCTTCGGCCTCGAAGCGCTTGGACGAGGTGAACGACAGGGCGTCGCCCGTCAGAGGTGCCTCGGCTGCAGAGACGGTGGCCGGAATGCGCGACAGGAGCCGCCAGCGACGGTCTTGGGTGTACTGGAGGTTGTCCTTGTCGAGCTTGGGCGGCTGGACCAGCTTGCCCCGCTTGGGTTTTTCTTCGGCGCCACCGAAGAACAGACGCCGGCGGGCGGGCTGCTCTGGGGCCTCTTCGATGGGTTCTGCCGGTGTGTCGGTGCGCTCGACGACCTCGAGGGTGACCTGTCCCGGCTGCCCGATCGACGCGAGGAAGGCGTTCACCTCTTCGATGCGTTGGGCGACCACGCCGTGGGTGCGGTCGTGTGGACAGGGCTCGTCGACGATGGTGACGTCGCCCAGCCGCAGCGCGATGGCGATGAGGTCTTCGGTGGCGATGGCGCCGATGCATGGCAAGCCAGCGTGCCCACACGCGATGCGAGCTTCGGCCGTGTCGACGAATTCATCGACATCGTAGGGCGCAGTGAAGGCGTCGGTGGGACAGGCTGCGGAGCACGCGCCACAGTCGGTGCATTGGTCGAGGTCGACCACGATGGACTTGTAGGCGCCGTCGTCGGTGATGGCTTGCTCGGGACAGGCCTCGACACACTTGGTGCACGACGTCCAGACCGACAGGGACCGCACACACGACTCGAAGCGCAGATCGAGCTGGTGGAGGGTCATGCGGACGTCATGTCGTGGAGGTCTTGCAGGTGCGAGGCCAGGAAGTCGAGCGTGACCTCGGCGGCTTCGGCGTACAGGACAGTGTGGGCGCAGCGGCGGACGGCGTGGAGGTACAGCGGCGCCCAGTCGAGCACGTGTTCTGTGAGCATCTGCTGCTGGAGCGACCGGATCTGCGCGGCGTAGAGGGCGCGGTCGGCGGCTTCGGCCTCGGCGGTGCAGAGACGCGCGAGCACCTCCAACACAATGCCGATGTGGTCGGGGGCGAGGGCCCGCGCTGCAGAGAGGTCGGCCTCGAACCCACATTGTTCATAGAACTTGGAGAGTGGGTTGACCCCACCCGACTCCACCAGGCCCTTGTCGCTTCGGTAGAACGAGGCGTAGGGAATGACGTTGACCACGGTGAGGTGGACGAAGTCGGTGTCGAATGTGGAGACACACGCGTGGTCGTCGCCTTCAGCCATGACGGGCAGCTCGGGCGACATCGCAAACCGAGGCAGCAGCGCCTGTCCCAAGCCACCGGCCACCATCGCCCGGGCGGGTGCGTCGAGCTCGCGCACCCACAGCCGGGAGAAGAACGCGTACAGGTTGGCGCGCTCGGCGGGGGTCAACTGTTGCCACCCATCTTGTAGGCGTTGCGCGTGATGGGCACCCAGGGTCGCTTGAGGTGCTCGGGACGGCGCAGGCCACCCGGACCGGGCGCGGGACGGGCCAGCTCGTCGCGCCAGGCCTTGTAGGTGTCGAAGGTGGCCTGGATGTCGACCTTGAGGTCGCCCACCTTGTCGCCCGGACCGGCCTTCTCGAGCAGCACCTTCTGGTGCCAGCAGTGCATGCCGGAGATGGGGTCGGGGTGGGGGTGGTGGGTGGCGTTCTGCCACACGCCCGACATGCCGTCCCAGCTGATGTTGTCGAGGTCTTTGTTGAACTCGGCGTAGGGCCAGCCGTGCTTGCCGAACTCTTTGGTCTCGGTGAGCTTGAAGGGCTCGATGCCGCGCACGGTGGTCATGGAGCGCTCGGTGCCGGACTCTTCGAGCTTCACCTGCGGTGCGCCCACACGCATGATGTGGAGGGGCTGCTCGCTGCCTTCGACGTTCACTTCGTGGACCAGCCGCCAGCGACCGGCGTGGTGGCTGCACGACACGACCCCGGGCAGGTGGCCTTCGGTGGGCTGGCACTGGGCGACGAAGTAGCCGGACTCCTTGCCGCTCACGGTGTCGACCACACGCACCTTCACGGCATCACCGCGGCCCACGCCGAGCTTCTTGGCGTCGATGGGGTTCATCCACAGAGGCGCATGGTTCTGGCTGATTTCCATGAGCCACTTGGAGTTCGCGCTCCGGGTGTGGATGTTGTACGACAGGCGGAAGATGGGGTTGAGGGCGTAGGCGTTGTCTTCGGTCATGAAGTCGTGGTGCACGTGCGAGACGATGTGCACCATCTCTTTGCGCTGCTCACGGGTCTTCGGGAAGATGGGAATCGCGTACTCGGGCCAGCCCCAGTCCTTGAGCCACTTGCAGTAGAACTCCATCTTGCGGCTGGGGGTGGCGAAGCCTTCGTGCCACTCGCCGTCTTCGTTCTGCACACCCACGTTCACGCGGCCTTCGTTGGTGTTGACGAAGAGCACGTTGGTGGCCTCGTCGACCTGGATGTCGGCCTTGTTGTAGCGAACCTTGCCACCCCAGAACTGGGGCGCCTTCACCTTGATGGTGTCGGTGTGGTGGTCGACGTGGAGGTGGTGCTTGTGCTGTTCGTAGACGTCGGTCTTTTCGGTCCACGCACCCCGGTCGCGCATGAGGTCGTAGCAGGGGTACTTCACCGCGACGGCAGCCAGCTTCTTCTCGAGGTCGGTCTTGGCGTTGGCGGCCTTGTCCTTGGCAGCCTGCTCACCGGCAGCCTTGAGGCCCGGCACCAGCGCGAACGCACCGTTGAAGTACTCGGCGATGGTGATGGGCTTGCCCGGGTTGTCCTTGCTCTCCCAGAACTTGCGGATGCCGAGAGAGCCGTCGGGGTCGACGTGGTGGAAGAGCAAGTTGATCCACATCTCGCTCTCTTCCCAGATCTCGCCGAGGCCGGCCTTCATGTGGGCTTCGAGCGTGGCGCGAGCGGGGTCCTTGGGCTCCCAACCCATCTTCTCCAATGCAACACGGAGGACGGGCTGCCGGAAGCCGGTCCAGGCCTCCACGTTGGTGGGCTCGGCGTGTTGGTCGTGGCGCTCGCCGGAGAGGCCCACCGGCAGGATGTAGTCCATGAACCAGTTGGTCTCGGACCACACGGGCGAGGGGTTGAAGGTGAGCTCCATCACCTCTTCGTTGCGCAGGACCTCGATCCAACGGAAGCCGTCGGGGTTGATCCAGACCGGGTTGTACATCCGCGGCACCCAGACCGAGATCTTGGACGGCACGGAAAGGCCCTTGGCTCGCCACTTCTCCTGCCACTCGGTGTCGGAGAGCAGGTGCGGGAGCAGGTAGCTGGGCTCGTACGACGCCAGCGGCCACTCGGGCGGGTACGACAGCTCGTTCCATTCGTCGACGTGGGGAGGCTTGCCGCCAGCGGTGGCTGCGTGGCCCTTGCCAGCCACCGAGATGTACCGACCATGGTGCACGCCCATGGCGCCGATGCCACCGAAGTTGCCGGTCATGGACAGTAGCAGCAGGCCGGTGCGACTCGACGACATCCAGCCACCCCGGTTGCCCGCGGCGGTGGCGCGCCAGTAGAACGACGAGATGCGGTCGCCGGCGTCGAGGATCATCTGGTAGAGCTGGTGCAGCTTCTCGACGTCGACACGGGCCTCTTCGGCCGCCCACTCCATGGAGTAGCCGCCATAGATGTCTTTCAGGACCGCCTGGAAGTCTTCGAAGGTGTTGCCTTCGGGCAGCTTGGTGAGGATGCCCTTGGCCTTGAGGACCTCGAGCTCTTCGGTGTCGGCGAGGAATTCCTGCCAGTTCCACCACTCCTCGACGAATTTGTCGGCGTAGCGGCCATCGTGGATGAGCTGGGCGACCATCGCGAGGTGGATGGCGGCTTCGGAGCCCGGCCAGCAAGGAATCCAGAGGTCGGCCATGCCCGCCGAGTTGGACATGCGGGGGTCGAGGACCACGAGCTTGGCGCCACGCTTGCGAGCAGCGGCGATCTGACCGGCGGCCTGCTGGAAGTAGTGGCCGGCGTCGGCGGCGTGCGACGAGATGAGCATGACGAGCCGCGCATTCTCCCAGTCGGGCGAGCTGCGGTCGTCGTTGGTCCAGGCGAGGCTGCCGAAGCGGCCGCCGGACGAACAGATGTTGGTGTGGCTGTTGGTGCAGTCCTGGCCGAGGCTGGCCCACACCCGCGAGGCGAAGCCCGACTCGTTGGGACGACCCACGTGGTGCATCACCGACTTCTTGGCCCAGGCGTCGCCCGAAGTGATGGCCTGACGCATCTTCGCGCCGATGGTGCCGAGCGCTTCGTCCCAGGACGTGCGCACCCACTTGCCATCGCCACGCTTGCTGCCCGGTGCCCGCTTGAGCGGGAAGGGAATGCGGTCGGGGTCGTAGGTCTGGGTGGTGACCGCGATGCCCTTGGCACAGTTGCGGCCCTTGGAGCCCGTGTGCAGCGGGTTGCCCATGTACTTGCGGACGGTGAGCGTCTCTTTGTCGATCCACGCCGTGAGGCCACAGACCGCTTCGCAGTTGGAGCAGATGGTGGGGACGATGATGTGGTCGTGGACCGCAATCTCGGCCCGGCCAATGCCACCACGCTTCCAGTCGTCGCCCGACAGCTCGCGCCAGCTGTTCCACCGACCCGGCGGCGGGTAGCGGTGCAGGTTGCCGTCGATGATGTCGAGCTTGTCGAAGCGGCCTGCGCTGGCCTTGAGCTGGTCGCCCGCCTTGGCTTGGGGAATGAACGACCGGACGGCACCCACCAGCGCGGTGAACGCACCCGCCGATGCGGCGGCGGCCTTCATGAAGTCCCTGCGGTTGAGTTTCATTGCACGACTCGTCAGGTTGAGTTCGAGAGGGCGCTCAACTGAGCGGGACAAGCTGGGGGGCGATGAGCCAGGCGTGCTTGAGCAGCCACAAGCCGGCGAGACCAGCCACACCGGCGCCAATCATGAGCGCCTGGTTGGGCTTCTTACCGCCAGCGAGCACGAGGCCGATGGGCACGATGAGGCCCACCACGAGGCCGGTCCAGAAGATGGCCGACAGCTCACCGGACACGAGGATGTGCACCAGGTGGGCGGCTTCTTCGGACTTCTGGGGTCCGAACACCAGCTCGGCGACGAAGATGGTGGCCGACACGAAGGCCGACAACCCAAGCACCTGCGCGAGCGGACGACGCGCCTGCTCGCCCCCGGCGCCGATGATGAGAAACAGCGCGCTGCCGGCCAGAGTAGCGGCCAGCAGCATCTGGGCCGTCTCGGTGGGGGCGTGCCACAGCTCGCGGGCATTGGCCTGACCGAGCAGCCCCGCGGTGTAGATGGTGGCGAAGAATGCAAGCACCCACTGCACGGGCAGCAGCTTGTCGAACAGGGCGTCCTTCTTCAGGTAGGCGGCGGCTGCGAGGCCCATGCCCAGGAAGTTGAAGAAGGTGAGCAGCCAGGCGCCGAGCGCGATGACGCTTCTGGTCTGGGTGTAGGCGAAGATGTGCCAGAACCGGAAGGGCTGGTGGAGGTCGAGCACCGTGAACAGCAGCGTGATGTTGATGAACACCACGCTCACGAGTGCGGCCTGCAGGCGCAGCTTGGGGGCCTCGAACTTCGTGAGCAGGAAGGGCAGCAGCAGCACCACGCCGGTGGCCACGCTCTTCGCCCAGAAGTTCATGGTGACGTACCAGTGCCAGATGACGCCGGAGTGCAGCACATCGAGCGTGACGATGGCGTTGCCCATGGTGAGCGGATCAGACGCGTCCATCTCAGTGGCCTCCGATTTTGTCGAGCTTGCCGATGTTGCCGAAGAGGTTCTGGCCCTCTTCCCGACGACTCGACCCCGGCTCGAGGTGGATGGCGCCCGCGCCCGTGTAGAAGTGCTTGGGCTTCGTGCCCTTTTCCGGCTTCCGCACCCGGGTGTCGGAGTGGCTGTGGATGTACTTACGGATCTTCGAGTTGGGGTCGTCGAGGTCGCCGAAGATGTTGGCTTCGGTGGGACACACCACCACACAAGCCGGCTCGAGGCCCGCTTCCGTCCGGTGCGCACAATAGGTGCACTTGTCGGCGGTGTTGGTCTCGGGGTCCATGTAGATGGCGCCGTAGGGGCAGGCCATCATGCAGGCGGCACAGCCGATGCAGCGGTCCTTGTCGACGTTGACGATGCCGTTGTCGAGGGTGTGGAGCGCTTCGACCGGGCAGCTGCGTTCACACGGTGCGTTGGAACACTGGTTGCACCGCATGGGCGTGAACGTGCGCTTGACTTCGGGGAAGACACCGAAGTCGACGTACTTGACCCGCAAACGCCAGGAGTTGACCGGGACGTTGTTCTCGGACTTGCATGCGACCTCGCAGCCTTTGCAGCCGATGCAGAGGTCGAGGTCCACGAGGAACCCGAGGTTCATTGGTAGCTCCTGGAGACAGCAGGGGCGGCTAGGGGTACCACACCGCAGACCACATCAGGTGGATGGGCTCAGAGACAGCCCTTGAAGGCGCCGGGCTTGGGCTTGGGCGAGATGGTCATGTCTTCGGGGACGATGACCGGCAGGCCCTCGAGGGTGCCCTTCACTTCGCCGTACACATCCATGCTTCCGCCGAAGCCGTGCTCGAGCTCGAAGGTGTGGATGGACGCGGCGTCGATGAGGTAGACCTGCTCTTCGACGGGGTCGTAGATGGCGAAGCCCGTGCGGGCGCTCTCGGTGGGCGAGCACGCGGCACCGAGCGTGAGGTCGCCGGTGTCCATCATCTTCTCGGCGCAGGACCGGGCGGTGATGACCGCGGAGTAGATGTCGACCTCGGACTCTCCGTCCCACTCGCCCAGCGGACCCGAGGGCGGCGCGAAGACGTGCGGAGACGCAAGGTTGGCGAACGCGGATGCGAGCGCGATGGCGGCGAGCTGGCTCATTGGTCTTCCCCGGGGTTGGTGAGGTCGGCAGCGGAGGGCGTGTCAGCGCCCAAGGACTTCAGGTAGGCGACGATGTCGTTCACGTCGGTCTCGGTGAGGTGCCCGTACTTGGGCATCTTGCTCACGTACTCGCCGTCTTCGGACTTCGTGAACCACTGGTACATCGGGTTGATGGGGTAGCCCCCACGGTCGTCGCGCCCGCCGGCCTTGGTGTAGTGCCGGTTGGAGTTCGGGTTGCGGACCACCACCTTGCTGGGCTCGGTGATGGAGTCACGCAGGTACGAGGCCGACGCCTGGATGCCGATGTTGGACAGGTTGGGCGCGATGCCGGGCATGGCCATCGCCTTGTCGTCGAAGTGGTGGCAGGCCACACACAGCTGACCGGCGAGCTCCTTGCCGTGTGCCACATTGCCGATCTCGCGGCCGTCCTCGCCCCAACGAAGGGCGTCGACGTACGTGGCGTCGGGCTCCTCGGGTGCCAGGTGGATGGCGTGCCAGCGGAGCACCGACTTGTAGCCGCCGCGCTCGAGGTCGGAGCCGTCCCACATGGCCAAGGCGAACGGAATGACGGGCTTTCCAGCGAGGTCGAGGTTGCCATCGGTGTAGGGCCGCACGAACACGGCGGTCCACGACTTGGTGGCGTCGTCGTAGGTCATCGACATCTCGGTGTTGATGTCGATGGGCTGCAGCGAGCCGAAGCCGGCGGCGATGAACTGCCGTTCCTGCTTGGCGTGGCGGTTGGCGCGCTTGCTGGCGATGACGACGGGGTGCTCGATGTCGCCCATGCCGAGGTACGGCAGCGGCTCACCGGGACCGAACACCACCGGCAGCGACATGGCCATGGCGTCGCCGTAGGTGCCGTCGTCGAGGTTGAGCTCGTCCTTGACAGGGTCGGGCCAGTTGACCCAGATACCGATGGAGTCGGCGTTGTAGAGCACCCGCACGGTGGCGGGACGCGGGCCGAGGGTGGTCTCCAGCTTCTCGTTGGCGTCCATGTCCATGAGGGACACGGTGCGCTGGCGGCTGAACTGGACCTCCATCGGCGGGGCCTTGGACCACTGCTTGTCGGTGGGCTCCACCGAGATCTTGCGGACCTTCTTGGCCACGACGATGGTGTCGGGGGTCTGGGGCTCGGCCGGCTTGGCGTGCGCCGGGGCGACCGCGAGGGCCGCGACGAGAGAGAGGGACCAACTCATTGGGCTGCACTCGGCTTGCTTTTGATGCGGAACATGTCACGGTGGCTGTAGGCGATGAGGGCGTCGAGCATCTCGGAGGACTCGCCGCGCTTCTTCTTCTCCAGCTCGGCCTTCAGCCGGTCGAGGGCGCCGTGCACTTCGGGCCCGAACAGCGACTCGAGGTAGGCCGGCGGGATGCGCTCGGAGCCTTCGATGGGACGGCCCTCTTCGTCGTACTGCAGCGGCCCGGCGAGGGGCGGCACGTAGTAGACGTTGGGCTCGGTGCCGGCTTCGGGGTGCAGGGGCAGAGCCACCTTGTACTTCTTCACCAGCTTGTAGACCTGGCCCTCTTCATCGTCGAGGAAGCCCACGAAGCGGATGCGGCCCACACACTGCTCGGCGCATGCGGGCGGCATGCCCTTTTCGATGCGCGGGAAGCAGAAGATGCACTTCTCGGTGCGCGACCGAAGCGCGTTGAAGTAGACCTTCTTGTAGGGGCAGGCGGCGATGCACTGCTGTTCGCCCTGGCAGCGGTCGAGGTCCACGAGCACGATGCCGTCTTGGGGCCGCTTGATGATGGCTTGGTTGTTGCACGCAGCCAGGCACGCCGGGTTGGAGCAGTGGTTGCAGATACGCGGCAGGTAGAAGTAGAAGTTGTTGGGAAAGTCGCCCTCACCCACATCTTCGTCCCAGTTGGGGCCGTACTTGGCCTTCTGACCACTCGAGAAGATCTCGCCGTTGAACAGCTCGTCGTGGTTGTAGTCCCACGGCACGCCGTACTGCGACCGACGGCCGGGGACCTTGCCCGGACGCAAGTTGCCGTTCTCGTCGAAGCCACCGCCCGCATCTTCCCACCCCTTGGGGTAGCCCATGCCCGGCTTGGTCTCGACGTTGTTCCAATACATGCCCTCGCGGCCGTCCCGGTTGGTCCACTGCGTCTTGCAGGCGACCGTGCAGGTCTGGCAGCCAATGCACTTGTTGAGGTCCATGACCATCGCAAGCTGACGTTCCACCATGGTCATGCCCTCCGAATCTCGACGCTGCCGGCATAGGCGTGCTGGTTGCCGTCCCAATGCACGCCGAACTTGAGGTGCCCCCAGCCATCGGAGACTTCGAGGAGGTTGAGCATGTCACCGGCCAGCGCATTGTGGCCGGTCTTGTTTTCGAACATGAAGGGCTCCCAGCCGTGCTCCATGACCACAGCACCCTCGGGGACGACGGGCGTGATCTTCGCCATGAGCTTCACTTCGGCGATGTCGTTGAACATGATGATGGGGTCGCCATCCCGAATGCCGCGGAGGTCCGCAGCCTTGGGAGAGATCATCACGTAGGGTTCACCACGCTGCAGGCGGAGCAACGTGGCAGAGGTCTTGTAGGTGGAGTGGATGGACCACCGGGCGTGCGGCGTCATGAGCAGCAACGGGAACCGGTTGGGCGTGAGCGGCATGGCTGCCGTGGCGATGGCCGCGCCCGCGTCGATCCAGAGGGGGTGGTCGACATAGAAGGTCATGCGACCCGAGTGCGTCTCGAAGGGCTCGTGCAGCGCCAGGTGGTTCTCGAGCGTGTGGTAGGGCTCATTCGGGTAGAGCGGCGACGACTTGCCGCCGAGCTCGTTGACCGTGAGGAAGCCCCCGCGACCGGTGGTGCTGTCGAGCGTCTCGCCACGGAACTGGGGCACGTTGGCCAATGCAAACTCGACGGCCTGCTTGTCGGTGCCGAGGTGGCCGTGGTCGGTGAAGGTCTCGAACACCTCGTCGAGCTCGCGGAAGCCGGTCTGGCTGTGCGTGTCGTCGGGGATGTGGATGTGTTCCTTCTTCCCGGTCTCTTCGAACTTCGCGAGCGCAATCTCCTGCAGCCGCTTGGTCACCATGGTGGCGATGTCCCACTCGGACTTCGACTCACCGATGTGCTGGAGGCCCTTGGGGGGCATCGAGATGTTGGCGAAGCGGTGGTAGCCGGGGTTGGTGCGGAGGTCGTAGACCTCGTAGTGCGACCGCGCCGGCAGGAGGATGTCGGCCCAGGTGGCCATGTCGCTCATACGGAAGTCGACGTACGCGAAGAACTTGGCCTTCTTGAGGAAGGCGTCGCGGTAGCCACCCTTGTTGCGACGGAAGCGGGCGTCGGCGGCCATGAAGAACGTCTCGACGGTCTCCCAGTACGACTTGCCCTTGCCCACGCCTTCATCGTTGATGGCAGGTGCCAGCTCCTTTTCGATCGCCGCCTTGTAGGTGGCGAAGTCGGTGCCGGTGGCCTTCTTCATGTCGTCGTCGTGAAAGAGCTTCTCGGCGTCCTTCATGCCGTCGCCCAGCATGAACTCGCTGATGGCGCCCGACGCGAAGCGCTGCTTGTACTTGCCCGCGAAGCCCGACAGCCCACCGAGGCCCGAGATGGACCACTCGTTCTCGGTGTTCATGCCGCCTTCCTGGCCCATGCGACCGGTGAGGGCGCACATGGAGCCGATGGCGCGCTGGGTGAGCATGCCGTTGAAGTGCTTGCCGAGCGAGAAGCCGATGGTGACGGACACCACCTCGGGCAGCGCGATGTCGCGGGCGAGGATGGAGACCACCTCGGGGTGCACGCCGGTGAGGGCCCGGGTGTCTTCGGGGCGGAATTTCTCGAGCTCCTTCTTCAGGTCGTCGAAGACCGTGTGGACGCCCACCATGGAGCCGTCCTTGAGCTTCACCTTCTGGCTTGCGGACAGCGCAGGCTGGATGTGGAAGCCGCGGTCCTTCAGGCGAAGGGTCTTCAGTGCGGAGCCGTGGCAGCCGGGGAGCGCGGTGGCCTTGTTCGTGCCCTCGTCCCAGCACAGGAACACGGCATCTGCGTGCTCTTCCGTGCCGTGGGCGAGGTGGTTGAGGTCTTCGTGGAGGTCGGCGTCGAAGCCGTCCCATTCCATGTCGATGTCGGCGAGACGCAGCATCTGGCCGTTGTCTTCGCGCACCAGGAAGGGAAGGTCGGTGAACGTCTTCGCGCGTTCCTTGTTGAACAGCTCGTGCTTGACCATCTCGTGCATGATGGACATGGCGAGGTGGCCGTCGTAGCCAGGCTTCACCGGCACCCAGAGGTCGGCGTGGATGGCCGTGGCGCTGAACTCGGGCGTGATGACAATGACCTTGGAGCCGTTGTACTTGCCCTCCCAGATGTAGTGGGCATCCGGGATGCGGGTCTGGTTGGGGTTGCAGCCCCAGTAGACCTGCACGTTCGTGTTGAACATGAAGTCGTAGGAGCAGCCGATGTTGCCTTCGCCGTACACCACCGAGGTGCCGGGGAACATGTCGCCCACGTACGATGCAATGTAGGGGCGAACAGCGCCCAGCAGCGTGCCGAGGCGCTTGAAGGCAGCACCACGGGCTTCCGACAGCATGCCGGCGCCCACGTGGATGTAGTTGCCCTCGGGACCGGTGGTGATCATGGTCTCGTAGAGCTTGGAGGCAATCTCGTCGATGGCCTCGTCCCACGAGATGCGCTCCCACTGGCCCGAGCCCCGCGGACCGGTGCGCCGAAGGGGGAACTTCAGGCGGTCCTCGTTGTACATGATCTGCGAGTGCTGGGCGCCCTTGTTGCAGCCACGGGGGTTGGAGTCGGGGATGTCGGGCGAGATGGCCGGGTAGTTGGCCGACTGGCTCTCGCGGGTGACCTTTCCGTCCTTCGACCACACGGTCCAGGCGCAGTTGCCCTGGCAGTTCACGCAGTGGAAGGCGGTGCCGTGGTCGGCTTCATCGCCGAAGGTGGCTGCGAACTCCGCTCGGTACTTGTCTTCGGTGCCCTTGATGCTGGCGGGCGCGAGGCGCGGGTCGTCGACCACACGGGGTTGGTCTTGCGTCTTGGGCGCCTTGGCGTCGGCCTTGCGAGAGGCGACTCCGGCAAAGGAGGCACCCATGGCCAACAGAGAGCGAAGCGCGTTTCGGCGAGTAAATTCCATCAGAGACACCCACCGCCTGCACCAGCCTTGGGTGCCACGTACTCCCCTTCATCTTCGGGGAGGAACTCGTCCATCCAACCCAACATGCCACCCTCGAGGTTGCGGACACGGCTGAAGTAGGCCGTGCACTTCTTGAACTCTTCGGCATCGCCTTCTGCAGAGACGATGATGGTGGGCACACCGGCTTGGATCTGGCCGAGCGCACCTTCGGGGGTGGTGGCGGGGTCGCAGCCGGGCATCGGGATGCTGCCGGGCACGTGCGTGTACTCGTAGCCACCCACATCTTCGTTGCTGTCGTCTTCGAGCGGGCGAAGGTCGATGATCTGGGGCTTCTCACCCTTGGCGAGCTGGTCGTACAGCCCCTTGGGGTGGATGGGGATCTGGTTCTCGAGCTCGACCTGCGCGCGGCTCTCGGAGACGAGAACCCCGGACAGGGCGAAGATGACGGCGAGGAACACGCCGCGTTCGATCATCTCTGCGCTCATTGCGACGCCTCCTTGGAGGCGAGCTCGGCCGGCTGCTGGGCACTGAGCTCGGAGTTGGAGCTACGGAGCGAGACCACGGCCGCGAGAAGGGCCACAATCACGACGGAGTAGAGGACTCGTTCGAGCATGGACATCGGGACTCTCCGAGACGGGGGCTACTTGGCCGCAGCCGCGCTGGTGGAGGTGGTGCCCGCTGCGGGGAACAGCTGGGGGAGACGGCCGGTGAACCGCTGAGCAAATGCAACGGTGAGGGCGACGACGAAGAAGGTGCCGCCCATCGCGAACGAGCCGAGGGAGAGCGTGGGGAACGCGGCGATGAAGGCGCCGGTGGTGCAGCCGCCGCCAATCATGGCGCCGAGCGACAGCGCCGTGCCCGCGCCGAAGCCCATGATGGACGCGGGGCCCACGAGCTTGGTGGGGGCGTTGTCTTCAGCGGACGGCCACTCTTGCTTGAAGGACCACAGGTGCGTGGACACACCACCGAGGAGCACACCGCCGATGAGCGCGGCGCGCCACATGATGCCTTCGGACACCTCGGGGACCAGCTTGCTGGGCATGCCGACGAGGTCGAGGGCCCAGCCGTAGGTGGCGAGGATGGAGCCGGAGAAGCCGATGTAGCCATCCTGCATGGTGGCTGCGAGCACAGCGAGACCACCGAGGGCGCCGGCGGGGAGCCAGTGCCACTCGCCGCGGATGCGGTCGACGACGGACGTGCGCTCGGTGTCGTACTTGGGCTCGGGGGCGAAGCGGTCGAGCACGGTGGACAGCACGAGGAAGAAGGCGCCGGTGAGCATGGCGACCGGACCGTAGGGCAGGCCCAGCGAGCCGTGGAGCGTGAGCGCCCGGGGTGCGCCGATGACGCCAGACTCAACGAGCGACTCCTTGATGGCGGCGTAGATGGCGACACCCACGAACAGGCCCACCACAACCATCAGGCTGTCGAGCTTGCCCTTGCCCGGGTTGGACGGCAGGCGGCAAGCAGCGGTTCCGGGACACAGGCCCGTGAGGCCCATGGCAGAGCCGAAGATGACCCCACCCAACACATGGGACCAACCGTTGAAGCTGTTGATGCGCGGAACGAGCCCCAGCTCGGGGGCAACGCCCATGAGGTCGGCGAGGCCGTAGCCGAAGCTCGCGACGGCGATGGCCGTGAAGGCGAACTTCATGATCTTGAAGTCGCTGAACGTGAGCATGCCCAGGACCCGGGAATGCCGCATCGCTGCGACCTTGTAGAGCACCGTGCCGAAGACCAGGCCGGTGACGGTGCCCATCGCAAGGGTGGAAAACATTCGGACCTCCGCGCTGTGTTGGGGTTGGTGGGGGGTCGGCCGCTCGCAGACCGACGGTGGAGGCGGCTGATGAAACAGCCAGCCTCCTTCATGCAAAGACCGCGCCTGAAGCGCGGTCTACGGGATCACTGGGTGGCGACGGGGGCGTCGGAGTTGCCGTACTCGGACCAGGAGCCCATGTAGAGCTTCACGTTGTCGTGGCCGGCCAGCTGAAGCGCCAGGTATTGGAAGCTGCCGCGGCCGAGGCCCACGTGGCAGTAGGTGATGACTTCCTTGCCGGGGGCGTAGCCCTTCGCTTCGAGGCGGGTGAGGCTCTTCTTGAGCGACTCGGAGGACTTGAAGACGGGCTTGCCAGCTTCGCCGGAGCGGTTGCCAGCGTACTTGGACCAGGGGGAGAAGACGGCGTCGGGGACGTGGCCGCCGCGCTTCACCTTGATGTGGGCGCCGCTGGAGTTCTTGATGCCGTCTTTGAGGTCCTGGCCGGTGTATTCCTCGAGCTTGTGGCGAGCGTCGAGCACCAGGGCGCCGCGGTCCTTGGCCGAGGTGACGTCGGCGAGGGTGGCAATCATCTTGGTGGTGGGCTTGGCGTCGAAGGTCTTGGCGGCGGGCTTGGTGCCAGCGCCGGTCTCGACCTCGAAGCCTGCAGCTGCCCAGTCGCTCATGCCACCGGTCATGATCTTCACGTTGGAGTGGCCGTAGGTGTTGAGGAAGAACCAGATGCCGGACTCGTTGACGCCCTTGCCATCTTCGTAGGCGATGACGGTGGTGTTGTTGTCGATGCCGAGGCCACCGACGAACTTCTCGGCGTTGCCCTCACACATGGGCAGGCCGCCGCACTTCTGGACGTCGTCGAGGTACTGCATGTCGTGGGCGAAGGCCTGGGCGGAGCCGGGGATGTGGCCCTTCTCGTAGGCCTTCTTGGAGCCCGCGAAGACGAACACCACGTTGTCCTTGCCCATCATGGCGTGGGCATCCTGCGCGCTGATGAGCAGGCTGCTCTTGGACACACCGGCGTCGGCGTTGGTGGCGATGAACAGGCCGGTGAAGGCGGCGAAGTAGGCTGCGGTTCGCATGTTTCGGTCTCCGGTACAGTCTGGAATGAGCGGGGCGAGATGAACCAACCATTTCAGTCAACGATTCAATGCAACAAGCGTGCCTTCTGCCGTGTTGACGGGGCGGTTCCCCGAGTCTGAACGACCCGTTGACTGGTCAGGCGCAGGCTACTGCGGGATGTGTGGCAAAGCAATGACTTCGTTTCCAGGTGAATCACGTCTCACACCCAGCCGAGCGGAACAGACAGGTCGGATGCGAGACACGGCGTGAGACAGTTTCAGCCGAGAGATCGCATGCTGACCGCAATCATGCAGTCGTCATTCACGGACGTCTTCTGCATCCTTTCTCGCAGAATGTCGCGCTGGAGCATCGTGTGATCGCGATCGATGCGGCGCATCCCGCAAGAACAGGAGTGCATGTTGGCGCGCACGCCGCGGTTCTCCCCCCCCGGGCGCCTGTGCAGCGGACCCCTCGCACCTGGCTCACACCCGCACACATGTGAATCAGTGCTTCATTCACTGACCCACTGAATCATTCACAATGAATCAACCTGAACGAACTGCTCGTCTGTCGACTCCACGCGAACCCGGGCGTCCAGTGCCACCGCACCCTGTCCCGGCGGCAGCGCAGACAGGGGGTTGATGTCGAGCTCCTGGATCTCGGGATGGGCACTCATGAGCTGGCCCACCCGCAACACCACCTCCCGCACTGCAGGGATGTCTGCAGCAGGGCGGTCTCGATAGCCATCGAGCAGCGGCCGACTGCGCAGCCCGTCGAGCATCTCGTCGGCGTCCACATGGTGCAGTGGGGCGACGCGAACCTGCACATCGTCGAGGATCTCGACGTTCACGCCCCCCATGCCCACCAGGACCGTGGGGCCGAAGGCCGGGTCGACCGTGGCTCCAACGATGAGCTCGAGTCCCCCCTTCACCATCTCCTGGACGAGCACTCCGTCCATCTGGTCGAGCAAGCCTGCATCGGACAGGCGCTGCTGCATGCCGGCGTGGGCGTCGTAGACGGCGTCGGGCGACCGCAAGCCGAGACGGACCCCGCCGAGGTCGGACTTGTGGGTGAGCTCGTCGCTCACGAGCTTCACAACGACGGGGAAGCCCAGCTCGGTAGACGCCCGCATGGCATCGCTCGGGGTGGTGGCCACCCGGGCCTTGGGGACCCGAATGCCATAGGCCTCGAGCACCGCGCAGACTTCGGCGGGACGGAGCCAGCCGCCTCCCCGCGCGACGGCCGCTTCGATGACTTCCGCCGCACGGGCGGTGTCGACCTCGAAAGCAGCCTCGGTGCTCTCGGGACGGGAGAGCCACTGTCCGTAGCGGGTGGCCCGCGCCAGCGAGATGGCCGCAGTCTCGGGGTAGGCGTAGGACGGGATGGAGCCCGCTTGCAGAGACCGAAGCGACTCCACCAGGCCATGGGTGCCGAGGAAGTTGCACAGCACGGGCTTGGCGCTGCCTCGGGCTCCCTCACGGATGGCCGCGGCGACGGCTTCCGGCCGCGTGATGATGGGCGGCACATAGATGACGAGCACGCTGTCGACGGCGGGGTCGGCCAGGAGCAGCTTCAAGGCCTCGCGGTACATCTCGGGCGTGGCCGACGCGATCATGTCGACCGGATTTCGGACCGACGCTTCGACGGGAAGGATGGCCCGCAGCGCTTCTTCGGTGCTGGAGGACAGGGTGGGCAGCACCAACCCCCGGGCCTCGAGGGCGTCGGTGGCCAGGATGCCGGGCCCGCCGGCGTTGGTGAGCACCGCCACGCCGGGACCTCGCGGGACGGGCTGGCTCGACAGCAGCATGCAGGTGTTGAACAGCTCTTCGAGTGTGTCGACGCGGATGACGCCGGTCTGCCAGAACATGGCGTCGGCCGCGGTGTCTCCCCCGGCGAGCGAGCCCGTGTGCGATGAGGCGGCACGCTGTCCTGCCGCGCCTCGACCCGACTTCACCGCAATGATGGGCTTCTTGCGGGCCACCCGACGGGCGGTGCGGGTGAACTTGCGGGGGTCGCCGAAGCTCTCCAGGTAGAGCAGGATGATGTCGGTGCCGTCGTCTTGTTCCCAGTGCTCGAGGAGGTCGTTGGCGGAGACGTCGGCCTTGTTGCCCACCGACACGAACGACGACACGCCGATGCCCAGGCGCTGGCTGTGGTCGAGGATGGCCACCCCCAAGGCCCCACTCTGGGAGAGGAAGCCCACCCGCCCGTGACTGGGCCACGTGGGGGCAAAGGTGGCGTTGAGGCGCACGGTGGGGTCGGCGTTGATGAGCCCGAGGCAGTTGGGCCCCACCAGGCGCATGCCTGCCTTGCGCACGATGCGGATGAGCTCGGCCTCGCGCGCAGCCCCCTCATCACCAACCTCCCGGAAGCCAGCGGTGATGACCACGAGCGCCTTCACGCCTCGCTCCGCACACGCACGCGCGATGTCGACGACACCGGTGGCGGGCACCACGAGCACGGCGAGGTCGACAGGCTCGGGGAGCTCGGCGACCGACGGCCACGCCTTCACACCGGCCACGGCATGGGCGGTGGGATGGACCGGGTAGACGACCCCCGTGAAGCCGCACCGCAGCAGGTTTCGAAAGATCTCATGTCCGATGGTGCCGGCACGCCGACTGGCCCCGACAACAGCTACGGAACGAGGAGAGAAGAGAGGGGCGAGGGCAGACATGGGGACTCCGGAGCACGCCCGTGTATTGGAGGCCACGTCGACCGTGTGCGCCAACCTCGGAGCGCACTGATCCAGGTCCAGCGTTCAGCCCGGCGTGTCTTCGAACACCTCGTCGACCGTGGCACACAGCACGGCCCGCTTCATCCAGTGGTCGAGGAGGAGGGGGTCGGTGCAGGCGTCGACCCTGGCTGCGCCTTCGCTGGCCAGAGCCATGCCACGAGTCGCGAGCACGGTGCGGATGGCGTGACGCCGAGACTCGAGCCGCTCAAGCTCGCGACCTTCTTCGCGACCTTCTTCGCGACCTTCTTCGCGACCTTCTTCAAGTCCCTCCTCGCGCCCGATGGCGATGTAGCGGCGGGCATAGTCACTCTTGTAGACGTACGGCATGTCCATCATTTCCTCCAACAGCCGCCGAGCAGCCGCGCTCATCGCGAGGAGTACGATGTCAGCGTAGAGGCTCTCGTCTACGCCGTCTACCGACTCCAGGCCTGCCAACACCGCCCGTCCCACAGCGAGCCCATCCGAGCCGCGTCCGTGTGCCATCGCAGACAACACCGCGAGCTCAGGACACCGCACCACGTCGCGCTCATCGGTGATGACGGGAACTGCACCCCGGCCCAGCACAAGCGGACGAAGCGCGAACCCGGGATGCCCCAGGGGAATCGGCTGCTCCGCCCAACGCGCGACCGACGTGTCCAGCGCCACAACCAACAGGAACGTGGGGCGCCCCTTCGACGCTGCGTGCTCCAGGACCACGTAGGACGGCCAGCTCAACCGCTTGCCCACATCGCGCCGCCGCTGCACCTCCACCACCACGGACGCCTCGGGACAACGAACCACCAGATCGGCCCGCCGTGCGACCGGTTCGATCTGGGGAAGCTCGGAGTCGGCGACAGCGACCGGACCACACCACGGCACCGACACCCCCAACACGTCCACCAGCAGCTCACCCACCAGAGCGGGCCGGGCACGGAACAGAGCCAGGAGGGCTTCGTGGTCGAAGGAGGGCATGGCGGACAGTTACTACCTGAACAGGAATACAGCACGTCACGGATTGTCGAGGGTTGGCCTCCTCCGGTCTGTCCATCGAGACGATAGACGTCGGCCTGACGGCGAACCTGGAACTCTCGACCACAACCACGGTCATCGACTGCATGACGTCCCCCGACCCCATCGTCTCCGACTGGCACCGCAAGCAGCGGAGGGCCCGCGTCATGTCCGCCATCATCGCCGTCGCCGTTGGAGCGACCCTCCTCGCCCCGCTCGCCTGGTTCTCCAGACCACCTCCGCGCCCCGACCCCACCCCCGGCCACCCCCTGCCCGGCGGCGCCTTCGTGGCCTACTCGCCCGGCTACCGGGTGAGCTTCTTCGGGCTCGAGCGGATGCACCCCTTCGACATCCGCAAGTACGACCGCATCGCTGCGGGCCTTGTCGAGCGCGGACTCGTCGGGGAGAACGACTTCGCCGTGGCCGCACCGGTGGGCGACGACGCACTCGCCGCCGTCCACGACGCCGACTACCTCGCCTCATTGCACACCCCCGAGGCTTTGGGCCGCGCCCTCGAGCTCAACCTCCCCGACCTCTTCACGCAAGGCGCCATCGAGCGGCGGGTGCTCGACCCCTTCCAGTCGGCCGTCGGCGGCACCATTCTCGCCGCCCGGGGCGCCCGCGACCACGGCTTCGGCATCAACCTCGGGGGCGGCTACCACCACGCACGCCCCGAGCTGGGGCACGGCTTCTGCATCTACAGCGACGTCGCGCTGGCCATCCACACCCTGCGGTCCGAGGGGCTCACCGGTCCCATCCTCATCGTCGACACCGACGCCCACCAAGGCGACGGCTCCCACGCCTTCTTCACCGACGACCCCACCGTCTTCAGCTTCTCGATGCACCAGGGCAACATCTTCCCCATCCCGAAGCTGCAAGGCGACCTCGACGTCCCCCTTCGCTCGGGCACCGACGACGACGCCTTTCTCTGGGCCCTCGAACAGCGCCTCCCCGAGCTGCTCGAACAGCTGGAGCCGGTGTACGTCATCCATGTTGCCGGAGCCGACGTGCTGGTGGACGACCCCCTGGCCGGTCTCGCGCTCACGCCCAAGGGACTGGTGAACCGCGACCTCTTCGTGGCACGGACCGTCCGCGAGCAGAACATCCCGCTCCTCCACCTGCTGGCCGGGGGCTACGGCCCGAGCGCAGCGATGTCGCAAGAGGCCTCGGTGGCAGCCATGCTCGAGCTGGTGCGCACAGACGCCACGGAAGACTGACCACTACCAGCCGTTCACCCGCGGCCAGACCGCCACCACCACGCCGTTGTCGACCACATGGTAGCGGTCGTACTGCGCGGCGGTCATGCACACATGGTTGGGCAACACGCGCACCCGGCTGCCCACGGGTAGCGCATCGAGCGCCCGCTGGTCGTCGCCCACCACCTCTCCGTGCTCCTGGTGCACGCCAGCCACCTGCAGGCCCTCGAGAACCACCCCACTCACAGCGTCCGCGAGCCGACCGTAGCCCGCATCGAAGGGCCAGCCAGCCGTGCTCCGGTCCTTCGACAGCGCCAGTCCACCCGCATCGAGGATGACCCGCCCAGACGCCGGGCGATGGCTGAGAACGGTGGCCAGGACGCTGCAAGCAATGTCGGCCTCGCTGTGGCTGTGGACCCCGGCCTGGAACAGGTCGCCGAGCAGATACACGCCGGGCCGCATCTCCGTGACGCCGTCGAGGTGGGCTGCGTGGACAGCCGTGGGGGTGCTCCCAACACTCACGGCAGGACAGGGGATGCCCACTGCTCGGAGCGCGTTGGCGGCTTCGACTGCGGCAGCGCGTTCTTCTTCGGCGATGGCTCGCCGGGCGGAGTCGGTGCGGGCAGAGTAGCTGTGGCCGCCGTGGGTGGCGACGCCCAGGAGGGTGCAGTTGGGCGCTCGATGGAGCACCTGACCGATGGCCTGCACATCCGCCGAGGCGCTCACTCCGGTGCGGTTCTCTCCGCAGTCCACCTCGATCCAGGCGTAGAAGGTGCCGGGGTGGTCGACGAGCGCGCGGGCGGTGTCAGTGGTCTCGACGAACACACCCAGGCGCACTCCCCGCTCGGTGAGGCGTGCGACCCGGTCGAGGCGGTCGGGGACGATGGCCACAGCGTAGGTGAGGTCGGTGAAGCCGCGGGCCGCGAAGTGTTCAGCCTCGCGCAGCGTGGAGACGGTGAGGGGGCCGTCCGAGCCGACCGCGAGCCGCGCGATGTCGACCGACTTGACCGTCTTGATGTGCGGCCGCAAGCGCACTCCCAGGTGCCGGGCACGCTGCTGCATCCGGGCGATGTTGGCGTCGAGGCGCTGGCGGTCGAGCACGAGGCACGGCGTGGGGAGGGTGTGGACGGAGGTTCCCACAGCGACGGCCGGACGCGCCCCCACCATCCGCGACACGTGCTCCTCGATGGTGACGGCGAGACGCTCGAGGTCATCCTCCGCCCGCACCGACCGCCCCACCCCTTCGGCGAGCTGCACAATCAGGAGCGCCGTGACGGTGGGGTCGGACACGCGGGTCTCGGCCCGGTGGGTGGCCAGGATCTGGGCGACCAGGTGGACCGCGGCTTCCCGCGCACCGTCGAGTCGTTCTCGAAACGCCGGGGACGGGATGGTGTCGAGCGCCCGAACGAGGCCGGGCGGGCGGGCAAAACAGTCGAGGCCCACTTGAATCAGCTGGTGCAGCCGGACGGTGAGTGGGGTGGCAGGAGGCATCGCAACCACCCGTGCCGCCCCCTCCAGCACATGCCCGAACAGCCGCTCTGCTACCCCGTCGAAGACGTCGTCCTTTCCAGAAAAGTACTGATAGAGCGTGCCGACGCTCACGCCAGCGCGACGGGCGATGCGATTTGTGGTGGCCCGCGCATAGCCCTGTGAGACGAGAAGCTCGGCGGCGGCGGTGAGGATGGCGTCGACCGAGGCATGGGCGCGGGCACGTGTGGGTGTGCGGCGACGGGGAGACATCGCGGCTCCGAGGACTTGGGGGCCGACCGTCTATCTGCACATCGGGTGGCCGTGGCGCGCGATAGACTGCGACCACACATGGAGGAGGACTCCCATGCAGCGACTTCAACTCTTGATGGCGGGGCTCACGCTCGGCCTGGCCCTCTCGGTGCCACAGGTCTCACACGCCGACATCGCGACGACCGGCGACAGCGGAGAACCCTCCGACGACGACGATGACGGCTGCACCAAGCGCTCGATGGCGCCGGCCTCTCTGGCCAGCCTGGCGCTCGGACTCGGCCTGGTGGCCGCACAGCGTCGGCGCGACCGAGACGCCTGACAAGAAGGCTCAGAAGGCCCACCACAGCCGCAGCCTCGGCGCGACCTCCACCTCGGGCACATCCAGCCCGAGGCCGTGCATCAGTCGGGCGTAGTCGTCGGACACGTGGCTGGAAGCAGTGACCCCGGCCGACATCCGGAACACCTTCCATCCGGTGGCCCACCAGGCGCCCGCATTCCAAGTGACCTGATCGAGCTCGACCTCGCCGAGCAGCAACGAGTCGTCGAGGTCGCTCACCACCGGCATGACACCGCCTTGGAGCTGGATGGTGTGGCGTCCAGCGACCAGGTCAACCCCCACCGGGACGAAGAGGCCGCCATACCGGGTGCGAACCGTGTAGCTGCCGTAGGCGGTCCACATCTGCGAGTCGTCGAGGGCCTCCCACCAGCCCAGTCCGACCGACACCCGCGAGCCATCGCGCGGGCCCATGGTGTGTCGGATGGAGTGGGAGTAGACATACTCGCCGTCGCGCTCGAGGTCGAACGTGGACGACAACGCCCAGGCAGACGACCCAGAGTCCCGAAACGACCACTCGAGCCACGCATTGGGCCCCTTCGCCCACTGGAGCACCCGCGTGCCTGCCTGCAGCCCGGGCCGAAACCCGTGGGCGACTTCCGTGTTCAGCCCGATGCGCGTGGTGCCCTCGAGGAGCGTGTAGGCCGACCCATGCAGCTCACCCGCATCGACCGGCGGCGCCTCGCTCGCCGCAGCCACCACAGGGATCACCATCAGAAACAGTACCATACCAACTCCCGCGCAGTGGTAGTCGCTATAGCCTCCGATGGCGGGAACTGCACCCGCGCCGCTACCCCCACTTCGCTTCGTGCTTGGCGAGCACGGACTCCACCCGCTTCAGGGCGGCCGACACCCGGTCGTGGAGCACCGGGGCGGTCTTTGGATCGGGCGGGAGGGGCCGCATGTGCGCGGTGACGAGGTGGTCGACGTCGGCGCAGCGGTCGATGAGGTCGCGCGCCCAGGCCCGGAACTCCGACGCTGCGCCCGGACGCCGCTCCAGCACCTTGGCGAGGGTGGGGTGGAAGACCAGGCCGCCGATGAACGGGAGGGTGGACCAGGTGAGCGTGTCGTCGACGTGGAGCGTGCGGCTGCTCTTGTGGAAGGCGAGCACCGACGAGAAGTGGAGGCGCTCATCCTTGGCGATGAAGGGCACGCCAGCAGGCACGGAAAAGTCGAAGTCATCGGCGAAGTGGGCCGCAGCCTCGGGGGACTCGATCGACAGGGACGACCACTGCACATCGGGGGCGCGCGACCGGTGCCGGGCGCTGCCGAAGTGCACAGCATGGGGCAGCAGCTCCGCCACCCGCTTCACGTGGATGGTGTGGAATGGGTGCAGGTGAAGCACCGCCTCGATGTCTGCGCCGTCCCGGGTGAGGGCGAACACCTGGTCGCGGATGGCCCCGGTGAGGGTGTAGGCGTCGATCAGCACGAACCGGCCGCTCTGCAGACGCGCCAGGCTGGCGTGCGTGCCGATGTCGACCAGGCCGCCAATCTTGAAGGAGCCGCGAATGTTCCAGAAACCATCGGCAATGGGGACGAAGCGGTCTGCCATGGGTGCCTCCGTGGGGCCCACTCCGTAATGGGAAAATAGATTGTGCACAATCTATTTCAGGCCACCAAAACCTGAGCAATCCCTCATCAATCTCACGTGAACGAGCGTGCACTGGCCCATCTCACCCACTCCGCAAGCGAGCTGCCCACAGGCGAGCAATCCGTCACATTGAGCCCCAAGCCCCGGAGGTCTCCATGGTTGCCGAGCCCGTCCCATCCGCCCAGCCCGCGCGCACACCCTCGCTCGCCTTGGGCATCCAGCCCATCCCCCGCCTGCCGCCGTTCACCTACAACGCCGACAACCTGCCTCTCGAGTGGTTCGGCGGGGACCCCGGACGCACGGCGGTCTGGAACAGCTTGAGTGTGCTCGCCGAGGTGGGGGAGGCCCGCTTCATCCGGACCGGACGGTGGCTGCTCGACCGCATCACCTGCCCAGCCGCCGCGGAAGAGACGGCCCGCTTCATCCAGCAGGAGGCCAGCCACTCCGCCGTGCACCGCCGCTTCAACCGCGTGCTGAAGGAACAGGGTCGACCGGTGCCCGAGACACGCCGGCTCGCGGAGATGCTGTTCGACTGGATTGCCGAACACGCCGGACATGAGATGGTGGTCGCGGTCTCATTGGCAGGGGAGCAGGCGGTGGGCGAGCTCGGACACGCCACGCTCGAGCACCCGGCCCACCTCGACTGCGCCCATGCGGACGTCCGGCAGATGTGGCTGTGGCACTGGTACGAAGAAGTGGAGCATCAGGCCGCTCTCCACGACGGCTTCACCCATGTGGTGGGGATGGGTCGACGGGGGCAGGCGCTTCGGGTTCTCGGAGCGCTGTACGCCATTGTGTACGTGGGGGTGGTGTGGCCGGCGACCAGTGTGGCGATGGCCCGCTCGGGCGGGGCGCGAACCAGCCTTCGGACCTGGCGCCCGGTGCTGCGTCAGATGTTTGGTCGCAACGGCCTGCTGGTGGGCACAGTGCGCAACCTGTGGGCCCTCCCCCGACGCGACTTCCACCCCTTTTCCGTGCACGACCCCCGACCGGCGCTCCAGGAGTGGGACGGCACAGCGGTGAAGGCCGAGTGGGCGCAGAAGGTGCGCCTTCCCGGACGCCACGGCGGACGCGCGGATGAGGCGCTTCCACAGGTGAGCGCGCGCACGGTGTGGACTGCAGTCCGCTTCGTGGGCGTGGCGGTGATGGCCGCTCTTCGCTTTCTATGGGAGACCCGTCGCCGCGACGAGACCCGCGCGGAACCGGGTTAGCCCCCGAGCGCCCCCCATGGCGTTCGGAGGCTTCGGTGTCCCCCAATTCAATGTGCTGGCCATCTGTTGTGATGCTGGCGGGAGCCACCCTCCTTCCGATGTCTGCCGCCGCAGCCGTCCCCCCCCTCACAGACCGCGCCAGCTGGGATGTGATCCAGGATGGGCGTGTGGCGGTCAAGTGTGGGGCGTGGAAGGGCGCGATGTGGTGTCAGGCCGACGCCGTGCTCGATGGACCGGTGGATGGCGTCCTGGCGCTCATGGCCGACGTCGAGGACCTCCCCGCGCTCTTTCCCCGCATGCTCTCGATGGAGCGGGTGTCCGACGACGTCCTCCACCAGGTCATCGACTACCCGTTCCCCTACGACGACCGCGACATCGTGGCGCAGTTTTCGTGGACACACACCCCACCTCTTCACGTGCTGGCCTGGTCTTCGGTGACACAGCCGGTCGTGCCCACCGTGGGCGTTCGGCTCACCGGAGCCGAGGGGCGCTTCGAGCTGCGGCCCCGCTCCGACGGCCAGACCGACCTCCGCTACGTCTGGCGTGGGGAGCTTGGACCGGGGGTCCCCGACTGGGTGCGCCCATTTGCGTGGAAGAGTCAGGCCCGCGAAGTCGTCGAGGGACTCACCGCGGGACTGCCTCGCTAGCCGCGACGGGTGCTGATCCAGAGCGGTTTGCGGTCGACCGACCACCTCCGGAGTCCAACGCGACGGGGGCGCACGGTGTACCGTCTCCCGGTTACGAACGGACGGTCGCTGCGAGGTCGGCCGGTGAGCCTCGCGAGCGCGTCCAGAAGGCCGCGGTAGGGTTGAACGACATGGACACCGATCTCGACGCTCTGAACGCCGAGCTGGAATCCCGGCTCGCCGATCTCGACAAGGCCCGTGGGGAGCTGGCAGATGCCGAAGCCCGCGAAGCCGAGGCCAACGCGGAAGCCGAGGCCTATTCCAAAGCCATGCGGGAGTACGAGGCAGAGCTGGCCCAGCTCGAGTCCCAGCTCGCCGAGGCCCGGGACGCGGTCGCCAAGCGCGAAGCCGAGCACGCTGCTGCCGAAGAGGCGCTCGCCAAGGCCGAAGCCGAGGCCGAACAGAAGCGCGCCGCTGAAGCGCGCCGGGTGGCCGAAGAAAAGGCCGCCATGGAGCGCGAGCTGGCAGACCTCGAAGCCGAGGAGGCCAAGCTCGAGAAGAAGCTCGCCAACGTCGACGCCGAGATCGCGCGTCTGGAAGCCGAAGACCGCGAGCTGGCGGGAGAGATCTCGGCCATCGAAGCGGAGCTCGCCGCACTGTCGGCCTGAGCGCCGAGCGGAGGGACGCAGGTGGACACCACCGAGGCCGTGACCGGATTCCGGACATTCGTGGCGAACGCTACGAGTGACGCCGACGCCGTGCGCCTGATCGAACAGGTGCTCCAGGCGGTAGACGGCTTCGAGGTGGACGGGGTGGCTCCAGGCCAGGCACCCGACGGCCCCGTGGCTGCGGCGGCCGCATTCCTCGACGTGGCCCCCACCCTGGTGGGACTGGCCGCGGCACCCCGCACCGCCCTGGCCCTGTACGACGCCCACGAGAGCTGGTCGGGCGGGGTCGACGACATCGAGGAAGAGCAGGCGCGCGACCTGGTGGCCCGCATCGCAGCGCTGGCCGCCGTGGCCGCCAGCCTCGACGCCGATCCCTGGCGAGGCTTGTCCCGGTTGCTCGACGACCCCGTCGGTCGGGCCCTGGTCACCGTCTTCACCGCCATCGAGGTCGTGCTCGCCCGAGGGACCGCCTTCGAGCCCGTGGAGCCCGGCGTGGTGGCCGACGACGTGGGCCGCATGTCCGACGTCATCGACGAGGTGTTCGCCGCCATCGACACCGCCGGTGGGAACGGAGCCGGCGGACGCGATGTCCTGGCCGACCTCGTGGGATCTCTCGAAGACGTCGCCGAGTCGCTGGGCGACAACATCGAAGACATCGCCGAGGGCATCCGCGGCGCGCTGCCAGAGCTCACGGGCGGTCGCGATGACTGGGCCCGGGAAGCGCGGCAGCTGCGCATCTACGGCCTGCTGACCGCCCGCATGGTGCTCGGCGCCGGCAGCACGTTGGCCCGGCCGCCCGCCCCCGACCTCGGTCCACTGCGAGACAAGCTCGCCGCCCTGGTCGAGCGCCGGAACACCCTCGCCCGCTCGCTCGAAGATGCCCGCCGACAGCGTCGTGTGGTGCAGTCCGACCAGGCCCGTCTGGCCGGGAGTCCGACCACACGCCGCACCACACCGACCCCCACCTTCACCGTGCCACGCGGGCTGCGCGCCGCCGTCGACGACACGGCCCGCGCCCTCGCCGCCGCCCGCGCATCCCTCGCCCAGAAGGAGCGCTCCACGGGGCGTCCCACCGCTCCAGCAGCGCCCCGGGGCAGAGCGTCGGGCGCCAGCGGTCGCCTGCACCAGACCATCGCCGCCACCCGCCGCACCATCGCCGGGCTCGAGCGCCGCATCGCCGCCGCGCAGGCCCGGCAGAAAGAACACGCCCACCGACGGGTCGAACAGCAGGCCGCCCTCGACCGCGCGCGCGCCCGTCGCTCCGAGCTGGGCTCCCGCTTGAGCGCCCTCCGAAGCCAGCGCTCCGCCCACACCCGCAGCCTCGCCCACACCCGCGCCCAGCGCAGCCGCCCCCGCACCGCCCCATCCTCTGCGCCCGCCCCACATCGCCTGTCGGTCCGCGAGCGCGCCATCTTGCGGGGCAGGGTGCTGCGGTCACGCGCCCAGCTGGTGAGCGCCCGCACCGACTTCGCCCAGCTCAAGGCCGACCTCCACGTGGGCCCGCCGCCCACAACGCCGCCCGAGCGTCCAAGCCCCGACCTTCCGGGAATCGGCGCCCGCATCCAGCAGCTCGAAGCCGACATCACCGCCCTTCGGGTGCGGCGGTCCACCCTCCTCGACTCCTGGAAGGCCCGTCGCGTCACCCTCGACGCCCTGCTCCAGGAAAAGGCCGCCCAGCGCACTGCGTCGGGGGATGCCCGCCACCGTGCCCGGGGTCGTCGCCAGCGGCTGGCCCGCGACCTCCGCGCCACCCAACGGGCCCGAGAACGCGCTGCTGACCGCCCCGAGCCCGTGGCCCGAGAGATCGCCGACACCCTGTCTCCCGAACGCCGCGAAGCACTCGAAGACGCCGTCTACGAGGCCAACAACAAGCTGCACCGGGCCCGCTGGACCCTCGACCGCACGGTCGCCAGCCAGCGCAACGCCCAGCCCGAGCCACCGGTCGCACCCAACCACCGCGCCATCCACACCATCGCCGCACGCCGACGCGAGGGAGTCCAGGCTGCCGAAGCGGCCGTGGCAGAAGTCCGGGAGCGCATCGAGGCCGTCGCCGACCACAAGCGCTCCCTCCGCAACGCCGTCCAAGCGCGCCGCACCGCCACCACCCGCTTGCTCGAAAAGACCCGCCGCAAGCGCGGCCACGGCGACCGGGCCCGCGACAAGCTCGCCCGGCGCACCGCCGAAGTCCGCACCCGCCACAGCGCCCTCACGCCGCCGCCCCCATGGCCACAGCAGCCCCCACCCGAGGTCCATGCGGCACGCGACGCCGTGAAGACCGCAAAGAAGCTCGTGCGCAAGGCCCGAAAGGCCCTCGACGCCACCGCCGCGCGTGGGGCCGAGCTGCCGTTGCCTCCCGAGCCCCGGTCGCCCCACATCCCCCACGACCTCACCCCACTTCGCAGCGCAGTCACGTCTGCCCAGGCACGGGTGCTGTCCGTCCGCACCCGCCGCGATGGCGCACTGGCCGCGCTGGCGGAGCTGCGCCGTCCCCTGGAAGCCGAGCGGACCCGCCTCGCAGACCGCACCCGCTCCACCCACACCGCCCTCGCCAGCGCCCGGACCACCCAGAGCACCACCACCACCCGGCTCGCCACGGTCCAGGGCCGTCGCGCCGAGCTCCAAGGCCGCCTCGCTCGGGAGGCACCCGCTCCCGTCGACACCACCGCCACACCTCGCACCACCCGCGACTCGGCACAGGCCGCCCTGGCAGCCGCCCGCGACCGCCTGCAGGTGGCGGATACCCGCCTCTCACGCGTTGCGTCGGCCCCCCCGGCAGCCCCGCAAACCAACCCCGCCAAGGCCGCAGATGCCACCCGCAACGCCCAGCTGGCGTGCGAGCTGTCAGCGGCAGCGGTCCAGGCGGTCGAGGGTCGGCTGCAGCACAAGGTCGAGCTCGGCGAGCGCAGGCGCCGCTCCGGAGTCCGCCAGACCGCACTGGCCCCCGAGCTTGAAGCGGCACGGACACGCCGAGCGCCCGTGGCCGACGCCCACAGCGCACTCCAAGCCCGCATCGAGGCCCTGCGCGCCCGCATCGCAGCACTCGTGCCGGCCGACATCGAAGAAGACGTCGAGCACACCCTCTTGCGCGAGATGGCCAGCGCCGCGAAGCAAGCGGTCGCTGAAGCCAAGGCACAGGTGGAGCGCCTGCCCGGCCCCCCCGACCCACCCACCAGCCCACCCGACATGCGCCCCAAGCGGGCCAAGAAGCGCAAGGTCCTCGCGAAAGAGGTCAAGCGACTCGAGGCGGCAGCTCGGGCGGTGGAGCGCAAGCGCGACCAGGCGTATGTCTCGCTGCGCAACGAACACCTCACAGCCCTGCAAGGCGCGCGTCCCACCCGCAAGCTCCAGGCTCTGACCCGTCGGCGGGATGCACTCGAGCGCGCTCGGAAGGCACGCCAGGAGCGTCGCGAGGCCCTGTCCGCGGTGCTGTCACCCGACATCACCGTCGACCCCACCCTCCAGCCAGCCGTCGACGCAGCGGTCGACGCCCTCCGCGAAGCCCGTGAAGCTCTGGGCGGACGGGTGGCTGCAGTGGCCGACGTCCGCAGCAAGCTGTCCCGCAGTCGCGCCGACAAGCGCAAGCTCGAGGCCACCCTCGACGACATCGACGAACGCCTCGCCCGCTGGACCCGCCGCTCCCGACGAGCCGAGCGGGCCGTCCTCCAGGTGAAGAAACGCATCGCCACCGCCGAGGCCAACCAGCCCGAGCCGGTCCCCGTTCCGGTCCCGGTGGCCGTGCCCGAGCCCGCCGAAGAGATCACAGCACCCGAAGATGCCCCCACGCCGGTCGCTCCGCCGCCGGTCATGGCACCGCCGCCGGTCACCCCACCGCCCCCCGAGGCCGGCCCGCCTCCGCCACCGGCCGCTCCCCCCGTCGTCGGTCCTCCGCCCATGGTCGGGCCCCCACCCATGGTCGGGCCCCCGCCCGTCGTCGGCCCCCCACCCATGGTGGGCCCTCCCCCCGCAGCCGGGCCCCCGCCCGTCGTCGGTCCGCCGCCCGTCGTCGGTCCGCCTCCCATGGTCGGGCCGCCTCCCATGGTCGGGCCGCCTCCCACACCCGGTCCACCGCCCACACCGGTCGAGGTGGACTTCGACGACTCCGCGCCCATGCTGGCAGCCGAGGTCGTGGTCGAAGACACCGCACCCTCGGAAGAGACCACGCCGCCCGTCGTCGGCCCACCGCCGGTCATGGCCCCCCCACCCGTCGCCCCACCGCCGCCCGAGCCCAGCCCGCCGCCCATCGTCGCCCCACCGGCTCTGGACGCACCGCCTCCCCCGCCCCCGCCGGGTGTGGCGGTTCGGGCCACACCCACACCGTCCCCCGAGCGCCTCGACCCCGACACCAGCGGACCCCGTCCACCCGCTCCCCCGCCGCCCGAGCTGCCGGCCGACCCTCCCTCGGTCGACCCACCGCCCATTCCTCCGTTCATGGGCGCAGAGCCCAGCGACGGCACACCGGCCCCCGTCCCCGCATCCGTACAGTCCCTGCTGGCGCGCATCGCGGCCAAGCGCCAGTCCCGTCGACGCCCCGGTTCCCCAGACAGCGGGCCCCCTGCCGCCCCACCTCCGCTGGTCCCGGGCATCCAGACCCAACGGGCCGCCGGGCCGCCGGTCATCCCGCCGCCCACGGTCACCCCGCCGCCCCCGCCCATGGGCTTGCGGTCCCCCGACGTCACCACTCCCGACGACCTCGGGCCCCCTCCTCCATTCCGCGACGAGACCGACGTCTCCCTGCCGAGTCCCGCACCGGTGGGGCCGCCCCCCGTCTTCACCGCGCCGCCCTTGCCCCCGCCCATGCAGGTGGGGGTGGTCGACGACCTCTCCGACATCGCCTTGCCGCCGCCCGGCCCGCCGCCCGGTCTGCCCGCCGACCCCGGTCTTCCGCCGCTGCCCCCGGTTCCCGTCCGTGTCGATCCCAACACCGACCCCGCCGACCTCGACGCCCTCGCACCACCCCCTCCGCTCGGCGACGACGCACTCGTCCCCGTCACACTGTCGAACCACGACATGCACAGCGCCGCCACCGTTATCCTGAGTCGTGAAGAGCTCCTGCGCCAGGCCCTCGAAGACGACGACGACGACGATGAAGACGACAACTGGGACGCCGGCGATGGGGCCCGCACCGTGCTGCTGAGCCGAGAAGAGCAGCTGAAGCGCCGCGATGCACTCCTGGCAGAGCGCGACGCCACGCCCAAGCGCCGCCGGGAGCGCTGGCAGCCGCCCGGGAGCAAGAAGTAGTCACACCGGGAAGGTCGACGAAAGCGGGCGAATAGCGATAGTGCGGCGCCCTCATCCATCCCCCCGGGACGACCCATGCTCGACATCAAGATCCTGCGCTCGAACCCCGACCGCGTCCGCACCACGCTCACCGCCCGCGGCTCGGATGCCTCCGCGGTGGACACCATCCTCGACCTCGACGCACGGTGGCGGGATGCCGTCACGGAGCGGGACCGCCTGCGGGGCGAACGTCGCGACCGCAGCAAGCAGATCGGCCGGGCGAAAGACCCCGAGGCCCGCCAGGCCATGATTGCCGAGGTGGCCCAGATCAAGGAGGCCATGCAGGCCGCCGAGCAGAGCGAGCGGGGACTCTCCGAAGCGCGCGACGCCCAGATCGCCGCCCTGCCCAACCTCCTCGACGAACGCACCCCCACCGGCACCGGCGAGCACGACAACGTGGTCATCGAGACCGTGGGCGAGCCCGTCACCTTCGACTTCGAGCCCAAGGCCCACTGGGACCTCGGCACCGACCTCGGTCAGATCGACTTCGAGCGCGGCGTGAAGCTCGCGGGCAGCCGCTTCTACGTGCTCCGCGACGACCTGGCTCGGCTGCAGCGGGGCCTCATCGCATGGCTGCTGAACTTCCACCAAGACGGTGGCTACCGCGAGCTGTACCTGCCCTTCGTGTGCCGCGAGGACGTCCTGTTCGGCGCCGGCCAGCTGCCCAAGTTCCGCGACAACATCTACAAGGACGGCAACGAAGACATCTGGCTCGTGCCCACCGCCGAGATTCCGCTCACCGGCTTCCACTCCGGTGAGATCCTCGACAACGACGCCCTGCCGCTGTCCTACACCGCCTACACCCCATGCTTCCGCCGCGAGAAGATGAGCCACGGCCGCGACGTCCGGGGCATCAAGCGCGGCCACCAGTTCGACAAGGTGGAGCTGTACAAGCTCACGCACCCCGACCACAGCGCCGCAGCCCTCGAAGAGATGCGCGTCCACGTGTCGCGCCTGTGCGAAGCCCTCGGCCTGCACTACCGCGTGCTCCAGCTGTGCTCCGCCGACATCGGCTTCGGCAGCCAGATCACCTACGACTTCGAGGCCTGGGCGCCCGGCTGCCAGGAGTGGCTGGAGATCAGCTCCGTGAGCAACTGCGGCGACTTCCAGGCCCGCCGGACCGGCCTGCGCTTCCGCGACCCCGAGACCCGCAAGCCGCGGTGGGTGCACACCCTCAACGGCAGCGGCCTGGGCCTGCCGCGCACCTTGATCTGCATCATGGAAAACAACCAGCAGGCCGACGGCTCCATCGTGGTGCCCGAGTTCCTGCGGCCGTTCGTGGGCAAGGACGTCATCCGTCCGGTCTGAGCCCGGGGCCCCAACCAACAACGCCCGCTCGGGGTCGGACCGAGTGGCCGACCGCGAGCAGGCGCGTGGAAGACCCGCGGAGACATGTGCCTCCGCGGGCCGTGCGAGCCACCCCCCCTCCGACACGCTTCCCTTCCCCAGCCGGCGACTGACTGTGGGGAAAGCGCCCGGGCGCCTCGCACCATCAGTGTGACCGCTCACGGCTCGGGTGGCGAACCATGCGTGTCTCTGGGCGTGAGACACTCCTTGAGGGAGTGGTCCGATCCCGACTTCATCGCGTCGGAGACCGCGGTGCAGACGTCGCTTCCAGCGATCTCACATGGTCTCGGGCATCACCCACACCCGCAGCCATGTGGCATCGGTGAGGGCCAGGACGTCTCCCGGCCCCACCTGAAACGACTCGCCATGCTCGACGTACCCGGGCTCGCGGGTGCGCGGCGAAATCACCCGGAGCGTGGGCTTGCCCTTGAGCTCGAGGGTGCCCACGAAGTGGGAGTCGGGGGAGCACCACGACTGCCAATCGACGATGTGCAGGTGCGTTCGGGACACCCGACCATCACAGCCCACCGTGCCCACGTACAGCTGATGCTCCGCGCGTGCTTCGTCGGATGCCCGCCCGAGGTGGTCGCCCGTGTGGGGCATCAGGATGCGGCCGTCCTCGGGGCCTCCGAGAACCTCCAGCACCGGTCGACCGGCATGGGGCGGACACACAGGGGCCGTGCTCTCGATGTCGATGGTCTCCTGCGAGTTGGCGGCGGAGATGGACTGCAGGTAGCGCACCGCGAGGGGCTGCTCGGCGTCGGCCAGCAGGCGGTCGGCCAGCTGCGCCGGGGTGGCATCGGCACCGAGAACTTCGGACCACCGCCGCACGCGCGGGGCGAGGGCTTCCACCCGCGACAGCTCGGAGCGCACCTGCCAGTAGGGATAGCTTTCCTCTCGGTCGCGGTAGGACCGCAGCGTGCTGTACAGGCGTCCCAGGCCGGAGGCGCGGGTCTGGACCAGAGCGATGGCCAGGCTGATGCTGTCGATCGATGCCTGCTGGCGCTCCATGGCCAGACGGGCAGCCCGCACGAGCACCCGACGCAACAACGGAGACGCTCCGGGCCAGAGGTCATCGGCGGAGATGGCCCGCAGCACGGTGCGCTCGAGGTTGGGGGCAGAGTGGTCGCCCACATACAGCTGGATGCGGTACCACCGGGAGTCGGGTCGTCCCAGACCTTCGCCACACACCTCGAGGCGGGCCTCGGCGGTGGCCTGGACGAGCGAGCACTCCCGCGCGAGCGCATTGTAGAAGGCATCATTGGCGACCGTGGCCATCGCAGCCGACAGCGCCTGGTCGGGACATCGCACCGCGGGACACCCGGTTCGGAGCAACGCAGCCGGGAGGCGGTCTTCGAGCGGACGCCAGGCAGAACCGGAGCCACAGATGTCGAGGACAACGGCGACGAGGCCGTCTTGGCCGGGCGTGGGACGCAGGCTGGCGAGCATCGACTCCACCCCCCGCTCCGTGTCGCTGCCCACCACCCCGAACAGGCCGGAGTCCTGGGTGCCATGGGCCACCACATGCACCACCCGCACGTGGTTTCGGGGAATGGGCGCACGACGGTCGACCACGCTGATGCCGAGCCGCACGAGGGTTCGCTCCAGGTCGGCTGCCACCACTGCGCATGTGGGGTCGTCGGGGTCGGGGCACCACAGCGCCACCTCGAGGATGGGCTGTGAGTCGGGAAAGGGCATCCCGGGTTCGGGACACACGCGCACCACCGTGTGCCGGCCCTCGAGCTCGTCTGCCAGGACCTTCTCGGTGCTCCGGAGCAGCTCCCACGGCAGGGCCTCGACCGCGTTGCCCCGCGACAAGACCGCCAACACACCGTCGGCCATGCCCGACCAGCGGTGACGTACAGCGGGGTCGATGAGCTCGGCCAGCTGTCGTCCGATGTGCCGCTCGGCGGCGATGAGGCCGGTCTCGACGGCATCGACCGGGGGCACGGCGGCCTCGAGCTCGCAGCGCACCGCACGTTGCAGCTCGGTGAGGTCGACATCCACGTAGTGCACCGGCCCGCCTTGTCCGACCGGACGCAGGCACACACGGGCTTTCGGGCCGACGGCTTCGACCTCGAGCTCTAGAACGGTCATTGCACAGCTCTCGCCAGATATGCGGCGCGACGTGGCCCGCCGACCGCCGACCGCCAATCGTAGCGCATGCGCCTGGACGGGCGCGTTCACGTGCCGACGCCACGTTACGCCCCGTGCTCCCACGGAGTGAGTGCTCGTGTCCATCTCGGACCCCCTCATCGCGCACCGATCCGGGATCGCCGGTCCGGCCCTCGACGCGCTTCGCGCAAGGGGGTGCTCGTCCACCCTCGACACCGTCCCCGCGCTGTGGTTCCGCGCACTCGATGCCTTCGCGGCCGCAGACACCCGAGCGCCCGGTGTGTGGGCCCGGGTCATGGCAGGTGCCGCACGCCTCGAACGCCGCCTCCAGCCGGCCGCCCTCCCCCCCGAGTCCGCCCGCCACCGGTTCCGCTGGGAGACCGCGTGGCGCGGATGTGCCACCGCCCCCCCCCTTCCCGACGCATTCCTCGACCTGGTCCAGCCGGCCATCCTGGACGGCGCCCGCGCCGAAGCGCAGAACCCCTTGCGCATCACCGACCACCGGCCGGACAGGTCCCACATCCGGGCCTACATCGACGACCTGAACGTCTTCCTGGTGGCCCTCCTGAGCGCTCCCGGTCCACAGGCTGCCTGGCGCGACCTGGCAGCGTCCGTCCTCACCGCCGGCCCCGTTCCGTTCGCCCGCGCGGCCCGGGTGTGGGGCCCTGCATGCGCAGAACAGGTCGCCATGCGCATCTTCGACCACGACGCCTCCGTCGCACACTCGGCGCGGGCGCTGTGGCCCACGTGGACGGTCCGCCGCCGGGCAGTCGAGGTCGGTCGCATCGTTCGCGCCTCTCCCTCCGGGCTCCAGGCCCTCATCGAGGTGCACAGCCTCCTCCGTGCCGTCGCCGCCGGACCCGCAGGACACGGCGCCACCGTCGCATGGGACCGCGCGCGCTGGCAGGTGGTGCGGGCGCTGCTGGTCGTCCCCGCCGACCGCCTGGTCGACGCCATCTGCGAAGTCCCCCACCTCTCCCGGCGCTCCACCCACGCCGCCGCCCACTACGGCCGCCGACGGGCCGAGCGCGCCCGCAAGCGCAACCTGCTCGAAGAAGGCGAGGTGCTCCTGTCCCCCTGTGCCGCCCCACCTCCCCTCGCAGACGCCGAAGCTGTGCGCACCTGGGTTCTCCTGGCGGTCCTCCGAGGCCAGAGCGCGAGCTTGCGGGCCTGGGCGGAAGGCGCCACCACCCACACCGCAGAAGGCGGCGGCTGGCAGCGGGTCATGAACCACTTCCCGGTGTCCGACCCCACCCTGCGCGACCCCACCCGACTCCGGCTGGCCATCGACCTCGACGCCATCCTCGCCGGCTGGCATCCCTGGCTCGAACAGGTCGCCGGCCTCCCGACCGACCGAAGCCTCCGCACCCGCCTCCACACGCTCTTGCGCCCCATCTGGAGTCCGGCGATCTCCCTACCCCCGCGCGGTGCACCCAAGATGGTGGCGCACGCAAAAGCATGGTTGGCAGCCTGGACCGAGCATTCCCTGTCTCTTGGCACGACACACTATCTGGCCCAACCCGCCTGGGGTGACGCGCCCGCCTTCGGTAGATTGACGGATGCACCGCGGCCCGTGAGGCGTCACGGTTCGTAGGAAGTGGCCCATGAAGCTCCAAGACACTGTGTTGTGGTCCCACAGCACGCCACAGTCGTTGGTACGCGACCTCCACCTCGCGGGCATCGCGTCTGCCGAAGTGCTCGCCCGACTCCTGGCGGTACCGGCGTCCACCGCCCCATTCGCGGCCATCGGGATGGTGGACTGGGCCCTCGAGCTGGCCGCCCCCCCAACCGACTGGGCCACCACACTCGGGGCAGAAGGCACGCGCGCAGACTGGCTGGCCGCCTTGCGTTCTCCCCCCCTCGACGAAGCACTCCGTGCCCGCTGCCGAGCCGAAGTCGGCGACCACCCGGTCGACGACCCCGACGCCCTCGCCACCATGCACCTGCTCGACCAAGGTGTGCCCGCTGTCCCCGCCGAGCTCGAGGCCCGAGGCCTACCCGCTGAACGGGCCACCCGCGGCCTCGCCCTCCTCACCCTCGCCGGCTGGGTGGTCGAGCGGCCCGACCATCAGCGCGTCTTGGTCGACCACTTCTCCCCGTCCACCCAAGCGTCCCCCGCCCGCCTCCCGCCTCCCACACGCTGGACGGTCGGCCCCGCCACCGGCGCCTTCACCGACCACCTCTCCAGCGGTCCTCTGCGACCGCTGAGCACCCTCAATGTGGTGGTCACCAGCGAAGCGGGCCAGGAAGAGTGGGTGGTGCTGCTGCTGGAGTTCGAAGACGACGACTGGCAGCTGCGCTTCCCCACCCGCAGCGAACACTGCGTGCGCTGGACCGACCTCCGCACCGACCCCAACGGCCGGCGCATCCTGGGCATCAACACAGGCAGCCGCACGGGTCGGCGCCGCTGGGCGGTGGGCCTGGTCCCCCGCGCAATGCTCGAACAGACCGTCTTCGCCAACAACCTCGCCGGCCTCCGGGCAGCGGTGTCCGGTGGATTGGTGCAGCTCCAGGCCTACCGCGCCGACGTGGAAGCACCCTCCTGACGAAACCGGAAGAAACACAGGACAGACCACACGCACCAGCAGGATGCCCACGAAGACCAACCACCACAAAACGGAAGAGCCTGACGAATTGACCTTCGGGGTGAGCAGAGCCGCTCACCCACGACCCGGAGGTCCCGATGTTCGTTCAGTCCGCACTCTTCGCAGCCGTCCTTGGTTCGCAAGCCCACGCCGGCATCATCATCGGCAACTTCAACCCGAACGCCACCATCCTGCACATGGAGGCCGAGTCGCCGCTTCCGCCGTGGTCGGCTCAGGTGGTCGAGGGCCTCACGCTCACGTCGTGTGACGCCACCAACACCTGGTCGGCGCCGCTGCAGGCCCCCATCTTCGTGACCGACTGGGCCGCGTTCGTGGTGCCGCAGGACGACTGGTGCACCGCCGAGCTCGACCTGGGCCCCGAGACCGAGACGGTGGAGCTGAAGGAAGCCGGCGACCTGATGGTGGGCGACTTCGGCACCGACCAGACCGTGTGGGACATCGCGGTGGGCCTGGCGTCCGCCATCCTCTGAGCCTCCCCCTCTCCGGGCCCGCCCCGTTCCAGGCCGGCGTGCGCACAAACGCCGCCGAGTAGGGGGGGAAGGCGGGGCGGACCTGGAGAGGGAACTCAGCTGTCGGACTCCCCTTCGAGCTGGCGGGTCACGGGCATCAGGTGCATCGCCCATGCGTACACCCGGTCGGGTGACTCGCCCCGCTCGAGGGCTTCTTTCTGGATGGCGACCACGTTGGCGGCCGTCTCTTGCATGAGCTTCTTCACGGCGGGAAGCGCAGAGTCGGGCAGAGCGACGTTCACCGCCCGAAAGTCCCGGTGGTGACGGGGAAAGGCCGGGTCGCGCGCCAGCGATGCGGCCTGTTCGCCATACCAGGCGTGCAGCTCATCCATTGCATCGGCGGGGGTGTCGGGTCGGTGGGGCGCATCCACCTCCAACAGCAACGTTCCCTTGGGGGGCTCGAGGCCGCCGTCGAGGCTGTACTCGAACAGACCGAGCGAGACCAGCTCCCGCAGGGCGTGCTCGGCCTGCTCGACGGTGACCGTGGGAAAGAGCCTGGCGGACAGCCACTCGGCATCGGCTTCGAAGTCAGGGTGGTGGGTCATCTCGGCGATAGCCGGAATGGACCAGTGGGCGAAGAGCCGCTGCTCGAGGTCGCGGGGACGGGCGATCTGACGGTTGAACCGCATCGCCTCGATCTTGGCCCGCCAGTAGCGCCGAGTCTCGGGGTCTTCGGCGTGCTCGTGCTTGTAGAGGCACTTGAAGAATCGGGTGGCGTCGTTCTCGGGGGCATCCCGACGCTTCTTCAGTCCGAACGCATAGGCATAGTCGCCGAGGCGGTCTTCGGGCGGACGGCTGGTGGCACTCGTGATGTTGCGATGCACCGTGCCACGCCGGGTGTCCTTGCCGATGCGCATGGCCAGCCAGCCCCAGCTGTGGATGCTGTTCGCCTTGTGGAAGTCCAAGCAGTACCGCTTGTACGAGTCGAATGCGATGATGTCGAGCCCATAGCGCAGGGCCGGAATGTCTTCCGTCACGAGGGTCGCCTCCTCGACGCAACGCGTAGCCTGCCGGACCGCTTTCCACGAATGGGTCCACCCCCAACCTGGAGCCCCAATGCTCGTGATCCTCCGCCACGCCGAGCCAAGACGCGGCGAGGCCGACCCGGAGCTCACCTCGGCAGGCCACCGGATGGCCCTCGAAGCCGGCGAGTGGGTGTCCGCCAGGCTGCCCTCGACCGGTCCTGTCCGGATCTTGCACACCCCCACCGCGCGCACACGACAGACGGCCGAAGGCGTGCACCACTGGTTGGCGGCCCGCGCGTCGCTCGACCTCATCGACGCACTCCCCGAGACCATCGACGACCTGGAGATTCTCGCCGACCGCATCAGCGGTGTTCGTGCGGGCCTGCCCATCCCACCGCTGCCCCCCACCGTCCTTGTGGGGCACCACACCACCCTGGTGGCGCTGGCCCGCGAGCTGCATCCCCCACCCACCGGATTGAATCCGCGTCACTATTCAGCTGGCTTGGCCATCGAACGAAAGAGGGGGACGTTGTGTGGCTGGTCGGTGGTGTCGGTGTGGCCCGGCCGACCTGGCTGACGCCCCCCCCTCATCTGCGTTAGTTCGCGCCCCGACGACTCCGGAGTCCGCGTGACCGAAATCGACCAGCTCAGTCAGCTCTACCTGTTCCGCTCCGTGCCTCGACCGGCGCTGCGCGAGCTGCTCACCCTGGCCCCGCCCACCCGCTTCGCCACAGGAAGCCCCGTCTTCGAGGAAGGCGCTCCCGCCGACGTGGCCTTGTTGCTCATCCAAGGCCGGCTCGTGGCCACCGTGGGCAGCGGCGCAAAGGCCAAGCAGGTGGGCGACATCCGACCCGGCGAGATCGTCGGGGAGCAGGGACTGTTCGTTCCCGGTGGTCAGCGCAGCGCAAAGGTGGTGGCCGCCGAGCCGTCCGTGGCGCTGCTGGTCACGCCCGAGCTGATGGACCACGCCGCCCGCAACCCCGCCATCGTCGCGCTGGAACAGCACCTGCTGGGCACTCTGGCCCGCCGCATCCGCGCCACCAACCAGACCATCCAGCTCGCCTGGAAGTCCGACCCCCTTCCCAACGCCAAGGCGGGTGCTCCCAAGCCGCGCACCTTGCGGGAGCGCCTGTCCGCCCTGTTCGGGGGAGGCTGAACACATGTCCGAGTCCAACAAGAACGCCGAAGCCCTGCTCAGCCAGGCCCGCAACCTGCTCCGGGCCCACCCCGTGCGCGGCGTGCGCCCCAAAGACCTCGCCCGCGTGCTGGCGGCCTGCAACCTGCAGCGGATGTCCGGTGGAGACGCCCTCTGCAGTGAAGGCGACCCCGGCAAGGCCATGTTCTTCCTGCTCGACGGCGCCATCAAGGTCACCCGCACCGACCCCCACGGCCGCAAGCGCGAGCTGGCGTTGGTGGAGAGCCCGGCCATCGTCGGCCACATGGCCCTCATCGACAACAGCCCCCGCAGCGCCACCTGCTCCGCCGAGGGCCGCACCATCGTGGCCAGCCTCGACCGGCGCACCTGGAACCGTGTGCTGCACGAGCCCTCCGACCGCGGCATGGCCTTGCGCCGCGTGCTCTGCGCGAGCCTCACCCGGCAGCTGGTGGGGGCCAACGCCAGCATCCGCAAGCTGGTGGACGGCACGGGCAGCACCCCGAAGAAGCCCGCCACGCGGAGCAAAGACCTCGGCCACAAGACCTCCATGCCGCCCAGTGCCGCCTCGGCCAAGCTCGAGACCGTCGAGGACTTCGACGCCTCCGAGTCGGACCTGCTGCGCGTGGCGGGCGTGCTCGACGGCTGGCGCATCGACCGCAGCAGCCTGAAGGCGGCCGACCACATGAAGCATGTGTTCGACGAAGACCAGCTCCGGAACCGCAAGAATCCGAAGGGCTGAGCCCACCCCCCGAGAACCAGCACGGGCTCCCACAATCGGGAGCCCGTGGGCGTCTTGGAGGGGGAAGAACCCTACAGCTTGCCGGTCTCGATGTTCCAGGTGAACGTGAGCTCCTGGAGCTTGCCGAGGTCGGTGCGCTTGAAGGCGTTGGTCTCGGCGTCCCAGTCGTACCGCTTGAGGTCGCGCTGGTCGTCGGCGGCGACGTAAAGCTCCACCTTGCCGTCGCCGTCGAGGTCGTCGGCGAGCATGGCGTGCTCGAAGCCACCGGACACCTTGTCGAAGTTGACGGGCTCCTTCCAGGTGATGGTGCCGTCTTCGGCGGCTTCGCCATCGACCAGGTACAGGCCGGTCTTCATGGCCGCGGCGATGAGCTCCTTGAAGCCGTCGCCGTCGAAGTCGGCAGCCAGCAGGAAGCGGGTCTGGCGGTCGTTGATCTTGACCACCGACTGGTGGCCGAAGGTGCCGTCTTCCTTGGGGATGTACTGGCGAACCTCGACGGGCTTCTTGATGGTCTTGCCCGACAGCTCGGCCTCGAGAACGCTGAAGAACTCGGACTTGCCGTCGCCGTTGATGTCGGCCGCCAGGATTTCCTTGGCGTGGGTGTGGTCGCCGCCATCCACCGTGGTGCGCTTGTAGGTGGTGCCATCGTACTTGTACATGACGATGAGGCCAGCCTGGCTGGTGTTGGCCTTGTTGCGGTCGGAGGGCGTGGCGAAGAACTCGAGCTTGCCGTCGCCGTCGATGTCGCCGATCTCGATCTCGTGGACGAAGGTGTCCTTCTTGGCGTCGAGCTCGACCACTTGGGGCTTGCCGCCGTCTTCGGCGGGGTCGAGCACTGCGACCACACCGCCGTCGTGGGTGGCGATGACGTACTCGTCCTTGCCGTCGCCGTCGACGTCGCCAATCTCGATGTCGCGGAGGCGGTTGAACTTGCCGCCCCAGCTGTTCTCCCAGAGGAGCTCGCTGGACCACTTGCCGGCGTTGTGCTTCCACTTCTTCAGCATGGCCTTCTCACCGGCGGCGGTGAGGATGGAGCCGTCGTCGAGGAGGATGGCCTTGTGGAAGACGTTGCTGTCGGCGTCTTCGAGGCGGGTGGCGTTCCAGGAGCCGTTCACCTTGCGCCAGATCTGAAGCCGCGCAGGACCGGGCTTGGACTTGCCGCCAGAGTCCTTGTAGAACCAGGCCTGCGACAGCAAGATGGCGTCGGTGGGCTCGCCTTCGAGGGCATCGCGCGCGGGCTCGGGAGGACCGCTCTTGGCCTCGGACTTGGCTTTGGTCTTGGCCTTGGCGGGCTTGGCGTCCTTCTTGGCATCGCCACCTGCACCACCGTCGCAGGCGGGGAGGGCGAAGAGGGCACCGCAGAGGGACAGCAGGAGGGCGGGACGGATTCGGGCCATGGGACATGCCTCGGGTCGAGATGTAGCTGGGAGATGTTTTTGGAGAACCGGGGGGACGGCGACCGACGGGAAGACCGTGGTGGCGGGCAGCTCCGACCGGAGCGCCGGGTGTGCGCCATCCATCGCGCCGCGCTGTTAACCGAACCACCCTGGTGGTGCCGCAAGCCGCTCTCCGTGCACGTTTTCGCCCCAAGCACCGCCACCCGATGCGAGGAGTTTCCGAGATGTCCCTCCACATCGCCGTCATGGGCGCAGGCTGCATCGGCGGCTGGGTGGGTACGCGCCTCGCAGCAGGTGGTGCCCGGGTCACGCTGATCGGACGGCCGCGGCTGGCTGAAGCGGTCGACCAGGGGGGCATTTCGGCCGCCACGCTCTCCAGAGACCGCGCCCACCTCGATGCAGCAGACATCCCCGTCGCCACCACCGCCGAGGCCGCCCGGAACGCCGATGTGGTGCTGCTCTGCGTCAAGGGACGCGACACGGTGGCCGCCGCGCAGGCCCTTGCACCCCATCTGCACGACAATGCCGTGGTGGTGAGCCTCCAGAACGGGCTCGACAACCCCGACCGCGCCCGCGGCGTGCTCCCCGCGCACACGGTGGTCCCAGGGATGGTGCCCTTCAATGTGGTGTGGACCGATGCAGCGCCTGGCGTGCACTTGCAGCAAGCCACCAGCGGAGAGGTTGTGCTCGAAGACGTGCCCGAGGTGCTTCCGCTCGTGCAGGCTCTGAAGCGAGGCGGCGTGCCGGTCCACCTGCATCCCACCATGCGGCTGGTTCAGTGGGCCAAGCTCCTGCTCAACCTCAACAACGCCGTGAATGCACTGAGTGGGTGCTCGCTACGCGACGAGCTGTCCGACCGGGGCTACCGTCGGGTGCTCGCGGCGGCGATGAACGAAGCGTGGGCTGCGCTCCGAGTCGCCCAGATCCAGCCAGCTGCCGTGGGCCGCATGCGACCCGCACTGGCCCCATGGATCCTGCCCCTGCCCAACGTCCTGTTCCGGGTTCTCGCCGCTCCGATGATTCGAATCGACCCCACCGCCCGCTCCAGCATGGCCGACGACCTGGCCCGCGGACGCCCCACCGAGATCGACGACATCAACGGTGCGGTCGTCGCTCTGGGCCAAGATGTGGGCGTGCCCACCCCGCTCAATGCCCACCTCGTGGCCTTGGTCCACGCCGCCGAAGCAGCCGGCCAAGGCTCACCCCGCCTGCCACCTGCCGCCCTGTGGCCCGGAGACACCCCATGACCGCCTCCCTGTCCATCGTCATCCTGGCCGTCGACGACGTGGCCCGAGCCCGCGACTTCTACACCGGCCTCTTCGGCTGGACCGTGCGTGTAGACGCCGGGGTGTTCGTGCAGCTCAGCCTTCGGGGAGGGCCCGATGTGGGGCTGTACCAACGCGCAGGCTTCGCGGTGAACACGGGCCTGCCCGCTGCCCGGTCCGGCACAGACGAAACCACGGCTGCCGAGCTGTACCTTTCGGTGGACGGAGACCTCGATGGGTGGGTCGACCGGATGGTTGCGGCTGGCGCAACCCTGCTCTCGAAGCCGCAGCGGCGGGGCTGGGGCGATGTGGTGGCCTACTTCCGCGACCCGGACGGGCATGTGGTGGCCCTGGCCACGTCGTAGGCCAGCTGCGTCACGGGCAGACGCGGGGGTGCGTCCCCGACCGACGCACATGGGGAAGCGCATGCGACGCACTTTGGCGTAGACAGCCTGGAGGCGGCCATCTTGGCAAAGATGGCCACGTTGGCACGCAGGCTGCATTGGTTGGGAACACACACCGCACAGGAGCCCACCATGAGCCGCCTCTCCATCGCCGCCACCGCCCTCGTCGCCGCCATCATCCTCCTTCCCCTGGTGGCCAACCTCGTCGGCTGAAGCAGGCGGCCCGGGGTCCGATGGGATGGCAGCTGTCCGGTGAGGCCCCATGTCTGGCAACCAGTATCTGCAGCGTCGGCCCGGGTCCCCACGGTCGCCCCAAGCCGCCCGCCCCCGTGTCGACGCCGGGTTGGGAAACCAGGCGATGGTCGATGTGCTCGACGCCTGCGAGGACGTTCCGGTCCACGAGCACTTCCGAGCGGACCGTCCCGAAGCCGTGCTCGAGCTGCGTGATCTGGCCATCCAGCTCCGGGACGATGGCATCGACGGCGTCGACATCTGGGCCGAGCTGATGGAAGCGGCCCTCGACCAGGGGGTCGTGGACGAAGAGTCGCCCGAAGCACAGCTGGACCGCGCCATGCAGGATGTGGCCGCCGTGACGGTGGGCCGAAACGACATCCAGGGCAAGCTCGAGCTCGCGAGCGGACCGGGCGGTGCCTTCATCGGACGTGCCGGACGACAGACCCTGTCCGAGCTGGACGAGCTGTACGGCCACCTCGAGCCGGGCGTGGACCCCTACTTTGCCGGGGTCGGCCTGGATCCAACCGATGGCCGGTCGTTCCGTGACGACATCTCGGACGGCACCAACAACCAGATCTTCCACACCAGCTTCTTCCACTACATGGCCTATGCAGTCGACGGAACCACCATCGCCGACGCCGGCAACCTGGCCCACGAGACAGAGGTGGCGGCCCCGCAACCGGTCCTGCGGCAGTCGCAGATGCACCGACCCGACCGCGCAGACCAGGGCCTCGCCGACGTGGTGCGCATCCTCCCCGACGGCGGCATCAATTGGTCGGGGCAGACCCGGGAAGACCTTCAAGCATCGCTTGATGGGGCGGACCTGGGACAGACGCTGCGCGATGTCCGAGACTCCGGCCACCTGGAGACCGTCCTCGACGACATCCCAGCGCTGATCCAGGCCGCATACGGCCACGGCACGTCCACACCGGGCTCCAACGTGGCGGTCATGATGGAGCGCTTCGACGCCCGACGCAGCGACGCCCCCTTCGACCTGGGGCTGGCCCGAGAGATGGCCCGCGCCCGGGAGCGACGAGACGGCTGGCAGGGTCCGTTCGCCCACCGAACCTCCGGGGAAGGCGACCTGGACTTCGCCCATGTGGTCATCACCCACTACGAAGCGGCGGCGGACCGTGGTGAGACCGATGGCCTGATGGAGCGGCTGGAGCGCACTCTGGAAGAGAGCGGCATGACCGAGCAGATGTGTGCGGCGGTGCGTCGGCGGCTCGAGCGACGGGTGGGTGCGCAGGACTGAGCCCGCCGTCCAGGCTACAAGGCGCTCCCCGCTCGCCCGGATGCGTCCATGCTGCATGTCCTGCTCGTTGCCGCCGGCCTCGCCTCGGCCCAGTCGCTCCAGCTCGCCGAGAGCTTCCCGGTGGAGACCTCCCTCGACCACCCCGACATCCCCGACGCACAGGGCGTGTGGATCGAGATGATCGAACAGGCCCAGACCCGCATCGACCTCTCCCAGTTCTACGTCAGCCCGAAAGACCAGGGCAACCCAAAGACCGGTCGGCTGAAGCCGGTGCTGGCCGCCCTCGAAGATGCCGCCAAGCGGGGCGTTCAGGTGCGGTTCATCATCGACGCCAAGTTCGCAAAGACCTACCCCGACACCCTCGACAAGCTGGCGAAGCAAAAGACGGTCGAGGTGCGCAAGCTCGACCTCAAGCCGCACACAGGCGGCGTGCAGCACGCCAAGTACTTCGTGGTGGACGGAAAGACGGCGTGGCTGGGCAGCCAGAACTTCGACTGGCGGTCGCTCGAGCACATCACCGAGCTGGGGGTGCGCTTCGACGAGCCAGCGCTCGTGACCGACCTGCAGAACGTGTTTGAGTTGGACTGGAAGCTGGCCGGCGGGGCACCCAACGCAACGGAAGCTGGCGCGCGTACCACCGTCGCAGACACCCCCGGCGACCTCGAAGCCACCGTGAAGCACGGCGAGGGCGAGGTGAAGGTGTCGCTCGTGGCCAGCCCGAAGCCTCTGCTCCCCGAAGGTGTGGACTGGGACCTGCCACACCTTATCGCAGCCATCGACGGTGCGAAGACGTCGGTTCGGGCGCAGGTGATGTCGTACGCGCTGGTAGGCTACGACAAGCAATACTGGGACGCCCTCGACACGGCACTTCGGCGTGCGGCAGCGCGGGGGGTCACGGTCCAGTTCATCGTGGCCGACTGGTCGCTGTACAAGAAGAAGCAAGAGGCCCTGAAGAGCCTCCAGGTGATGAGCCACCTCGACGTGAAGGTGATGTCCATCCCGCAGTTCTCGGAACACTTCGTGGACTTCGGGCGCGTGGTGCACGCGAAGTACCTGGTGGTGGACGGCCAGTGGGCCTGGGTGGGCACATCGAACTGGAGCCGCGACTACTTCCATGGCAGCCGAAACGTGGGGCTGGTGGTGGAAGGGAAGTCGTTCGCCTCGGAGCTGGACACGTGGTTCGCGCGCATGTGGGACAGCGAGTACGCACAGACCATCGACCCGTCGGTGGCGTACAAGGCTCCACGGCGCACCGAAAAGAAGAAGAAGTAGGGGCTACTTCGTGCGACGGGTCTTGCGCGTGCGCGGCTTCTTGGGCTTGGGCGGCCCCAGCGAGCTGGTGAACGCGAAGGCCTTGCCCGTCCAGACACGGAGGCGCTCGGCGTCTTTCACCACCGGGGGCATGAGGTACACCCAGCCCTTCATCGGCCGACCGGTGAAGTCCATGGGACCGATGTCCGGCTCGCCGATGGCTTCTTGATAGGCATCGGGGCCGATGCGGGCGACCACCCGGTTCTCGATGATCCCAACGGTCATGTGGCCGCCCACCATGATGGCGAGCCCACCGAACATCTTCTTCTCCAGGACCTCGGGCCCGGGCTCGGGAAGCACCCCGGCGAGGGCGGTGCGGAGGAGGTCGGCAGCAGCGGCGTCGAAGGGCACGGGAGCTCCGGGGCAAGAGGCGACGAAGGAGACATGGTCGAGGCGGATGTGGTTCGATAGGCCGCCCGTTCACCGTGAGCATGCCATTGTCTGCCTTGATTCGGTCCCTACCCCCCGGCCCGCTCGACATCGTGGGCGACGTCCACGGCGAAATTGACGCACTGGAGGCCATCCTCGAACGGTTGGGGCAGGCGGGGGACAGCGGCACACGCCGACCACACCTCGTGTTCCTGGGCGATCTGGTCGACCGGGGCCCGGATTCGCTGGCGGTGGTGGACCGCGTCGCGGGACTGGTGCGCGACGGACGGGCCAGCTGCATCCTGGGCAACCACGAGCTGAACCTGCTGCGCGGACGCAAGCGCTCGGGCAACCAGTGGTTCTGGGGCGCCGACCGTGAAGTGTGGAGCCATGCCACCGACGACGGCGTGGTGGAGGGCACCTTCGAGAGTCGGCCGGCATCGGATCGAGACCGTGCGCGCGTGCTGGCGTTCTTCCGCACCCTACCCGCAGCCCTGCATCGTGCCGACCTCCGGGTGGTGCACGCGGCCTGGCACGCACCGGCGGTGGCAGCCCTGGGCGACTGCTCCGACTACACCGAGGCTCTGGCCCGGTCCGAGGCCGACGCCGGCGCCATCTCGGCCGACCTGCGGGCACAGTGCGAGGCAGAGGTCGCCGGGCTGAAGGCCGCCGGCATCGGTCTGCGGAATGCAGCCACCGCCCCGCCTGCATTGCCCGGGCTGGCCGCAGCAGCAATGCAAGAACAGAACAGCCACCACCTGAATGTGCTGACGTCTGGCCCGGAAGAGGTCCGTCCGGGTCGTCCAGCCTGGCGCGCCGGTCGGTGGCGGGTGGTGCGACGCCAGCGGTGGTGGCACGAGAACGTACCTGTCCCCACCATCTTCGGTCACTACTGGCGCCTGCGACTGCCCAGCGCAGATGCATCGCGGCGCCGGCTCTTCGACGACACGGGGCCCGCAGAGTGGCTGGGCCCCGACCGTCGCGCGTTCTGCCTGGACTTCAGCGTGGGACGTCGGTACCAGAGCCGGACGGGCGGCACAGCACCGGATGGAGGCTTCCGCGAAGCCCTCGGTGCGCTGCAGTGGCGCGGGCCACACCATCCGGCCCAGCTGTGGTTTGACGACCGGTCCGGGTCGGTCGAGGTGGCGCCACCGGGCTGAGGTCGCCGGGTGTCTCGCATGGGTCGAGCACGGCGTCGACGGCATATAGGTGGTTCCCGCCACCCCAGCTCCACACCCCGGGCTGCTCCAGGCAAGGCAGTGTCCCGCTCATCGTCCCCATCCAGAGCCCCCCGCCTGCGCGCCTTGCTCCGGCGGGTGCTCCCCTCGCGGCGCATCTGGCGGGCCCTCGTCGTGTTCGTGGGCCTGCACGTTGTGGTGGTGGGCAGCGTCCGCGTGGTCGACCCACCGGTCACGTTCACCATGGTGGGCGCCGCATGGGACCACGGCGGCATCCCCACTCACACGTGGCAAGACCTCGACCACCTCGGCACACTGCCCCGGATGGCCGTCGCCGGTGAAGACGGCGCGTTCTGGCTGCACAATGGCTTCGACTGGGTGGCCATCTGCTCCGCCATCGACCACAACCGTGCCGCCAAGGAACGCGGCAGCAGCAAGCGCATCGGCGGCAGCACCATCCCCCAGCAGGTGGTCCGCAACGTGTTTCTGTGGCAGGGCCGCAGCTGGCTGCGCAAGGGGCTCGAGACCTGGCTCACCCCTTGGCTGGTCGCTCTGGTGCCCCGTGAGCGCATCCTCGAGCTCTACCTGAACCTCGCCCAGACCGGGCCCCTCACCTTCGGCGTAGAGGCCGGCGCCCAGCGTGCATACGGCAAGCCCGCCGCCGCGCTCTCCTCCAACGAGGCCGCCCGCCTCATCGCCACCTTGCCCGCCCCGGCCACATGGTCGGTCACCGACGACCGGGTCGGGTCTCACGCCCATCGCATCGTGCGCAACCAGGACCCCTGGCCGGGCGAGCGCTACTTCGACGCCGTGGCCGAGAAGTACGCCGAGCGGAACCCGGGTCCGCTCGGCTGTGCGTGGAAGCAGCTCAGCCGCTGAAGGGGGTCAGGGCCGACGACGACGCCCCACCAGGCCCCCCACCACGGCAAGAAGGCTCCAAGGCACGACCGGGCTCACGCCGGAAGACGAGCAGCCACCGTCTTTCCCACCTCCACCGCCCCCTTCGACGGGTGTGGACAGGTCCGCACCGTCGCAGTCCTGGTCGATGCCGTCGTCTGCCTGCTCCTGCGCGCCCGGGTAGACCGAAGCAGACGCGTCGTCGCAGTCCGTGGCATCGGTCGTCGCATCGAGAGGTGCAACACAAGCCTGGAGTGCACGGTCCGGGTCGCCGTGTCCGTCTCCGTCTCCGTCGGCGTACCAGGTGGAGAAGCCCGCGGGATCGACGGAGTCGTCGGCATCGTTGGCCAGCCCGTCACAGTCCTCGTCGACGTCCGCATCGTCGCAGACCTCCGTGGCACCCGGAGAGACTGCGGGGTTCGTGTCGTCGCAGTCCGAGCTGTCCGCCACCATTCCGGAGGGCTGGGTGCAGGACCACGTGGTCACGCTGGCATCGCCATAGCTGTCCGCATCGGCGTCGGCGTACCAGACGGACGCATCCGAGGCGTCCGGTTCGTCGGTGGTGCCGTCGCAGTCGTTGTCGACACCGTCGCAGCGCTCCGTCGCGCCAGGGTAGGCCGTCGCGTCGTCGTCATCGCAGTCATCGGCGGCACACACGCCATCGCCGTCGGCGTCGTCGACCCGACAGCCGCCTCGGTAGACGTAGACGGAGCCCGAGTTGGAGCCGTCGTCGTCGTCTTGGTCGGCTCCGATGAGCAGGTCGTCGTAGCCATCGCCGTCGAAGTCCCCGGCCAGGCCGAGGGCGCGGCTGTAGTAGTCCCCACGGGCACCGTCCGACGCCGTGAGCTTGCGCTCCGAGCTGGCGTCGACGCCACTGGCTGAACCGTAGTACACATACGCAGACCCCGCGTCCTGACCATCGCTGTGGGCGCCCACCACAATGTCGTCGTAGCCATCCGCGTCGAGGTCTCCAGCCGGGGCCAGGGTTGCGCCGAACCGCTCACTGTACGCCGCATCGGAGGCCGTCAGCTTCTGTTCCGAGCTGGCGCGCACCCCACTTGCCGAGCCGTAGTAGACGTAGGTGGAGCCACTCCACAGGTCGGTGTCGTCGTCGCCGCTCGCACCGATGATGAGGTCGTCGTAGCCATCGGCATCCACGTCGCCCGCTCCGGCCACGTCAGACCCGAAGAAGTCGCTGAACGCGCCATCCGAGGCCGTGAGCTTCGTGACCGCTGCAGCCTGAATGCCCGTTGCCGACCCCAGATACACGTACGCCGCTCCCGCATTGGAGCCGTTGTCGTCGTCCAGGTCTGCTCCGATGACCACATCGCGGTAGCCATCGCCGTCGAGGTCGCCAGCTCCCCCCACCACACCACCGAAGGAATCGTAGGCTTCCCCATCGTAGGCGGTGAGTCGGTCGTAGTGTTGGGCAAGCAACCCCGTCGCCGACCCATAGAAGACGTAGGCGCAGCCCGTGTTCGCGCCCGCCTCCTGGTCGCCTGCCGCACCCACGATGACGTCGTCGTAGCCATCCCCGTCGAGGTCACCGACCCCATCGAGGTCGTCACCGAAGTCGTCGAGCGCCTCGAGCGCAGCCGGAGCGAGCTTCTGCTCGGACCCGAGCCGAACACCCGTGGCCGAGCCGAAGTACACATACACCGCGCCCGCACCGGAGCCCCGGTCTGCGTCACCACGGGCGCCGATGATGATGTCGTCGTAGCCATCGCCATCGATGTCGCCGGCGCCTGCCGACGCGAACCCGAAGAGCTGGCCCGACGTGGCATCGGAGGCCGTCAGCATCGTCTCGTCGCTGGTGCTGATTCCGGTCGCCGACCCGTAGTACAGGTAGGCGGCTCCGCTGCCCCCGCCCGCGTAGAACGCACCGACGAGAACATCATCGTAGCCGTCGCCATCGACATCCCCGGCGCGTGCGACCGACCGTCCGAAGAACGCGCTGGCCGCCGCGTCGGAGGCTGTGAGCTTCTGGACATCTGCGAGCGCCGGTCCGAGCGAGGCCCACACCCCCTCGCTCCAGAGTGCCGAGGTGTTGGGCCGGGAGTCCGGCGCAGTGTTCGAAGCAGGGGCGGCAGGGCTGCAGCTCAGCAGCAAGCCTGCGGGAAGGAAGGCCATGATTGGGGGGCGCATGGTGGCTCCGGCTGGGGTGGGGCCACGGCCAACCCTCGGTACGACCGAGGCCAAGGACAAAGGGTATGCACCCCAGCGGCTGGTGGGGCCCGCGCGACCGCTGATCCGGAGCAGCGCAACGCCACACCCACCCCACCTACAGCCGAGTGGTCAGCCCGATGGTGGGTCCCCAGGTGAGGCTCTGCGCCCGCTCGCCTCCCAACGCAGGAAACAGCGCGTCGGGGTCGGCAGCCGTGAAGCCAATCACGCGGGTCTGGACCTCCAAGCCAACATTGAGCGACGTGCGGGGCGCGACCACAAAGCCACGGGCCACAGTGAAGGCCAGCATCGGAGCCCGGACACCGCTGGTGGTGGTCTGGTTCGTTTCCCTCGAGGTGGTGCTGCCTTGCCCCCAGCTGTACCCAAAGCCCACGGAGGCGTGAGACGCACGCCCCCCAACCTGTAGAGAGACCCCGCCCGTGGTGGTGGGCAGGACGTACTCGAGCGTGTCGAAGGTGGTTGCGCCGTCGGCATCGGTGGTGCGAATGGGGGCGCCGTAGGTGACCTGTTCGTAGCGGGCCATCGGACCGAGGAACAGGCCCGACCTGCCCAGGCGGAAGCCCACATGGGCAAAGCCCGCGCCGCCGCCGCCATAGGCCAAGGACACCGAGTCGTCGGGGTTGTCTTCGTCGGGCTCGCTCTCGGCGTGTCCGAACAACCCGAAATTGCCGGTGGCCGAGGCGTGCACCAACACCTTGGCCTGGCTCTTCTTGCCCTTCTTCTTCTTCCCTTTCTTCCCCTTGGCAGCGGCCGGACCCGCGGTGAGGAGTCCGACGAACAGCAGCGCGACCGTGCGCGCGGCGGGGCTCACAGGTCCACCCGCAGGCCCACGAGGCCAGAGAAGGTGACGGCTGGAATGGCGAGCTGGTCGGACAAGGGAAACGCCACGGCAGGGTCCTCGGCGACGAGTCCTGATGGATGGAAGAAGCCCTCGGCCATCGCGAGCAGGCTCACGTGCTTGGAGAGGCGGAAGCGGTAGCCCGGTGCGATGGAGACATAGCGGCCCTCCACGGCGGTGGACCGGGTCGTGCCATTGAGCCGGGTCTCGACCGTGCCCGACGACCGACCCGCGATGATGCTGCCGTAGAACTTCTTGGCCGAGACGGTGATCCCGGCGCCATAGCCCACCATCGACACGGTGTAGGAGAGGTCTGCGGTGCTGCCGTCGTCGACGAAGCTCGACGAGGTGCCACTGTTGGTGCCCATGAGGTCGGTGGTGGTGGGGGCCTGGGCATAGTTGGTGCGGCCCCAGCGGCCCTCGACTGCAGGGCACAACACGGCTGTGGTGTCGTCGCTCAGCAAGATGGGCACCGCTGCGGTGAAGCGCGCGCCCGGGCCCACCCCCACGGCGTTGGTGCTGTTGAAGCCGTCTTCGGCCAAAGACCCGCGGTACTCCTCGTCGTCGTACAGGTCGAGGTAGCCGCCGCCGACTCCCCCCGTCAGCGACAGCAGCACATGCTTGTCGAGCTCCGGGTTGCCCTTCTTCTTCTTTTTCTTCTTCGCAGCGAGCGCCGGCCCACTGGCGAACAAGCCCAGGCACAGCAAGAGGGGAACGGTGCGCCGATGCGCGGTCCTCACGATGGATACGGGCAAGCCGACCTCCCGGTGGAGCGACGACCCTACTCCACGCAGCTCGACCCGTCTGCGTCATGTTCGTACCGGCCGTCTGCCTCGGACCGGTCAGTAGCGGTGGGCGACCTCAGGGACCAGGAGGGCAGTAGGGGCAGGCCACAGCGGCGTCCCATCCATCGAGAACAGCGCACTGGAGGGTGGTGAGCTGGGCCCGGTGTGGGCTGTCGGAGCACTGGAGCATGGCCACGCCTGCACACTGCAGCTGGATGGTGGGGTCGGTGATCTGGGGCGCACTGTAGGGCGGGCAGTCGTCGGGCCAGGCAGCGAGGATGGCCTGGAGCTGGGTGGGCGCACCGTCGGCGACCACCTGAGACGGGACCGGGGCGGTGTCGCCGTCTGTGAGCACACCGCTGGCGACCGTGACGACGGCATCCACGTTCGCGGGCACGGAACGGTGGACGGTCTTGTGGCCTTGCTTGTCGAGCTCGGAGAGGACCATGTCGGTCGCCCCGACTCCGCCAGTGGCGTGGTCGGCCCCCATGGCAACACCCAGAACAAGGGCATCTTCGGTGGTCATGCCGGCCATGTTGGCGACCGCGGCACCCCCGAGTCCAACGGCGGCGGTCTCGGCCAGAGACTCGAATGCGGCCCGATTCTCGGCCTGCTGCTGCGCGAGGGCTCGCCACTCTTCCGCGGTTCGGCAGCCGCGGGGGTAGCGGCACGACATGTGCTCCCAGGACTGGTCAGCGGCTTGTCGAAGCGCGGGGCCATCCTTCAGCCCGACCGGAAAGTCGGCCGGCCGCAGTGTGCTCGGGATGCCGAAGCGGGTCGTCGCAAATCCACCGAACATGGGGCCTGCGTACATATGCAGGATCGGCCCGGACCATTGGTCGTTGTGGATGGCGCCGATGCGGACCTCGGAGCTCTTCATCGACGATGTGCTGTCGAGGTAGAGACCGCGAATGGCCTGGCCGTCGCGGATGTCGGTGTAGGACACACTGCGCACGATGCCGCTCGACCGCGACCGCCTCCGGACGAGGAGCGTCCAGCCGTCGGCCACTCCATGGTCGAAGTGGGTGGCCATCACGAGCCGGTCGCGACCGTCGGTGAGCAGGCCAGAGCCGTGGTAGCGACCGTGGTCCATCGCGCCCACGTACCCACCGCGTCTCCGGGTGAGAACGCCTGGACCGTGGGGCACCACGCCGTCCTGCAAAGCCACGGGCCCCACCCACCGCCAGCCGTCGCGGCCGTCGACCTCGAGCACGCCCTCGAGGGGCCGTCCGCTGGCAAACTGGCCGATGAAGCGGGCCGAACCATCGGGATGCTCGGCCACCCCCAAGCCAGCCGCGGCGCCATCGACGCACGGCCCCGCGGTGTGGGACCAGGCGGAGGAGAAGCCGGTGACCGTGCAGCCGCCGCCGTGGGTGGGGAGCGGTCCGAAAGTGGCCTCGACGACCCGTTCGAGGGGCTGGCGGGCGGCGTGCAGGGCGCGGTCGAGCTGGTCGGGGGACAGGTCGAGCTGGGCGAGGGCGAAGGCGCGGGCCTCTCGGTGGTCGTAGCTGGCCTGAGCGAGCTCGATGGCCGCGGTGCGCAGGCGGATGAGCTCGGGGTACGGCGCGTAGGGGTCGGTCGCGGGGGCAGCCCGGGCGGCGGACCCGAGCGACAGGACGAGGGCAAGTCCGAGCATGGGGGGCCTCACAGCGGGGCCACGCCACCGCGGAGGGTGGCTTCAAGCTGGCGTCGGGTCTCCAGGACACGCCCCGAACCCAACGGGAGGAAGGGGGCGCCGATGAGGCTCACCCACGCAACTTCTGCAGGCGCGCCCATCGGGAGGAAGATGAGGGCCGGGGACGCGAGGGTCAGGCCCACGACCGACGCAAAGCGCTTGTTCCACAAGGCACTGCGCCAGTCCTGGTAGGTGTGGACGGCCACGTCGCCGTAGCAGCTGCGGATGTCGGCGATGAGGCGCGCTTCTTCGGCGTTGTTGCGGACCCGGTACACATGGTCGTCCACGGCGAGGTGGCGCCGGGTGAGCTCCACCGACTCGACCGCGTCCCAAGGACAGGGCTGCGGCGCCGCCAGGGCAAGTCCGCCCGCAAGAACCAACGCAAGCACCTTGACCTCCCGTGTCTGCGGTGAGGCGACTGCCATGGGTTCAGTACGGTATGTATCGGACCGGGGCACCCGTTCCAGGTGGGTCCCCCCCCTTCCTGTCGCAGAGCATGCGCCACTTCACAATCGTCTTCAGGCGGCAGACCGCGCCTGCGACGGGTGCATCGACCGTCCGATCGCTGCCGCGATGACACCCAGCTGGTCGACCATCTCACCAAACTGCGCGGGGAAGAGCGCCTGCTGCCCGTCCGACAGAGCCTCACAGGGCTTGGGGTGCGTCTCGACGATGACTCCATCGGCACCGGCTGCAACAGCTGCACGCGCGGTGGGCACGACCAGCTCGCGGACGCCCGTGGCGTGGCTGGGATCGGCGATGACGGGAAGGTGGGACAGCTGCTTGACCAATGCAATGGAGCCAACGTCGAGCACATTGCGGGTGGCGCTGTCGAAGCCACGGATGCCGCGGGCGCACAGGATGACCTCGGGGTTGCCCTTGGCGATGATGTACTCGGCGGCGAGCAGCCACTCCTTGACGGTGGCCGCCATGCCCCGCTTGAGGAGGACGGGCTTGCCGATGCGACCGAGCTGCTTGAGCAGGGCGTAGTTCTGCATGTTGCGGGCGCCCACCTGGACGATGTCGGCGGCCTCGGCCACGGCATCGAGGTTGGCGACGTCGAGGGCCTCGGTGACGATGGCGAGGCCGAAGCGGTCGCGGGCCTTGGCGAGCAGCCGCAGCCCTTCGTGCCCGAGGCCCTGGAAGGCGTAGGGCGATGTGCGGGGCTTGAAGGCCCCACCGCGGAGGACAGTGGCACCAGAGCGGGCCACGACCTCGGCGGTGGCCATGAGCTGGGCTTCGCTCTCGACGGAGCAGGGACCGCCCATCACCACCACGTGGTCGCCACCGATGCGCGTGCCGTTGGGCAGCGCGATGACCGAGTCGCGGGCGTGCCACTCCCGGCTGACCTGCTTGTAGGGGGCGCTGATGCTGACGGCCTCCCGCACGCCGGGAAGGCCGTGGAAGCGGGCGGGGTCGATGGGGCCGTCGTTGCCGACGATGCCGATGGCGGTGCGCTCGGCACCGGGCATGGGCTTGGGGGTGAGGCCGAGGCGGCGAACGGCGTCGCACACCCCCTCCACCTGCTGGGAGGTGGCTTCGTGGTCCATGACAATCAGCATGACAGGGGCTCCTTGGCCGCTGCGGCCAGCGCGCGGGCATGTGTGGTGAGGGCGGCGCGCATGGCGGAGGGGTGGTTCAGGTTGGCTTCGATGTGCTTGACGAGGGCGCTTCCGACGATGACGCCATCGGCACCGGCGCGGCGGGCGGCCCGGACGTGGTCGGGAGTGGCGATGCCAAAGCCCACGAGCAAAGGAAGGGTGGTGGCGGCCCGCATCCGGGCGAGGGAGTCGGCGAGCCCGGAGCGGACTTCCGTGCGCGCCCCGGTGACCCCCACACGAGACAGGGCGTAGACGTACCCGCGGCACACCTCCCCGATGCGAGCGAGCCGCTCGGGAGTGGACAGCTCGCTCATCAGAAACACCGTGGCCACGCTGTTGTCGCGGGCAGCGGCGAGCACGGGGTCGGCGTGTTCCGGGGGGAGGTCGGCGACGAGCACGGCATCGACCCCCACTTCGTCGGCACGCGTGTAGAAGGTGTCGACATCGTGCTGCAGGACGAGGTTGTAGTAGACCAGCAGGGAGACCGGCACCTGCGTGTGCTGGCGAAGACGCGCGATCCAGTCGAAGGCACCCGCGACGGTCATTCCGGCGGCGAGGGCCCGCTGGTCTGCCGCCTGGACGACGGGACCATCCGCGGGTGGGTCGGAGAAAGCGAAGCCCAGCTCGAGGGCGTCGGCCCCCGCTTCGACGAGGTCGAGGGCGAGCTGGAGAGAGAGGTCGGGGTCGGGGTCACCGACGACGAGGAAGGGCACGAACAGCGCCTGGCCTTCGGCGGCAGCACGGGCGGCGAGGCGGGGGAAGCGGTGGGTCATGGGGCCTCCGCGCGGGCATCGAGGGCGGCCATGGCGTGGGCGAGGTCTTTGTCGCCGCGGCCCGAGAGATTGACCACGACGATGTCGTCGGGCTGGAAGTCGCCGGCCATGCGACGCACGGCAGCGACGGCGTGGCTGGACTCGAGGGCGGGGAGGATGCCCTCGGCACGGGAGAGCCAGAGGAAGGCATCCAGAGCTTCGTCGTCGGTGGCGTGGGTGTACCGGGCGCGCCCGGTGTGGTGGAGGTGGGCATGCTCGGGTCCGACGCCCGGGTAGTCGAGACCGGCCGAGATGCTGTGGGCCTCTTGGACCTGACCATCGGAGTCTTGGAGGAGGTACGACAAGGAGCCGTGCACACAGCCCGGGCGACCGGCGGACAGGGTGGCCCCATGCTTGTCGGTGTCGAGGCCATGGCCACCGGGCTCGACGCCGATGAGCTGGACCTCGGGGTGGTCGATGAAGTGGGCGAAGGCACCGATGGCGTTGCTGCCGCCGCCCACGCAAGCGACCACGGCGGTGGGGCCGCGGCCGTGGGCTTCGTGCAGCTGGTCGGCGATCTCGTCGCCGATGACCCGCTGGAGGTCGCGCACGATGCGGGGGTAGGGGTGGGGACCGGCGGCCGTTCCGAAGACGTAGAAGGTGTCTTGGATGTGTTCGGTCCAGTGGCGGAGGGCTTCGTTGATGGCGTCTTTGAGGCTGGCGCTGCCGGCTTCGATGGGCACCACCTCGGCGCCGAAGAGCTTCATCCGCTGCACATTGGGGGCCTGCCGCGCAACATCGGTGGCGCCCATGAAGATGGTGACGTCGAGGCCCAGGTGGGCGCCGATCATGGCGGTGGCGACGCCGTGCTGGCCGGCACCGGTCTCGGCGATGAGGCGCTTCTTGCCCATCCGCTGGGCGAGGAGCCCCTGACCAAGCGTGTTGTTGGTCTTGTGGGCGCCCCCGTGCAGGAGGTCTTCGCGCTTGAGGTAGACATGGCAGCCGACGGCCTCGGACAACGCGGGCGACCGGTACAGGGGGGTGGGGCGACCGGCGTAGTGGCGGAGGAGGTGGTCGAGCCGCTCGCGAAAAGCGGGGTCGTCGCGGGCGGACAGCCAGGCGCGCTCCAGCTCCTCGAGGGCGGGGAGGAGCGGCTCGGCGACGTAGAAGCCGCCGAACTGACCAAAGAAGCCGGGGTCGATCACAAGGCCTCCAGGGCCGCGGCGCGCGCGGCGTGGACGAATGCGTGGATGCGCTGGGGATGGGGCTGGCGGTCGGGGCCTTCGATGCCAGATGCGACGTCGACGCCAGCGGGAGCGTGGGTGCGCACGGCGTGGCCGACGTTGTCGGGGTTCAGGCCACCGGCGAGGAGCACCGGCAGGCTGTGGAGCGTGGAGCCCGGGAAGGGGGCGGTGCGGAGCGTGCCGCTGCCGGGTCGGGGGCTGTCGAGGAGCCATGCGGTGATGCGCGGGTGGGGCACAGCAGACTGCGCGGAGCCGAGGGCGCGGACGACCTGCACGTGGTGGGGCAGGGCATCGAGGAGGCCGTCGGCGATGGTGCCGTGGAGCTGGACGTTGCGGAGGCCGGTGGCGTGGATGGTGTTCAGGACGACCTGAAGTGGGGCGTCTTGGAAGACCGCGACCCCTGCGTTCTCGGGGAGGAGCGCCGCCAGCGAGGCGCCCTGCGCAAGAGTGAGGTGGCGTCGAGACCGCGGCGCGAAGTTGAGGCCGACGAGGGTGGCGCCGGCCTGGAGGGCGGCCTGGATGTGGGACGGGTGGCGCAGCCCGCAGAGCTTGATGTGGAAGCGTGCAGCCAGGTGTGCAGCGGCGCTCATCGGGGCGACCCGCCAAAGAGAGTGTGGATCTGGGTGGTGGGGTCGGCGGCCCGGACAAGCGAGGTGCCGATGAGGACGGCGTCGGCAGCGGGCCGCACCTGCGCGATGTGTTGGGCGGTGTGCAGGCCGCTCTCGGCGACCCGGACCCGGTCTGTGGGGATGCGGTCGAGGAGACGCCGGGCGCGGGACAATGAGATGTCGAGGGTGGCGAGGTCGCGGCTGTTGACCCCCACAACGGGCGCACCGGAGTCGAGGACTTCGTCGAGCTCGCGGGCGTCGTGGGCTTCGACGAGGGTGGCGAGCCCCAGGTCGGTGGCGACGGCACGGAGGTGAGCCAGCGAAGCAGGCGGGAGGAGCGCGGCCATCAGGAGCACGGCGTCTGCTCCGGCGGCGGCGGCGGCGTGGAGCTGGCTCTCGTGGACGAAGAAGCCCTTGGCCAGGACGGGCTGGGGCACCAGGCCGCGCACGCTGGCCAGCAGGCGATAGCTGCCACCGAAGCTGGGACCATCGACGAGAACCGATATCGCTGCAGCGTGCTGGGCGTAGACGGAACAGAGGGCGGCGACATCGAGCTGCGGGCGGAGGACACCCGCGCTGGGCGACTTGGGCTTGACCTCGGCGATGAGGGACAGGCCAGGCGCGCGAAGGGCGGCTTCGAAGTTGCGGCGTGGCCCGGTGGACCGAAGCGCGGGGACAGGGGTGGGCTGCTCGCGGAGGGTTCGGGCGACGATGGCGCCGAGAACACCGGGGGGCTGGCGAATCTGGAGGGTCATGCAGCAGCCCGGTAGCGCTCGAAGCAGTCGCGGGCGGCGCCGGTGGTAAGGGCGTCGCGCGCGAGGTCGAGGGCGGCGTGGAGCGTGGGCGCGCGCTGGGCGACATGGAGGGCAGCGGCCGCGTTCAGGGCCACGAGGTGCGCGTGGGGGGAGCGCTCACCGGCCAGCACAGAGTGGAAGATGGCGACGTTGGTGGGGATGTCGCCGCCCTGGAGCGTGTGCGGTGCCGCGAGGGGGATGTCGAGCTGGCCGGGGTGGAGGGTGTCCCGGCAGACTCCGGCCGAGGAGAGGGTCCAGGTGGTGGAGGGTCCGGTGGTGGTGAGCTCGTCGAGGCCGTCGTGGCCGTGAGCAATGAGCACGTGCTTGCTTCCGAGGAGCTGGAGGGCACCGGCCATGCGCTCGGCGAGGGACGGGTCGCTCACACCCAGGAGCTGGTGGTCGGCACCGGCGGGGTTGCACAGGGGGCCCAGGAGGTTGAAGACGGTGCGGAAGCCAAGCCGCTTGCGGAGGGGCCCCACGTGGCGGAAGGCGGGGTGGTACGCAGGAGCGAAGAGGAAGGCAAGACCGACGGACTCGAGGAGCTGGGCGGCGCGGTCCGGGCCCACGCGGAGAGACACGCCGAGGGCGTCGAGGAGGTCGGAGCTGCCGCACTTGCCAGACGACGCGCGGTTGCCGTGCTTGGCCACACGGACCCCACACGCGGCGACGACGAAGGCGGCCATGGTGGAGGTGTTGGCGGTGGACAGGCCACTCCCGCCGGTGCCGCAGGTGTCGAGGACGGGGCCTTCGGTGGGGACGGTGACCATGTGGCCGCGGATGGCCCGCGCGAAGGCTGCCAGGGTGGCCGCACTCGGCGGGACGTGGTGCAGCGAGGTGAGGACGGCGGTGAGCTGGGTGTCGTCGACGTGGCCGTTCATCACGCGGTCCATGAAGGCACGGGCGTGCTCGGGCCGGGGCTGCTGGCCGTGCAGCAAGGCGTCGAGGACGGGCGGGAGGCGGCTCATGCAGCACCTCGGATGGCGAGGAAGTTGCGCAGGAGGGCGTCACCGTCGGGGGTTCCGATGCTCTCGGGGTGGAACTGGACGCCAAACAAGGGCCGCGTGCGGTGGCGCATCGCCATGATGAGGCCGACGGCGTTTTCGGCGGTGACGACGAGGGAGTCGGGGAGGGAGGCGCGGTCGACGACCAGGGAGTGGTACCGCATGACGGTGAGCGGGTGGGGCAGGCCGGCAAACAGGCCGATGCCGGAGTGGGTGATGCGGTCGGTCTTTCCGTGCACGATGGTGGGGGCCGCGACGACCTGCCCACCCATGCGCCAGCCGATGCCCTGGTGGCCGAGGCAGACCCCCAGGATGGGGGTGTGGGTGAGGTGGTCGATGATGGGACGGCACACGCCGAAGTCACGGGGGTGGTCGGGGCGGCCCGGGCCCGGCGACAGGACGACATGGGTGGGCCCGAGCGCACGGATGGCGGGAAGGTCGATGCGGTCGTTGCGGTGGACGACCACCTCGGCGCCGAGACCCTGGAGCTGCTGAACCAGGTTGAACGTGAAGGAGTCGTAGTTGTCGATGAGGAGGACGTTCATGCGCGTCCCTCCCGCAGCATGGCGAGCTGGAGAGCCCGCAGACAGGACAGAGCCTTGCGCTGGCACTCCTCGAACTCGCTGGCGGGCACGGAGTCGTGGACGATGCCAGCGCCGGCCTGGACGTGCACGCCGGCCTGGTCGACCACGAGAGTGCGGATGGCGATGCAGGTGTCGAGGCTGCCGTCGACGCCGAAGTAGCCCACAGCGCCGGCGTAGGGACCGCGCCGGTCGGGCTCGAGCTGGGAGAGCAGCGTGCACGCGCGGACCTTGGGGGCACCGGAGACGGTGCCGGCGGGGAAGCAGGCGCGAAAGACATCGAAGGCATCGAGGTCGGGGCGGAGGGTGGCGCGCACCTCGCTGACGATGTGCATCACGTGGGCGTAGCGCTCGATGTGTTCGGGGTCGTGCACGTGCACGGTGCCGGGGGCCGCGACCCGGCCGAGGTCGTTGCGGCCCAGGTCGACGAGCATGCGGTGCTCGGCGAGTTCCTTTTCATCGGCGAGGAGGTCGGCTTCGAGGGCACGGTCTTCGGCCTCGGAGTCTCCGCGCTTGCGGGTGCCGGCGATGGGACGGACCAGGAGCTGGTCGCCGTCGAGGCGCACGAGGACTTCGGGGGAGGCACCGACGAGGGCCCGCTCGCCGAGCTGCAGGAGGAACATGTAGGGCGACGGGTTGATGGCCCGGAGCGCCCGGTACAGCGTGAGCGGCGTGACCTGGACGGAAGCCGAGATGCGCAGGCTGGGCACCACCTGGAAGACCTCGCCGGCCCGGATGGCGGACTTGGCCTGCAGCACGGCGTCTTCGAAGTCTTCACGGGTGCGGTTGCGCGCGAGCGGGAGAGTGTCGGCGACGGGCGGGAGGGGGCCATCGGGGAGCACCCACGGGGCTTCGGGGGCTCCTGCAGGCAGCGCGAGCCGGCCGACCATGGCGTGGAGGCGGTCGACGGCGGCAGCGTAGGCGGCGGCCCGGTCCCCCTCGAGCGACGCATGCACCACGAGGATGACGCGACGGCGGACGTGGTCGTAGGCGGCAATCGCGTCGGCGAGGAGCAGCTCGCCACGGGGCGCCCCGAGGCCGGGCTCCGCGGGCAGGGTGACGCGGGGCTCGAAGGCCTGGACACAGTCGAAGCCGAGGAAGCCGACGGCGCCACCGATGAACCGGGGCAGGCCAGGGGCGGACCACACGCGCCAGTCGGCGAGCTCGCCTTGGAGAGCATCGAGAGGGTCGGCACAGGGGCCCTCGAGCAGCTCGACATGCCCGTTGCGCATCCGGGTGATGGTGGCGCGGCCGTCGTCGAACCGGAGGTGCGCGCGCACATCGCTGCCTACGAAGCTGTAGCGCCCCATGTGCTCGCCTCCGACGACGCTCTCCAGCAGGAAGGCGCGGGGGCGTCCGGCGGCGAGGGCCCGGTACAGCGAGATGGGGGTGTGGGAGTCGGCGAGGAGAGTGACAGCGAGGGCAACATGGGTGTGGTCGCCCCGGTGGGCGAGCACGGCGTCGAGAGATGGTGTGGGTGACAGGGACATCGGGCAGACCTCGTGAGCCACAGTGTATTACTCGGGTAATACGCTGGCGCAAGTCACGAGATGCCACATCCGATCACCCAATCGCCGGGACAACCTGAAGGCGGGCGTCTTGAGGGAGGGTCAGCCGCGGGGGTCGGGGTAGCCGAGGGCGACGAGGCGGTCGAAGGCCTGCTCAAAGCCCCCCTCGCCATATCGGAGCTGGCGGTTGCCGCGGCTGACCGTGGTGACGGAGCATCCCACCTGGTCGCGGACCTTGCGCTGGCTGGCGCCGCCGGCGAGGAGCTTCACGATGGCCCAGCGCTCGGCGAGCGCTTCGAGCTCGGACGGTGTGAGGAGGTCGGCGAGCAGGCGGGCCATGTCGTCGGAGGTGGGTGTGTCGGCGAGGACATGGAGGAGGTCGGCGGGGAGCTGGGGGCGGGGCATGGGGGCTCCTTGCGACGGGGAGGGTATCGCAAGGGTGGGGATGGCTGTGGACGCGACTCGTCCGCGACGAAGCGGAAGCGAACACCAGGGAACGTGTCAGACGCCCGCCACGGTAGACCGCAAGCTTGAAGCGGTAGCGGCGCAGCGCCGTGTGCACGCCGGGGTGGAACAGGGGATGGTCGCGGCACCCCAGCTCCACCATGCGTAGGAGCCACCGACGGCCAGGATGGCCACCACGAGGCAGGCTGCGGTGGTGAGCAACGCCTTCCCGACTCCGCTGGACAAGGAGCGCCCGTCTGCTCAGCCGAGGCCCAAGAGGCTCATGAGGACGGAGAACACCATGACGAGACCGACAAAGATCCCTCCCACCCACAGGAGCCAGGTGGACAGCTCGGGGCCGCGGTAGTCCGGAGGCGGGTCGTGGGCGGGTGGCCCGTAGGGGTTGGAGGACATTGCGTTCCTCGGACTCTGAAGGGTCGGAAGCGGGCAGCAGGGAAGGTGCGACCTACAGCTCGCGGATGAGGAGGCCGAGCTCGGACGGATGCCGGGAGAAAAGGTCGGCATCTGCCCCCTCCCCTCCGAGCCTGCCGTCTCGTCCGCGGGACACCAACACGTAGCCATCCTCGGACCACACGTAGAGAAAGTGGTTGCCCCAGGCATCGGTGGGAATCTTCCCGTCGGGAAAGTACTTCGCGGCATCAGCCCAGTCCGCGTCCGTGCGAGGGAAGCGGCCCTGGCGCTTGACCGCGAACAGCATGAGGTCGCCCTCCATCTTCGACATCAGCAGCTGTGTGTCTGTGACCGGGGTAGAACAGTGGGTCGACCCCAGCACGTCGATGGCCATCGCCGCGACGAACACCAACATGACCACGACCCCGCACACGACGGTCAACAACAGTCCGACAAAGTCCGACTCTGGAAGGTCAGGGTCGTGGACCGGCGGCTGGTAGGGGTCGTGGGTCATCGTGCACCTCGGCTGTGGGTGCACGCCAGAGATGCACGGGCCGTGCCATGCAAGAACGCGCACCAGACCGGTACCCGGGCGCGATAGCCGAGACAGGACGTCCGCCATGGGCACAGACGTCGGACTTTCCGTCAGCCACATGCTCGGAGCACACATGTCGGCGACCACCATGGCCTTGGACTACCTCACAGCGGTGGGGCACGTGGGGGCGACCGCGCTGACCGGGCCGGCGCACAGGCGGGTGGGGAGGCTCGCGACTCTGGGCATCCTCACCAGCGTCGTGCCGACCGTGACCGCAGCCGGTGCACTGGGCACGGTGGCCGATGAGGTGTTCTTCCGCGGGTGGCGGGACACCCCGCTGGACCGACCCGTGTTCATCGTGGGCAACCACCGCACCGGCTCAACCTTTCTACAGCGACTCCTGGCACGAGACGCAGAGCAGTTCGCCACCACACGCTTCGTGGACCTGTTCCTCCACAGCGTGAGCCAGAAGCGGGTGCTGGCGGAGCTGGGAAGGCTGGACGGTTGGCTCGGCGGGCACGGAGCGGCGCTGGTGGACCGCTTGGACCGGCGCTGGGCCAAGGACTTCCGCAACGTGCACAGCATGGGGCTCGGAAAGCCGGAGGAGGACGACTACCTGCTGCTCACACGGATGGCCTCGGGAATCCTGTGGGAGACCGTGCCCGATGCACCACGACTCCGCCGACACTTCTGGTCGGACACCGAGATGGACGCCCGGGAGCAAGACGCCCATCTACACGCCTACGCAAACCTCGCGCGGCGCCACAAATACCACCACGGAGGGCGGGTCTGGTTGTCAAAGAACCCACTGTTCAGCACGCGTGTGCGGGGGCTGAGGCGGGTGTTTCCAAAGGCACGTTTCGTGTACCTGGTGCGCCATCCCGAGAAGGTGGTGGCGTCGACGGCAAGCCTGTTGCACGAGGGACTGGGTGGCCTGGGAGCGCTCCGCGACGCCCGACAGCTTCGCGAGATGGTGCACGAGATCTGCCTGTACATGTACGACGAGACCCTTGCGAACCTGGAGGGCTTGCCCCCCGACCAGCTGGTGTGTGTACGCCAGGAGGACCTGCTCGGGGACGCGGACGCGACCGTGCGGGGGATGCTGGAGCAGCTGGACCTGGACTGGAGCACACCTCTGGCGGAGGGGGTGGCGGAAGTAGGGGCACGCGGACCGCGGAAGACGCACCGGTACGGCCTGGAGGACCACGGCTTCACACGGAGGGAAGTAGCGGAGCGATACACGCATGTGATGGAACGCTGGGGGTATGTGTCCGGTTGAGAACCTGAACGCATCAACAGTAGACATTTCCAGACAACTGCTCACCCGTTCAGCGCTATACACCCCCAGCATGCCCTCGATCGACCACGAAGCCATCCTCGCGCTGTTCCGCAACGCCCCTCGCCTGGTGGGACTCCTGGTGGGGCGTACGTGTGGGGTCGCGGTGGACTGGTCGGGGCCGGTCACCGTGGCAGACTCCGATCTGTCCGAAGTCCAGCCGGTCGAGCGCCGCGCCGACCTGGTCCTGCGGGGGCCCGGTCTGTCCGTGGTGGTGGAGGTCCAGCGGTCCCGAGATGGGGGCAAGCGCCTGAGCTGGCCGGCGTACGTCACACACGAACGCGCCGCGGCGGGCGGCCTTCCCACCATGTTGGTCGTGGTCGCAATGGACCCTTCCGTGGCACGGTGGGCGCGTCGTCCCATCACCACGGGTCATCCAGGCTTCGTGCTGAAGCCGCTCGTGTTGGGCCGCGAGGCGATTCCGCGCATCACCGATCCAGACTCCGCCCGAGCACAGCCCGAGCTGGCCGTGCTGTCGGCGATGGCACATGGAGATGGGCCAGACGCCCTCGCGGTCGGACGGGCAGCCGTGGCGGGACTCACCATGGTGGACACCTCCAACACCTCGCTCTACTTTGACATCGTGCTCCGCGCGGTCGGCTCGGTCGTCCGCAGGCTCCTGGAGGACCCATTGACCATTCCGTACACCTACAAGAGCGACTTCGCGAAGCGGTACATCGCCATCGGCCGGGAAGAGGGCCGAGAAGAAGGCCGAGAACAGGGTGAAGCCCGAGCGCTCCGCCGCTCCATCCGAGCCATCCTCGACGCCCGCAGCCTGTCCCTCTCCCCCAAGCACATCGCGCGCCTCGAGGCCTGCACCAACATCCACCAGCTCGACGACTGGCTGGAACGCGCCGTCACAGCGCCCGACTGCCACGCGCTCTTCGACCGCTGACGCCCGCTACAACGCAGCGGCTGGGCCCCGGTTCTCTGGCGGGGCGTCCAACACCTCCACAGCCGTGCTTGGCGCGTCTGGCCGTGCCAGCACCGCATCCGCCGACCGCACCACCCACTTGTCCGGAGGCAAGGTGCGCCCAGCGGCCACCCACACCCCCGAACCCACCACCGTCCGGGCCCCCACACCCACTCCCAGAAAGCCGAGCGGTACCGGATGCAGGCCACCGGCCCGCTTCACACGAACCGGTCCACCCAACCGCTGGTCCATCAGCGCACTCATCCCCTTCACGGTGGCCTGCGGTCCCAGCACCGCGAGCTGCGCCACACCACCATGCACCGCTTCATCCATCAACACCCCGTACTTGATCCAGCCGCGCCGGCGCACCCGCGACCCCGGCCCCATCACCGACGCGATGAGCATGGCCTGTGGCTCGATCACGGCCCCCGGTCCCACGATGCTCTGGCGAACAATCGCCCCCGGTCCCACCTCGGCACCGGGGCCGATGTAGCTCGCCTCCACCACCGCAGTGGGATGCACCCGGGCCTTCCGAGCCACCACACTGGCCGCCTGTGCCAGCACGTCCGGCTGGAGAGACCGCGCCCGTGCCAGGCCACGCGCAGCCGAAAGCGCTGCTTTCCAGGGCGTCTTGCCCACCAACAAGCCCCACAGCCCTGGCGCCAGCGACAACAGGTTGGCCCACAAGACCCCCGACCAGTGCCCCAGGTTGACCACCACCGCATCCGACATGGGAATGACGGCCTTCACGCCCGTCTCGGGGTCGTCGGCGGGGAGGGTCCACGGACGATGCGGGGCGTCTACCACCCGCTCCTCCGCAGCAGCCTGGCGCTCCGCGGTCCACGGTCCCCCTCCCTTCAGGAACACCATGCGCGCCGGGTCACCGAGAGCCGGCATGTCGCCGTACTGTCCCAGCGGTTCAGCCAGTCGACCGACCACATCGCGCGTCGCACCCCGACACACCCGACGAAAGCGTCGCAGAGCACCGGCCGTGGCCACAGAGCCCGGCGACAGCGTGATGACGTCGCCCCCCGCACCTGCCCCCCCCACACCAAGCCCGGCGTCTTTCGCCACCTCGAGGAGCTTCTCGCGAGCCGACACCCCCAGCCACGTGGCGGTGTGCGAGTCGATGCCCATGCCCTCGACGTCGACCGAATGGGGCAGGGCAAAGGCAGGGGGCTTCGAGCGCAGCACAGGCACCTCCGGCCCCTTCCGTAGCCGACCAACCCACCGAGTGGCACCTCACCGCACGGGTCCCTCCGCTGTCGACCGCGTGTCCACCGTCTGGTCGTCGTCGAAGACCGGGAGCTGGAAGACCATCACACCCACCCACCACACCAGAGTGGCCGTCCCACCCACCGCCGCCACCGTCCACGTCCAGGCACCGGCCCCCAACCCTTGCACCACCAGAGCTGCAGCCATCGTCGCCCAGGTCAGATGCCCGACCCACCACACCCCATCGGGCGGGTTCCGGCGCAGCCACACCGGCGCAAGGCTACCGAGAACCGGCCCCAGCACGAGAAAGTGGATGGCTCCCAGGGCCACCGGGCGAGTGTTCGGCAGCAAGCCGAGCGCCAGCGCAACCAGGCCCAGCGCCACCGCCGCCCACACCGTCCGCAAGTGCAGCGGCAGTCTCGGCGACCACGCGGGCACCAGCAGCAGGCCACCGAACGCCAGCAGGCCCACCCGTGTGAGCCCGGTCGGCGCCACCCCCAGCGCCAACGCCGACAGCGCAGCCATCGCCAGCAAGAACGGCCACGGACCGGGCGAGATCCGTCGGCTCGCCAGAGCGGCGGGAACCAGCACCGCCAGCAGCAACCCCGCCAGGAACGTGGACACGAAGCCAAGGGCCAGCGGAGGGTCGGACCGCAGGAACACGGCCACCGGCGGCACACACGCAAGCGACAGCAGGACACCCAAAGGCACGGCACCCACGGGGTCTCGAAGCCGACGCATGTGCCCACGCAAGGCCACCGCGTGTACCCCCCACACCACCGCCACAGCGGTGCATCCCGCGATGGCCACCGGCCCGTACCCACCCGTCACGAAGCCCACGACCGCCACCACCGTGCTCAGTGCGTAGAACCACCGCCAGCGGGGCCCGGGCGTCACCACCCCCACCGTTGCAAGGCCCGCCCAGGCCAACGGAAACAGCACCCCGAAGTAGCCGAGGTGCGAGTGGGCATGCCGCAAGTCGGCGAAGGGCACCGGCAGCCCACCCACCCCCGCGAGCGCCCACCGCAGCCAGGCACCCAGCCCCAGAGTCCCCACCACAAACGCCGCCACCACGCCCCACCACATGCCGAAGGCTCGCCCGGGAGCGGTGGATGACTCGGGCACGCGTGCTCCAGATATTGAAAGTCGATTGCAGATCGCTCATACACTCCCTACCGCGCCACCTTCTCGCCCCAAACCCACCCATCCCCACGGGTGCGCTGGATCAACAGGATTGTGCGCCACACCACCGCCCATGCCGCCGGATAGACCCACCACGGCTCCTCCTCCACGCGTGCGTCCCGGGTCCGCATGATCCTGCCCATCGGCGACACCCCGAACCCCCGCAACTACCGGGCGTGGGTGACCTGGACCCTCATGGCGCTCAACACGCTGGTCTATGTGCTGGTCACGCTGCCGCTGTCGCTCGTTCCGGCCCACCCCGCCGACCCCCGGCTCGCCGCGTGGGTGAAGGCCGTGGCCCCCCAGCTCGGCACCGACCAGCTCGCAGCCGTGGCCCAGCAAGTGTCCGCCTGGGACCTCGTCGTCTTCGACCACGGCTTCCTGGTCTGGGACCCCTCCCTCCTCGACCTCTTCACCGCCCTGTTCATGCACGCCGGCATCGCCCACCTGGCCGGCAACATGCTGTTTCTGTGGATCTACGGCGACAACGTCGAGCACCGCCTCGGCCGCCTCGGCTTCCTCATGGCCTACCTGGGCACCGGCATCGCCTCCACGCTGGCCTTCTCCTTGCTGGCCGAAGGCGGCGCCCCCCTCATCGGAGCCTCCGGCGCCATCTCCGGCGTGCTCGGCCTCTACGCGCTGATGTTTCCGAGCAACCGAGTGAAGGTGCTGGTCTTCCTCTTCCCCATCCTGGTGCGCACCGTGTTCGTGCCCGCCTGGATCGTGCTCGGGGTGTACCTGCTCATCGACAATGTGGTGCCCCTGCTGCTCCACACCGGCGGCAGCGTGGCCTACGGCGCACACGTGGGCGGCTTCGTGGCCGGCGTGGCCCTGGGCTTCTGGGGTGAGCGACGTCGCTGGCGGTGGCCCTGGTCTGGCGAAGCCCCTCGCTTGCGTGTGGCCGACGGTCCCGTCCCCTGCGCCGAAGACCTCTCCCGCGCCATCCAAGCCGGCGACCGCTCCCACGCCGTGTCGGTCTACGGCCACCTGCCCCCCGCCGAAGTCCCGCGCCTGCCCGTCGAGCACATCGTCACCCTCGCCGACTGGCTCGAAGGGGCCGGCTACGACGCCACCGCCGAGCACCTCCTCCGTCGAGGCCTCTCCAGGCGCCTGCCCGGCCCCGCGCGCGCCCGCATCCACCTCGCCCTGGGACTCGCACGCCTCCGCAGCGGCCAGGGCCCCCTCGCCTGGCAGCACCTGCGGCGCGTTCTCACCCTCGACCCCGACCCCGAGACCGAACGCACCGCCCTGCAGGCCATGGACCGCATCAGCTCCACCTGACCCCTACCGCCAGAACTCCATCTCCGGCGACGACTGCAGGTACACGAGCCCCCGGTAGTGGTCGGCCGGCACAAACGTGGCCCGCGCCGGGTGCCCCGCCTGGTAGGCCTCGCCGGGCGAGATGACGCTCCCATCCGCCGACGCCACCGGCAGGTCCACCAGCAGCCACGGCTCCCCGAGCTCTTCGAGCACCCGCTCCAGCGCCCCGTCTCGCGCCGACCCGGTCCCTTCCATGCCCGGCCAGCTCCACGCCACCTCCGACGCGATGAACCCGATGGGCGCGTAGTTCTCCCCCAGCCGGTCGCCGAGGATGCTGCCCATGTCCACCCAGCCTGCCGGGTACACGGAGCCCCGGAGGTCTTCGCCATTCGCCACGATGTGGGCGTTGTGCGCCCAGATGACCGCCCGCTGCCCGCCGGCCCGCTCCTGCCACAACAGCTCGAACACATCGGCCATGCCGGCATCTCGGGCATCCCACCCCGCCACATCGGCCGTGCCCACCGCGAACTCCACATGGGCCGCCTCGATGGCCACCAATGCCACCCGCGCCAGCGTCACGTCGTCGGCCGACCGTGCAGCAGCCGCCTCCGCTTCGTGGTCATCCAGCCACGCGCCCACCGCCCCGAGCCCCTCCACGCAGGCCCCCGTCCGCTCCGACAGCCCCGGAATCGGCACGCTGCCCGCTGCATAGGCCAGCCCATCGTCCGACGCCCAGAACGCCGCCTCGGTGTCCACACCACCCGCAACACACGGCTCCAACCCAGCCAACAGTTCCTCCGGCTCGGGATGCACGTCGGCCAGCCACCGCCGCAGCCAGGGTCCGTCGTGCCAGGGCTGCTGGATGTCGAAGCCGAAGAACGACACCGGGTCGTCCGGGTGGGCGGTGTTCCAGTCGCACAACCACTCCAGAGTGTGCGCGGTCTGCGGGCTCTGCCACACCGAGAAGTACAGGCCCACCATCGCGTCCCGCAGCTCCCCCTCACAGCGCTCCACGTACGGTCGGCTTCCCTCGGCAGCACCCCACGGACCTTCGAAGGCCACCACCCGCATCCCCATCGTCTCCACCATGTACGGGATCATGCGTGCACGCACCTCATGGTAGCCACCGCTGAAGTGGATGGACTCGCCCAGCGCCACCACCTGTGCATCGCCCAGCATGCCCTCCAGTGGGGCGAGATCGTCCACAGGAAGGTCGAGGTCCAGGCCGTCGAGCCGGTGGATGCCGGGCGCCACCTCGCGCGACACCGGAGGCTCCCCCGAGTCTGCAGAGTCACCCCCGTCCCCCGAGTCCTCCACCACGCCCGAGTCCACCGTCTCCGGCGTCCCATCCTTCGGCTCGGCCGTGCATCCCACCCACACAAACCCAACCCACAGAACCCAGATTCGAGTCGACATCCAGACCTCCCAACACCCAACCGAGTGGGACCGACCATCCTGTCTGCAAACCCCGTCCGTTAGGCTCCCCGCACTCCAGGGGTTCCTCGTGGCAGCACCGTCGTTCGAGCTCGGGCACAGGCGCATCGACCTCGCCGCCCAGACCATCCACGACCCCCGCACCGGCGCCACCTCCACCCTCACCGACCTCGAAGCCCGCCTCCTCGAACACCTGTACCGAGCCGACGGCGCCCTCGTCCAGAAGGCCGTCCTGCTGCGCGAAGTGTGGGGCTACGCCGACGGCGTCGAGAGCCGCGCGGTCGACTACACCGTCCGCCGCCTCCGCAAGAAGCTCGAAGACACCCCCAAGTCCCCCGTTCACCTCGTCAACGTCTACGGCAGCGGCATCGGCCTGCACGCCGTCACCCGCACGGCCGTCTCCCTCGACACCCGCCCACCGCTCCCCATCGACACCTTCGTCGGCCGCACCACAGAGCGGGCCCGCCTCGACCGCTGGCTCGCCGACAGTGCCCGTGTCGTCGCCATCATCGGTGCGGGCGGCGTGGGCAAGACCCGCTTCCTCCTCGAGTGGACCCGCACCCAACCCGAAGACCACATCCGCTGGGTGGCCCTCGGCGCCGTGCGGGATGCCGTCGGCCTGTCCCGCGCCGTGCTCGACACCTTCGGGCTGCCGGGCTCCGACCCCCTCCCCGCCCTCGCCCTGCTCGACGGCCCCCTCATCCTCGACGAAGCCGAAGGCTGCATCGACGCCCTCGACCAGGTCCTGCCCACCTGGCTCCAGGCCACCCCCACCCTCCAGGTCGTCGTCACCAGCCGCATCGCGCCGGCCACCCCGGGCGTGCTCCCCTTGCGCCTCCCCCCGCTCTCCGCCAACGCCGCCACCCGTCTCTACGAAGCCCGCGCCGCCACCGCCGGCGCCCTCCACGCCCTCGACCACCCCCTCCTCCCCCAGCTCGTCCAGCGCCTCGAAGGCTCCCCCCTCGCCATCGAGCTCGCCGCGGCCCGCGCAGGCGTCCGCCCGGTCCCCGAGCTGCTCGCCGCCCTCGAACGCCCCCTCGACACCCTCCAGCACCCCCACCGCTCCCTCCGCGACGTCCTCGCCTGGTCCTGGAGCCTACTGTCCGCCGAGCAGGCCCGCGTTCTCGCCGCGTGCAGCGTCTTCCCCGGCCGCTTCGGTCGCGATGCTGCCGAAGCCGCAGCCGGCCCTCACGCCATCACCATCCTCGACCAGCTCCACGCCCGCTCCCTCGTGCACGCCTTCCCCGGCACCCGCCGCACCTTCACCCTCGCCATGGGCGTGCGCGACTACGCCGCCGAGCAGCTGCCTTCTGCACAACGCACCGCCACCGAGGGCCGCCTCGTGGCATGGGTTCTCCGGCGCACCGGTCAGGGTCGTCATCCCCCCCGCCGCGCCTGGGTTCTCGACGAGCTCGAGCTCCTCCGCAGCCTCTTGCAGCGCCTCACCGACCGCAGCGCCCCCGAGGCCATCCCCCTCGCCACCGCCGTCGCCCCCACCTTCGCCGACCGCGGCTGGGGCGACGAAGCCCTCGCGCCGCTCGCCCATCTCCCCGACGAACCCGGCCTTCCCGCCATCGTTCGCGCCCGTGTGCTCGGCATGGTGTCCCGCTTCGACGACGCCCGCGCCACCCTCACCGCCTCCCTCTCGGCCCCCGACCCCCACATCCGCCGGAGCGCCCACGTCGAGGCCGCAGTGCTGTGGATGGGCCAGACCGAGCTCGGCCACGCCCACACCCACCTCCAAGCCGCCGAGGCCCTCCTCGCCACCCACCCCGACCCCACCGACCAGGCCCGCCTCCACCGCTACCGCTCCATCCTGCACAGCCTGCGCGGTGAGTACGACCAGGCCCTCATCCACAGCCAGGCCTGCCTCGCCAGCTGGACCCACATCGGCGACCCCCACGCCATCGCCTCCGCCCAAGCCGCCGTCGGCATGACCTACCGTGGCCTCGGTCGCCACGAAGAGGCCCGCCAGGCCCTGCAGCACACCCTCGACTTCGCCGAGTCCATCGGCGTGGTGCGCAGCGCAGCCGTCCTCCACGTCAACCTCGGCGTCATCCACATCGAGCTCGGCGCCCGCCACCTCGCCGCCCACCACTTCCGCCGCGGCCTGGCGCTCCACAAGCGCACCGGCAACCGCACCGGCGCTGGCTACGCATGGCTCAACCTCGCCGGGATCGCCTTCTGGGAGGGCCACCTCGCCGAGGCCGACGCCGCCCTGCTCGAAGCCCGCGCCATCGCCGCAGCCATCGGCGACAGCCGCATCGGAGCGTCCGCCGACGCCGTCGAAGGCGTGGGGATGTTCGCCACCCGCCGCTACCCCGACGCCCACCGCCTCGTCCGCGCCGCCCGCCTCGCCCTCATCCACCTCGGGGCCGGCCGCACCGTGGGCTGGCTCCCCACCTATGAAGCCCTGGCAGAGCGCATCCTGGGCCTCCCCCCCGACCCCGAGCTGGTCCCCAACAGCCCACCCGTGGTCGCCATCGCCGAAGCCCTGCTCAACGGCCAGCACACCCACGCCGCCGCCCTCTTCGAGGCCCTGCCCCACAACCCCCGCACCTCCGAAGACGGCCGCTACCTCCACACCTGGCTGCGCCGACACATCGACCGGGGCACAACGCCCAAGATGGCCTGACACACGCCATCCTCATGGGCCCTCCGAGCCCCCGGGGCAAGCCCCGGTGTCTCTTCGGGGCCTCGGAGCCAAGGTCTCCTCGGCAGCGGTGGAGCCAAGGTCTCCACCGCCAGGGCCCCCTCCGCCTGCTCCGCAGGCACCTCCCCCTGAAGGGGGAGGACTTCGAAAACGGCGATGTACTCCCCCTTCAGGGGTCTCCTACCCGCACAAGTGGCCACAGCGTCCCTCCAACCGGACGACTTCAGCTGAGAACAACGATGTCCTCCCCCTTCAGGGGGAGGTGGCCCGCAGGGCCGGAGGGGGCCCACCAGAGAGCCCTCCACCGCGAGGCCCTCCCCCTTCAGGGGTCTCCTACCCGCACAAGTCGTGCGCTCCACCGACAGAACACAGTGTCCACAGTCGAGGCTGCCTCCAGGCTGACTGCTCGTGCATCAGCGGGGGACTGCTCCTTCGGAGCGACTACCGCGGCGCCTCCTGTGCGCT
>ENA-OWNT01000558-OWNT01000558.1-seawater-metagenome-genome-assembly--contig:-NODE-558-length-78480-cov-6.842519_pt1 | contig 78480 bp, 60 predicted proteins | sample MGYA00238136_ERZ651165 | MGnify/ENA primary metagenome ERZ651165 (study PRJEB26861, sample SAMN08777766) | seawater metagenome | isolation source: coastal seawater | place: USA: Florida | collected...
TGTGTGAGAGCTTTGGATTTTACTCTGATTAACACCTTCTTTCACTTCATACAGTACCGGACAACGCTATTTAGGGGAGGGGTTTGCACCTGGCACTTACTCATTACTACTTTTCCAAATTCCAATCACCTGTAAATCCGACTTTTCGACTGTCATATCAACGTGCATATGAACGACTTCCTCACCCCGATTCATGCTATCCTATTTGTAGGGAGGTGATACATCGCCTCCGGGGTACATAGCAGCTTAACACAGGAATAGCACGCTAAAAACCTTTCGCAGGATTAAGCTACTGGCAGACAAAGTGTAAAATTTCTGGCACTCGCTGCCACTGTAGAGACATAGATGATGAAGCGCACAAAGGAAACACGGAGAAAAACTTCGCGTGCAAAGCCAGTGTAGGCAAGGGTTTCAAGCCTTCACTTACATCTCTATTTAAAAGAGCATCAGGGTACGTTCTACTGGCAAAATTGGCACAGCACCGGAAATCTGCCAGAAAAATGCCACTCGATTTGCCCGTTTTCCGGCAGAATTGACACAAAAAATCCTGACTGACAATCAACTGCCAGTCATCGCATCAGGATTGCGGCGCAAATTCATCGAAGCACCAGTGACTCCACAGTTGTTCATTCTGTTGCGGGTATGGTGTCCCACCCGGTGCATAGAAATTACGGAAAACCATTCTGATTTGCAGGGTAGCCAGGCGCGTCCCGTATTCACGACCTTCGTTAATCGTCCGGCAATAATAACTGCCCCATCCCCGTAATAGCGGGTCATGCCGTCCCTGGAAAACATTTTCCTCAAATTTTTCCCACTTCATATCGGGTCCCCAGTACCAGCGCGTCGGTGTTTCATAATCAACCGGTTCACCTGTAATGAGGTCGTAGCTCTCGCCATCCTCAAACTGTGCTTCGATGACCAGCCAACCATCATACTGAATCGGCGTCGGGGAGAACATGTCCCAATATTGCCATAAGCCTGTATACCAGATCACATCCTGAGCCGACCCCCAGTAAACCTGTACCGGACGCGGATAGCGGAATCCACCCTCGTTATAGCGGAATGTCTGTTCAATATTGAACATGATAACCAGCAAAAATAGCGGAATCAGCAGGGCAGCCATCGAACTGCGGCGCAAGAGCCATCCCTGTTGTGTGATCGGCTTCTGCTCAAAATGCCGTGTCTGATAGCGTTTGACAAAAATTTCCATCAACCACCATGTGAAACGCCGGACAAATCCAAAATTGAATAGCCAGTTCGAGAGTCGTCCGAAAGTCAATTGACCGGATAGCGTTTTCCAGGTATCTTTTCCTGTTTGTGTTTCCCCATCAAGCTCAATTGACCAATCATCATAATTTTCAGCAGATTGGGTTTCTTGAGCAGGTGTTAGTGTGTCATCCGGTAACAGACTGAACCACAACCACAATGGACTATGTTCATCGTCAGGAGAGGGCAGGGTGATTTGTCCAATATGGGCTTTGACATGATTTTCCAGCCAGACCAGCCATTCCGGGGCAAAAAATGGCGTGTAGCACATCAGCATCAAAATCGAAAAATCTTGAATCGACATCGTGACAGCGATACCACCATGTAAAAATACCGCCAGCATAAACGCGCCCAACCGTGACCAGCGCCAAAACAGAGGTGATAGCAAGAGGATTGGAATCGCAATTTCGGCATAAAGGCTAAAATACGATGCTAGTTTCAAAAATTCCGGCGACCAGGAGCGCATCCAGACCCCGATCGGCATAATAAAAGTATCAATCTGGACGATATAGTGCATCACCTCGCCATCCTGCCAGATCGAACCAATTCCTTTCAGATAAGCTGTTGAGAGGTAGAGGATGATCAGTTGCAATTGAATGATGCGTACCGGAAGCGCAAAAGCAGTGCGGGGTTCAGTTGTCGGGCGTAATTTCTCCCTATCACCTGTGCTCCGGTAGGCTTTCCAGCGTCGCCGGATAGCATCTATTGCATAATATTGTCCGATGGGAGCGAAAATCAACCAGAAACTCATCACCCGCATCAAGGTATCGGCACTGGTGAGTACATAAGCATTGCGCTCGTGTACCGATAAGATGATGATGAAATTCAATACCGCCATCAAGCGCACACGATACCCGGCAATCAAGAGAATGAGAACGATAATCCAGACACAGAAAAATAAAATCACCATCCAGGGTTGTCCGAGCGCGTCCATCAGCGAAAAACGTCTATCGCGTACCAGACCGTTGAACAATTCCCATCGTGGCACAATACCCTGATCGCTATAAAAAATGCGTGCCAGTGGCAAATGATAGAGTGCATCTTTGAGAATGAGTAAACCGAGCAATATCCTGAAAACGGCGACCCACCGGGTATCAATTTCCCCGAACCAGTAACGCGGGTGTAGAATATTTTCTACGGTAGAGGCGTTTCTATTTACGGATGCCTGTGCAGATTTAACTTTTGATGATTCTGACATAGATGACTTTCGTGCTATGATGAATCGACTGAGATTTGCATATTATTAATGATAGTATATGTCTGAAACCATGAAACACAATTAATCATCTCAATTTCTTGTCGAATCCTGATGTTAATTAGCAATCCCGCCGCAACATTGTATAATAAACAGAAGGATTGAAATCAGAGCAAGTGTTACAGTCATTGAAACGGATACATTGGCAGTGTATCTGAAAAATATGTTTAAAAAATAAAGACCTGAATACATACAAGGTAACTGTTATGGCGAATGATAATAACCAACAACCGGAAGACGCATTACCGACACATAATATTGCAGAATCAGAGATATTTGAGCATGAAATCAGACCTCCTGCTCCCGGCGGTGGTACAACCGAACTGCTGATTGTGTCTTTTTACATGCCCGGACGCACCGAACCCATCATCGTGAATGGTTCAAAAACGATTACGATTGGTCGGCGCGACCCCAAACGACGAATTAATCCAACCATTGACCTGACCGAAGATCATGGTGCAAAACTGGGTGTTTCCCGGCTTCATGCGGAAATGAACTTCGTGAATGGTAAGTATTATGTCAAAGACACAGGAAGCTCGAATGGCACATGGGTCAATGATACGAAATTACAACCCTATCAGCCACATCCTGTCATGACAGGTGACCAGGTTCGTATCGGACAACTGGCAGTAGTCGTTCATTTATCCCTGCCTCAACGGGGTGCAAGCGATGAAGTTATATCCACAGCAATTGATGATTCTCAAAGTAGCGTGTCCCATTCATACAAAGTAATCGACAAAACAGGCAGTATCCTCGTAGAAAATGGTTCGATGGTTATTGGCAAAATCCGTAACCTGAGTACCTATCTTGAGCGTCTCAGCCGGATTCATAGCATCGTTTGTGATGCCCGGCAACAGGAATCGCCCGAGTTTGCTGTTTTATCCATTCGTGCCCGCAGTGTTGATGAAGTGCTGGTAGTGGATATTGGCGAAGGGCATGATGTGATGGATTTCATGGCAAATAAGCTCGATGAATTCCTTCAGGTGCTTGAAGGCAGGGCAAAAGGCGACAAAAAACAGACCGATAGCCTGCAACGTTACTCAGATCCGCTTGAACAAATTGCCGATTACGCCTTACAGGAACTGGTGTTCCGCTTCCTGAATGAAACCCGTGATGAATACGTCAGCAAACTTGCCGTTCATTTTGATGCGATTCTATCTATGGAGTTAGGTGTACAACGAACTACAAACTAACTGTGTTGTATTGTCATCTCAATCGTCACAGGCAGCTATTCGCTTTATACTGAACTGTAATAAAAATTGAATGGCTATGAATATAACCTGTTGATGACGAAACAAAGGCAATAAGCGGGTATGAGTAATTATGAAAATAAAAAAGTCCGGGGCTATCAACTCAATGTAACCATCGGGTCAGGTGGCTTCGGGACAGTGTATCATGCGTTCCAGGAAGTTTTGAGCCGTGAAGTTGCGGTCAAGGTCATCAAAGAAAAATACGTCAATGACCCGCAATTTGTACGTCAATTTGAAGCCGAGGCACGCATCATTGCCCGGCTAGAGCATTTTAATATTGTGACCCTCTACGACTACTGGCGTGATCCGCGCGGGGCTTATCTTGTGATGCGCTGGTTACGCGGTGGTAGTCTGCGGAGTTTCCTCAAACAGACCAGCCTCGATGTTGCACAAATTGTCCGCATTATTAATCAGATTGCAGCAGCACTGGCATTTGCCCATCAACACAATGTCATTCACCGTGACATCAAACCGGAAAATATTTTGCTGGATAATGATGGCAATGCCTTTCTGACCGATTTTGGTATCGCAGTCGATTTGCGTAATCAAGATAATGTCGATGTTGAAAATCTGTCCTTCGGTTCGCCGGATTATGTTGCGCCGGAGCAACTTAAAGAACGTATTATTACGCCGCGCTCCGATATTTATAGCCTCGGGATTATGCTGTATGAACTGCTTGCGAATCAACGTCCCTTTGTGAGTAAAGACCCCAAAGAGATTATGAAAATGCAGTTGTATAATCCTGTACCATCGCTCAGGCTTAAACGACCGGATTTGCCAGCCGAAATTGATACGGTGATCTGGCAGGCGACAGCAAAAAATCCCGCTCATCGCTATGATAATGTGCTGGAACTGGCGGTTGCTTTTCAGGATATTGCTCAAAAAATGGAAAGTGTGCCCGATAATTACATCATCAGCACCCGCATTCATACCCGTGTTAGCCCCGAACCAGCCGACGACATCGGAAACATGCCAACCGAAAATCTAATTACAGGTGCTATCCCTGATGATGTCGGAGATGCACTGGCAACCGGAGTGTTACCGGGAAATGAAAAAGGTATTCCCCAATTCGCGGCGCAGATTGAAACTATTCCCGATGCCCTGCCTACAAATTTAATGGAAGAAGATGATAACATTGATACTGCCGATGATGCTTTTAACACGCTCATCCAGGCAGATAATGAGGATTACCCTGAAGCAGAAATCCCTGATGAAACGGAGCATATCGGGACACTGGTTGCAGCCGGAGAACCGGAAGATGCCGGAGGGGATACGGCTGAACTTGAAGATGCTTTCAGCTTGATGACCATGACTATTGATGGCGAAAGTCCTCCCAATCCATATAAGGGTTTACATGCTTTTGAGGAAGCCGATGAAGGAACATTCTTCGGTCGGGAAGAAATCGTTTCCCGTCTTGTCGATGACTTCAGCACACGAAAATCACGTTTTTTAACATTGATTGGTCCTTCCGGTAGCGGTAAATCGAGTGTGGTTAAAGCGGGGATGATCCCTGCTTTCCGTCGTGGCGCGGTTCCGGGTTCAGATAGATGGTTCTATACTGAGATGACTCCCGGGGATGATCCCTTCCGTCAATTGAGCGAAGCCATCTTACGGGTTGCTATTCATGCACCTGAAAATTGGAGCAGCAAGCTGGAAGAAAGTCCAAAGGGCTTACATAAGCTGCTCGGAGAAATTCTCCCCGATGATGCCTCAGAAGTATTTTTATTCATCGACCAGTTTGAAGAAACATTCACACTCGGGGATGATGAAGCACGTCGCAGCCTATTCCTCGATAGTCTCTGGTATGCACTTAATCAAGATGATAGTCGTCTGCGGGTGATTAGTACCCTGCGTGCTGATTTCTATGACCGTCCTTTGCATTATCCTCAATTCGGACAGATGCTTAAAGCCAATACGGAAGTTATCCTGCCACTGAATTTGCAGGAACTTGAAATGGCAATTATTGGTCCGGCGGGGCGGGTTGGTCTGGTGATTGAACCCGCGCTCAAAAATGCTATTCTCAATGATGTCTATAATCAGCCGGGAGCATTGCCTTTACTCCAGTATGCGCTCACCGAATTGTATGATCGCAAGCCCGACCATATGCAGTATCTTTCAAACGATCAATATCGTGAAATTGGTGGCATTGAAGGCGCACTGGCGAAACGGGCTGACGAGATTTATGAAAAATTGAATTCAGAAGAACAGAACATCACGCGAAAATTGTTCCTACGGATTATCGCGATTGATGAGAATGGCTCAGTAACCCGCCGTCGTCTATTGTGGACAGAGATGATGAGCGGAATTGAGAATCCTGAAACTCTGAATAATGTGCTGGATGCTTTCAGCAAACACCGTCTGCTGACCCGTGACCGCGACCGAACAACCAGTTTACCGACAATTGAGGTTGCTCACGAAGCCATTATCAGTAGCTGGCAAAAGTTACGGGACTGGATTGAAAAGAACCGCACGATTCTCCAGCGACGGCAAGAATTACGGGTTGAGGTTGATACCTGGCTCAATAATAAACGCGATAAAAGTTACCTCGCATCAGGATCACGCCTGGGTGAATTTGAGAGTTTGCTCACGAATGAATTGCTAGCACTTCGCGAAGAAGAACAGGATTATCTGACTGAAAGTGTGCTTGCGCGGGAAGCGAGTGCGTTGAGGGCAAAGCGCATTAACGCAGCTCTGAGCATATTTTCTGTCGTTACGATGATACTTTTGGGGCTTTCATTGTTTGCTTTTAGAAGAGCCAACAATGCAACTCTGGAAGCACAGGAATCTGCCCGGATTGCGCGTTCCCGTGAACTGGCAGCGAGTTCTGTTGCGAACCTGGAACAGACTGATTTAGCGCTTTTGCTGGCAGTTGAAGCGATCAATATCCGTGATACCTACGAAGCTGAAAATAGTCTTCTGCTGGCATTACAGGAAAATCCACTTGTGCGGCAGTATCTACATGGACATTCTGATGAAGTTCGGAGTGTGGACTACAATAGTACCGGGGATATTGCAGTTTCAGCCGGTTTAGACCGCAGTATCATCCGTTGGAATACAATAACAGGTGAAATCATTGGAGACCCTCTGACCGGACATGATTCCTGGATTACCCGGATTCAGATTAGCCCTGATGATAGCTTAATAGCGTCAGGCAGTGATGATGGGACAGTGCGTCTATGGAATCTGGAAACAGGCGAAGAAATAGCCGTCTTCACAGGTCATACTGATACAGTCTGGACGCTGGACTTTTCGCCGGATGGTCGCTTACTGGCAACAGCAGGCGAAGACGGGCGAATCCTGATATGGGATGTTGAATCGCAGAGTCTCGCACGTGAAATTGACGCGATTCCCTCTGTAGAGGATGAAACTGTTCCTGTGATTGTCTATAGTCTGGATTTTGACAGTACGGGCAATCGGCTTGTGAGTGGTAGCGGTGACAATATCGTGCGTACATGGGATGTCCAAACAGGTGATAACTTACTGACTGTCCGGGGACATAATGGCTGGGTACGCAGCGTACAATTTGACCCGACCGACAATGCTATCATTTCGGGGGATGTTGATGGGATTCTCTTTTTCATCAACCCGCAAAATGGAGAATTACTTTCTAACCCGCTTTCAACCGGACTTACAGAAGGTATTTCGGATATGTCTTATTCTCACGATGGACTATTTTTAGCAACATCCGGCTTTGACGGGCGGATTATTGTCTGGTCTTTGCAGCAACGTGGCTCAATTGTCGCGGTGATTACAGCGCATCGTGATAGAGTATGGTCAGTAGATTTTCACCCTGGAGAATATTCACTTATAAGTGCCAGTTCCGATAGAAATGTGATTGTATCTGAATTGAGTGCTATCATGGAGATGGGGACATTTGATATTCTGACCAATCAGACCATCGCTGAATTTGCTTATGATAATACGGGACAGCGGTTCATTTTTGCGGGAGCACCATCTGATGATGTGAGTGCTAAGATTCAGGTATGGTCAGAATCAGGTGAGGGGCTTTATGAGCTCAATATTTCGGATATATCTGAAAGTACTGACATTGAGTCCTGGCAGGTAACTGATTTAGCAGTGAGCCCTGATGGTAGCAAACTGGCTGTTTCGATTGCCAGTGGTGAAATTATTTTGCTGGATATGAGCAACGGCGAGACATTATGGATCAGTTCACATGAGGTCTATGCCAGTAGCGTTGAATTTACACCGGATAGCAGCCGTCTGATTTCATCGGATGAACTGGGCATTATTCTGATATGGGATGTCGAAACCGGAGAAGCAATCGAGACTGCCATCTATGCAATGGAAAGCGGAGTCACCGCAATGTCTATCAGTCCTGACGGGCAATATCTGTCAATCGGTGGACGTGATGGTATGTATCTCTGGGACTTTGCGAATGAAACACTGATTAGTGATAGTATGGATGGGCATAACAATGCAATTAGCACGCTCATTTTCACCAATGATAGTCAGACTCTGATTTCAGGCGGACGTGATCGCGAAATTGTGCTGTGGTCGATTGAAGGCGAAGAAATTCAGCGCTTTGAAGGTCATCAAGACTGGGTACTCAGTTTAGCTGTCAACCCGGCAGATAATTTACTGGTATCAGGTGACCGGACAGGTGCTATCTATTTGTGGGATTTGAATACAGGCTTCCAGATAGGAAACCCCTTACTCGGACCCGATGGCTGGTTGACAGGGCTCTATTTTGTTGATGATACGACAATTCTGGCGAGTAATCGAGAAAATAGCGTGACGATGCGCTGGACAGTTGATCCCGATGATTTGCTTGCCTTAGCCTGTTCCATTAGCAATCGACAACTCACAGAAAGCGAGTGGATGCAATTTCTGCCGGATACATCCTATAACCCGGGTTGTGCTCCTCTTGAAGAATCAGCACAGGAAGAATAAGTTGCTGTAGCGAGAAAATTTCAAATGGGATACCTTTGGTAAGAATTATTGTTAGATTATTTTTGCAAAGGTATCCACTGTGAAAATAGCTCATATTGAAAGTATTCCCGGTCAGATTGTCTACGGCACATTCACAGGCGCAGAACTCCCTACAGGTGGCACAGATGACATCCCGATTATCATTGCACAGGGTAAAAATGATGGTGCTTGCCTCTGGATAACAGGTAGCATTCACGGCAATGAATATAGTGGGTTATCGACTATTCATACATTGCTCGGACATAATGGTGAGGATTTCCCTCTGGATGATTTGAGCGGTACGGTCGTTTTTATCCCGACACTCAATCCCGCCGGATTACGCACAGGCAGTCGTGCGCCTTACTATAATTTTGGCAGTGACCCCAACCGCATGTTCCCTGATATGCGTTCCATTGAACTTGATGACAACGAAGAAGATACATCGGCTATGTTAGAGCGGGTCTATGCACGCCTCTTTGATGTGATGGCAGAGTCGGCAGATTATTTGATTGATCTGCATAACGCTCACATCGGGACAATGCCCTTTGTTTTCCGTGACCCGATTTACTATGCAAAAGAAGAAAAAGACAAAGCCAGAACTCTCCTGCAAAAGACAGATGAGCTTCTAAAGGCTTTTGGAATGCCTGTCATCAATGAATATCCCTCGAAAACCTATTTGAACAGAAAATTGCATCGTTCGGTGAGCGGGGCATTGCTCAATAAAGGGGGAAAACCTGCTTTTACAGTCGAACTCGGTGGATACAATCATGTTGATATAGTGGCACGCGATGCAGCAGTCATCGGTTGCCGGAATGTGATGCGATGGGCAGATATGCTCTCATCTGAAAAAGAAACCATGCCGGAAATCCCGCAACCACAGGTCAATTTTACTGTGCGCCGATTGATGCACCCGCGTGTTCCCCGTAGTGGTGTGGTGCAATTTATGGTTGATACAGGCGACATTATCCAGAAAGGAGATGTTGTCGTTCGTTTAACCGATATTTACGGACGTGGTATCGGTGATGACAATGGTTTACTACGTTCAGAGCATGATGGTTATGTCGTTGGATTGCTCAAAGGCACAGTTTACTATGAAAATCAGCCCTGCATCTGGATGGCAGTCCGTGATGATAGTGATATGCTTATTCCCTTAAATAGTTAAACTTCTATGACTACAAATAAAGCATCTAAAATGACTTGACAAAAATGATAAAGCGGTTTATCTTGTTTCTAATTATGATTTAACGAGTGGTTTATTGATGGATAAATCGAAGCGTCCGCGTATCAAGGATGTTGCCCGTGTTGCCGGAGTAAGCGAAGGAACAGTTTCCGTCGTTCTCAATGGTCGTGTCGGGGAAAATGTCCGGGTAAGCGAAAAGACACAGGAAAAAATCTGGGATGCTGTGCGCCAGTTGGGTTATGTTGCCAATCCTGTCGCGCAACGTCTTGCAGGTGGCGAGAATCGAATCATCGCTGTTTTCACCTTCGAGTCGATTTTTCCGATTGATGTCAGCAGCTTCTACTATCCATTTTTAATTGGTATTGAGCAAGAAGCGGATCAACTCGGTTATGATTTATTGCTCATTACCGGCTCCACAGATAGTCTTTCCGGCAAACGTCGTATTTACAAAGATAATGTGAATCGACTCAGCAGGGCAGACGGCGCAATCCTCCTCGGACATGGGGATAAACAGGAAGTATATCGCTTGCTGGAAGAAGATTTCCCCTTTGTCTATGTCGGACGCCGCGAATCCCCCGAAGATGCAATATCTTATGTTGGTGCAGATTATATCGAAGCCACAAAGCAAATTGTCTGCTATTTATTTGACCGGGGACATCATCGAATTGCCTATTTGCATACTGAACGCACCTATGAAGCCAGCCGTGATCGTTTATATGGCTTTGCTGAGTCCCACGAAGAGAACAATATCCCGCTAAACCGGACACAAATCTGGTCTGGTGATATGACCGACTTAAATGCCGGAGTCATTCAGAGCTATCTTGATGAGGGAATTACAGCATTTGTCGCTGAGGATGATAGCATCGGGCATCGCGTTCTGGAATTAGGTGCGGACATGGGTTTGAACTGTCCCGATGATTATTCATTGGCTGTACTCGGTAATCCACTCAATCCTATGCAGGAAACCCCGAATTGGACGAGCTTCAATATCCCTCGTAAAGAGATGGGACAACATGCGATGCAACTCCTGGTTGAAATCTTGCAGGCGAAGCGTAGAGAGGCAATCGAACTCCCGCTACGCCGGACGTTAACATGTGAATTTGTGGTCGGGGATACTGTCTCATAAAAGGTAGTATCTATATTTTTTATCAAAACGATAAAGCGATTTATCAAACTGGAGGTGTCAGGTCAAAATAGCTGGTTTTTCTGATAAATGAGTATTTAACACAAACTATTTAGGGAGTTTAAAATGAGTATCAAACGTGTATTTTTGTTTGCAGTATTAACATCATTGCTGTCACTTGTGGCACTATCGGCATCGGCTCAGGATGAGATTACAATCCGCTATACATTGTGGATTCCACCGGATGCGGGTCAGATGGAAGCGTTCAATGCTATCAAAGCCGATTATGAAGAAATGAACCCCGGCGTCGTCATTGAATATGATTTCATCCCATTCAACGATTATGAATCAGTTTTGACCCTGCAACTTTCAGGTACAAATCCACCGGATGCTGGCTGGCTGGTTGAACGCTCTGCACCGACTTTCATTCAAGCGGGCGTACTAGCAGATATTGCACCTGTTTTAAACAGTGCAGAAGGTTATGATTTTGCAGATTTCTCCGAACCTGCGATGAGCCTCTGGACAGAAGGCGAGAGTGTCTACGGTATTCCGTTCTCAACATCACCATTCCTCTTTATCTACAACAAAACACTGTGGGAAGAAGCTGGCGTTGCTTTACCGGATGACCTGATTGCAGAAGGCAACTGGAACTGGGCAACTGTCAGCGAAAGTCTGGCGACCATCACAGAATCCACCGGAACTTACGGATTCCAGAGCAATGATGCTGCACTCTATACCGGAAACTTCTGGATTACCATTGTTCCGATGCTTCGTGCTTACGGTGGTGATGTCTGGGATGCAGATAATCAATGTGTCCTCAATAGCGAAGGTTCGGTTGAAGGACTCACTGTTTTACACAGTATGATCTTCGATGCAGAAAGTGCTGTCCCTCCTGGAACAGAAATTGATTTCTTCGCAGGGGATGCTGCCTCAACAATCGGACAGTTGAGCCGTGTTGGTCGCCTTGCTGATGCTGAATTCGCATGGGATATTGCGCCACTTCCATCAGGCTCAGCAGATACACCTTACGTTATCGGACAGGCTGCCATGTCTGTATTCAATAACAGTGCAAATAGCGATGTCGCTGCGGACTTTGTACGCTTCATGACAACACAGGAAAACGTCACCCGTCTGTCTGCATACTTCCCGCCGATTCGTGCATCCGTACTGGAATCACAGGCATTCCTTGATGCGAATCCTTCGATTGCACCCGAACGCATCAATGATGTTGTTGCGACAGCGATTAACAACGGTACAGTATTAGCTTCACATCCGAATTTCCCGACTATCGAACTGACCACCCGTGCCTTACTGGATGAACTCTGGACACCGGGTGCTGATATTCAAGCAACCGCAGATTTGATTTGCGGCGCTATTCAACCACTACTCGATCAGTAAGCCTAAAATATGTGGAGGGGTAGTTTATACTATCCCTCTTATGCAGGGAAAATCTTATGGAATCTAGCATGATGAATAGTGACTCAATACATCAATCACAACCCGGACGAAAAACTGGAGATGGCTGGCTGAACCTGCGACAACGCGAGAGCTTAATGGGGTATCTGTTCATTGCGCCTCAGATGCTTGGTTTCTTCATATTCGTCCTGGGTCCGATTATCGCGATTTTCATTTTCAGTACGCAGAATCGTAATTTACTCAGCGGGATCAATACACCAATCGGGCTGGATAATTATATCCGCATGATGGAAACCGATCCTTTCTTCCCGGTGGTCGTTCGCAATAGTGTGATCTTCACATCCGGACTTGTACCGCTCAATGTGGTTTTAGCGCTGGTGCTTTCGATGCTGTTGACAACGAAAATACGCGGCGTGACATTTTTCCGCACGCTATTTTTTGCCCCAGTGATTACTTCGGCTGTTGCATGGGCAATTGTCTGGCGATTTTTATTGCAAGGTGACCAGGGCATTAATTCATTTTTGGCGATGATTGGCGTCGAAGGTCCGAACTGGCTACGTGAACCGGGTTGGGCGATGGCAAGTGTCATCGTGACTCGGGTCATCAAAAATGTCGGCTTGAATATCGTCATTCTGATGGCGGCACTACAAAATATCCCCTCGGATTACAGCGAAGCCGCTCAGGTTGATGGGGCGAACCTCTGGCAACGCATCCGATATATCACGATTCCGCTCTTGGGACCCACGCTGATGGTCGTGATTGTACTGACAATTATCGGTTCCCTAAAAGTTTTCGATCACATTCTATTGATGACGGGCGGGGGACCTGCAAATGCAACCAACGTGCTGGTCTATTACATCTGGTTCAATGCTTTCAAAACATTCCAGATGGGCTATGCAAGTGCATTGGCAGTCGTCTTATTCGCGGTGACGATGATTATCACGATTGTGCAATGGGTGCTTCGGAGGACATATGTCTACAATGAAGACTAAACATCACACAAAATTCAATCCCGGCGAATGGATACGTGACAATCAGAGTGAAGTCGCGCTTTACATTGCGCTGATTATCATGGCGATTCCATTTGTATTTCCATTCTGGTGGATGATTAGTAGCTCACTCAAACCACCTGATGAAATTTTCGCTCAACCACCGACTTTGTTTCCGCAGGACATTCGCTGGGAGAATTATTCGGATGTGTTCGAGTTTCAACCTTTTGCACGGCAATACTGGAATAGCTTTTATATCGCTGTAACGGTGACACTTGGAACAATGTTTACCGCATCATTAGCAGGATATGCCTTCGCCCGTGTTCGTTTTTGGGGATCAAGCTGGTTATTTTTCCTCTTGTTGGGTGCATTGATGATGCCTGCCGAAGTGACCATTATCCCGAACTTCACTTTCATGCAGAAGATTGGCTGGACGGATACACACATTCCGCTGATTATCCTGCCGATTGTGGGGGCGCAGGGCATTGTTTCTACGTTTATCATGCGGCAATACTTCCTCGGCATCCCGAAAGAGCTTGAAGAAGCCGCGATGCTCGATGGCTTAACACGATGGGGCATGTACTGGCGAATTGCTCTGCCGCTGGCAAAACCTGCCTTGAGCGCGATCGCAATTTTGAGTTTCCTCAATAGCTGGAATCTCTTCTTAGAACCGCTTGTCTTTATCAATGAACCGGAATTATACACATTGCCTCTGGCACTCCGTAGCCTGACCGATGAATACGGTCAATCACTGTGGAATTTACAACTTGCAGCGACCACGATGTCGATTGTGCCTGTTTTAATCGTTTACGTTTTTGCACAACGTCACGTCGTCGAGAGCTTTGCATTTACTGGAACTAAAGGATAAATGAGATTATGCAGGAACGTGCAACAGAAATTTTAATTGTTGGCGGTAGTACAGGTGGCGTTGCAGCGGCAATAGCAGCATGTCGGATGGGGCGGCGGGTCATTCTGACAGAAGAAACGGACTGGATTGGTGGTCAACTGACCTCGCAGGGTGTGCCGCCGGATGAAAATCCCTGGATTGATAGTGATGGTGTCGGTTGTACAGCATCGTATCGGCAATTTCGTGATGGGGTTCGCAATTACTATCGTCGCAATTATCCGATGAATCAGGATATTAAAGACAAAAATCACTTTAACCCCGGTATGGGGAATGTGAGTCCGTTATGCCATGAGCCGCGAATCGGTCTGGCTGTTATCTATGAAATGCTGATGCCTTATATCGCGAACGGACAACTGGAAATTCTGCTGAATCATGTTCCTGTTGATGCTGAGTCAGATGGTGATATTGTCCGTAGCGTGACTGTCAAAAATTCAGTGGATGATAAAACGATAGTCATTAGCGCTCCGTATATCATTGATGCAACAGAGTTGGGCGATTTGCTGGAACTGGCAAATGTCGAACATGTGATGGGCGCAGAAAGTCAGGCACAGACAGGCGAACCCAATGCGCTCGAAGGGGAGGCAGACCCGCTTGACCAGCAATCTCATTCCTGGACATTCGCACTGAGTTATTATCCTGATGAAGACCATACAATCGAAAAACCTGCCAGCTATGATTTCTGGTCAAATTATCAGGCAGATTTCTGGCCTACAAAGCAATTGAGCTGGACAACCTCCGATCCTGAATCACTTGCACCTGTTACCCGCCCGATTTTTACAGGAGATACAGATGAGCGTCTCGGGGATGATCTCTGGCATTTCCGGCGGATTGTGTATCGTCAATATTATCCAGAGGGTTTTCATAAGAGTGATGTCGTCGTCGTGAATTGGCCTCAGATTGATTATTGGTTGGGGCAATTGACAGGTGTTTCTCAGGATGAGCGTAAACAACATTGGGATGGATCACTCGATTTGAGTAAATCAATGCTGTTCTGGATGCAGACAGAAGCCCCCCGTCATGATGGCGGCTATGGCTACCGGGGATTGAAAGCACGCGGCGATATTTACGGTACAGACGATGGATTCGCTAAAGCGCCTTATATCCGCGAAAGTCGGCGTATTCAAGCTGAATTTACTGTGCTGGAACAGCATGTTGGTGTTGAAGCACGGGGCAATCTTCAAGGGGCGGAACAATTCCATGATAGTGTCGGTATCGGTAGTTATCGCATTGATTTACACCCGAGTTATCGACGCAATTATCTGGATATTACGAATTGGCCTCATCAAATTCCGTTGGGAGCATTGATTCCGGTTCGCGTGGATAATTTGCTCCCGGCTTGCAAGAATCTCGGTGTAACGCACATCACCAATGGATGTTATCGTCTGCATCCGATTGAATGGAATATCGGTGAAGCTGCCGGAGCGCTTGCTGCGTATTGCCTCGAAAAATCCCTGAAACCGCGTCAGGTTCGCAACACACAAAATCACCTCGATGATTTCCAGACGATGTTATCCGATACCTTAGGATTTGAACTTGCCTGGTCAGAAAAACAACGTCTGACAGCGCGTGTAAAATTTGATAAGCTCGGTATTTGATAGGAGTATAGTGGGAAGGAAAACCCTTCCCATTATTTTATTGCTTGACGGTTTCCTTGAAAGTGATGTTGAAATTTTCTAGTTCTGCCAGGATTGGATTGTACAATTCAGGAACAGTTGGAATGGTGACGCCAGTCGCGGTATATGTTCCATCCAGAATCATTTTGACAGCAATTGCGCAGGGATAGCCAACTGTTTTTGCCATTGCGGAATAGTTTTCATCTCCTAAAATTTGTAATTCCGAGGTGATGTGTTCAACATTGCCCGATGCATCACTGGCTTCAAATTCGTGGAACATGACTAATTGATCGCGTTCGCCTTCGAAATAGGCTAAATCCTCTTTGCTTAAGAATGAATCTCGCAGATATTCAAAAGCGCTAACAGCACTATCTTCCGCTTGATTCAGTTCCAGCCATTTGACGACTGCCATCACATCATCACTCAAATCAGCAGACAGTGTTTTCTCTGCAATTTCTGTTGAGGGGGCATCGGTGAACCAGCCGAGGTCATGCAATGTGTAGAAAATATGACTCCAGCCAGCAAAACGCAATGTGCCGCGAATCAGTGTTTTGACTTCCTCAAGCCCGTAAATTCCGCGATATTGCTCTGAATTGCCATTGGGATAGCCTTCAAAAACCTGTTCGGAGTTGGCAATGTTGATTTGCTGGGCATTCTGGAATACATCAATCGGTTGCTGGTCGATGACAGCGTTATCAGCGATAAAACGTGCCGGACGATTGACTGCCGATAAAATCCCCAACGGACTCCAGGATGCTTTGAAATTCAGCGGGTTGCTCTGTTCACCGGAATAGGGAACGCCTCCGCAATATGATTTAAATGAGGTGATGATTTTGCCATGTGCCTGTAATTCATGGATGATTTTCATGGCTGACATATGGTCTAAGCCAGGGTCAACACCAACTTCATTCAGTATGATGATTCCGGCTTCTTTAGCAGGAGCATCTAATTCGCGCATAGCATCACTGACATAAGATGCAGTAACCATATGTGTGCGGGTTTCGATTGCCATTTTTGCAATAATCGGATGCAGAAACGCAGGTAAAAGACTGACCACTACATCACATGAAGCAATCATCTGTTTGATAGGGTCGTTTTTAGCATCATCATCACTGATTTCAATTTGATGAACAGCTTTGATACGTCTTTGTGGTAATTCTGCCACAACCGATTTTGCCTGTTCGAGATTGCCATCCGCTACCACAATATCGCAATTCGTATTTTTGATGAGATAGTCAAGAACGGTTTCGCTCATACGACCCGCACCGATTACAGCAACTTTCGGGCGGATACGGTTTTCGAGTTGTTCAAAATCAGGGGTAAATTCGCCTTTATGCATGATAAATGCCCGTTTCAATTGTCTGGAAAGCTCTAATTCTTCAAAAGGTTTTGATAAATCCGCATGAATCAATTCGGCTACAAAATCCTTGACCATTGTACTGAATGATTCCGATGCTTCACGCGCAAATTCTGCCGGGAGATTGGTGACGCTCATCACGGCAACCCCCTTGCCCTGAACACCACTTTCACAGCTATTGTAAAACTGTTCCTCTGACCATTTTGCAGATAAATCATCTTTTTCCGGCAAATAGGTATAAATCGGATTATCAGGATAGGTCGGTTTGCTAATTTCAATCGAACCATTCGGGTCACAACTAATGTCGCCAATGATTTCGAGTTGCGTATCTTCGACATGTTGTAACCAGGTGCGTGTCACCATGCGTTCCTGATGGGGAAGCCACTTCGCCCCATGAAATAGCACACTCAAATGCGGCAAGTACTGTTGAATCGTTGCAGGTTCACGGTATGCGCGGCTGAAATGCACCAGATAAACCTGATTCAGGGATTCCTGCGGTGTGATGCGCCAATCAATCAATTGTTCCGGCGTGATTTCTACAATTGGTAGATGGTCAAGAATGTGTCGGACGGCTTTGCCGACATTGCCATGTCCGGTTAAACCGAAAACCACAGGCGCGATTGTATCCGGCAGACCATCATTTCTGATGTCATCGGCTAAGGTTTTGATTGCACTCATCGCTTGCTCAAAATCACCGAAATTACCGTATTCACTGCGATAGTCCATTGATTTTTTGATTTTCGCGAAAGGGGTGTCGATGCCTCTCGCCGCAAAACGTTGTCCCAGACCGTGTATGGTATCGATTGTTCCGGCATAACCTGCCATATGTCCGAAAAACACTTTACGACGATAACGATCTACCTCGTAAACATCGTCCTCAACATCTTCAACAATGAGTTCATAATCAATCAGGCTCGCACCGAGATTACGCAATTTTCGCAACATCGCCATATTATGCGGTTGACCTTTATAGGTATGCGAGAAAAAAGCATAAGTTTTACCCGGAAGCAGGTCTTTTAGAGGAATTTCTTTAATACCGAGGATAATATCCGCATTTTTAATGTTATCGACTCCTGCGCCAACCATTTCATATTCTTCATCGGTGAATGCGCGGGGATAAGTGTAAGTTTCTAAACGACCAGTTTGAATCATAAATTGAGCGCCGGGGAATTGTTCGCGTAACTGTGCAATATCGGAGGGCACAAGCGGGGTGCGATATTCGTTCCGCTTCTTCTCATCCTCTTTGCGAATCCCGATGCGATTAACTGTGTGCATGAGACTACTTTCTATGTGTGTTTAATCAATAAATGTGTGTGTGATAGGGGAGCTTGTCCACTCTAAATTCGGGGTATTGTAGCACAGCGCGATAAAATTTTGAGGATATTCATCAAGGCTCACAAAAGCAGCAATCGACATATCCGGGTGAATTGCTATACTGTCGATAAATTTGTTAGATATTTTGTAAGACACCCATTCAGGAGTTAGCTGTGCCAATTTCAATCGAAGATTTCCGTGATGTATTACGCCATTTCCCCGCAGGCGTCACCCTCGTAACCATCAAAGCAGGAGACGAAACACATGGTTTGACTGTTTCTTCATTTGCCTCAGTTTCGCCTGAACCGCCGTTGATACTGGTCTGTATTGATAACAGTTATCCCGGAAATGAACTGATACATCGGGACGATGCTGTCATGGCAGTCAACATTTTACGCGAGGGGCAGGATGAAATTTCCAATCATTTTGCTTTTGGCGAGGGAGACCGTTTTGCTAAAGGTAACTGGACAACTGCTGAAACCGGAGCACCTGTCTTAGAGGATGCGCTTGCCTGGCTTGATTGCACCATATACAGTCGCCAGGTTGCCGGAACACATACCGTATGTATCGGAGAGGTTCAAGCAAGCAAAGTAATTACACCCGATGCAGCGCCTCTGGTTTACTGGAATCGCGCTTACCGCAGCATTGTTGAATCACAGGATTAGTCGCAGATAGAAAAATCAGGGTGACTGTTACATCACCCTGACTATATTTTAGCTATCTGTATCATCGCTCTCGAAAAATGATTCCGGCAGTTTATCCCGTATGAGGTCATAGAAACGGGGAACAACACCGGTCTTTATCAGATTGCCTGTGAAGTTATTGTTCTCGTAGCCGTTATGTTCATATTCGAAAATATCCGCCATCTCGATGACATTATTCCGCATTCCTGTTACTTCGGTAATCGACAAGATTTTGCGACTGCCATCCCGCAAGCGTTGAATGTGAACAATCAAATCAATGCCACTCACCATCTGTTCCCGTAAGGCACGGACAGGGAGTCCCGGTTCTGCTATCGAAATGATGCTTTCCATGCGTGTCATCACATCACGGATATTATTGGCGTGAATGCTACTCATCGACCCGTCAATGCCAGTATTCATCGCTTGCAACAGGTCGAAGGCTTCCCGGTCATGAATTTGCCCTAAAATAATACGGTCAGGGCGCATTTTCAGAGCATTTTGTACCAGTGTCGATAGGCTGATTTCCCCGCGTCCTTCCACATTTGCCGGACGGGATTCCATACGCAGCAGATGGTCATGCTCTAATTGAAGTTCGGCAGCACTTTCGATTGTGATGATACGGTCATCAGGGGGGATGAATCGCATCAGATTATTCAAAATGTGTGATTTTCCGCTACCATGTCCACCACTAACGATGATATTCAGCCGGGCTTCGACACAGGCTTTTAAGAATGTGACGGCTTCTGCTGTAACCGAACCGAAAGAGATTAGATCATCCCATGTTAGTACCTGTGGCAGGAATTTGCGAATGGTGATGAATGGTCCATCAATTGCAATCGGCGGTATCACCACATTCACCCGTGACCCGTCAGCAAGGCGTAAATCCAGCACAGGATGACTCTCATTTGCCACCCGACCCAGAGGACGCGCAATCATATCAATCAGGCGCATGATGTCCTCTTCACTTTCAAAACCCTGTTCGGCTTTGACCAGTTCACCATTTTTCTGGTAAAAAATACCCTGCATCCCGTTAACTAGAATTTCGCTCACATCGGGGTCAACCAGAATCGGTTCTAACACGCCGAAAGTTAAATCGGGATCAGTTTCTCCGAATGCCTCATTAATCACATTGGCATAGATATGTTCGCGGTCTGCCTTTGTGTATGACATGAAGGGGATGCCTTTTTGCTCACAATACAGTTGAATCAGATTTTCAAATTCTTGACGCACCTGTTCCTGTGAGTCGATTTCGCTCTCCTGCAATTTCTCGATGATGAAATTTTGTAAGTCGCTAAAGTCAGTCATGATGATGCCTCCATTTATCTGATGTGTTCTCAGTATGATTGCTTGCTGCAATTTTCCGAACCACTGTATGGTGTGTTTTGTATCCCGCTATTCAGATGGGGATTTTCGCTTATTCAGCCATGATGGAATGTATGAATAATGGCTTTTGTCCCTGTATTGCCGGATGATTCGAGAAAATGTTATCCAGATGATGAAATTTTGTAAGTCGCTAAAGTCAGTCATGATGGTGTCTCCGCTTATCTGATGTTGTTCTCAGTATGATTGCTTGCTGCAATTTCTCGAACCACTGTATGGCGTGTTCTGTACCCCGCTATTCAGAGGGGGGATTCTTGCGTACCCAACCATGATGGACAGCATAGATTGCGGCTTCCGTGCGTGTATTGACACCCAGCTTCGAGAAAATATTATCCAGATGAAATTTCACTGTCCGCGCAGAAATATGCAATATCGCGCCAATCTCTTTATTGGTAAGCCCTTCCGCAATCAATTCGATGACATCCATCTCACGCTCTGTCAGTTCAACCGGCGGAGTCATATCGAATTCAATCAGCAGTAATAGTCCCCCGTAGCGACCTGTCCGCATGGTCACTCTGCCACCGGGTGCGGCAATGCGCTGGCGTGTGTTGTATAAGGTGGTGGAAGAGGGCGGGTTGCCATCATCTTCGATACTATAGAACAGGGTGTTATCTTCTCGCTGCAATTGAATAATCACCAGAGAGGCATTTGCCCGTTTTACCGCCCGTTCGACCACATCCTGGGTAGCACGGAAAAGCATCAATTCGACAATATCCGGCAAGCGTTCCCGTAGACGTTGCAGAGAAATCTGAATTTTGATGCCATAAGCCTGTTTTTGCTGATTGATGAATTCTTCAAGCGCGGGTTCTAAACCGAGGGTCTGCAATACTGCCGGACGTAAATTGGTTTCAATGTCATGTACCTGCTGCGACAAATCCCGTATCAGTGTAGAAAGCACCGATAGCGCCATCTGAGTCTGCGGGTCTCTGGCGATGCTGGCTTCATAAGCATTGATTTGTGAGAGAATCAGGCTGATTTGTCCGCTTATCGACTCTTCCAGCATATCTGCGATCCTGCGTCGTTCGATTTCCAGTGCGCTGACCGTATCGCCCTGTGCCGCATAGAGCAGTAATTGTTGACCATCGCCCTGCGTGACCAGTGCATCATCTTCCGGTTGATCGAATTTGTCTGTGGAATTTCGCACGATGCGCTCTAAATGAGAGAGCTTGAGTTTTGCCTGTGCTGAGTCGCGTAGCAAGTTGGATTGTTGTTCTTGCAGATCATCACTATCCGGTAGAGCAGAGCGCACATCCATTGCCGATTGATAGCGTGCTGATGGTTCTTTTTCCAGTAAACGTGAAATAATTGTTTCGATACTCTCTGGAATCTGCCTATCGTTGTCAGATGGAAAGGAAACTTTCTCTTTCAAAATATTGCTAATCACCTGTGAAATCGAGTTGCCATCAAAAGGGGGATGCGCTGTTAACATCTCGAAGAGCATTGCACCGATAGCGTATAAATCCATGCGCTTGTCCGGTGAACGACCCTGTATGGCTTCCGGTGCGAGGTAATAAATTGTTCCGACAAAACTATGCGATTCAGTCAGGCGTAAATCGGTATCCCGTAACGCCAGCCCGAAATCCGTGATTTTTGCCTGTCCGTCATCGGTCAGCATGATATTTTCCGGTTTGATGTCACGGTGAATGATGCCCTGACGATGTGCATAATCCAGACCATCCAGGAGTATATCGACCAGTGCAATCGCTTCATCTATGGGGACTTGCCCGCCTGTTTCATCGAGATGGTTACGGAGTGTTTGTCCCTGAATATACTCCATGATGATGTAATGCCACTTATCCTCCTGTCCGAAATCATAAACCTGAACAATCGCGGGATGCTGTAAACGGGCGGCAGTGAGTGCTTCCCGTAGAAATCGCTCTAAATTCGTGACATTTTTGATATGTTCGGGATGCAAACACTTAATCGCAACATCGCGTTCCAGACGTTCATCGTAGCCCTTGAAAACAGTCGCAAAGCCGCCTGAACCGAGTTCTTCTTTCAGGCGATAGCGTTCTGCTAGATATTGTGGTGGTCTGCTATTTTCCATTGCAGCGTTCCCATCGTGTATGATTTGAATTGAGAGTAACATAGACGGTGATGTTCGCAATAATTCCGTATGGAGAGTTTTTCCCTGTCTACATGGACAGGTTTACCAAATGTTTACAAGTTCTGCTTATTGTATGAATAAACAGAACCTATTATTCAGGCATGTTGAGTATCCATAAGGAGAGAAAAAATGACACAGCACGACCATGAATTAGACATCCACGATGACGATAAACCTGTCGGTCGCCTCTTGAGCCGCCGCGAAATGATGAAAATGCTTGGCGGGTCAGGTATCGCCATTGTTGCCGGACTGTCTTTGCCGAAATTGGGTCTGGCGCAGGAGGCAACTGAATCTGCTACAGCCTTACCGTCCTGTGTGGTACGCCCTGAATTAACTGAAGGACCCTATTTTGTTGATGAGGTCATGGAACGCTTTGACATTCGTACCGAACCAACAGATGAAACACTCAAAGCTGGTTTGCCATTACTGCTGAAATATCGTGTGACCGATGTGAGTAACGCCAGTTGTTCTCCTTTAGAAGGCGCACAGATTGATGTCTGGCATTGTGATGCGGATGGCGATTATTCCGGTGTGAATGACCCGGGCTTCGATACAGAGGGCGAAATGTGGTTACGCGGCTATCAGATCACCGATGAATACGGTGAGGCTCAATTCCTGACGATTGTTCCGGGTTGGTATAGTGGACGTGCGGTACACATTCACTTCAAGATTCGCACTGAAACAGCCGATGGTGAAAGCTATGAATATACCTCGCAATTCTTCTTTGACCCTGAACTCATCGAAGAACTCTATCAGGAAGAACCCTATGCCGGTAAAGGCTCACCTGATACACCGAACGAAACCGATAATATCTATCAGGGTAGTGATGGTCAATTGACATTGAATCTGATTGCGCTCACCGACGAAGAAATGGAAATCATCAACGCGGATGATACAGTTGCAGAAGCTATCTCAGCAGGGTATAGCGCTACTTTTGATGTCGGCTTAGATTTGACTGACATGACTGTTGGTGCAAGTGATAGTGCTGGCGGCGGCGGTGGACAGGGTGGTCGAGGTGGTAACGGACCCGGTGGTGGTAATCCTCCAGGCAATTAATCTGACTAATCTATAGCGGGCAGACGGGTGGTCTGCCCTTACTATTGCGCGATAATCGACTATGCTAAAATACAAATGAATCAAAGATCGGGTGATAACTGTGAGTTTTTCCAGGACACAACAGTTTTTAGCCCGATTTTCTATTTCCCTGCGATACCACCATCGACGACCAGTTCTTCACCATGAATGAAGGATGCTTCCTCACTAGCAAGGAAGGTGACTGCATTCGCGATTTCTTCCGGTTTGCCGAAGCGTCCCAACGGAACTGAATTGAGCAAGTTCTGTGACATTCCCTCAAGTGCCTGATCGGGCAAATCCAGTTTATTGAAAATCGGTGTTTCAATCGGACCCGGGCTGACAATATTGACGCGGATACCCTGTTCAAGCAATTCAACACTCATCGTGCGTGCCAGCGAGCGCAATGCGGCTTTGGTCGCTGCGTAGATACCCATGCCCGGCGCACTTCTTTCACTGACAATACTGGTATTGAGGATAACGCTGCCGCCTTTATTGATGAGGGGAAGCAATTTCTGAATGGTGAAAAATGCGCCTTTGAAATTCACATTCACATGTGTATCGAAGTGACTTTCATCGACCTGAGTAAGAGGCAGTGTCTGGACAATTCCTGCATTGACGAAAAGCACATCTATTGAGCCAAATTCTGTGCGGATTGTTTCGACCATTGTATCTATATCAGTCAATGATTGCACATCAGCACGGATTGCCAGCACATCACCTAATTGATTGGCGGCATCCTGTAAGCGGCTTTCATTTTGCCCGGTGATAGCCACTTTCGCGCCATCGCCAAGGAAACGTTGTGCTGTTGCGAGACCGATACCACTTGTTCCCCCCGTGATGAGGACAGTTTTTCCTGTGAAACGGGACATACGATTCTCCTTTTTTGAACGATCGTTCAAGAATTGTGATAAAAAATTTGGATGCCTTACACATCCACCTCGTAAAAATATTATCAAGCTTTAAGCGCCAGCAAAGTCACATCAATGATATTTTCCAGTGTTTGACTATCAGCACCATTTTTGGACATCACCTTCATGCCCTGAACTGCGCTGTACAAATACCGGGCGAGGGCAGTCGCAGATTGGTCACGGCGTATTTCTCCCTGTTCCTGACCCCGTTGCATCAATTTTCCAATTTCAGCAATCATATAATTCGTATTTCTGGATGTGATAGTTGCTACGTCCTGATCCTGTGTTGCTGTTTCGACCATCGCATTATTCATAAAACAGCCGGGAGGATTATCGGATTGCCCTCTTTCCATCAGAGAATGAAGGAAGATTGTTAATGCCTCAAATGCCGACTCGACTCGACTGAATAAATCGCAAAGTGCCTCATAATTGATGGATTGATAATGTTTCAGTGTGGCAAGATAGAGGGCTTTTTTATCTCCAAATGTATCGTACATGCTGCCACGATGAATCCCCATAGCATCCAGCAAATCTTGAACAGAGGTTGCTTCATAACCTTTCGCCCAGAAGACTTCCATTGCTTGCTGTAGGGCTTTTTCTTTATTGAACTCACGATGCCGTGCCATACTTAATTCCTCATATCTAATACCACTATACAAATTCTTGAACGATTAGTCAAGAATGTTATTGTGATACCTCTAAAAACTCGATAACTTATCAATTTTTAATGTAATAATATGTAACATTTGGGTCCGGGTCGCGGTATTTTTTGCGTTGTAGTTGTGAAAGGTTAATATGTCAGAACGAGATACACCCGATTTCGAATCCCAAAATTCGCTATCAGAATTCTTAAAACATTTACCGGAGGCATCTTCTGATTCAGGGTCTCCAACAACTTGCTCTGTCCTCTTAGTTGCGGATAATCAGGCAATTTCAGTAAGATTATATGAGAATGATTTTGTAGAACTGGGGCGTTTCGAAGAATCATCCAGAGCAACTGTGGATCTAAGCCTGTTCATTCGACCGGAAGACGGAGTTTCCCGCAGACATGCTATCCTGTATTTTGTTGGTGGACGACTGTTGATAGCGGATACAGGCAGTCGAAATGGAACATATCTCAATGGAGATCGTCTCGAAGCAACCCGACCATCTGAAATCCAGAATGGAGATTGTTTTCACCTCGGAAAACTTAAAATCTGTGTTCAGGTCGAGATTACGGAGCATAGTTAATTAGCATCCGGCACACTTTTGCCCCATCAGACCAGGCATAATATTAAAATATTCGTCCCGGAGAAAACACTGATACGTAACACGCTCCGGCACGAATGTTTTTAGAAACAGGTTCATTCCTATCACCATACAAATTACCCAACGGAATATCTACAAAATCTACAACATTACCCGATAGTTGTTGTCTTAATTGTTCCTAACTAAAAGACAACAGTATAATAACGATATGTTAGTGTTTTAAAGGTAGTTTTCCGTGACAATTGTAGTAAATCCGATTCCTGAATATGACATTATCCATGTAACCGTGTCTGACTGTGTTGATATCGTTGAAATAGCTGAGATGAATTATGCATTTATGTCTGTCTTCGATAATCACATGGATAAGACTTTTAAAGTGTTGTATGACATACAGAATCTGACAGAAATAAAGGCGAATGCTCTCAATATAACTGATGTGTCATTATTTGTGCTGAAAAACCCTGCTTATGGAAAAGCAATCATTTATGGAGAGGGCAGTGGTTATATGGTGAAAATCGTACTCAAAACGCTTTCTGCATTTTCGAATGTGAATTTCTGGAAAATTTTCAACGGGGAAGAACAAGCATTTGATTATCTTCGCTCAAAATACCCTGATATGCCATCTAATCTCTATGACCTTGTTCAAGATAGGCGATGCCCGACGTATGCCTGAATAAAACGTGCTGATGGAGGATTAAATGTTAGAAATTGCTTACTCAATCTCACTCTTGTTATAATTATTGAGTAATGTAACGAAATAAAAGAGGCGTTATGAATTACCTTATAGTCCACGATAAAATCGGCGGAACTCATGAACTTCAAGTCAAAAGCATTTCTGACGAAGCTACCCGGATGATTCAGACAGTATCCGCAAACATTGTCGAATCTTCAAAGGACCATCAAGGTATCCTTATTGATGTGAGAGATGCAATGTCTTTATCCCTTCCAGACCTCGCCCGTGAATTACGGCATACGGTAAATCAGCTTGGTCATGCGAGTGTTTCTATTGCAATTGTCATCAGTTTTCATATTTATAATGAAGCATTGGAAGATATGCTCAAGACCATTCTGGAACGGAGCAACATCGAATTGTTTACAAAACCCGACACAGCAAGGCTCTGGTTGCAGTTAGAGCAAACCCGTAACTCGTAACTCAAACATATAGTCGTTTCGATACATCTATACATTTGTTACCCTGATAGGGCAGACCGGACAACTCCTGACTAAACAATCTGCAACAACCTGCGTTATTCCCCGTATTCATTGTGAATACTTTATCAATTTATGTGAAAGTGATTGCAGTGAAACGCAGATTTATAATCGGTTTTTTTGTTGTGCTTGTCGTCATTATTGCTTCCGTCGTGTTCTTGCTGTCCGGCGAGGGCAATCAGAATTATTCCGTTCAGAGCCAGTATCTGACCATGCGCGATGGGACACAGATTGCAACTTATGTCATGCTCCCGAAAGATCGGGCAGAGGGAGAGGCGCTTCCAACTGTGATGCGTTCCAGTCGCTATCTGATTGCGATGCAAAATGTTGGTTTCGGGGAGTTGCTATCCCCGGATGATGTGCTTTTTGTGGAAGCTGGCTATGCTGTTGTGCTGGTCAGTGCGCGGGGCAGTGGTGCGTCAGGTGGTACACGCGAAATTATCTGGTCGCCGGATGAAGTGGTTGATTTTGGCGAAGTCGTCGATTGGATTATTCAGCAAGAGTGGTCAAACGGGCGTGTCGGTGGCTATGGTGTGTCTTATGATGGCAATACTGCCGAACTCTTGACTGTTCCCGGTCATCCGGCTGTGCGGGCAGTTGCACCTCTCTATAATGATTTTGACCCTTACGCTTATATTGCAATGCCGGGTGGTATCTTCAACCGTCATTTCATTGAACAATGGCAAATTGCGAACCGGGCGATGGATGAAAGCGACCTCTGTACACTCTCGGAAGCAGAAGGCGCTGTCTGCTGGTTTATGGAGATGGCAGTTCCGGGTCCGCGTCGTATGGATGAAGACCCCGATGGCACGATTCTGGCAGAATATACGGACAATCGAAACAATTTCAATGTCCATGAGGCGATGCAAACGGTTATTTATCGCGATGATGAATTCGCGTCGGGTACATTCGGGGAAGTCAGTCCCTATGGCTTGCAGGAAGAAATCGAAAATTCCGGCGTGCCAATGTATGTATGGGTTAGCTGGCTGGATGGTGCAACTGTCGATGGTGCATTAGCCCGTTACCGCACATTCAGTAATCCACAGCAACTCATCATCGGGGCATGGAATCATGGTGGCGATTTGAGTGTTGATCCATTTTTAGCTGATGATGCACCGACCGACCCGCCGTATCCCGAACAATTCCAGATGCGTCTCGACTTTTTTGATGCTTATCTGCGTGAGGATTCACCGGAAACGCCGGAAAACAGCATCATGTATTACACGATGAATGCCGGAACATGGTCAACAACAGATGTTTTCCCGCCGGAAGGCTTTGACAATCAACGCTGGTATTTTGCTGAAAATAACAGTCTATCGACCACAGCCCCGACAGCAAGCACAGGTCAGGATGACTACACGGTTGATTTTGAAGCAACTACCGGGGATACCAATCGCTGGATGACTCAACTCGGCGGGTCAGATGTCGTGTATCCCGACCGTTCGACTGCTGATGAACGTCTATTAACCTATACAAGTTCGCCATTTGAGACCGATGTCGAAATCACAGGGCATCCGATTGTGACCTTGCAGGTATCATCGACACATGATGATGGGGCATTCTATGTTTACCTGGAAGATGTCGCGCCAGATGGCACAGTGACCTATATCACCGAAGGACAGTTACGGAGTATTCATCGTGCGGTAAGTGATGACCCGCTTTATGATGCTTATGGTGTGTTCCATAGTCTGAATCGTGACGATGCCAGTCCGATGATTCCCGGTGAAGTGACAGAAATCAGCTTCAATTTGTATGCTACATCGGTCTTGATTGAAGCCGGGCATAGTATCCGTATAGCAATTGCGGGACATGATGCCTCAATGTTCGAACGTTATCCGGCAGAAGGAACACCGACTCTGACATTCGAGCGTAACAGCGTTTATGCTTCCTACATTGATTTGCCCGTGCAGAGCCGTTAATTGTGAACTAAATATGTGCTGGAGAGAATTTTTCTCCGGCACATGTTTTAAGGATCCGTAGTTCTCAATAAATTGACAGGCTGTGATTGGAGGGTTAGGCTATCAGCAATGTTTTTTATCAAAGGGTGATCTGTCTATGGAAATCGAAGCGTCTGTTATCGAGTGGTTGCTGGATTCTGACCCGGCAATTCGATGGCAGGTGATGCGTGATTTAACTGATGCGCCGGAAGAGGAAGTCGCGGCAGAACGGGCAAAGGTCGCTACAGAAGGCATGGGCGCGACATTGCTCTCGATGCAAGAACCTGATGGCACATGGGGCGGAGTGGCATGGAATCGGGGTTGGAATTCGACCATGCACGTCTTGATGCTGTTGCGTGATATGGGACTCGACCCGCAATGTGAGCAGGCACAACAGGCAATTGGACTTGTTCGGGATAATGTCACCTGGACAGGTTGGGAAGCCTATGAAGGCAATCCATTTTTTACCGGAGAAGTCGAACCCTGCATTAACGGACAGGTTGGTGCTGCTGGAGCATATTTCGGTCAGGATATTAGCATCATTATTGATCGGCTTCTGACAGAACAACTCTCCGATGGCGGTTGGAATTGCGAGGCTGAAAATGGTGCGACACGGTCATCGTTTAATACAACAATCTGTGTGCTTGAAGCATTCTTAGAATATGAATTGCAATCCAGTTATCGCCCTGATGTGACTGAATCACGTCTCAAGGGAGAGAAATATTTGCTTGAGCGTCGCCTCTTCAAGCGGAAATCGACCGGAGAGGTGGTTGTCATTGATCGGAAAGATGGTTCGGGTAGTGAACAGCATCCAGCATTTACCCGTTTTGCTTTCCCGGCATGGTGGCATTACGATGTTTTGCGTGGGTTGGAATATTTTCGTCATGCGAATAGATATGATGAGCGATTATCCGATGCGATAGACCTGCTTAAATCAAAACAGGATAGCAACGGACGCTGGTTGCTTGACATTCAGTATCCCGGTGAGATGCCTCTTGAGATGGATAACGGGGTAGGGCAAGCCAGTCGATGGAATACCCTGCGTGTCTTACGGGTGTTAAAGTGGTACTCCGCCAGTAGCAAATGAGAGAGTCTTGTGTTTCTGTTTTCTAAAAAACCGATACAATAGACCAACTATAAAAATGCCCTGGCAAAAAGGAGCTTTACTGTAATGACATGGTATACAAATAGTGTTTTTTATCAGGTTTATTTGCGTGCTTTCCGTGATGCTGATGGTAATGGTCACGGTGATTTTGCGGGTTTACGGGAAAAAGCCGATTATCTCGAATGGCTCGGCGTGGATTGTGTCTGGTTGATGCCGACATATCCCTCTCCACTGAAAGATGATGGCTATGATATTGCCAGTTTCTATGGCATTCATCCTGATTTTGGTCTGCTGGAAGATTTTCGCATGACGGTTCAGGATTTGCATCGGCGCGGCATTAAGATCATCACCGATTTAGTGGTTAATCATACCAGTGACCAGCACCCCTGGTTTGTTGATGCCCGTCGTAGCAAGGAATCACCGTTTCGTAATTACTATGTCTGGAGCGATACAGACGATAAATTTCAAGAAACCCGGATTATCTTCCTTGATACGGAAGCATCCAACTGGGCGTATGATGAACGCACCGAACAATACTACTGGCATCGTTTTTATAGCAGTCAGCCGGATTTGAATTACGATAATCCGAAGGTGCAACAGGCGATGCTCGATATTATGAAATTCTGGCTTGATATGGGCATTGATGGTTTCCGTGTGGATGCTGTGCCTTATCTCTTTGAGCGTGATGGCACAAACAATGAAAATCTGCCGGAAACACACGATTATCTCAAGCGAATGCGGGCGATGGTTGATGCCAATTATCCGAATGCGCTGCTATTAGCCGAGGCGAATCAGTGGGCAGAGGATTTGTTGCCATACTACGGGGATAATGATGAATTCCATATGTGTTTTCACTTCCCTGTGATGCCACGCCTGTATATGGCACTCGCGAAAAATGACCGCAGTAGTATCATCGACGTGCTGAATAATACTCCCGCAACGCCTCCCGGCACACAGTGGGCGACTTTCTTACGCAATCATGATGAATTAACACTCGAAATGGTGACTGAAGAAGAGCGTCAGTTCATGTGGGAACATTATTCTCCTGACCCTAAAGCCCGTATCAATTTAGGGATTCGTCGTCGTTTAGCGCCTTTGATGGGCAATGACCGCCGTAAAATCGAACTGATGAAGTCGATGCTATTCACGCTGCCCGGTACGCCTGTCCTCTATTACGGGGATGAGATTGGTATGGGTGATAATATCACGCTATTTGACCGCAATGGTGTTCGGACACCGATGCAGTGGGATGATAGTAATCATGGCGGTTTCAGTGATGCACGAATCGAAAATCTCTATGCGCCTCCTATCAGTGACCCTGAATATGGCTATAACAATGTCAATGTAGACGCGGCACAGTCAGACCCTGATGCGATGATTCATACCATTCGCCGGATGATTCACACCTATAAAGCGCAACATCCGCTTGCACATGGTGAATTGCATTGGGAAGAAGATTATCCGGTGCATGTGCTTGCATTCTGGCGGAATTCAGTGGAAGGGCGTTTCCTCGCGATTCATAATTTGAGCGATCAGGAAACAGAAATCACACTTCCGGCAATTGCCAACGTTTACCGTGATGTCTTACGCCCCGATTATGACCCGATGGGTGGCACAATCACACTCAAGCCTTATGATTACTACTGGCTTGTCCCCGAAGCATAAAAATTCATGCCGGGAGACGAAACGCTAATCTCGACTCCCGGCACGCGAATGAACCAATCACCTGCATTGCGTCGCTTAACAAACACTGTCTAAAAGCACCCCGCTTTAGAACAGTGTGCTACTTATAAGCCAACACAGATAACCTATCACCTGTCCCATTTCAGACCGACTGTCCAATTTGCTGCGACGAAACAGTATACACAAAGCCGTAGCTATCTCTGAACGACCTGTTCAGTGACATGGCGAAAAGCTATACTGTTTTTGATGTTTGTCCTATTCTGGACAGTCTAAGAGGGTCTCTGTTAGCGCAGATTCCCTCTGCCAGAATCAGGATGTTAACACTATACCCCGTTATTCGATTTCGCGCAAATTTTCGTAGGGATGATGGCTTCCCCCGCCCGACTTACTAAGCCCGTTTGAACTTTCTATTTTGTGCTATACTACAGAGTAAAAATGGCAGCTATCAAACAGGATAAGCAGGTGACTCTTAATCAATTACTTGCAGGTTCGAGTTCTGCCAGAGTCACAAATGCTATATGATTTTCGAATATTGGAGAATAACTCCACTGTATCGTAATTTCAAGCGCCCTGCCAATTCCTTGCAGGGCGTTTTTTGTTAAGTATTGAAAGCTATTTTCGGATATATTGGCTGTGGATAATTTCAGTTTGTTACTACTTATCGTATTTACAGGTATCTCTTTTATTGTGGGCCGGGGTATGGGTTTCCAGTATTACAGGCGCAAAATGTTTGAAGGGGATGATGGCGAGCAGCAAAAGTTGTTACAGTTAGCAGACTTGATGCAAAATATCATCAACACATCATCAGACATGATCTTTGTAAAAGATACAGAATTGCGAATGCTCTTTGCTAATGAAACATTTGCAGGAGCAGTCGGCAAGAGACCGGAAGACTTGTATGGGAAAACGGATATTGAGAATGGTTGGGATGCCGGATCGGTCAATGGAGATCCCTCTAAAAATATACGGGGATTTAAGAATGACGATCTGGAAGCCCTTCGCGGAAATGTCGTCCATAACCTATCCGATCCAGTGAATGTAAACGGCGTAATCCGCTACTTTGACACAAGCAAAATGCCATTACATGACAAAAACGGACAGATTATCGGGGTGCTTGGTGTCGCCCGGGATGTGACTGATCGGGAATACTTAAAACGCGAACAGGATAAGCATATAGAATTTCAGACGATTGTCACTAGCCTTACCACACAATTCATAAACTTGCCCTTTGATCATCTTGATAGCAGTACAAACCAGTTGCTACAAAAAGCAGGGGAGTTTATAGGGGCAAATCGTTGCTATATTTATCATTTCCCGCCGGATCTGGAGACTGCATCCATGGTTTATGAATGGTGCAGCCCCGGAACACCATCAGAAATTAATCGCGAAACTGAGGTGTCAACAAAAGCCTTTAAAGAGGTTTTTGCTGCATTTGAACCTGGAAAACCTGATTTTCTTCGTAGCTTGTCAGATTTACCGGCATCGAGAGCATCCGAGAAAAGCATATTATTAGAACGGGGCATTAAATCACGCCTCACAATCCCGTTATTTCGAAATGGACGTTTGCTTGGTTCAATGGGCTTCCACTGGATGCAATCTGAAGTCCATTGGAATGATACTATAATTGACTTGCTTAAGATTCTTGCTGAGATTTACCTCAACCTGCTAGAACGAAGTGAATATGAACAACAGCTTAGATTTCAGGCAAACCTGCTGCAAAATGTGTCTGATGCGATTATTTCAATTGACATGGATCGCATGATTACCAGTTGGAATAATGGAGCGGAAGAACTTTATGGTTATTCTGTAAATGATGTTCTGGGACAGTCTTTTGATGAGATAATCAAGCCTGAATACCCTTATACAGGACAGCTAAATATCAGGGCTGAACTTATCCAGAATGGTAGATGGGCGGGTGAGATAATTCACCATCATGCAGATCAAACGCCAATAGATGTTCTGGGCTCAGTTTCTTTGTTAACTGATGCTAATGGCGGAGCATCCGGCTTTGTGGCGGTGAACCATGACATCCGGGAACGCAAGCAGATGGAACAACAACGCCTGCAAATTACAGTCCAACAAAATCGTATTGGACTACTGGAAGACATTATTAATGATCTATCTCATGATATTAAAACCCCGCTAGCAAGTATAAAACTCAACCTGCACCTGTTACAGAAGAAACCATCACAGCAAGAGGATTACATTAGAAGGATGGATCAACGCATAGACCACCTGACACGACTCGTGGATGATATTCTGACGATGTCGAAGCTAAACGAGGGTGCGACATTAGACTTTCACCTGCTTGAACTCACTAAAATAGTGGAAAGTCAGGGGAGGTTATTTGAAGAGGCGGCAAAAAATAAACAAATACAACTCGATGTAGAATGCGCTTCCGGGTTGCCAGAATTTCATGGAAATGAAGTAGCTGTGGGACGTGTTATCGGTAATCTGATTGAAAACGCGATTAATTATACCCCTTCCGGGAATCTGGTTCGTGTCGAAGTATATGAGCAGAATAATGACCTTGTCTGCAAGGTAAGTGACACCGGTATAGGGATTAACTCATCAGACTTACCCCGTATTTTCGAACGTTTTTATCGGGCAGATAAAGCGCGAAGCACGAGCCAGGGCGGTACAGGTCTGGGATTAGCTATAGCTAAGAAAATTATTGACTTGCATGGTGGGAGTATTGAAGTACAGAGTACTTCAGATGTTGGGACTACTTTCACATGCTTTTTCCCGAAGTCAGACGCGGACACCGGATGACTGATATTGTACAAAAATCTTGTCCTGGCAGCAGATAACAATCCCTTATCTGAAAGGTGCACATGTCCGCACGATTTCTCTGGATTCCACTTACTCAAAATCCCCGACTCTTCCTATCGTCATGAGGCGATATAAAAACTTGCAACCGGGTTTATTCAGATGCAAGATAATGTTTGGCTGAAAGACAAAGGACACATAGTCGAATGATCCTCCCGAAAAAAAGAGACCCGCGTTTCATAACCATGCGTCGTGGTGGCACACTATCAGATGAACATCATTATCTGCTTGCACTATGGGCAGCGGATTGTGCGGAACATGTGCTGCATTTATTCGAGCAGGTACAACCCGACGATAAACGTCCATGTCAGGCGATTGAGCAGATACGTGCCTGGACACGCGGCGAAATTTCGATGATGCAATCCCGTTCTGCTGGCGGACATGCGATGGCTGCTGCCAGAGAATTGAAAGGCGCTGCGAGGAATGCGGCTTTTGCGGCGGGACAGGCTGCGGTCGTGGCTCATGTGGCGGCGCATGAACTGGGTGCAGCAGCATATGCAATCAAAGCTGTCATGGCGGCTACTCCAGAAGATGAACAGGATAGAGCCGGTCACCTGGAATGTGAATGGCAACGGCAACAACTCCCCGACGAAATTCGAGATCTGGTAATTGATGACCAGCGATTACGCAATGAAATCTGCTGGTCTGTATTCACCTGCTAACTGATAGACACCCCCCTTTGCTGACCATCCGGGGGTAAATTTCTGATAAAAAATCCTGTTTTTACGGGACGTATATAACTTTATGTGTCGAAAATCGGTTACTCTGTTGCCAGTTTGTCCCGGAAAATTATCAGAAAAGGAAATCACAATGCAGGTAAAAGACTACGGTGTGTATGAAGAGCAGAGTTTGCATACGGTCATGCAAGCTATCCCGAATGTGATGTCAGTCTATAAAGCTGTCACAAGCTCTGCCGGGGAATCTACCACAGAGCTTCGTCAGGGTATCATGAATTATGCAATCAACCCGACACCCGAACTGTTGCGTGAATTACCCGAAACGTTGCAATCCTTCGTCCATAAAGTCGCTGAAGAATCGTACAAAATTACCGACCACGATATTCACGGACTACGCGAGAGTGGCTATCCCGATGATTTTATCTTTGAAATCACATCGACTGCCGCAACCGGGGCAGCTTTACGTCGTTTCCGTGCTGGTATTGAAGCTCTGGCTGAATAGGAGAATAACAATGCGACTTGATTTACGTTCAAACTGTACTCCGATACAAAAATTCCAGTTCAACATGATTGAGATGTTAATCGGGCAGGTGCCGGGTCCCATTGAAGTGATGACCTATCGTCGTGATTTCTGGGGTAAGCCCATGACTGATTGTTTTGATGAAGCCATGCGTAAAATGACAGCCTGGACAAAACCGGAAGTTGAATTGATCGCGGCGACAGTTTCGCGGGCAAATACCTGTAATTTCTGCTATACCTCCCATAAAGCAGTGACTGTGCTCGGATTTGATGATGAGCTTGTGGAAGCAGCGCTTAATGACCCGCAAACCGCGCCTGTATCAGAAAAATTGCGTGCTGCCCTCGTTTATGCAGATAAATTGACCCGTACACCGGATGACATCACGAAAGCAGACATCAATGCACTCTATGATGCCGGATTGAATGAGACAGCTATCACAGAAGTCACGTACATCTCATTCTGTTTCAGTGTAATTAATCGCTTTGCCAACACCTTCGACTTTGATTTAGGGCAGGGTGATGAAACGAAGCGGACTGCACGTTTCCTTTATCACATGGGCTATTCTACGGGAAGTTTGCCCGGCTAATTGACGATCACAGAGGCATCTCAACAGGGGATGCCTCTTTTGATTCATACTTTTTCGGGTTCTGCCGATTCGTCCAGCATATCAATCAGGGATTTCATGCGTTCAGCCCGTTCTGCTGATAAACGCCCGGCACGCATTGAGGCTTTTGCCAGATTCGAAATCGCCTGTGCAGGGTTCAATCCTTTCGGACAGGCATCAATACAATTCGATACTTTGTGACAACGGAATGCGCCTGTTTCTGTCCCGATCATATCCAGACGTTCATCCGGCGCAGTGTCACGCGGGTCAACGATGCGTAAGAATGCTTTTAGCAGGGCATGGGGACCCAGGTATTGTTTGTTCCCTGCAACGACAGGGCAGGATGAATAACACGCCCCGCACATAATACAGGTTTCTGCCTGTTCCATTGCATTGACCTCTTCCTGAGTCATGCGGAATTCTTTTTCGGGGATAGTGTCCGGTGGCATCAACCAGGGTTTGACCTTTTCGTATTGTTCCCAGAACACACTTCTATCAACCACTAAATCTTTGATAACAGGCAGATAGGGTAGCGGGTCGATTGTGACGGTATCCGCTTTACTGAATAATCCGCCATTATTGACGACAGATTCCAGAGGTGTGGTGCAGACCAGGGTATTTTGTCGATTAACCATCATCGCACATGAGCCACAAATTGCATGACGACAGGAACGCCGGAAGGTCAGACTACCATCTTGCTCTGCTTTAATTTCTTCCAGCGCATCTAAGACCGTTTTATCGCCCGTGAGTTCCACCGGATAATCTTGATAATGGGGCTTTTTATCCACATCAGGATTGTATCGCCGCACCCGGACTGTGACTGTTTTATTTTTACTCATCATCATCCCTTTTAATATTTACGTTCCTGTGGCGGATAGCGGTCAAAGTCGATGTTGACATCCTTGTAGGTCAAATCAGGCTTACCATCGCTATTGCGGGTTGCCATCGTATGTTTGAGCCAATCCTCATCATCACGTTTTCCGTAATCGGTGCGTGAATGTGCGCCACGACTCTCCGTGCGTGCCAGTGCGCCTGTCACAATGACCTCGCTGAATGTCAGCAGATTTTCGGTTTCGAGCGCCATCAACACATCGGTATTGAAGCGCTTGCTCTTATCCATGACTTCGGTATGAGTGAAGCGTTCCTGTAACTCTTGAACTTTATCCAGCCCGATAGTCAGTTTTTCATCATCACGGAAAATGCCGCAGTTATCGGTCATATTCCATTTGAGTTCTTCTGCCAGATTTGAAACACGTTCGACTTTGCCATTCACGTTTGGATTGCTCATCACACGCTCAATGCGCTCATGCTGTTTTTTCGTGAGGTCGATTTTCGGGATAGTTGGAATCCGTGCGCCATTCTGAACAAACTTCGCCATTTCATAACCCGCACGTCGCCCGAAAACAGAGGCTTCCAGCAAACTATTTGTCCCGAGTCGATTCGCGCCATGCACACTGACACAGGCACATTCACCTGCTGCAAAGAATCCCGTAAATGGATTACCCTCAGCATCTCGAATGACCTGACCATTCACATCGGTGGGGATGCCGCCCATGCTATAGTGTGCGGTCGGTTGAATTTTGGCAGGGGAGTCAATAATATCCACGCCGAGGAAATTCATCGCAATTTCGCGAACCTGCGGCAGGCGGGTCATGATTTTTTCGCGCCCGAGATGCGTCATATCGAGATAAATGCCTTTTGCATCATCCCCGACACCGCGTCCTTCATCAATTTCGGTTTGCTCACTGCGGCTGACAAGGTCACGCGGGGCGAGTTCCATCTTATCGGGGGCGTAATTCTCCATGAAACGGTCGCCACTCGCATTGGTCAGATAACCACCCTCACCACGACAGGCTTCACTCATCAAAATGCCGTGTTTATAGATACCTGTCGGATGAAATTGCACGAATTCCATATCCATCAGAGGCACACCTGCATTGTAGGCAATCGCAACACCATCCCCTGTATTGGCTGTCGCATTTGAGGTGATTTTCCATGCACGACCATAACCGCCTGTCGCGAACATCACCGCTTTACCGATTAAAGTATGCAATTCCCCTGTGAGAATGTCCATTGCGACCACACCATAAGCCACACCATCTTCGACCAGTAATTCCAGTACATACCATTCGCTATAGAATTTCACATCGTGCTTGAGGCATTGTTCATGAATCGTGTGAAGTAGCACATGACCTGTCCAGTCGGCGGCGAAATTAGCTCGCGGCGCACTGTGTCCACCGAAACGCCGTTGATTGATACGACCATCGGCTGTCCGGCTGAATACACAGCCCATATGCTCGTATTCATAGATAATGTCGATTGCATCATTGACCAGCACGTCGATTTTGTCCTGATCGCCGAGCCAATCAGAGCCTTTTATCGTATCGAACATGTGTAAATCGGGGCTATCGACAGGCTCATCTCCGGGCGGAATTTGTTCCAGCGCACCTCGTGGACCTGTGCCTGCTACCGGACGCACATTGCTGAGTGCTGCTGCAATGCCTCCCTGTGCTGCGCCACTATGACTGCGTAGGGGATGCACTTTACTGAGAACACCAATATTTTTGACACCCTCGCGTGCTGCAACCATCGCCGCCCAGCTTCCGGCTAATCCCGCGCCGACAATGATAATGTCATGGGTGATCGTTTCGCTCATCTATAAAACTTCCTCTCACTAAATTACCTCTATTGTCCTTGCGAGAGAGCAATCTGTTTAGTGATGGAAGTCATAATCTATTCATATCAAAAGGCGATTTTAAACACTATCCGCTCAAAAAATACCTCTGCTGTCAAACCCTACGGATTCAGCGTGTTGCTATCAAAATGGTGTCATCCATTACTACAACAGTCTGAATGATGATTTACTGTCTGTGGGAATGGAAGCAATTTTTGAAGCCTGTTGTTCATGACAAATGCGATATGATCTATATCCTGTCAAAATACAATAATCACCCTCCAACATATATAGGTTACATTACTGTTCGTAATTATAATATTCAGATAGATTTTCTGGAAAAACTGAATGTAATGCATATAATACAGGCGGGATTGAAACAACTGCTTTCCATTTATTTATCTCCTTACCACTGAAAGGTGCTGAATGAAATCACATAGTTTGAAGTTTATTCTATTTCTTCCTATTTTCGCTGTTTTTCTCTTTTCAAGTTATATAATTCTGGCACAGGATGATGCAGACGCTGATGTTCTCAGCTTTGAAGTCGCTGCAACCGTCGCTGCCGGTGAAATTACCACAATAGATTTAACCTTTGAAATTCCCGAAACAGACTGTCCTGCTCTCAGTCCACAGGATCAGATTGATGTTGTACTGGTGATGGATGTTTCTGGAAGTATGCAGGGAACACGTCTGGCGGTCGCTAAATCGGCTGCATTACGTTTCCTGGCTCAACTGAGTCCCGATACAACACAGGTGGGTCTGGTACGCTTCGCAAGTCGTGCAACCGCGTTGAACAACCTGACATCTGACTATATTCCTGTAGATGACAATATCAATGACTTAATCGCGGGTGGAAATACGAACATTGCCGCCGGATTACAACAGGCAGCACTATTGCTCAATCGCAATGCCCGTCCTGATTCACGTCGTATTATTCTGGTTCTATCAGACGGTGAGAGTAATATTGGCGATGAAGTTGCGACTGCCGGACAAATCCGTGAACAGGGAATTGAAATCTTTGCTGTTGGTTTTGGTGATGCCAGTCAAACAGACCTCCGTGAAGTTGCGTCTGACGGCAATTTCTTTGTTTTCTCGGAGACCAATCAGGGGCTAAATGCTGCTTTCATTCAAGCAGGGCAGGGTATTGCATCCGGCAATCTGGTTGCTGGTAGCAACATCATCATCGAACTAAACGTCGATACCGAAAACTTTGAAGTTGTGTCTGAACTCGTTCTGGACGGCAGTGTTGATAACGACGGAACAATCTCATGGACTATTCCCGTTATCTATGATGGTCAATCAATTCAGCGTTCACTGGTTATTGTTCCTTTGAATGAAGGCACATTCTCTCTCGGGGATGCCGAAATTATCTATGACGCCTGTCTGGGCGGTGATCCGGTGAGTATAGAACTGGAAGAAACCCTGACGCTCGAAGTTGTAGAAGAACTCTCAGAAGAAGAATTTATCGCATCCGGTGTGCTGGCAGTAGATACCGAAGCTACAGGCGAGTTAGATGTTCTTGATACAGATCGCTGGTTACTGGAACTTGAAGATGTCAGCTTAATTTCTGTGGTGATTACAGGTGCGGGGAGTGAACTTGTTCCCGATGTCCTGGTTAACGAAGAACTTGTCATCACACCCCTGTACTCGGTACGCGATGTTGAGACCGATACGCGAACATCCGTCTACTTTGTTGGTGATATTGATGCGGCATGGTTATATGTACAGAGCAATAGCCGTGAAGATATCGGTATCTATGTGATAGACATCAGCGATTCGCCGGATGGAAATGCGACATTACTGGCTCTGGACGGCGATAATGTGATCGAAACCCAGTCAGAATTTGAAGGTCGCATCTATGATTTGCAGGGCAGATTATCCGAAGGCGATTATGTCACTGTAATTTATGATTTCGGAAATGTTCCTGCTGTGGATATTGTCAGCCTATCGGATGGCGTGAAAGCACAACCACAAACAGGCTGGTATCTTGATTTTGATACGATTGCATATTCCTTCCAGCTACGGGGTGAAGGACCCTATCGCATGGTGGTCACAACGGATACCCAGTATCGTGTTGCTGTACAATCCGGTGATACCCTGCAAACCCAACGTGGCGAACTTGAAGTGAACAACCCGACCCCGTCTTCAGGTTCTGATCTGGAAATGGATCGTTGGACAATTGAGCTTGAAGCAGGTCAACCCTACATCATTTCAGTTCCAGGGGCTGCCGGACGAGGTGTCTATTTTGAACTCTACTTACAGGGGGATGATACACTCCGGTACATAGCTGATAGTTTCTGGAATGGGGGCTACCACGACGAAATCGGACCCTTCGTTCTTCCTGAATCAGGCACATACTCGCTAATTGTAGCTGCCGGACGTGATTATCAGGTTGAAGTCCGTGAAACGACACTGGAACAAACTGAGCCACAACCCATTTTCCCGGGACAATCTGTCTCAGGGGAAACAATAGCCGGGACAGATGGTCTCCAGTGGACATTTGATGGTCAAGAAAATCAATTTGTCACGCTTGTACTCGATCCTTCCAGAGCCGATGTCTCATGGGTTGAAATGAGCCTCGCTACAGAAGATGGTGTCGATGTTGCTTTCAGCGATGACGATGGCGCACTGGTCACAATAGGACCCGTACTTTTAACCGAAGATACAACCTATGTCATTACCGTTGCACCGCGCTTTTTCATCAACTCGAACTTTGATCTGACTCTCTCGGTCGTTGATGTCAGTAATGCAACGGAAATCCAAAGCGGACGTAGCGCCAACTTACGCGGCGGTCCCGGTACGAATTTTGCAGTTGTCGGCGGGGTTGAAGCCAATGAAACACTCCTTGCTATCGGTGCAGTTGAAGCAGGGGATTGGATTTACGTTGTCACACTGGATGGTAGTGACGGCTGGCTCTTTGCTCAAACGCTTGATGACCCGGATAGTGTCGTAGAACTCGCAGTCGTTGATTCGAACGGTAATGTGATTATTGATGCACCTGAATCATCAGACGACGGTTCGGAGGACGATGATAATGAAGAGACGTCCGACGATGAAGAAGATGACTCAGATGAAGATACAGAGATAGAATTATCATGCACGGTCTCACCATCTCAAAATGCGAATTTACGCTCGGGTCCGGGCACAGGCTTTGACCGCGCCGGAACACTATCAGCCAATGAATCCGCGACTGTTGTTGCACAGGCAACCGGATCAGGCGGCTTTACATGGTGGCAATTAGAAAGCGGTAACTGGATTCGTGAAGATGTCGTCACTGAATCCGGTAATTGCGAAGACGCGCCGGAAAACTAAATCACGGCACAGGAAATTACAGATATAAAAAGTCGGGAAGAGACAATTGCCTTCCCGACTTTTTTGTTTCCAAAGCATTCTCAGACATTAAAACATTCATGCCGGACAATACATTGGTACTGTGATCGCCCGGCACGCAAACAACGGCATCATTGCGGCTGTCTAACTTGCACCCCTGCTGTCAGACCATCTGCGCTGATAAGATATTCTGTTGTTTTGTCCCGCTATGACAATCCGTCCATCAAGCAAACAAAATACAGATATTGTGTATGGTTGCCGTGACCTCCCGAACAGAGAACACAACCCATCCTGACAATCTGATATTTCGTTCATAAAATCACACAGGCTCATCCGTCGGTCTAGCTATCACATAAGCAGACTCACACTGTGCCAATTCATCGCATAGCGTACTTCAATCATCCCCGTTAGCCCCGCAGACTGTTCAGGTCAGATACTGCAAGCTATACTATTTTTGTGTAGAGTCCTGATGGACTTTGAAGCGGGGTACGAGTACCAATCGTGCTCCGCTTGTCAGATCAGGATAAAAAGAGTGTACCCCGTTTTTGAGATTCCCGCAAATCGAATTTTCGGACGATTTTTTAACCGTTCTGTTTTCTCTGGTCAAGATAATGCAGGTTCAAAATTAAATTCTAACTACTACACGACCAAAAAATTTGGTGTTATTTACAATCGGTTGAGATATATCTCAACCCTACAAAACACCTGTAAAATCAAGGTTTGCGTAGGGATGGAATATATTCCATCCGTCGAAAATACTCTCAAAATTAAATTCTAACTACCATGTCACACTGAAATTTTTGACGCAAAGAAAATTAGGCAAAAAGTCCCTCTCTATAGCTCTGCAACCCGGAATCATATTATCCCGACCTACGTAAATCTGCAAAAACCTTAGATAACGTAGTGCTATCGTCAGCAGGAAAACCGTTGACATAAGGTACAATGACGACTGTTTTACACACACTGTATATATGAAGGAACTCCATGTTATCCAGAATAAAATTACTGCCTGTGCTGGTATTGTTGTTTTTTATCACAGGCATTATCTCCGCGCAGGATGAAATGATGCTGCCGACAATCACAGTTAATCCACAGGTGATTGATGCCAATACGGTTCTGATTGATGAAATTGAGACGGCGAGCTTCGGTTTTATCGTAATTCGTAGAGATAATGGCGACGGCGAACCGGGAGGGGTTATCGGACTGGAATTGTTGCGCCCCGGTGTGACCCGAAATTTAGAAATACCTGTTGAGATGATTAATGTGACGCCGCAATTGTTTGCCATTGTTCATATTGATACTGAACCCTATGGCAATTTTCAGTATGGAGAAGTGGATGGGGCAGATTTGCCTGTCATGGTTAATGACGAGCCTTTAATGACTGCTTTCGAAGTGGTCGTGTTGAGTACACATGACCAATTTATTGACCCCGATAATTTCAACCGGATTGTGCTGGATACTGCTGCATCAGCAGACGATGGATGGGTTGTCGTTCATGCCGATGATGATGGCGCTCCCGGTGCGGTTCTCGGACACACATTTCTGGAAGCCGGAACAATCCAGAATTTGCCTGTTCTCTTGCAGGGTGATATGACCGATACACTGCATGTTGTTCTGCATAGTGATACAGGCGACCCCGAACGCTATGAATTTGATGAAGATGAGTCACTTGATGCGCCTTTTGAACTTGCTGGCTCAATTGCAAAAACGGTGATTTCAACAGTCCCTGCGATACGTCTCAATGATGGAATTGTCATTGGTAGTGACCTCACCCGCAACACTGAGGAATTTGCTCCTTTCCTTATAGATAGTGTTTTAAGTGAAGGGGCAGGCTGGCTTGTTGTTCAGGCAGATGATGGTAACGGGGCAGCAGGGGATGTTATTGGATTTGCGCCTGTGCAGGATGGTTACAATGATAATGTGATTGTCGAAGTGCCACAGGAAGAGGTTACGCCGCGATTGTTTGCAACCTTACATCAGGATACGGGCGAATCGCTGGTTTATGAATTTGGCGAGGTTGAGGATGTTGATTTACCCGCGACTGTCAATGACTCACTGATTCAGGCATCGGCTAATGTGATTCCGTCTATCCGCAGGGATTTCACAATTAATGAGGATGGCTTACTGATTCACAATGTATTGATTGATACAGCAGGGTGGCTGGTGATGCTTGATGATACCGGAGAGGTGATGGCATATGCCCCCTTGCATCAGGGCTTGAATCAGGAAATCCAAATCGAGATAAGTCCCGATGAATTGATGTACATGGTTGAGCTACGCTTGCATTATGATACCCGTCCGCCCGGTGTATTCGGCTTCTCCGACGATGATGGCAGTGATTTACCGGTCGTCTTTGATGGTGAACCGATTACTGTTGGATTAACTTTGAATAATTAAGTCCGTTTGTAAGGGCGAAGTTAGCTTTAATTTGTTATAGTTACCGGATAACGAAAAATGGGGATTGCCGGAACATTTCAGGAGTGCGGAAAAAATGAGTTTGCAAGACTATAAAGATTTGATTTTGCCCTTACGACAGCAAGCCGGAGTGAAAGATCGCTGGTTGGAAGAACGCCTGGAAACGGTCATTCCGGCAGTCATGGGACGCAGTGATTTTGATATGTGGCTGATTATTTGCCATGAATATAATGAAGACCCTGTGATTATGTCGATGCTTCCGGCAACGGCGATGTCAGCACGGCGACTCACGATTCTGGTATTTGCAAAAAATGATGATGGCACAATAGACCGTTTCAGTGTTGATCGTTACGGACACGGAAAATTTTTTGAGACAAAGTGGAATCCCGATAAAGAAGACCAGTGGGATTGCCTGGCAGGTCTTATCAAAGAGCGTGACCCGCAAAAAATTGGCGTGAATTTTTCAAAAACATTCTCTTTCGGGGATGGTCTGAGCTATACCCTGGCAGAAAAACTCAGCGACGCACTCGGTGAAGAATTGATGTCCCGTTGTGCAGGTGCGGAAGATCTGGCAGTAGGGTGGTTGGAAACACGTACTGAAAGTGAAATGGTCGCTTATCCGTCGATGGTCAAAATGGGGCATGACCTGATCCGGGAAGCCTTTTCCAGTCATGTCGTGCAACCGGGAGTAACGACAACCGACGATGTAATCTGGTATATGCGTCAGCGCATCCATGATATGGGTTTGCAAGCCTGGTTTCAGCCCAATTGTGAATTACAGGCGCCGGGACAGAGCTTCGAATTTTTAGCGAAACCGAAGCGCAAGTTAATTCTCCCCGGGGATATGCTCTGGTGTGATGTCGGATTTTATTATCTTGGATTGGCAACCGATCAGCAACAACAGGCGTATGTTCTCAAGCCCGGTGAAAAAGATGCTCCTGACGGCTTAAAATCTGCTCTGAGCGATACCAACCATTTGCAGGATATTCATATGCGCCATATGCAAATCGGTCGAACAGGTAACGAAGTCTTAGAGATGACCCTCAAAGAATCGCGGATTTTCGGGATGAATGCCCAGATTTATAGCCATCCACTCGGTTTTCATGGACATGCTGCGGGTCCGACGATCGGTTTATGGGATATGCAGGATGGTGTTCCGGGACGGGGTGATTATCCGGTCTATGATAATACCGCCTATTCGATTGAACTCAATCTACGCAAGGCGATTCCCGAGTGGGATGACCAGGTAGTACGCATTCAATTAGAAGAAGATGCCATTATGAAAGACGGTAAAATGCACTGGTTGGATGGTCGTCAGCATCAGAATTTCCATCTGATCGGTTAGGCTTTGTCTTCGATTCCTGGTAAATCAATGTGTTCCTGAGCGCGTCCGATGGCTTCCGGTTCACGATTTTCTTTACGGAATGACCGCGATTTTTCAGCGATGGTATCCAGTTGTGTCTCATCGAGCGCATCCTGAATCGCTTCATAGATAACCCGTTCTTCGTGTCGCACATGGTTGACGATGTATTCGCTCAGTGACCGCAGAATGGGTTTTGTATTTTCAAAGCGTGGCATTGCCGACAAATCTTGAAATTTCTCCCGCAACCAGTTGTGGTCGGTGTATAGCGCATCGATATCACGCTGTTTGAGGGGCGCTTTTGCTAAATATGCCGGATAGACAATTTCTTCCTCTTCGCGAATATGCCATTCCCCGACCTTTTTCCAGAACGCCAGCAGAGATTCAATAATGTCTTCGAGTGGCAGTGCGCGTTCATCATCCTCGAGATACCAGCGCACATGCCGGGCTTCCAGCAAGAATTGCTGATGATCACGTGATAAATCTTGCAGAGCAGGGTGACGTTTGAGGGGCATCGCATCTATTTCCATCTCATCAATCATTATGTCCCCTATTATAAACACTGAGTTTAGAAAAACAAATTTTCATTTGAATCTTTTTTCTTCCAGAATGGTTTTCTCAAGGAATGAAAAGAGTTTACCGGGTTATAGTAGGGGCAGATGTTGTGTTTTAGCTTATATAACATCGAAAAATCACGAAATTCTAGTCGGGCTACGCAGGATATGTTGCTTTTGCACCTGTGTAGAAGGGGTAGTACCAGCACCGGATTCGTCTTTCAGAATTACAGTCGGGTTAGTTTGTTCATACCCGCGTTAGATTCTATAGACGATATTTAAATCTTAATACTTCATCACTTTTTATCCACATATACTGAAGATATGTATCTCACAACCCGGGGAGGGTTCAATGAAACAATCAACCACCATTTTTGCAATTATTTCGATGATGTTTATTTTAGCAGCCTGTGGCACGAACAATGCAGAGACAGAATCTGCACCTGTCGAATTAACCGATGTGACACTTCAGCTAGGCTGGATTCATGATTATTCAGCCGTTCCTGTGCATGTTGCCTTGAATGAAGGCTTTTTCGAAGCTGAAGGACTTAATGTCACTGTTGAGGCAGGTGGCTTTGATGAAGATGGTAACTTTATCGACACCTTCGGGCTCGTCAAAAGTGGCGAGGTGATGTTCGGTGTTGGAAGTGCTTCCCGTATTTTACAGGAACGTGATAATGGCGAATCCCTGGTTGGCTTCCTCTCAGTTTTACAACGTAGCCCGGCTGTATTATTAGCTCTGGCAGATACAGGTTTACAACAACCTGCTGACCTGGAAGGTCTCACGGTAATGGCTTCCGAAGAAGATACCTTCAAGCTGGAAATCTTGATGGATGAACAGGGTATTGATACTGAATCAGTGACTATCCTTCCGCGTAGTTCTTTCGGCATTGACCCCTTATTGAATGGTGAAACCGATGTCCTGCTGACATGGATTATCAATGAAGGCGTTATGGTGACAGAATCCGGTAATGAGGCAAGTTATCTGATTATGAGCGATTACGGTATTGATGCTTATGATAGTGTTTACTTCGCAACCGAAGAAACCATCAGCAACAATCCCGATGTTGTTCAGGCACTTGTGAATGCAGTTACCGCAGGAATCGAATTTGCTGTTGCGAATCCCGAAGAAGCTATCGCACACACCATCTCTTTTAATGAAGAGCTTGATGAAGAAGCCCAATTACGTCGTTTGAATGCAATGATCCCATTGATGAACGTACCCGGTATTGATGCCGGTCATATGGACGATTCGACATGGACATTTACCTATAATCTCTTGCATGACAACGGTATCATCGGTGAATTAGATGTAACCGGAGCTTATACTGTAGAGTACGTGGAAAACGTCCCGGATGACTCCGAATAGTAGGAGGTAAGATGAGCCAAAATATCGAAAATAACGAAAACACAACTCGAACATCAATTCCGATATGGCAACGTATCACGGCGCGTTTGATTTTTAACACCGTTGTACTGGCGATTGTTCCAATTGTTATTGTTGCGGCTGCGACCCTGTACTTTGTTAGTCAGGCGCTTTCAGATCGTACCTTTAATGAATTGGAAGCGATTTCCGAGCTTAAAACAGACGATATTGAAGGCTGGGTTGAGGATAGTCAGGGTGCACTTGAGATTCTCCTCAACCTTGATTCTTTCAGCCGGAATGCAACTGCGCTGCTGCAATCTCAACAGGAAGATACTGAATTCACCTTTGTTGAAGCAGAAATCAACGATGCGCTCTTAAGTGTGGTTGAAGGCGCTGAAAATCTGGAAAGTATATTTGTCTATAATATGGAAGGACAAATCAGATTTTCATCCGATGAGTTGCTTATCGGGCGTGTTGTTACCCGCCAGCCATTTTACAATACCAGTCTACTGGTTGACGGACATGTGCAGGCGCCCTATTTTGATGTAGGTCGCCAGCAACTTGTGATGGTGACAACCTCGATTCTCCGGGATAGCCGCGATACCCCTGTCGGTATTATCGGGGGGTATCTGAATATTGATGTTTTGAATGAAATCGTGGCTGAGCGGGTTGGTCTGGGTGAAACCGGTGAAACCTATCTGGTCAGTCTCGAAAATAACTATCTGCTGACACCGAGTCGCTTTGAAGGTTATGATCAAAATCGTGCGTATAACAGTCCCGGTATTGATGCTGCTTTAGCGGGGAATGCTGGCAATGAGATTTTTGTCAACTATCGCGATGTTCCTGTTTATAGTACCTATCGCTTCGTGCCTGAACTACAGGCAGCCCTGATGACCGAGATTGAGGTGAATGAGGCGAATCGAAGTCTGTTCCAGATTATCGGTGTGACCGGAACGATTGCCGGGATTACACTGCTTGTCGCTGTGGCAGTCGGATTGCTCGTCGCTCTCGGTATTTCACGTCCGCTTACTACTTTGACCGAGGTTGCGCGTCGTCTGACAGATGGTGATTTCGACCAGCGTGCTGATCTCGACTCACAGGATGAAGTCGGTGTTCTGGCGAAGAGCTTTAATGCGATGGCGGGGCAGGTACAGGATCTTGTTGGCTCTCTTGAACAACGTGTTGCGTCACGTACTGCTGACCTTGCAACATCGGCTGAAATTGCTGCTGCTGCGAATCAGATTCGTGAACGTGATGAATTGATTAGTTTGACCGTGAATCTCATCCGTGACCGCTTCGATTTTTACTATGTTCAAGCCTATTTGCTTGATGAAGCTGGCGAATATGCTGTGCTATCCGATGGTACAGGGTATGCCGGGCGTCGTTTGCTCGGACGTAATCACCGCTTACCGCTTGATGGACGTTCGCTTGTGGCAACGACTGTCAAATCGCGTCAACCGGTGGTTGTGCAGGACACCTCGACCGATGAACGCTGGTTGCCGAATGAATTGCTCCCGGATACCCGTTCTGAAATTGTAGTGCCACTGCGTACACAGGATGAAATTATCGGTGTGCTGGATATTCAGCATAGTGAAGCCAATATCTTTGATGAAACAGCGCAGCAATTGTTCCAGACTCTGGCAGATCAGCTAGCCGTCACCTTTGAAAATGTGAACTTGCTTGAAGGCACAGAAGAACGTGCGAGACAGCTTGCAACAGTGTCCGAAGTGGCAATTGAGGCTTCGACAGAACGTGATATTGATAAGATGTTACGCACAGCGAGTCAGTTGACCCGCGATAACTTCAATCTGTATCATGCTCATGTTTACCTTTTCAATGAACTAACCAATCGCATGGAACTGGTTGCAGGTGCCGGGGAAGCCGGTTACGAGATGGTTTCCAATTTTCATGGCATTGCGCTTGAAAATGACAACAGTATCGTTGTACAGGCGGTTCGTACACAGGAACCGGTGATTGCGAATGACATCACACAGGCGCCGAACTTCCTCCCGAACCCGCTTTTGCCGGATACCCGCTCTGAAATGGCTGTGCCGATGATTGTGGCAGGTCGTGTGCTGGGTGTGCTGGATGTTCAGGATCAACGTATCAAACGTTTTGGTACTGAAGACGCGCAGGTACTCCAGATTCTGGCTGCACAGCTTGCCGTTGCGGTTGATAATGTTCAAACCGTTGAGCGTGCGGAAGCGCAGGCACGGGAACTGGATCGTATCTTCAACTCTACAATTGATATGCTGGGTGCGTCTGATTTTGAAGGTAACTTCGTTCAGTTGAATGATGCCTGGGAAGATACGCTGGGATGGTCAAAAGAAGAATTGATGGCAGAGCCATTTTTCAACTTTGTACACCCGGACGATATCGAGAAAACGACGGAAGCAAATGCTGGCATTGCAGAAGGTGAATCTTTAATCGAGTTCACCAATCGCTATCGTAAAAGTGATGGTGACTACATTCATATCTCATGGAAAGCCACTCCCGATTTTGATGCCGGACGTATCAATTTTGTTGCCCGTGATGTGACAGAACAATTGCGTAATGAACAGGAAGTTATTCGCCGTGCGACCAAGATGCAGGCGATTACCGAGCTCAGTGCTGAAATTGGTGGTGAGCTTGATATCAACACGCTCTTGCAAGATGTTGCAGACTTCACAAAAACCAGACTAAATCACTATCATGCTCAGATTTATCTGCTATCTGAAGATGGAACACAGCTTATCCTTGCTGCCGGTGCAGGTGATGTCGGTCAGCATATGGTGAACCGGGGACATCGTATCAAACTGAATGCCAATAGTCTGGTTGCACGTGCTGCCCGTGACCGCGAAATTGTGGTTGTGAATAATGTGGTCGCTCAGGATGACCATTTGCCGAACCCGTTCTTACCACGTACAAAGGCAGAGCTTGCTGTTCCGATTTTGTATGGTGGTCAGATACTCGGTGTGCTCGATGTTCAAGATGATCATGTCGATGCTTATGGCGAAGTGGAAGTTCAGATAAAAACGACACTATCGAACCAGGTTGCGGTTGCGATCCAGAATGCGCGTCAGTTTGCTGAAACACAATTACGCGAAGCGGATGTTCAGGAACGTGCGACCAAGATGCAGGCGGTAACGGAAATCAGTTCTGACATCGGTGGTACGCTGGATGTGGATCAACTGCTCTGGGATGTGACGAACTTTGCGGCAGATAAGCTCGATCACTATCATGTACAGATTTATTTGCTCTCTGATGATGAAAAACGCCTCGTACTGACAGCCGGTGCAGGTGAGCGCGGACGTTCGATGGTTAATCGCGGACATAGTATTGCTGTCACGGCGGATAGTCTTGTGGCACGTGCTGCCCGTGAACGCCAGATCGTCATGATTAACAATGTTCTATCTGTAGAAGATCATCTCCCGAATCCCAATTTGCCAGCGACAAAAGCTGAAATGGCAGTTCCACTGCTATATGGTGGTCAGTTGCTCGGTGTGCTGGATATTCAGGATGATGCACCAAATCGTTATACCGAAGTTGAAACACAGGTTAACACGACGCTGGCGAATCAGGTTGCGGTTGCGATCCAGAATGCGCGTCAGTTCGAATTGACACAGATTCGTCTGCAAGAGGTACTGGCGACCAACGCGATTGCGGACTTTGTGCGTGAGAGCGATAGCATTGAAGACATGCTCGAAAATGTGATGACTGTTGCTTATAACTCACTGGGTGCGGATAACAGTATATTCTCTTATTATCAAGCAGACATCAATGAATGGCAGGGTTATGTTGGTGTTGGTGAAGGCGTAAGCTCCGATATTGCCCGAACCTTCATTGACCCCGGTGACCGTTATCCTCATGGTATGGAAGCAATCGAAACCCGCGAAATCGTGACGGTTGAAAATGTTTTAACCTATGAAGGTTTCCCGCTTGATTTCGTAGAAAATCTCGGTCTCAAATCGGTAATGGTTATTCCGATTATTGTTGATAGAGACGCAATCGGTGTAATTTTCCTGAATTACAATACGACAGCGCACGATTTCAGCGATGATGACCAGCGTCTGGCGCGTTCAATCGGCAATCAGATTTCGATTGGTATTCAGCGTCAGCGTTCGGAAGAACAGGTTCGTCAGCAAACAGAAATCGCACAACGCCGTGCGTCCGAGCTTGAAACAGTAGCAAATGTATCGGCGGCATCAACAACAATCCTTGATGTGAATGAACTGCTGCAATCAGTATCTGACCTGACGAAACAGAACTTTGATCTCTATCATGCTCATATCTATCTCTATAACCCGGAAGATGGTGTGTTGACACTGGCTGCCGGTGCCGGGGATGTCGGTATGTTGATGAAAGAACATGGCCATCAATTGAGTGTACATAGTCAATCCGGTCTGGTATCCCGCGCTGCCCGTGACAAAGAAGTTGTGATGGTCAACGACACTGCCAGTGTAATTGACTTCCTGCCGAATCCGATGTTACCGGAAACACGCTCCGAAATGGCGATTCCGATGCTGGTCGGTGATGAAGTTGTCGGTGTGCTTGATCTTCAGTCAAATATAGTCAATCGCTTCGATGATGAAGATATTCGTATCCAGAGTACGCTGGCTTCCCAGGTTGCGGTTGCTGTCCAGAACGCGCTGGCATTCGAACGTGAACGTAAAACAGTTGAACGTCTGCGTGAAGTTGACCGCCTGAAACAAGAATTTTTGGCGAATATGAGCCACGAATTACGTACACCTCTGAATTCGATCATCGGTTACAGTGAAGTCCTGCTGGATGGTGTTGACGGTGATCTGACCGAAGATGCACTTGAAGATGTGGAAGCTATTCATACCAGTGGTAAGCACCTCTTGAGCATCATCAACGAAATTCTCGATCTCGCGAAAATTGATGCCGGGCAGATGCGCCTGAGTCGTCAGGAAAAAGATGTGATCGAAATACTGAAACACATCGTCGTGAGCAGTCAGGTGCTGGTCAAAGACAAGCCAGTTGAAATTTTACTGGAAGAAGCTACACCGATTGAGATGACCTACATTGACCCGGTTCGTATGAATCAGATTATGCTGAATCTGGTGGGTAATGCCATTAAATTCACCGAAGAGGGCAGTGTGACTGTGCGCTATGGTATGGACAATGACGATTTCATCCGTGTCGAAATTGCTGATACAGGCATGGGGATGAACGAGGAACAACTTGCACTCATCTTCCAGCGCTTCCGTCAGGTGGATGGTTCTTCAACCCGTCGTGCAGGCGGCACAGGTCTCGGCTTGACCATCACCAAACAGCTTGTTGAAATGCACGGTGGTGAAGTTGGGGTGACCAGTGAAGTGAATGTTGGCTCAACCTTCTTCTTCACATTGCCAAGACTGGAAATCGCGAAAGAGATGGAAGCTAAAGAGCAGGCAATCCGTGATGCTGAAGCGGCTGCTCTGGAATCCGAACCTGTTGCAGGGGACTAAACTGCTGACAGACCGTTGAAAGCCTATAACTATGAGATGCGGCGGACACAATGTTCGCCGCATTTATATCCCGCAAGATTTATTACGAAGTCTCTTACTACTGTAGAGTCTCGAAAAAATGAGAAATGGGTGGGTACGCTAAGGCGAATGGCATGGATGCCATCCCTACAAAATAGAGCATTATGTAGGGACAAGACCTGTCTTGTCCGCCGGAAACCAACACGATTATCTTCTAAAACATTTCAGGACTTTGCATAGAGCGCAAGTAATAAACTATTTTTCAAAATATCGCGATGATTTAAGCATCCGAAATGTATAAACGTAAAAAATTCCGTAGTGAAGGGGGCTTCACGGTGGCACTAATCGTTGTAATTGAAGATAATCCACAAAATGCTCGTATGGCAGATAAACTCCTGCGTCGTGCAGGCTATGATGTGAAAGTCGCAGAAGACGGCGAAATGGGGCTAACCACTGTCTTTGAGAATGAGCCCGACCTCATTTTGATTGATCTCGGCTTACCGGATATTGACGGGCAGACAGTTATTGGTCTGGTGCGGCAACAGGCACATTTAAATGATGTTCCCGTGATTGCTTTTACCGCCTGGCCTCCCGAAGAAGCGCATGATATGGCAAAACGCTATGGCTGTGACGGGGTAATCACGAAGCCGATTAATACCCGTACTTTTGCTGAACAAATCGGCGCATATCTTTCAAAGACATTGAATTCTGAAAGCTAAACTGTAATACTAAGCCTTTGATCCTCAATCATGTTTAAATTATATTATCCGGGGATAGGGATAACGGTACACCTGTATATCTGTAGAAGGAACACGCCTCTATGACGGATTCGTTGCACGAAACAATTCCGACCGGTCACTATAGCTTTGATGAATTAGCCGAAATTTATAATCGGGCACGGGAAGATTATATTGTCCCGATGCCGATGAATGCGCGGCGTATGGAAGAGTATGTGACCGCTTATGATATTGATCTTGATGCTTCTTTTGTTGCGGTAGATAAAGAAGATGGCGAGATCAACGGGATTTGTATGCTAGGTATTCGCGGGAATCGTACCTGGATTACACGCCTCGGCATTATTCCTGTACGTCGTCGGCGTCGTGCGGGCTTCTTCCTGATGGATGCCGAAATTGAAGAATCAAGGCGACTGGGCAAAGAATTGGTGCAACTGGAAGTTATTAAAGGAAATGAACCCGCTCATCGTCTGTTTCTAAAATTGGGTTTTGAAGTTACCCGCGAATTACTGGTGATTCGTCGCCCACCGGGTCCGGTTGATCCGGCTTTAATTCCTGAAATGTCGATTGAACCACTTGATCAAAGCGGCGTATTCGAAGTTCTGGCAAATCGGGAAGCGGGGGCTGCCTGGACAGAAGAGACCGCCTCTTTACGCAATGCAGGTAAGATGACAGGTTTGTATGTGACACTACCTGATGGCGAAACGGGCTGGGTAGTGTTCCAGAAAACAGCATTTCAACTCGGGCATTTTGTGCTTGCCCCCGATGTGAGCGAGGCGATGATGCACGCACTGATTGCTGCCGTTCATACAACCTTTAACATGCAGGATACAAAAATTGAAAATGTCCCTCTATTGCATCCCACATGGAAGGTTTTTCAGAAATTTGGTTATATTATTGCCTTTGGACGTATTGAGATGATTCTTAATTTGCGTTAAAATTTGTTTGATGGGCAATTTTGAGCAATTTTGAAATTGTCTGTAACATCTCTCAAGTAAAAACGTTTTAATAGTTAATGGAGTTGGATAGTTTCACACTTTCTCAATAAAGTGTTGAGATTATGTTTGTGAGGAAAAACTATCCCAACCGTGTATATAGAAATAGGATAGCTTAGACCACTATGCTATTTCTTGAGAACGAATTCCCGTATCACAATCTGGCTGACCACCGGATTAGATAAGACTCCTATATCTTTCCCCTTTTTTTGCAGAATTGGCTTGCCGGAATGGTAAGCCGGTTTTGTTTTAATGACATTCTGTTATAATGTGCATGATCCTCAATATGCGGAGTTTTTCGTGATACGTTAACTATCCTTTGAACGCTTGATTGCTTTTCCTCTGTGCTGATTGACTCAGTACGTTCTTTTGTTTTGCTATGTTCAAAGGAATAAAATATCATGAAAATTACACAGCGTGATTTTGCTGTTGTGCTACGCGATACCTCTACCGTGCTACTGTTCGATAACAACCTATTGCCATGTGTTATCCCGGAACGTCATTTCTGGCAGAGTTGTGAGCCTGTTAATGCGGCGATTCTGGCAGAATATGGTCTCGACGTGATAACCATTCGCCCACTGAAAAGCGATTTCCATAAACTCAACGAAGATGAAGCCGAAATCCACAATGTTTATCTGATGCGTTATCTGGAGGGTGACTTGCCGGATAGAGCAGACTGGTATCCACTGGAAGTGCTTGACTCGCGGGATGATGATCTTCGCACACAAATTCAATCGGAAACTGTTCTCGCATGGTATGACTACGCCTGGTACGATGATTTTTTGCAGACAGTAAAATCACTATCAGACGAAAAACCACAGCAGGTGCGCTCATGGGAACGCTCGGCTATCTGGCGCATTACGGCTGAAAATGACACGCGCTATATCAAAGTGTTGCCAGAAATGTTTGCTCATGAAGTTCCGCTCACACAATGGATGCAAGCACAGTTCCCTGAAAAATCTCCGGTAGTCATATCCTCACCACAATCGAATATGCTCTATCTGGCAGATTTTGGTCAGCATGATTTGATGTCAGAGACAGACCTCTCACACTGGAAAAACGCAATTCGTGCTTATGCTGATTTGCAGGTAGCGACGGTTTCCCATCAACAGACTTTGCTGGAAATGGGTGTTCCGCATCGTGGACTGGATTGGATAGAAACCCGTCTGGATGATTTTTTTGCGGAAGATGCCAATCTAACACGCGGCAACATGCCACTGTCTGGTGAGGATATTGCCCGCTTGAGAGAAGCTATCCCACAATTAAAAGTGGCGCTCATCACCCTGAGAAAGTGTTCAATCCCGGAGACATTGGAACACGGTGATTTATGGGCAGGGCAGATTATTTTGCATGAGGGGCGTTATCTCATCACCGATTGGTCGGATAGTGCAATCACGTTTCCATTTTTCAGTCCGGTGTTCTTCCTGACCGATATTGAAAGCACGCTCACGAATTCGCCGGAGGCACGCGATAGTCTAACAGCAACTTATCTGAGTGCATGGTCGGATTACGGCGATAATCTGGAGACGATTCTGGAAGCGGCTAATCTCATCTCAAATGTCTATACAGCGATGCGTTATCACTATGACATTCTGCCGCAAATGGGGCAACAGTGGGAAATGCACAACATGATTGCCTATGATATGCGTTTACTACTTGCGAAGTTGTAAGATGAAAAATGGGGTGACGATAGTGTCACCCCGGTTGGTTTATTCTGGTTTTTGTGCGATTAGAATGAATCGATGCTGTTCCACCGTGAGTTTGCCATCACGCTCTATCATGTTATGGATAATCCCGAGTTGTGAGCGGTATTTTTCGACCGAGAAATCGGGAATTTGCCATTCAACCACTTTGAGATAATAGACAATTGCACCAATATCGAAAAAGTGAAGCGGTGTAAAAGAGTCTTCAGCCTGTGTGATGCGGAAATCGGTCTCTGCGAATTGCTTCTGCGCGATAGATAAATTCCATGCTGTATCGTACTCCGGCGCTTGACCTGAAATCAACTCATTCAGACGTAAGTCATTTTTATCCCCGACCTGTTGTGTGATGAACAAACCGCCCGGTTTCAGGATACGATAGACTTCTGACGGGTCATACCATTCATGGCGATTTATCACCCGGTCAAAATGGGCGTCGGGAAAGGGGAGCGGGGCATACTCTTCAATCGCGTGGACAGTGATTCCCATTGGCTCAAGGCGTTTTCGTGCGATAGGGACATTGGGTTGCCATGCTTCGGTTGCATGAGTATTTTCTGGCAATGGCGCAAGTGAGGCAAGGAATTCGCCGCCGCCTGTTCCCATATCCAGCAGACTATCAATCCCCTGCATGTGCTTTTTGACAATTGTTTCATAACTCCAGGGAATTGCTTCTTCATCCCATCGACCCTGTAGATAACTAAAATCCCATCCACTGAAATCCTGTGCCAGTGCAGCCTGAATCAAGTCATCGAAACGGCTTTCATTCTGTATCATGTTGTTTTCCTTATATTGAGTATTCGTAACTATTGAATCGAAAAATATTTGACGCTATAGAGCATCACAATGATTGCTATTCAATTCATGGGTAGAGGGGGTGCCCTTGCTCTACCGACCTAGTTACTTCGAAGCATTTGCCTGACTCCGGGGGATGGTAAACGATAATTCGAGTATAGCACAAAAAATTCGTGCCGGAGGAACAATCAGCAAATTATGCCTCCGGTACGCGAACAATCAGGTTGACGGTCTAAATTGCACCCCATGCGTTCAGAATCCATCGCTTCGATTGTCTGTCCCGTTGTGGTTTGTATCCATCAAGCATATTGCATTGATTGCACAGCATCATCCAACCGATCGTCGCAAAAACCGGATTTCACTGTGTTGTCAGCAGGGTAGCTGAATCCGACCCGGAACAACCCCGACTGTTCAGGCGAATACTGCCACGTTATACTGACTCTGTTGTTTTGTATCCTGATGGATACTTTTAGAGGGGTGTGGTTGCTGCCACGCTCCTCTAACCAGTTCAGGATAAAAAGAGTGTACCCCGTTTTTTCTCATCGTGCAAATTTTGCCCGGCACATTTTTATGTGCAATTTTGAATCGCCCGGATAGAATAAAAGCATATTTCAACAGAATAGGAAAATTTCATATGACAAAACGTATCACACCCGATGGATTTGCTGAACCGATGGGAGCTTATTCTCATGCCATCACAGTGGATTTAGGCACAAAAACGATGGTTCTCGTCACAGGTCAATTGCCGATTGATGGCGATGGTAAACCTGTCGCACCCGATGACATCGAAAAACAGACCCGCGCCGTATTCGAAAATATAAAAACAGTGCTGGCATCTGCCGGAGCAACGATAGATGATGTGGTCAAAGCACAGGTATTTATCACCGATACGGATGACTTCAAAACCGTGTCACAGGTTCGCAATGAATATTTTGCAAATGCCCGTCCCGTCAGCACACTGGTTGAAATCAGTCGCACCGTGATGGAGGGCTGCAATATCGAAATCGAAGTGATGGCGATGATTGATAATTCACCCCGATAACGCCTGACAAATTAACCTCACATGCGGATTTCTATCAATATTTAGTCGCTCTATACAGCAAAACATGTCATAACTATATGATTTTGGGTGTTGTTACTGTTTAATATAAAGTAATCGAGTACAATATTGTTGTTGGATATTATGTACTGTTAAGACGATCCAGGAAAATTTACATGCTAAATCGGGTCGGTGAGCAAATCCGTGAGTACAAATTGCTTGATGTAGCAGGAATGGGTGCGTTTGCAGTTGTTTATCGTACCGAACATGTCTTGCTGGAACAAACCCGTGCGATGAAAATTATTCATCCCCAATACCTGATTGACAAAACGTATTTACAACGCTTTAAAGCTGAGGCACAGGTCGTTGCACGGCTTCAACATCCACATATCGTTACGCTGTACGAATTCTGGATTGATGATCGTGGTGCGTACATTGTTATGGAGTGGATGCCGGATGACACTCTGGAAGCCTATTTGAAAAAGCATGGGGCTTTATCTGCTGAAAAAGTGTATGAACTCTTATCGCAAATTGCCCCGGCACTCAACCTGGTTCATGAGCGTGACATCGTTCATCGCGACTTGAAACCTGCCAATATCCTCTTCGATGAAAACGAAAAAGCCCATCTAGCAGATTTTGGTCTGGCGAAGTGGCTACAAAAACAAACCACTGATTCAGCCGGTGTGGGGGTCGGGACACCTGCCTATATGCCCCCGGAACAGATGGGAGATAACACGGGTCCGGTTGTGACAGCGCGAGCCGATATATACAGCCTCGGAGTAATTTTATTTGAGATGCTGACCGGGCAACATCCCTTTGGAAATGCCGATGTGGTTCCTATGATGTTGCATCATTTACGCGACCCCTTACCACCCTTACGAACGATTAATCCCGATTTGCCTCCTGCGCTGGAAGTCGTCATCCAAAAGGCAACAGATAAAGACCCTGAACGTCGTTATCCTGATGTCCTTGCGGTACTGGATGATTTCCGTAAGATTGTCGGGAAGAAGCCACCTGAATTTTTGAGCGAAACATCTACTTTTGACCTGACAGAGACACAAACCGTAAAACCTGTGGGTGAACTCACCGCACGGATTTATCGTAAAGCAGGCACAGTTCTGGAAAATCCACGTCAGTTAGTTGGACGGGATGAGCTGATAAGGAAGGTCAAAGATTTACTGAAAGATAATTTGCATATTTTGCTACATGGCATGGGCGGGATTGGCAAGACGGCTCTGGCAGGGCATATTGCGGAAAATTATCTGAAAGATGCGGCGGATAAAGGGAAACAGGTTATCTGGATTCAACCGGGTCGGCAGGATGCAGATGATGTTTTTGAAGCGATTGCACAGGCACTCGATAAATTTGCTGAAATCGCAACAACATCCGGTGATGATCGTATCGCGCTGATTCGTGGAATTTTGCTGGAAACAGATGCCTTGTTGGTCATTGATAATGTCTGGAATGAGCAAGCCATATTGCCGATTATGCGTGCCGTACCGCATACCATGCCGATGATTATGACCTCGCGCAAAGCCTATTCAATTGATGGGGTTGTGCTGGACGTGGCTTCTCTGGATGAAAGTCATGCACTGTCACTGCTTTCTCATCATGCAAAACAGGATTATGCGGACAATAACGAAGCAAAAGACCTCTGCAAACTGCTGGGGCATCATCCCTATGCTATAGAGATGGCGGGTAAACGCTTGCAAACCTATCGCTCTCTGAGTCCGAAGCGTTTGATGGACGACGCGAAAAAATCCCCTCATAAAGTGGTTGTGACAGGTAAATTAGGTCTCCAGGGTCGCGAAGGAATCAAAGACCTGATTGACGAAAGTGTCGATGAATTGCCTGATAATCTGCGACATCTGCTGTATATGATGGGAGGCTTACATAGCGCCCGTGCCACACTTGATTTGCTGGTAGATGTTACCGGGCAGGAAAAAGATTCACTTGAAACCGGACTCGCGGAACTGGAACGGAATGGTCTCGTTGAAATGCACTATGACAGTGATAGTCCCGTGCATTATCGTCTGCATGACCTGACCTATAGTTATGCTTACACTGCCTTCAGGAGTTTGAATTTAAATCGACGTGACATCGTGAATGGGGTACACCAATACACAAAATCCCATGTTCAAGAATATGACCATTTACAATTTGACCTGATGAACATCCTCGGTGCTGTCCGTGCCGCCTACCATGATGATGACAGCGATAATCTCATCGCCATTATGCGGCAACTGGTGGTCGAAGCCAATTATCTGACCGCCCGTAGTCCGGCAAAAGCTGCGATGGAATTGCTGAACGTTGCTATCGACATCGCAAAGCAAAAGAAAAACTACGAGTCAGCACACTATCTCACGGCAAAGCTGGGCAATGTCTATTTCCAGATAACAGCACAATACGATTTAGCCGTGGATGCGTACACCGCTTCTCTGGACTTTGCACGCAAAATAACAGACCTCAAGCGCGAGGCAATTACACTATCGCTGGTCGCCACAGCACGTTTCAGAGCCGGGATGGATAAGGTAGAAGAATTATATGAGCAAGCATCCAGCGTAGCAGAAAAATCGGGTGATGCAGAATCAATGGCGAAAATCTATAACCACCGAAGCTACTATGCGATTATGAAAGAACCTCCGGATTATGAGGCAAGCAGAAAATATTGTAATTCGGCGATTCAACTGGCAGAGCAACAGGGCTTAGATGAATATCTAATTTCCTCGTTAAACAATCGCTCTGTTGCCGAAAAACATCTTGGACGATTGAATGAAGCCCTGCAAACCGATTTAAAGGCATTAGAGAAAGCAAGGTCAATTGATAATCAGATGTGGCTTGCTGTTTTGCATAGAAATGTGGGAGATGACTATACTGACTTAAATGAGAGAGACAAAGCAATAGAATATTATAATGAGGCTATTCAAATTGCTTATGAACAGGGAAATAACGGTCTCATTGAACGTATCAAAGATAAAGTGATTAAAGCGGGATATTCTCTCGACGGGTTGAATTTGAATAAGGTGAGAACTTAGGATAAGGAGAAGCATGTGGAGAACGAAGCACAGAGGAGCCATAAAGTGCGAAACTCTATCATACTAGCAGTATTATTTGTGATACTTTTCGGGGTGATCGCAAGTTTTCAAATCCGATCACAGGACGTTGTGGCATCCTGTGTTTTAGGAGAAGTTCACCTCAGATCACAGGGAGACGAGGCTACAATTGGTGGTGGTGGGGATGTCGAAGATGAACTCGCAAATATGGATAATAATGGAATCCTGCCGACAAATTTCGTTGCTGATAATTTTATCAACGTGACAGGTGCTTCACCGATGGTACAATCTGCGAGTCCGGCATATTCAAATGTGCTGATTCTGGTGATTGATGACTTTGTTAACAAACTATCCAAAGATAGTGATCGCTCACACGGCGACTATGTGATGGAAGTCGCGACAGTGACTTATCATGAGCTTTATGATGGGCAGCAGGTGTCTATGTTCCCTGTAAATTACGGACCTGTTCAGACACTGGATTCCGCATTGCAGCATACAGCCTCCGTATTCAACACACTGGCACAGGACAATAGCTATGATCTGGTGATTCTCAATATGAGTTGGATTATCCTGCCATGTGAGGGTGATGCTGACGGTATTAACATTAATGTCTTTGGCTTCAATGAAGTTATCAGCAGTCTAAATGATGAACGGTACGAAGAATATGACCTCAATGGTGATGGTTTAATCTCCTTCGTTGAATATACGATTGTCTCTAATGATCTTGACGGTCTCAATGACTACTATACAGCGAGTGAGGCTATCGCGGACTTCATCCTGGATCCGAATAACGCGGCGGAAGAAGTTAATTTCTATGATGTCCTGGGTGGTGAGTACGGTTATGCAGACGATGGGCAAGAACCGGGAGACATTAGTTTTGATGTAGATATACTCCCCGTAGCGGCTGCCGGGAACTTCAGCACACAGGAAGAGGCATTGCCTCCCTTTGCCCCTGCATCATGGGAAAATGTGCTTGCTGTAAGTGGTAGTCCTGTGAACGATTTTAGCAATCGCTGGAATCGTTCGCATAATGGTCAGGTAATGGCTCCGGCAAGCTGGCATCCGACAATGACCGATGAATATGTACAGGGAACCTCCTTCTCAACACCGATGGTTTCAGTGTTTGCGGGTTTCATGGTAATTCAGAGCGATTGCAATTTAGATGCTTTGTTTCCAAATAATATTGTCGGGGCAAATACACCATTTGCAAGTGCTATAAACTCTGTTTGTCAGTCTAGCAGTCCTTAAACTGGCAAACTAAACACAAAATCTGAACCTTCACCGGGCGTACTCTTCACAAAGATGCGCCCGTCATGTTTCTCCACCAGTTCTTTGCAAATTGCCAGCCCTAAACCTGCACCCTTCGACCGCCGAACAACGTCTTCATCAGCCGACATGAAGCGTTCGAAGACCTTATCCAATGCTTCTTCCGGGATACCTTCTCCTGTATCATGTACGCCAACGTGAAGTTCATCTTCCAGCAGGGTTGCATGTAAGGTCACCGTGCCGTCCGGGGTGAATTTTAGCGCATTAGAAATCAGATTCATCAAAACCTGCCGGATTCGAACCGCGTCAATGGCGAGTACGGGTAAGGTTTCAGGGATGCTTATCTCAAAGCTAACTCCTGATCGCCAGGGAAGCACACCTGCAATATCAAATACGCCTTGCAGAAAATTGAACATATCGACAGGCTCTTTACGAATCTCCAGAGCATTCATGTCGGATTTACTCAGATCAAAAATGTTTTCAATAAGTTGATCGAGTTGTCTGACGCCTTCCAGCGAACGTTCAACCCACTTTCGTTGCATATCGGTGAGTTCACTGTGTTTTGAATCGGTTAAAGTAGAGATTGACATCATAGTAATGGATAGGGGTGTGCGTAAATCATGTGCCAGTTGACCTAGAAGGAGGGTACGCATTTTGTTTGCTTCGACCGCGTCATGCCAGCTTGCTTCCAATTGTGCTGTTCTCGCCACAACACGTTTTTCCAGTTCAGAAATAATCATGGTATTTTCAATTGATGCTGCCGCTTGATTGGCAAAAAATATAAGTGGTTCAAGATCATCCTGCCGGAATGCGCCCGTAATACTCCGGTTTTCGACGTACAATACACCCATCGTTTTCCCACCACTAATCAAGGGAACACACATTACCGAGCGAATGTTCAGATTAATGACACTGCTATGTGAGGCATAGCGCTCATCAGCAAGCGCATCGGATATGACAAGCGGCTCACCATTCGTCACGACCTGATTGAAAATCGTCCGGCTGAGCGGATCATCTGTCTGTATCTCTACCAGGTCAGAATTCACTGATGACGCACGAGTATTGAGGCTGCCATCTGCATTTAGCATGACCAGATAACATAATTCCGCGCCAACAATTTCCAGTGTTTGTTCCATTGCAAAATCGAGCAATTTATCGAGATTGTGTGTTTCCGCCATCTGACGGCTAATCATCAGCATCTGTCGGAGCAGGGTATTATTCATCATGCCTTCCGGGTGCGCTATCTTAATGATTATTACAGAATAATAGAAATAGCTGTATTCAGCAAGCTTCTGGTAGGATGAACATGGCAAATTGATAAAGTGTCGTCTTGATCTAAAATTGCTTGCATAGAACGATTATGCAAATAAAATTTAGGAGAGACTATTAGCCAATGAGGAAAACAAAATGTCAGTGTGGATATTGTTATTAATGCTTCTGCTTGGATTGCTGTTCCTTTTTGTACTGTTTATCGTTATTTAGTGATAACATCTTTTGCATTATCCTTGCGGGAGAGATATTTTCGCTTTCACTACCTGCTGATACCGTAGAACGATGAACCAGATAGCGAGTAACATCACCAGCGCAAAAAGTGACAGGACTGCGATGGTGAAGCTATTGGAATCCGACGTGAAAATCGGGTTGGTCGGGTGAATGACATCGCGCATGTTTGCCTGTGTCCAGATAGTGAACAATAGCAATCCAATATATAACCCGCCACGAATCCGAATATCAGTTAGATAGTATGCCAGAATTTGCACAATCACTGCCACAGCAATTATCCGTGTCGCCGCGATAGCACGGGGTTCTGTCCATGCGATACCGCCCCAGTTGACTTTCGCTGCGACCAGACTCAGCAGGAAGCCTATCACGAAGCAAATCACGCCTGTCAAACTCAGAATAGGCAAAATATTTTGCAGTCGCTTTGCTGTTGGTTGCCAGAAAACACCTGAACTCAATAGACCTGTGAGCGAAATACCAATCAAACCTGCCCAGACGAATGCCACATGGATATAAACAATTTTGATGCGTGTCCCGAGTGTGCGCTCTTCCGGTGAAATCCACAGCACAATCCCGATCATCACCAGTATAATGACAGGAATCAGCCAATTAAATTTACGTAATTGCTGCATATGACGCCTCCGATTTTGCGTCACTATAACATGCCCGGGTCACTTTGCCCTGTGCCATCTGTCATGAAATACGCGGGAAACGCCTCACATCAATTATTTTTCTCCGGGAATAGCTGCAAAATACTGTCCTCCTCTGCGTTTGTGATACCCCGTTCTGTGATGAGCCCCTTTATCAGGCGTGAAGGAGTCACATCAAAGCCGTAATTAATCGCAGGGCTATCGGGCGGTGTGAGTAACACTTTGCGTAATTCATCCCCATCCAATCCCTGAATTAGTTTTACTTCTTCTGAACCGCGTTCCTCAATCGGAATCTCTTTCAGACCATCGCGTTTTTCCCAATCAAATGTAGAGGAGGGTAGTGCAACATAAAAGGGCACATCATTATCTTTTGCGGCGAGGGCTTTCAGGTATGTTCCGATTTTATTGGCAGCATCACCTGTACGTGTGACTCTATCCGCGCCTGTAATCACCATATCAACCATGCCATGTTGCATCAAATGCCCACCGACATTATCGGCAATCACAGTATGCGGTACGCCATGTTGACCTAATTCCCAGGCAGTTAAGCGTGCGCCCTGATTACGTGGACGTGTTTCATCAACCCAGACATGCACGTTCAGTCCGGCTTCATGTGCGGCATAAATTGGTGCTGTTGCTGAACCATAATCCACAAAAGCTAACCATCCCGCATTACAGTGAGTCAGGATATGGACTGTATCGCCGGATTTCGCCTGACTGATTTGCTCGATTAAAGACAATCCATGCTCTCCGATTTGTTTGCAGGAGGCAGCATCTTCATCAGCGATTGCCTGTGCAGTGGCTTTCGCAATAGCAATTTTCTCTTCGATAGTATTGCCATTGGCGATTGCGACCAGTTGTCGATTGACCGCCCATTCGAGGTTTACAGCAGTCGGGCGGGTTTGCTTGAGTTGTTCACCTGACGTTTTGAGATCATCCAGAAAATTATCAGAGTGTGCATGTTCCAGTGTTGCAAGATACATGCCGAATCCGGCTGCTGCACCAATTAATCCCGCACCGCGTAAGTGCATCTCACGGATTGCAGTTGCCATCTCACCAACAGTGCGGATGTCTTCTACAATAAATTTATGCGGTAAATGTCGCTGATCAATAATTTGAACTGTTGCATCATCTTTTAACCAGACCGTGCGGTAGGGTGTTCCGTTTACGTTCATAATTGTTCTCGATCCTTAGAAAAAGTCACTATACCTTTTATCGTAGATTATGTTATGCTTAATGAGCAATGTGGTAAATGTAGATAATTTAGTCTCACCACATAGATGCAGTAGTCGGGCATCTGAGAACCTCAAGAGAAAGCAAACGTTTGACAGAGACAACCCCCCTCATAATTGTGTGGAACATTGTTGAAGACTCACTATGTACTCTTGTAAATACCCGTCTTGCGGTATTGTAGGTTGAGCAAGACCGTACATATAAGGAGAAACAACAATGGCAGAACGTACCCGTGGTACAGTTAAATGGTTTAATAGCGAAAAAGGCTTCGGCTTCATTTCACAGGAAAATGGCGACGACCTCTTCGTTCATTACTCAGAAATTCAATCAACAGGCTACCGTTCACTCGATGAAGGCGCTAACGTTGAATTCGAGATTACACAGGGTAAAAAAGGCTTACAGGCAAGCTCCGTCACAGTCGTGACCGACTAGTCTGAACTGATTTACAACGCAGGGGTGGGCTGTAATAGTCCATCCATTTCTTTTTTGACTAAATCCAGTGATTAACCTCTCTTTGATTGACTTCAAAAATAACCCCATTTTTTAGTAAAGAAACGAAAAAATATGAATAACTATGGCTACCGGATTGTCACCAGAGAACTTGTTTCAACAGCAAGCGATGGTGGACGTTTTGTCGCTGAATTATATGACGTGTATATCATGCGTGATGGTAAACAGGTGCGTCCTGACAATCTCCAGAAAATTTTCACCGGATTAACACAGGCTTCTGCTATTGTGCAGGCAAATTTGTCTGTTCAGGATTGGCTTCATTGCGTGAAGAATATTCGGGATAATAATCGGGATATCTGCTCATGAATCTGTACGATAAACTTTATAACATGGATTCCCTCTATGGCATCTGGCATTACACCAATCAAATCCGTATTACCTTTGTCAGAAAAGGCTGGTTGATTATATGGGATCATCACGAATCACCACCGACCCGTTATGACTGTGAAGCAATTGATCACCATGAGGCATGTGTTGCTGCGGTAGAACAATTACGGGTTATGACAGGAAGCTAAAGGAGATACTATGGCATCCGGTTATCAGATTACCTGTGCCAATAAAAATCAAAACGGGACAATAGTGCGAATTGGTGGTGTGGGCTGGAGTTACAGTCAGCAGGAAGCCATTCGCAAGATTCTAATGAAGCAATTGAGTATGTATATCGTTGTCGGTAATGAGACTTTCACAATTGCTGTACGGGGTGAAGGTAATGATACTTATCTCGTGCTTGAACCGGGTGAAAAACCTCTTGATAACATTGATGAGCTGAAAAGTTGTTAACTACATAGTCGGTATCCGCCGCAACAGAGTCGTAATCGCAATATCACCCTGTAAACGGGCTAATGCTGCACCCAGACAATGATGAATTCCATAGCTAAACGCGATATGTTTATTGGGCGTTCGCATAATATCAAAACGCTGTGGATCATCAAAAATTAGCGGGTCACGATTCGCAGCAAATAAGACCGCATGAACAATATCCCCCTGACGAATCACTTTATCGCCCATCCCAACATCTTCAAATGCCCATGATGCTAAGGTGATATGCGAAGGACCACTGTAGCGCAATAATTCTTCGATTGCCGATTGTACAACTGCTGGATTATCAAGATTTTTCTTCAATAATTGCATCTGTGCCGGAAACTCAAATAAGGTCATGACACTATTGCTGATAAAATTGACCATCGTTTCGTATCCGGCGGTAATCAACAAAACCACCATCGACAATAATTCTTCCTGACTCAGCTTATCTCCGGCATCCTCTGCCAGAATGAGCGCTGACAGGACATCATCCGGCATGTCAGGATTATTTCTGCGATTGTCTATTCGCTCATCGAGATAATGCGATAGATTCGCGATTGCCGGGCGAACAATCGAATCATCCTGTGAGAGCATCCCATGCGTCCATACGAATAATTGCTCAAAATCCGTCATCGGTAGTCCCAGCATCTCGATAATAGACATCAATGGTAATTTGCTGATGTAGTACTGTGTTAAATCGAATTCGTCTCCATCGGCAACAGATTTGTCAATCACATCGAATAGACTATCTGCGAGTTTTTGTAAACGCGGACGTAATTGATTGATGCGCTGTGGCATAAATGCGAGATGCACCAGCGATTTGAGCCGGGTATGAGCGGGTTCATCGAGATTTAGCATGTTCAAATTGATACTATCTTCTGTACTGTCGATTGACCATTTTTCAGTGATATGTGATGGCAAGCGACGACGAAATTCTTTCCCGAAGCGCTTGTCTTTGAGGAATGCCAGACAATCATCATAACGGGTCAAAAACCAGTGTGTTTGTCCGGTTTGAGGATGAATCGCAGCATGAACAGGATCATTTTGCCGCATACTATCATGCAGGTGCGGGTTTCGTTGCGATGCTGGCGAGAATATATCATAGGGATTGTTATTATCGGTCATTATTGCAGGCAATCTTCCAGGGACGGATAACTTATCACCTCGATAGTATACCTTTTTGAAGTGCAATTCTGTAGTTGGCGTTGATGATCTGTATAATAAATTGATAGCGTGCAAATAATCCTCTGGCTTTCGTGATGACAAAAACAACCTATATCTACGCCTTGATTGACCCGCGTGATAAGACAAAGCACTACATTGGCAAAACGGTTCAGAATCCGCCACAAAAAAGACTGCGACAACATCTGCAAAAACCTGCCACCGATGACTTAGCAGAATGGGTCGATGAACTCAAAGACGCAGGTGTCAAACCGGAAATGGAGGTACTCGAATCTGTGCCACCGGATGCGGATTGGCGTGCGGCGGAAATTTACTGGATTCGATATGGGCTTTCTCAGAACTGGTATCTCACAAACAGGGCAAGCGGCGGCGATAACTATCCTCTGGAAGCACTGGCGAGAGCAAAACCGGATGATGTCATTTCCCGTATTATTTACGCCGATGAAGCAACGTTGAGTTTACTCACTTCTATCAATGCTTTTGTGATGCGTGGCAAGCGGGTCGAGGACAATCGCTTCCGTGATCTGTTTCATCAAGCACTGGAAATTCTCAGTGCAGAAAATACAGACGCATTCGACACGCTCAAACAGGAATTTCATGAACAAATTCTCTCACATGGTATCATTCAAATGGGGCAGGGCTGGCGTGTACCGCCCATCAAAAAACGGAATCCAATCGGCGGTGAATTCTTCACTGTTGGCAAGCCATTCACACTGAACGGGATTTCATTGCCCGGAAAATGGGATAAAGCTGGCTGGCGGGTGTCTATCAAAGTGTATAAAAAAACATCAGATTTACTGGATAATCTCGCTACAGAAATGCTCGATAATCAGCGACGGGGTTATGACAGCGTATTGCAGAATGCACTGAACATCCTCGCTGAAATTTTTGATGGCATAAAGGCGATGTAATTTCTAAAAGCTCCAATTTTGAACTAAAAGCCTTCTCATATCGAATACTAAAGTAAAAATGAGGAGTGCTTTTATTATGAATAAGCAATCAATTACGACTTTTTATATCATCGCCGCAACACAGACTTTATCCATTCTTGGCAGTGCAATGTCCTCTTTTGCCCTGAGTATCTGGATTTTCACTGAAACAGGCAATACAACCCCGTTGATGATTGTCGGTGTGATGGTGATGCTGCCCCGGATGTTCCTCGGAAGTCTGGGCGGAGTCATCGCTGATCGACTCAACCGCAAAATGTTAATTGTATTCAGTGATGCGATGCAAGCGATTCCTACATTATTGCTGATGCTGGCATTTTTCAGTGGCAATTTCGCCCTCTGGATGCTCTATGCGGCTGCCTTCGTTCAGGGCTTGTTCGGCATGATACAGGGACCCGCGATTTATGCCTCTGTGACCATGCTCGTTCCTGATTCTCATCGTGACCGTGCCAATGCTATTTTAGAAGTTGTGGGTCCGGCGGCGGGACTTGCTGCTCCTATCATCGGAGGCTTTCTCTATGCCATCATCGGTGTAGCAGGGGTTCTGAGTGTTGATGTTGTCAGCTTCATTATTGCTGTCGCGGTGATTGCGATGGTACATATCCCGCAACCGCAAGAATCCGCAGAAAGTGCAAAAAGCAAAGGCAATATCTGGCGTGAAATCCGTGCAGGCTTCGATTTTCTCTGGCAACGCAAACCACTTTTATTGCTTTCATCTTATTTTTTACTGGTTAATTTCCTGACAACGGGTATCTGGCGATTAATGACCCCGTATGCGCTTGCCCGGTTGAATTACGATGAAGAACTTGTCGGGATTGTTGCTGCTTTTGCCAGTTTTGGTTTACTGGTAGGCGGGTTAGTTCCGACTGTCTGGAAAGGAACAAAAAAACGGATTCACACGGTCATGATTACGATGATACTTGCCTGTGTCGGCTTGATGGTCTATTCCGGCGCACAATCGCTAATCATGATGATAATCGTCGCATTTTTGATGATGCTACCTTATAAATGGACAAATGCGCTGGTTTCCTCTATCCGTCAATCCAAAATTCCGCCCGATATGCAGGGACGGGTTGCCGGGCTCAGTTCACAGATTGCGACTTTCGCCATTCCTATCAGCATGTTAATAACCGGTCCGCTCGTTGACCGTGTCCTGATACCCTTTTCAGAAAAACCTGCATGGGACTCTTTCGCACCTATTTTTGGAACGGGGGAAGCGGGTGGTATCGCGCTCTATATTTTCGGTGGCGGATTATCGCTCTTTATTGTTTCGATTATTTTCTATGCCACACCTGCACTTCGCCATATCGAAGCAAGCCTGAAGGATTATGAACCTGTGGAAGCGATTACGATTCCGACAGATTTGCAATCTGCTCCTGCGGGTGATTAGCATTACCAGCATTTGTACATACTGACTTTAACATCCCTGTAATCTAAGCGGACTATAGTCACGTTGATGTCAATTATCAATGGGAGAGCTATTTTATGAATTCACCAGATGTGTCCCGCCGGAATATGTTGAAGATGCTCGGAGTAAGCGCCGCCGGAATCGGTTTTTTGAGTACCGCGCCCGGTGTATCAGCACAGACAGCCCCATCTACTGAAAATATTGTAGCATTTTTCCGTTTTAAGATCGGTGATTTTGACGCGACAATCATCAGTGATAATGCCTTTGCCTTTCCACCTGCCAATCTCAATGCACAGGGCGATGCTGATGAAGCGACTGCTTTTTTCAGTGAACGCAAACTGATCACATCCGATGGGAATGTTCAGGTGAGTGTCAATAATCTTATTTTGAATAACGGTGAACAGACGATTCTTTTCGATACAGGGACAGGTAATCGTGTCGTAGCAACTATGGAAGCGCTCGGGATGGGAACAGATGCGATTGATGCTGTGATTATCTCACATGCCCATGTTGATCACGTCAATGCCCTCAGTTTCGAAGGAAATTTAACCTTTCCAAATGCCACAATTTATTTGCCCGAACCGGAAAGTACCTTCATCAATGAGGGACCTGAAAATGCGGTTGGCACAGCACGCGAAAAGTTAATTCCTGCTTTTGATGCGGATATAGTTTCTCTCTACAATGATGGTGATGAAATTGTCAGTGGTGTCAGTGCGATTGCGACACCTGGTCATACACCCGGGCATATGTCATTTTTGATTGAAAGCAACGGTAATCAATTAATTCACTTCAATGATGCGGTTGTAAATGCTTATTCCAGTACTGCTCATCCTGATTGGGCATTCGGGTTTGACTTTGATCCGGCTATGGCAGCAGAATCCCGTCGTGCAATTCTATCTCAAGCAGCAGAATCCGGCGCACAGGTACTCGGTTATCACTTTAGTTTCCCCGGACTGGGCTCTATCATTGCCGATGGGGATAGTTTCCAGTTTATCGCGTCTGCATTCTAAAAAATTACCGGGCATGAGTGTATTCCCATGCCCGCGATTTTCTATGATTCAGGTTCACCGGACACAGTAACATACTCCCCGGAAACGTAAGCTGTCGCACCATCGAATAGAATCTGATACCAGCCATCGACCTCGTCTAAAATATAGTAAGCCTCACCCGGTATAATCAAGCCAATGCGGTCATAGGAAATTCCTGCGCCACGTCTGACATTAAGCGGTTCTGTCGGAGTCAGACTATAAATTGGCACGGATTCTGTATCGGTTTCGGGTTCATATTCTTCTGCCAGTAAATCTTGAATTGCCTGTTCGGTGTTAGCATAGCGACCTTCTCCGATATGCACATAGCGCACCTGTCCCCATTTGTCGATTAGATAGATTGTAGGCCAGTAGCGATTGTTATATGCTGACCATGTCTCACGATCATTATCCTGCAAGACGGGGTAGGTGATTTCATGGCGTATAATCGCTGCACGCAGATTGGACAATTCCTGTTCATAACGAAATTCGGGATAATGATTGCCGATTACGACCAGACCTTCATCGACATAGTTTTCGTGCCATTCCTGAATGTGAGGCAGAGTGCGAATACAGTTGATGCAATCGAATGTCCACATTTCCAGCAAAACGACACTCCCGCGTAAATTTGCCAGTTGAAGCGGCACATCACTATTGAGCCAGATGCCTTCGTGCAATTCCGGTGCGTCATAGAGTACCGGTAAATCGGACTCTGATTGTGCTTGCATACTCAGCGATACACCGAAACTGACTGCTAAAAATGCCGATATGACCTGCAAAAAACGTCGCATCATAAGTTCCTCCCATATCCAACTATTGTTATCAGCGTAAGAAGGAAAAATTGCATTCAAATTAAGGTGAATTGTCACAGACATGATGTGATATTTGTCATAGTTGATAGGGATACCTGTATCGGGATTTTCCGTAAACTGTTATATAGACCGATTAATCATGGAGGAATAGCATCGTGTTCGGAGAAATCAAACGCTGGATGTATCGCGGGAATCGCCCTGGTTGGATTGCAAAGTTGCTCAATGTCTTCTGGGGATGGGCACATAGCGCGGGACTGGTTGCAGAAAATTGGGTCACGCTGGAAGTGGTCGGAAGAAAATCAGGGAAAATTATCTCATTTCCTATCGTGATAGCACTGCACAATGGTGAGCGCTATGTCGTTTCGATGCTCGGGAAAGATGCACAGTGGGTGAAAAATCTCTATGCAGCAGATATGAAAGCCCATATTCAGCGCAATGGACGCACAGAAATCACCCTGGAAGAAATTCCGGTCAATGAACGTGCCCCGATTCTAAAAACCTACCTACAGCAAGCACCGGGCGCACGTCCGCATATGCCTGTTGATAAAGATGCGCCACTGACAGAATTTGCGGCTGTTGTGGAAGAATTCCCTGCATTTCGTATACTTGGTAATTAGACCTCTCATGGCACTCATTTAACCTGTGAGTGCTTCTATTTTTTCTTGAACTCTTTGCTTTAGCTCATCGGGTGCGATGACGGTTGCCTGTCGTCCCAATCCCACGACAAACATAGATGCTAATTCCAGGGAATCAACATGATACTCTCGAATATGCCACCCATCATCTGTTTGACCCCGTGCCTCAGAAAACCCTGGAGAATACCATGTTGCCATATCGCTTATATCAGGATGAGTTGCCAGTGCAAAAGTAAACACAGGCACATTCTCTATGAAGTTACGGGTGCTTTCTCGCCAGTAAGTTTCCAGATTGAAGTCCGTATCCCGTAGAAAGGTTTTGTCTAATATTTTGACCTGACTGATTCTTGAAATGCGATAACTTCTGAAATTTCCATCATGGGCGGCAATCAAATACCAGACACTTGCCTTTGCAACCAATCCATAGGGCTGAACGATTCGGTGCAGATATGTGCCATCATGCCGTTGATAGTCAATTCCGATGACGTGATTGTCATAAACTGCTGCTTGAATTGTGTTGAGGTGTGTGCGGATTTGTTCGCCATGCCACCAGGCAACCGGGTCAATATAGATGCGATTCTGAAATTGTTTCGCGGATTGCTCATATAGTGAAGGCAGGGCAGTTAATAATTTAAGTAGAGATTGTTCAGCAGCATCTTCCAGACCAATATCAGCTAATAAAGCAGCATTACTCGAAACAATGAGCGCCTGAACTTCGTTTTCCTTGAGACCGTTTAGCCGGACGCGATAGTTTTCATCAAGAGATATGCCGCCGTGATGTCCTCCTTCCGCATAAATTGGCACACCCGAAAACGAGAGTGCATCAACATCCCGCAAAATTGTTCGTCTTGAGACTTCCAACTCTTTTGCGAGGGCGGACGCTGTCATTTTGCCTCTATTTTGCAATAACAACATGATTTGTAACAAACGGTCAGCACGCATAAAATCACTTTCAACTTGAATGACAAAAGGTGTCATGCAAGTCATTTTATCATGTGAATAATACTCAAATTTCACAAAAAAGGATGATACTTTCATTTCGAAAATGTAGTTGTTTGATGAGTAATTAACCCTGCGGTTATATTGATTTTGTGTTTTACATTTTGAGTTTATTACAGATAGTGGTTGATGCTACTTTTATGGTTCTTGTCAAGTTAGGTTGTTCCGTATATTCTCCCTCCAAATTCATTAACCAATTGATGATCAAGGTTATTAGCATATGTTGCTATATGCGTGATATTGAACTTCATCATATCAGTATCTAAACTGTCTAACGGTCTTTCATTAAAAATATATATGACATCGAGATAGATCCCGAAAGATGCATTTGGTATGGAGAGGTTCAACTCTAATAAACGGCGAAATAGTGGTCCTATACTGCTGGGAGGAATGTGGATTAAAGGTGATAAAACTTGTAGATAAACACGTTCTTCCTGTTCAGCAAGATAGATTTCAATCAATGCTGAGCTAATTTGAATGCTCCAACCATAACCACTGTCAGAATTCATTCGTGCGCGCGATGGGTCAATGCCAATAGATGCCAGATTTTGCTCAACAACTGCGGCATGTTTTTGTAGCGGTGAAGTCTTTTGTGATTTTGGTTGTTTCCAGAACATTATTTACTCCTAAAGCCGATAACCACAACGCAAGCAAGCTCTGTCATAAAAACCTGCCTGAGATGAGCAATTTGAACAAGGTTGCAAATTATTCTCGCCATAAAGTGATGCTAAATTCACTTGTGGGTAACGTTTAATATCTACGGCGTAAGGATGTGTATGAAAGCAGGTCTCACAAAAGTATCCACCGGATGAAGGGGCACGACTAATTGTTCCACATGCATTACAATAAATTGTATTTTCCCCCAAAAATTGGGATTTTTCGTGGATGTATTGATCAGCACACTTGTAAATCTTATGAATATGCAATCCATACTTATAGCCGTTTGAACGATTAGCATTATTGCTCAACATTCCAACTAGCATATTGTTGCCGTCAAAAATGGGATTACCGCCTGCATCTTTCATTTCATTGATAAGAGTAGGAAACCAGTATGTTTCAATATTGGTCATGTTGTTTCGCTTCGCACTACGGATACCTACGCCAGCATGAGTAACTGCGACAATTGGCATATTATCTGGCACACTGGGGGACTGTGATACACCTAACAAATTAGTAACTTGAACATTGGTCTGGATTAAGGTCAAGTCAACTGATGGGAATGATCGCACAATATTGCCTGTAATTTGTCGCCCATCAAGGAGTTGTATTCCGAGTTGCCTTTCTCCTCCAGTAATGTAACGGGTTGTTGCAATCAATCCATTTTTTGTAACAAAAAAACCTGTTCCTGCTCCATTTGGTCCACCTTGAATACCTACAGTACGCTGAACTTCGGATAGTTGGATTGTTGTATCTTGTGACACTTTTTCATTGTGCAAAATTGTTGAAAAGGTCTGTGTAGGAGGTCGGTATAGTGTATCTGTTTTGAGTACAGATTCAGGGGTTTCAATTGTAGCAATTGGTGTTTTTGTTATTTGTTGCTTGCTAAAAGATCGTGGGTCAAAAATATCATCTAAGAACATTTTTGGAAATAGTTTTTGGTAGCTTTTCCATTTCCGCTTAAAAAGAAACTTTGTACGGGCTTGTTTGTCAATTTCAATAAGTTCAGAGTACAAATTTAATATTTCTAACCATTCAGCAGCAACATCGACATAATCTGCATCATTACGACGAACTAATATACTGAAATGTTTCTCAGCTTCTTCAAATGCAAGACGCTCGGCATAATCACACGCTGTATCATATAATGCATGATTACTTGCATGTGCACTCTTGCTGTCTGGATTCATTGGTCGCTTTACTTTAACGTCACGAGGCCATTTCCGTTCGAATGTTTCAATAGCTTTCTGAAAGTGTTTATAAAAATCAGTGCCTGTATAGAATAGAAATTGTACATCACGTAACCATTCAGGCACGAAATTCCAGTACTTGATATTGTATTTACCAGAAGATGCATCCAAATAGAATTCATCTTCTAGCACAATAGGTACAATCGGACGATTTCGCCTATGGGCATAATTGAGTTCTGCCTGACAAACATTACTTTGTAGACTGGCTTCAGACATGTGGAATACAAATACATCGCAATCAATGATTGCATCGACAATTGAGTCCCACCAATTTGGGCTGGCAGGAGGTAAGTCAATCTTATCTTGCCATGTTGCGTAACGTGGCAACCCATTTTCAAATTTCAGCAAACGCAAATCCTGAGCAATCTTATCTACTTTTGCTGTATCTGTACTACGATAACTGATAAACAGTTTCTTCATCATTATGTGCCATAAATCACATTATCACATACTTACCAATGACAATCTTATTATGGCTCAATGCAACGGAGTTGGCAACTAATATTGAAATGATACTTAATTATGTAAATGGAGAAAATCTCTTATTTATATCATTATCTTTTGGAGATCTGCACGCATAAAAATCACTTTCAACTTGAGTGACAAAAGGTGTCATGCAAGTCATTTTATCATGTGAATAACACTCAAATTTCACAAAAAAGGAATGACAGCAAATGACAAATTTACATTATGAAATAGCTGGTAACGGCGAGACGATTATTTTAGGACATGCGGGTTTTGTGGATAGCCGTATGTGGGATGCACAGTGGGATGCATTAAGCGCCAATTATCGCGTTTTGCGTTTTGATATGCAGGGCTATGGTCAATCACCTGTTGCGACACAGCCGATTTCACGCAGTGAAGAATTACTTTCAGTGATGGATTCGCTCAATATTGAAAAAGCGCATCTGGTCGGATGCTCATTGAGCGGGGCAGCATATATTGATTTCGCACTGACTCATCCTGAACGGGTTTTATCGCTGACTGTGATCAATGCTGTGCCCGGTGGTTTTGAAATGCAGGGTGAGCCACCACGCTATATGATGGAGATGTTTGGCGCAATGCAATCCGGTGATGTTGAGCAAGCATCTGAACTTCAAATTCGTATCTGGATAGATGGCATGTACCGTGAACCGGATGAAGTCGATAGCGATCTACGTCAGAAAGCACTCGAAATGAACAAAATCGCCGTGCAAAATCAGACATTTTTTATTGCAGATAGTCAACCTGTAAACCCGCTTGACCCGCCGGCAATTGAGCGTTTATCTGAAATTTCCTATCCGGTTCTGATTGTTGATGGTATGCTTGACCATCCTGAAATGGGACGTGCTGCGACACTCATGCAGGAACAAATTCCGGGGGCAATTCGCAAAAGCATTGAAGGTGCGGCACATCTGCCAACGATGGAAAAACCGGATGATTTTAATCACATTCTCTTAGATTTTCTGAAAGCATAAGCAATAAAAAGCCCTGCTGCAATGAGCGGGGCATAAGCATCAAGTTAAGAAGAATCGAGACCCAAAAGCTGAAAAGTAGCAGGTCTCGATTTTCTTTTTTGAACT